>Ga0228702_1000447_pt1 | contig 32049 bp, 31 predicted proteins | sample McNCre217_Aug_MG_2_FD_178018 | JGI IMG/M metagenome (GOLD analysis project Ga0228702, IMG submission 178018) | Freshwater microbial communities from McNutts Creek, Athens, Georgia, United States - 20-17_Aug_MG | ecosystem: Environmental > Aquatic > Freshwater > Creek | place: USA: Georgia...
TGGGCTCGGTGATCGTGAACCAGGCCGCCAAGCAGTACTTTGAGCCGGGCTTGCCGCGCAACTGGATGACCGGGATCAAGTTGTCGCTGCCTTTGTGATCGTGTGACAGCTGTGCTCCGCCCCGTTCATGGCATTCATACAAGTGTCTCATTTTGTGACACTTGTATGGTTTTGTAGGGCATAGGTGTTCATGGTTGTCTGGCACGTTTTATGTATGGTCTGTAATGCAGGAGACGGCGAGTTGGGTGGTGACACAGTAGATTGCCCTTCGCCAACATGCAAAAGCCCTTTGGGCTCACTAAATTTTTTGAGGAGACTTTGATGAGTGTGAATTTCCAAGTCAACGGCAAGCCTGCCAAGGCCAATGCCGAAACCGATACCCCTTTGTTGTGGGTTCTGCGTGATGAACTGGGCATGACAGGCACCAAGTTCGGTTGCGGTGCAGCTTTGTGTGGGGCATGCACGGTGCACGTCAACGGTGAGGCGGTTCGCTCTTGCCAGACGCCGCTGAGCACCGTGTCGGGTAAAAAAGTGGCCACCGTCGAGGGTCTCTCCAAGAACAACACCCACCCTCTGCAAGTGGCCTGGATCAAGCACGATGTGCCCCAGTGTGGTTATTGCCAGTCGGGTCAGCTCATGAGTGCGGCCGCTTTGCTGGCCAAGAACAACAACCCCAGCGATGCCGACATCGACAACGCGATGAGCGGCAACATTTGCCGTTGCGGCACTTATCCCCGTATTCGTGCAGCCATCAAAGACGCTGCTGCCTCGATGCGCAAAGCCTGACCCGCTGGAGAATACACATGACCGATATCCAAACTTCTCGCCGTTCATTCCTCAAAACCGGTGCAGCCGCCACGGGTGGCTTGCTGATGGCCGTTAATCTGCCCGGCACCTTGGGCCAGGCCATGGCCGCAGGCACCGTCAGCACACCCAATGCCTGGGTGCACATCGCTGACGACAACACCATCACCATCTTGAGCGCTCACTCCGAAATGGGCCAAGGTGTTCACACCTCCATGCCCATGCTGGTGGCCGAAGAACTCAACGTGGACCTCAGCCAGATCAAGGTGGTGGATGCGCCTCCTGGTGCGGCGTATGTCAACGCCTTGCTGGGTGCGCAGATCACAGGTGGCTCCACTTCCGTGCGTGGCAGCTGGGAGAAGCTGCGAGTAGCAGGTGCCCAGGTGCGTGAAATGCTGGTGTCTGCAGCCGCTGCAGAGTGGAACGTGGACCGTGCTCAAATCAAAGCTGACAAAGGCATGTTGACCGGCCCGAACGGCAAAAAAGCCACGTATGGCGCCATGGCTGCAGCAGCATCCAAACTGCCTGTGCCTGAAAAGCCAGCCATCAAGGACCCCAAGGATTTCCGCATTGTCGGCAAGCGCACCAAGCGTGTGGATACGCCCGCCAAGACCAACGGCACGGCGCAGTTCGGTATCGACGTCAAGTTGCCTGGCATGGTGTATGCCACCATCACGCAGTGCCCCGTCATCGGCGGTAAGGTCAAGAGCTTTGATGGCGCACAAGCCAAGGCCATGCCCGGCGTGCAAGCCGTGGTGCAGGTCAGTGATGGGGTGGCCGTGGTGGCCGATTCTTGGTGGCGCGCCAAGAAAGCCGCTGAAAAACTCAGCATTCAGTGGGACGAAGGCGCTGTGGCCACCATCAGCGATGCTTCTATGCTGGAAGGCAACCGCGCCGCGGCCAAGTCTGGCAAGGTGATCCCGATCATTGCGCCTAAAGGCGATGTGGCCAACGCCATTAAAGGTGCAGCCAAGGTGCTGGAAGCCGAGTACATCTCGCCCATGCAATCGCACTCACCTTTGGAGCCAATGAACTTCACGGCCCATGTGCAAGGCAACAAGGCCCTGTTGATTGGCCCCACCCAGTTCCAGCAGGGTGCTCAAGGCGCTGTTGCAGGTGCTTTGGGTCTCAAGCCCGAAGATGTGACTTTGCAAACCACTTTCCTGGGGGGCGGCTTTGGTCGACGTCTGGAGCTGGACTTTGTCGTTCAAGCGGCAGAAATCTCCAAGGCTGTCGGCAAGCCGGTCAAGTTGGTGTGGACACGCGAAGAAGACATGACCCACGACTACTACCGTCCCATGGGTGTCAACCACCTGAAGGCCGGTTTGGACGCTTCAGGCATGCCCGTGGGTGTGCACTTCAAGGTCACTTCGCAATCGGTCACGCAACGTGCCTTTGGTCTGCCCAAGGAGACGCTGGATCCCTTCATGGCAGAGGCCTCTGTGACCGGTTACAACGTGCCGAACACACAGCACGATTTGGTGATCCATGACACCGGCTTCCGTGTGGGTTACTGGCGCGCTGTGAGCCACAGCATGAACGCTTTCGCCAACGAAAGCTTTGTGGACGAAATGGCCAAGGCCGCAGGCCAGGATCCTTACGCTTACCGCATGAAGATGCTGGAAGGCAAACCACGTTACGCCAATGTGCTGAAACTGGCCGCTGAAAAAGCCGGCTGGGGCAAGCCCGTGGCCAAGGGCCGTGCACGTGGCATTGCCTTGATGGAAGGCTACGACAGCTATATGGCGCAAGTGGCCGAGGTGAGCTTGAACAAAGACGGCAGCGTCAAGGTTCACAAAGTCACCGTCGCTGCTGATGTGGGCCACATGGTCAACCCCGACACGGTGGAGGCCCAGCTGCAGTCCAGCATCATCTTTGGCATGGGGGCGGTGCTCAAGCACCAGATCACCATGGCCAACGGCCGTGTGCAAGAGACCAACTACAACACCTATGAGCCTGTGCGCATGTACGAAGCGCCCCAGATCGACATTGTGTTGGTCAAGAGCACCGAAAAGCCCGGCGGCATTGGCGAGCCAGGTACAGCGGTCGCTGCACCTGCGATTGCCAACGCTGTGGCAGCCTTGACGGGCAAGCGCGTGCGCCGCCTGCCATTGACAGCCGACGCGATCCGTCAGGCTTGATGGCGGGAGGTCTGCTGTGGAAAGTCTGGATCTGCGTGTGCTGGCCGATGTGCTGGCCTGGAAACAAGCTGACCACAGTGTGACCCTGGTCACTGTGGTGGAAACCTGGGGCAGTGCCCCCAGGCCACCCGGTGCTTTATTGGCTGTTCGGGATGATGGGCTGGTCAGCGGCTCGGTCTCGGGTGGCTGTGTCGAAGACGATTTGATCGCCCGCATCAAAGCGGGTGAATACGAACACCTGGCCCATCCCTCCATGGTGGCCTACGGTGCCACCAAAGAAGAGGCCGCACGTTTTGGCCTGCCATGCGGGGGCACTTTGCGGCTGGTTCAGGAGCCGGTGTTGGATACCGCCTGGATCGAACAGGTTTTGACGCGTACACATGCGCACCAACTGGTGGCCAGAACGCTGAGCCTCAAAGACGGTCAAGTGACATTGCGCGATGCCCAACGCGGCGAGACGCTGCAGTTCGATGGCCTCACGTTGACCACTTTGTTTGGCCCACGCTGGCGCTTGTTGTTGATTGGCGCTGGTCAGCTCAGTCAGGCGGTGGCCCAGGTGGCCGGTATGCTGGATTTTGAAGTCCTGGTGTGTGACCCGCGTGAAGAGTATGCGGCCACCTTGCAAATGCACGGTGTGACCCGCGTGATGGGCATGCCCGACGATGTGGTGCAGGCCATCGTGCCCGATGCGCACACGGCCATCATCGCTTTGACCCATGATGCCAAATTGGACGACATGGCCTTGATCGAGGCCCTGAACTCCAATGCGTTTTACATCGGAGCCTTGGGCTCCAGGCGTAACCAGGCCACACGCAAAGCGCGTTTGGCCGAGCACTTTGAGTTGACCGAATCGGCGCTGGCCCGACTGCATGGTCCTGTGGGCTTGCATCTGGGGGCCAAAACACCCGCAGAGATTGCGGTATCCATCGTGGCCGAGATTGTGCAGGTCAAAAACACCGTGGCTCAAAGCACGGGTCAGGCGGTAGCGCTGAGCAGTCTGGACATCTCCGATTCACGCATCACCGCTTGCGTCCTGACTTGATCTGAGTTCTCCATCTGGCAAAGCCAGGCCATTGCAAGCGGCAATGCGATAATCCCGGCCATGCAAACCCTGCGCAACGCCCATGTGCTCACCCGCCTCGTGCTGGTGTGGTTCGCGTTGTTCATTGGGGCTTCGGTGGCTTCGCCGCTGGTCAAGCCTCAAGAGACCCAGATGGTCTGCTCGGTCATGGGCATGAAAATGGTCGATCCCGATGGCTCGGATGACCAGGCCCAACCCACTCAAGGTATGGACTGTCCACTGTGCGCGCATGTGGTGACGCCAACGCCCTCAGTGGCCTCTTTCTTTGAAGTGTCCAGCGCTTTGGCTTATGCCTTGCGTCCCATTGCCGCAGCCCACATTGCGTGGCTGACCGGTTCTCCGCTGCCGCCCCGCGGCCCACCTGCATTTTCCTGAACCGTCTTCGTTGACACCACCGTGGTGCTTGCCGCCTGGTTGTGTCGTTCGTGTTTTCGTTTTCAGGAAATTTCGTGCACAAAACCCGCATTGCCTTGGGCTTGGCCCTGGCTTATCCGTTGGTGATCTCCGCTCAAGAGTCCAGCAACGCCCCCAGCAAAGACGCTGGCGTGGTCACCATCGTCAGCCAACAAGCCACCTCGCTGCCCACGCAGATCCCCGCCACCATGGAGGGCATCACCGCAGCCCAGATTGAGCAAAGCATCAACGCCACCGACAGCGAGGACGCACTCAAGTATTTCCCCAGCCTCTTGGTGCGCAAGCGTTATGAAGGCGATTACAACCATGCCATCTTGTCCAGCCGCGCATCCGGCACAGGCAACAGTGCCCGCTCGGCGGTGTATGCCGATGGCATTTTGTTGTCCAACTACTTGGGCAATGGTGTCAGTGGGCTGGGCTTTCCACCCCGCTGGGGCATGGTCACACCCGAGGAAATTGAACGCGTGGATGTGATGTACGGCCCGTTCTCGGCCGCTTATCCGGGCAACTCGGTGGGCGCGGTGGTGGAGTACACCACCAGGATGCCCGAGAAGTTCGAAGGCGCGGTCAAGATGGGGTACACGCACCAGCCTTTTGACCTGTACAACACCCACGCCGGTTATGGCGGCTGGCAGACCAGTGCTTCGCTGGGCAACCGTTCGGGTGATTGGTCATGGTTTTTCAATGTCAACCACACGGACAGCCAAAGCCAGCCTTTGGCATTCGCCAGCCGCACCCTGAGCAAAGGCACAGTGGGCGCGGCAGGCACGGCCGTGACCGGTGCGGTCTCTGGCTGGAACAGTGCCAACGAGCCGTGGGTGATTTTGGGTACTGGCACACAGTACAACACCGTCCAGGACCATCTGAAAGCCAAAGTGGCTTACGACTTCAGCCCCACGGTGTGCGTCACCTACACGCTGGGGCTTTGGCAGAACACATCGCAAGGTCGTCCCACTTCTTATCTGCGTGATGCAGCGGGTCAAGTGGTTTCCAGCGGCACTGTGAACATTGATGGTCGCAGTTATGCCTTGAACGCCAACAACAGCGCAGACTTCGCCGTGACCCATGAGCGCTTGACCCACACCCTGCATGGTCTGTTGGTCAAGAGCCGCACGCAAGGCGTGTTCGATTGGGAGGTGGCCGCCAGCCTGTACGGCTATGGCCAGGACATCAAGCGTCAGACGGCCAGCAGCAACACGCTGCCGAGCGCCGAAACAGGTGGGGCAGGCACTCTCGCCGACGGCTCGGGTACAGGTTGGAACAACGTCGCTCTGCGTGGCACCTGGCGCCCGCAAGGACTGAAGGGCGAGCATGTGGTGGACTTCGGTGCCCAGCAAGACCGTTACAAGCTGCGTTACTTGATGTCCACCATCGCAGGCAACTGGGTCAGCGATGGCCCAGGCCCTGTGGCCAGCGAGGTGAGCGGTCGCACCCAGTTGCACAGCGTTTATGCCCAAGACAGCTGGCGGTTTGCGCCGCTGTGGCGTGCCGTCATCGGGGCCCGCGCGGAGCATTGGACCGCCAGTCAAGGTTTGACCCGCTTTTCATCGAGCAGCAGCCAGACCTATCCCGAGCGCCATGAAAACTTCCTCTCTCCCAAAGCGGCCTTGTCACGTCAGTGGGGGGAGGATGCATTTGTCAAATACGCGGTGGGCCGTGCCGTGCGCATGCCCACGGTGTCGGAGCTTTACGGTGCCACTTCGACGACCAACTCGCAGTACATCAACGATGCGAATTTGCGGCCCGAGAAGTCTCTGACCCAGGAGCTGAGTTTCGAGAAAACGCTGGACCGCCACCAGTGGCGGTTGACGGCTTTTGTCGAAGACACACAAGACGGCATCTACGCGCAGTCGGTGGTGGATGCTTCGGCGGGCAACAAGACCATCAGCCGAGTCCAGAACGTGGGTCGCATCGAAACCCGTGGCCTGGAGGCCGTCTACAGTGCGACCGGTTGGGGCTTGCCGGGCCTGGATGTGTCTGCCAGTTTGACCTTGGCGGACTCCACCATCAAGGCCAACCAGGGTTTTGTGGCGGTGGCAGGCGACACGCTCGGCAAGCAGCAACCCAACATCCCCAAGTGGCGCTCGACGCTCTTGGCCAACTACCGCTGGAATGCACAGTGGACCAGCACTGTGGCGGTGCGCTACAGCGGCCAACAGTTCCGCACGCTCAACAATGCCGATGTGAATGGCTATGCCTACATGGGTGTGAGCCCCTTCACCATTGTGGATGTGCGTGCCCGTTGGCAAATCAACCCCAAACTGGCCGCAGCTTTTGGCATCGACAACCTGAACAACGACAAGTACTGGAACTTTCACCCTTATCCGCAACGCAGCTACACCGCTGAGTTGAAGGCCATTTTCTGAACGAGGAACATGCACATGAACTGGAACAAAATCGCCACTTGCGCGCTCATTGGTCTGACCGGCTGGGCGCAAGCCCACACCGTGCTGGAGTACACCGTGGCCACTGCGGGCCAAAGTTACAAAGCCACCTTCAAGGTGGGGCACGGTTGTGGCACGTCGCCGACCCGCCAGATCGTGGTGGACATTCCCGCAGGCGTGCAAGGGGCCAAGCCCATGCCCAAGGCCGGTTGGCGTCTGGAGGTAACCCGCGAGACCTTGGCCCAGCCCTACACCAGCCATGGCCGGACCATCAACGAAGACGTCACGCGCATCAGCTGGACAGCCAGGACCGCCGAAGACATGCTGCCCAATGGGCATTACGATGAGTTTGTGCTGGTGGGCACTTTGCCCGATCAAGCAGGCATGATGTACTGGCCTGTGCAGCAGTTGTGCGAGCAAGGCCGGATGGATTGGACCGAGGTGCCCAAGGCGGGACAAAAATGGTCTGACTTGAAGTCACCGGCTGCGGCGCTGGAGCTCATGCCCGGGGCCTCCACCGGTGCGCACCAGCACTGATCGATCACTGAATTTCAAAACCGAAGGATGATGAACATGTCGACATTTCTGAAAATTTCTTTTTGCTGGCTGGCCGCCACACTGAGCGGCCACGCGGTGGCTCAAACCGCCGTCAAGGTGGAAAGTGCCTGGGCCCGCGCCACGGTGCAGGGCCAAAAGGCCACGGGCGCTTTCATGAAGCTCACCGCGCCTCAGGCCACACGCCTGGTGTCGGTTTCCACGCCGGTGGCGGGTGTGGCCGAAATCCATGAAATGAAGATGGACGGTGGCGTCATGAAAATGCGCGCCATGCCCGCGCTGGATTTGCCTGCCAACCAAGCGGTTGAACTCAAGCCCGGCAGTTACCACCTGATGTTGATGGACCTGAAAGCCCCCCTGATGAAAGACAGCAGTGTGGCGTTGACTTTGGTGTTCAAGGATGCCAAAGGGACTGAAACCAAACAGCAAGTCAGTGTGCCCGTGAACACAGGCATGCCTGCGGAGCACAACCACGGCGAGCACAAACACTGATTTGTCAGGCATTTTGAAAGCCGATTGGTTTAAGCTTCGCTCATCACCCCCTTGAGGAGACTCCCATGAGCGACGCATCCGCCTTCGGCTTTGGCAAGTTTGTGCCCGGTTTTGACTTCTTGCAAAACCTCTCCAAAACAGCAGCGCAAGCCGCGCCCGCTGCGGGCACTGGCGCGGTGCCTGGCATGGCCAGCTGGGTGGCGCCCACGCTGAGCATCGAGGAGATCGACAAGCGCATTCAGGAGCTCAAATCGGTGCTCTTCTGGCTGGAGCAAAACACCACGGCGCTCAAAGCCACCATCCAGGCCATGGAGGTGCAGAAGATGACTTTGTCTACGCTGCAAAGCATGAACGTGAGCATGGCCGATCTGGCCAAAGCCTTCACCGCCAAGCCGCCTGCAGCGGCACCACAAGCTGCACCCAAGCCAGAACCCGTCAAGCCACAAGCTGCCCCTGAGCCTGAAGTGGCCGAAGAAGCTTCCGAGGCGGCATCATCAGAAAAGTCCTCGGCCAAGCCCGCTGTGGACCCGATGCAGTGGTGGGGCGCTCTGACCCAGCAGTTTCAGGACATCGCTGCTGCGGCCGTGAAAGATGTGGCCGCCGAAGCCATGAAGGCCGGCATGACGGCCAAAGGGGCGAGCACTTCGACAGCCAGCAAGAAGTCGCCAACCGCCAAAAAGGCACCCACCCAAAAAACCACCAGCGCCCGAGTGAAACCAGCCACCCGATCAGCGCCCCGCAAGGCGTCCGCCAAACGCACCACCTCATGAAGCTGTTCCCTTACGGTCATGCCACCCATCCGCAGTGGCGCATGGCCGCGGGCCTGGTGCTGGCCCAGCTGCGGGCGCAGATGACCTTGCCTGACTACGCGCCCGAGCCCCGTCTGGCGCTGCTCTACATCACCGATCACTACGCCCACGAAGCGCAAGCACTGCTTGACCATTTGCGTCAAGAGCTGCCGCAAGTGACCGATTGGGTGGGCACGGTGGGCGTGGGCATCGCGGTCAACAACGCCGAATACTTTGACGAACCGGCGCTGGCCGTGATGTTGTGCGATGTGCCGCCTGCGCATTACCGGGTGTTTTCGGGGGTATCGCCCTTGCCTGCCGACTGGGCCGATGCCGCGTTGGTACATGCAGATCCGGCCATGCCTGAATTGGCCGAGCTGATCGCCGAGATGGCCGGTCGCACACAGCAAGGCTATTTGTTTGGTGGCTTGACTTCGAGCCGCACACGCAGTGTGCAATTCGCCTTGAGCGCCGATAACCCGCAGAGCGTGGCCTCGGGCGGTGTGCTGGAAGGGGGCTTGAGTGGTGTGGCCTTCGCGCCGCCAGTGGGCCTGCTGTCTCGCGTGACGCAAGGCTGTCAGCCCATCGCACCCGAGCGCGAGATCACCGAGGCCGACAAGCATGTGGTGCTCAAGCTCAATGGCGAAGCCGCACTCGATGTGATGCTGCATGACTTGAACATCAGCCTGAGCGAGCCGCAAAAGGCCATTCCGGTGGTGCGTTCAACCTTGGTGGGCCTGAGCCCCGCAGGGCAGGCAGGCGTGGGCCGTGCGGGCAACCTGGGCAGTGATGTGTTGGTGCGTCACATCGTGGGCCTGGACCCGATGCACCAGGGCGTGGCGGTGGCCGAACACCTGGAGCCCGGCATGCGCCTCACGTTTTGCAAGCGCGATGTGCAAGCGGCCCGTGCCGACCTGGTGCGCGTGTGCGCTGAAATCCGTGAAGAGCTGGAACCCGAAACGCTGTCCATTGAGGCCGTCCATGCCTTGAGCGACGACCCGCTGCCGACCGTGCCGCAAGCGGGCAAACGCATCGCGGGTGCGGTCTACGTCAGCTGCACCGGACGGGGTGGTCCGCACTTTGGCGGCCCCAGCGCGGAGCTGCAAATCATCCGCCACGCGCTGGGCGATGTGCCGCTGGTCGGTTTCTTCGCTGCCGGCGAAATCGCCCGGCACCACCTGTATGGCTACACGGGCGTGCTGACGGTATTCACCACTGACGCAGACCTGTAGGTCGGTGGCTTCAGCCCCGACGTGTTGGTGATTGCAAAAATCCTTGTCGGGGCTGAAGCCACCGACCTACCGATAGCATCCCCGTCTTGCAGGTCGGACCTTCAGGTCCGACAGTGGCGATTTTGGGGGGCGAAGATCTCGGGGCCTAAGCCGCCGAAAAATCAAGTCACACGCCGCGCGCCCGGTCGCTCTTGAACTGCGCACGGAACGCGCTGAATTGCCCCGCCTCCAGCGATTCGCGCACCTCGCGCATGAGGTTCAGGTAGTAGTGCAGGTTGTGGATGGTGGTCAGCATGGGGCCGAGCATTTCGCCGCAGCGGTCCAGGTGGTGCAGGTAGGCGCGGCTGAAACCCTCGCGCCCGCCTTGGTCCCACGACACACCCGATGCACCCGCGCAGGCGTGGCAGGTGCAGGTGCTGTCCAGCGGTTGCGGGTCGGTTTTGTGGCGGGCATTGCGCAGTTTCAGGTCGCCAAAGCGGGTGAACACCGTGCCGTTGCGGGCGTTGCGGGTGGGCATGACGCAGTCGAACATGTCCACGCCATCGGCCACACCTTGCACCAAATCTTCGGGCGTGCCCACGCCCATCAGGTAGCGCGGTTTGTTCGCAGGCAGGCGGTGCGGGGTGTGCGCCATGATCTGCAGCATCAGGTCTTTAGGTTCGCCCACACTCACGCCACCCACGGCGTAACCCGGAAAGTCCATCTCCACCAGGGCTTCGAGCGATTCCTGGCGCAGGTTTTCAAACATGCCGCCTTGCACGATGCCGAACAGCGCATTGGGGTTTTCCAGCCGCGCAAACTCGTCTTTGGAGCGCACGGCCCAGCGGCGGCTCATCTCCATGCTCTTGCGGGCTTCGGCCTCGGTCGTCAAGTGGCCCTTGGTCTCGTAAGGCGTGCACTCGTCGAGCTGCATCACGATGTCCGAGTTCAGGATGGTCTGGATCTGCATGCTGACTTCGGGCGACATGAAAAGCTTGTCGCCGTTCACGGGGCTGGCAAAGGTCACGCCTTCTTCGGTGATCTTGCGCATGTCGCCCAGCGACCAGACCTGGAAACCGCCCGAATCGGTCAGGATGGGTTTGTCCCATTTTTCAAACTGGTGCAGGCCGCCAAAGCCCTTCATGATGTCCAGCCCGGGGCGCATCCACAAATGGAAGGTGTTGCCCAGAATGATCTGCGCGCCCATCTCGTGCAGGCTGCGCGGCATCACTCCCTTGACCGTGCCATACGTTCCGACCGGCATGAAGATGGGCGTTTGCACCACGCCGTGGTTCAGGGTCAGCGTGCCGCGTCGGGCGTGGCTGGAGGGGTCGGTTTTGAGCAGGTCGAATTGGAGCATGGCAAGGATTGTAGGAGGGCTGGTGTCTTGGCTTGGCGATGACCCAGGTTCGTCATTGCGAGGAGCGCAGCGACGTGGCAATCCAGTTTGCACACCTGTTCATACTGGATCGCCACGCTTCGCTCGCGATGACGGATGACGACGTTGCTGGTTTTGTGCCGGTTCATGTCGGGGCTGAAGCCGCCGACCTACCGCTGAGCTGATTCGGTGTCGTCGCCAAAGCATTGCGCCACGATCCCCCGCAACCACTGGTGCCCCGGGTCCTTGTGCAGACGGGCGTGCCAGAACTGGTGGATGGCGCTGCCTTCCACGGCCAAGGGCAGCGGGCGCGTGGTCAGCGCAAAAGGGGCGGTCACGCGCTGTGCAAAACGCTCGGGCACAGTGGCAATCAGGTCAGAGTGCCCCAGCACATCGCCCAGCGCCACATAGTGCGGCACCGTGAGCCGAATGCGGCGTTGCAGGCCTTGGCGCTCCAGCGCTTCGTCCACCCGGCCGTGGCCGGTGCCTGCGGCGATCACGCGCACATGGCTGGCAGCGGCAAAGTTGGCCAGCGTGAGCGCAGGGGCCGATGCCAACGGATGGCCTTCACGCATCAGGCAGACATAGGGCTGGCGAAACAGCGCCTGCTGAAAAAAGCCCGCCTGCAACTGTGGCAGCAGGCCCAGCGCCAGATCGGTGCGGCCCGAAGCCATGTCGTCTTTCAGGCTGGCGCTGGTCACGGCCACCACATTCAGTGTGACGCCCGGGGCCGCGCGGGTCAGCGCGTCCATCAGCACGGGCAGGAAATACATCTCGCCCACATCGGTCATCGCCAGGGTGAAGCGCCGCTCACTGCTGGCCGGGTCAAAGGAGGCCCGCACATTGAGCGCTTGCTGCAAGCCATCGAGCGCGGCAGCCACGGGCTCGGCCAGTTGCAGGGCGTAAGGCGTTGGCTCCATGCCGCGCTGGGTGCGCAAAAACAGCTCGTCGCCCAGACTGGCGCGCAAGCGGCCCAGGGCGCTGCTGACGGCGGGCTGGCTCATGCCCAGCACCGTGGCCACGGCCGACACACGCTTTTCGCGCAGCAGGTGGTGAAAGACCAGCAGCAGGTTCAGGTCGAGTCTGGCAAGTTCCATGGTGGAGTGTTATTTGAAATACTGATAATTATTATCTTTGAATTTCGATTTACGGAATTCGATGGTTTGCGGATGATCAACATCAAGTCTTAAAGACCGGTATGGGTAGGTCGGTGGCTTTAGCCCAGACATCTACGCCCACCACAACCGTTTGCGTCGGACCTGAAGGTCCGACCTACAGGAAATAGAACACTCTGGAGAAGAGAGCCCATATGACCGAACAACCCATCCACTGGGAAACGGAAGGCACCAGCCGCATCCCGTTTGCCGTGTACACCGACGAAGATCGGCACAAGAAGGAGCTGGAGCGCTTCTTCTACAAAAACCACTGGAGCTATGTGGGCCTGGAGGCCGAGATTCCGAACCCGGGCGACTTCAAACGCACGGTGGTGGGTGAACGCTCGGTCATCATGACGCGAGGCAATGACGGGCAAATTCATGTGGTCGAGAACGTTTGCGCCCACCGGGGCATGCAGTTTTGCCGCGAGCGCCACGGCAACAAGAAAGAGTTTGTCTGCCCTTATCACCAGTGGAGCTACACGCTCAAGGGCGATCTGCAGGGCGTGCCGTTTCGGCGCGGCGTGCGGCAAGACGGCAAAATCAACGGCGGCATGCCCGCCGACTTTGACCCCAAGGACCACGGCCTCACGCCTCTGAAAGTGGCCACGCGGGGCGGCGTGGTGTTCGCTTCGTTTGACCATGCCGTGGAGTCGCTTGAAGACTACATGGGGCCGACCATCCTCCAATACTTTGACCGCCTGTTCAACGGCCGCAAGTTGGTGGTGTTGGGCTACAACCGCCAGCGCATTCCGGGCAACTGGAAGCTGATGCAGGAGAACATCAAAGACCCTTATCACCCCGGTTTGCTGCACACCTGGTTTGTGACCTTTGGCCTCTGGCGTGCCGACAACAAGAGCGAGCTGCGCATGGACGCGCACCACCGCCACGCGGCCATGGTCTCGACCCGGGGCAGCGCGGGCCAGGCCACCGGCCAGGCGGCCCAGGTCACGCAGGTGAGCAGCTTCAAGGAAAGCATGCAGCTCAACGACCCGAGCTTTCTGGACATCGTGCCCGAGCCCTGGTGGCAGATGGGTGACAAGATGCCCACGGCCGTGATGATGACGCTGTTTCCGAGCGTGATTTTTCAGCAGCAGGTCAACAGCGTGTCCACCCGCCACATCCAGCCCGACGGGCATGGCGCGTTCGACTTTGTGTGGACGCACTTCGGCTTTGAAGACGACACGCCCGAGATGACCGAGCGCCGCCTGCGCCAGTCCAACCTGTTTGGCCCGGCCGGTTTTGTGAGCGCGGACGATGGCGAGGTGATCGAGTTCTCGCAGCAAGCGTTTGAGACCAAACCCGAGCACCGCATGCTGGTGGAACTGGGCGGGCGCGATGTGGGCGAGACCGACCACATGGTGACCGAGACGCTCATCCGGGGCATGTACGAATACTGGCGCAAAGTGATGGAGGCTTGAACATGGTCGATATGAATACCTGGTTCGGCATCCAGCAGCTTTATGCCGATTACGCCAGCGCCGTGGACAGCGGCCAGTGGGACCTGTGGCCCGAGTTCTTCACCGAGCAATGCGTCTACAAACTGCAGCCGCGTGAAAACTTTGACCGCGGTTTTCCGCTGTGCACCCTGTCGCTCACCAGCAAGGGCATGCTCAAGGACCGCGTGTATGGCATCCAGGAAACGCTGTACCACGACCCTTATTACCAGCGCCACGTGGTGGGCGCGCCCATGGTGCGCAAGGTCGAGGACGGGCTCATTCACGCAGAAGCCAACTACGCGGTGTTTCGCACCAAGTTCGACAAGGAAAGCACGGTGTTCAATGTGGGCCGCTACATCGACACCATTGTGCAAACCCCCGAAGGCTTCAAGTTCGCCGAGCGCCTGTGTGTGTACGACAGCGAAATGATCCCCAACTCCATCATTTACCCCATCTGAACCCGTAGGTCGGAGCTTCAGCTCCGACGTTCTTTGCATATCGTCGGAGCTGAAGCTCCGACCTACCCACCATTGGAAAACGCATGACCGAATGGACCGACGTGGCCGCCGAGGCCGATTTGTTTGAAGGCGCAGGCATTGCCGTGGCCCCCGAAGGGCAAGACATCGCCCTGTTCAGCGTGGAAGGCGAGGTCTTCGCCATCAACAACCTGTGCACCCATGGCAACGCCAAGCTGTGCGATGGCTTTGTTGAAGGCCACCACGTGGAATGCCCGTTCCATCAGGCCCAGTTCAGCCTGCGTGATGGCTCGGTGGCCTGCGGCCCGGCCACGGAGCCGGCCAAGACCTGGCCGGTCAAGATCGAAGGCGGGCGGGTGTTTCTTCAGCTGGCCTGAGATTCAGATGCGGTGCGTGTCAGCAGCATCGCATCGCCATAGCTGAAGAAGCGGTACTGGTTCGCGATCGCGTGCCGGTACAGACCCATGATGTGTTCGTAACCTGCAAAGGCACTCACCAACATCATCAGCGTGCTCTTGGGCAGGTGGAAGTTGGTGATGAGCCGATCCACCACCCGGAATTCAAAGCCTGGTGTGATGAAAATTTGCGTGTCACCGCTGGCCTGGTTGAACTTGGCCCACGACTCCAGTGTGCGCACGGTCGTCGTGCCCACGGCCACCACCTTGCCGCCCCGAGCCTTGCAATCGGCAATGGCTTGCTGCGTGGCTTCGGGCACTTCGTACCATTCGCGGTGCATGGTGTGCTCGGCGATGTTTTCGGTCTTCACAGGCTGAAAAGTGCCCGCTCCCACATGCAGGGTGACGCTGGCACGCTGCACGCCACGCGCTTGCAGTTGCGCCAGGAGTGCCTCGTCAAAATGCAGCGCTGCTGTGGGCGCGGCTACCGCACCGGGGGCCCGCGCAAACACGGTCTGGTAGCGCTGGGCGTCTTCCTCGGTATCGGTGTGCTCAATGTACGGTGGTAGCGGCACATGGCCGTGCTTTTCCATCAGCGCGTGCGGCTCGTCGCTCAGTTGCAGGTGAAACAGTTGACCGTTTTCATCGGGCCAGCGGCCCAGCAACACGGCATCAAACCCGCCATTGCGGCTGCCACCCGCCATGAACATCTTGCCGCCGACCAACGGTTTTTTGCTCACCTTCATGTGCGCCACCACCTGGTGGCCGGGCAGCACGCGCTCGATCAGCAATTCGAGCTTTCCACCCGACGCCTTCTCGCCAAAGATGCGCGCCTTGACCACCTTGGTGTCGTTGAAGACCAGCAAGTCACCCGCATTCAGCAAGCCCGGCAGTTCGTTGAAGATGCGGTCCGCGATGAGGGCTGATGAGCCGTCCAATAAGCGCGAACCACTGCGTACGTCTGCAGGGTGTTGGGCGATCAGTTCAGGAGGGAGTTCAAAGTCGAAATCACTCAGGGTGAATTCTTGGTGTGTGGATGCAGAAAGAGCGGTCATGCTTCAGGGCCGGACAGGCCCGTCGAAGTTGCAAAACGCAGATTGTAAGAATGTCGTTCAAGTCCGTAAACGCTGGAGAGGAATAAAGCCGGATGGCGGGTGTTTAGGCAGTCCGCTGGCTTCGACCCGTTGCAAACATTCCGAAATGGCATGAGCGGGATGGGTATGACGGATTTCTGAGCCAATCGTGAGTTTGGCGCCGACATCCTGATCGGCGGACTCAATGAAGCACCACCAGCCAGTCTCCATCTTGATGAGTTTGGGATTGCCATACAAACTCAGTGCAGCCAGCAAATCGTCCATGCTTCTCTCTTGCTGCGTGTGCAGTTTCGTTGGGGCACTATGTTGCGGAGCTTTTTTTAAGATTTTATAAATCTTATTAATTATTTTCATAATTAATTGTCGTTGTTTATGTTTGATTTATGCAATTTGAAGAATTCATTCTAATTTTTTAAAATTGTAATCTATATTAACAAAAATATTGATTTGAAATTACATTTGCAGCCAGTCGAACCCTTATTTTTAAGGGATGTCCTCGGCTACAGAATCACAAGCATTTGCACAGCGTCTTCGAGTTGCACTCGAGGCGTGTGGGGTGCGTTTGTCGCCTTCTGTGGTGGCCAATGAGTTCAATTTGCGGTACTGGGGTCGCAGCATCACATTGCATACAGCCAGAAATTGGCTCATGGGCAATTCAATCCCGACACAGGACAAATTGCGTGTCTTGGCAGACTGGCTGCAGGTGAGTCCTGATGAATTGCGATTTGGTCGCCTGGGGGGCACTCATGCCGTTCATGAGGCGGATGCTTCATTGGAGAGCTTGAACATGGCGGATCGGGAAATGCTCAACCGCTACTTGGCTTTGTCGATTGCCGAGCGAAAAATCGTGCGTGATGTGGTCGAAGCCCTGTGTGTGGCTGCAATGGTCAAAAAGAGCAAATAAGCCCGCTTTGGCCCGTCGGTGGGCGGCATCGAAAAGCTCCTGAAGCTATGGCGAGTTCGGCGGAAGAGATCAAAAAACTGCGGTGTGAAGTAGACAAATTTCTCATATTAAAACAATAAATATTTACATATTATTGAGAATATCGATACTTTGGTGGCTAAAATCTGCATTCGGCGAACAAAGTGTTCGCATCCAAAAAATCAGCCATTGAAAGTCAATATGAAAAAAATGATCCGTTTTCTGAGCGTCTCCGCCGTTCTCGCGACAGCTGCTGCTGCGCATGCGCAGGTTTATGTGGAGGGGGCCATTGCGCCTTTGACTTTGAAAGACAATGAAGCACCAGTGTTCAAAGCTAAACCCACTGTGTTGACGGGTATCGTGGGTTATGAGATCAATCCCAATGTGGCGGTGGAAGGCTTGTTGGGTCTTGGCTTGAATAAATCGGCAGTTACCTTGGGCGGCGTATCAACCGGCGTCGATGCCAAAATTTCCACTTCATATGGTGTATTCGTCAAGCCTAAAGTCATGGTTAGCAATGAAGTCGAGTTGTTTGCTCGTTTGGGCTATGCCAATTCCAAGTTGAAATTGAGCACCAGCGGTGCAAGTGAGAGTGAAACCTCTGGTTCCTTTGCTTATGGTTTGGGGGGTAATTACTACCTGAACAAGCAAACCTATCTGACAGCCACTTACATGAGTTTGTACAGCAAAGAGGGCATGAAAGCGACAGGCCTGAGCTTTGGTGTTGGCTACAAGTTCTGAATTTGAATTACTGAAACGTCACACATCAAGACAAAGCCGCCTTCGGGCGGCTTTGTTTTTTGGAGGCCATCCAAAGGCACAATCGGTGGCATGCCTGCCAAGCCCGCCACTTCACCTGCCAAAACGCTGTCGGCGCCTCAAAAGGCGCTGATCAAGCTGGGCTTGGTGCGCGACATTGACCTGGCTTTGCACCTGCCGCTGCGCTATGAGGACGAGACGCGCATTGTCAAATTGCGGGATGTGCGTGAAGGCGATACCGCGCAGATCGAGGCCACCGTGACGGCCTGCGAAATCACCATGCGGCCACGCCGCCAATTGCTGGTGACGGTGGATGACGGCAGCGACACCTGTGTGATGCGCTTTTTCAGTTTCTACCCTTCGCACCAGAAAGCCTTGGCGGTGGGCAACCGCATCCGCGCCCGGGGTGAGGTGCGTGGCGGCTTCATGGGCCTGACCATGATGCACCCCACGTTCAAGGCGGCAGGCGGCCATTTGGCCGAGGCTTTGACGCCGGTGTACTCCACTGTCGCGGGCCTTGCGCAGGCCTATTTGCGCCGGGCCGTGATCACCGGTTTGAACCATGCGGACCTGAGCGAGACCTTGCCCCGTGGCATCGGCTGGCCCGACAAGCGTGGGGCTTGGACGCTGCGCGATGCGCTGCAGTTTTTGCACCACCCCACGCCCGATGTGTCGCTGGCCGCACTCGAAGACCGCAGCCATCCGGCGTGGATTCGCCTCAAGTGCGAGGAGTTGCTGGCGCAGCAGCTGTCGCAGCTCACGGCCAAGCGCGAACGCGATTTGCTGCGAGCCCCCGCTTTGCAGCACAAAGCGCAGGGCCTGTATGCCCAACTGTTGGGCGCTTTGCCTTTTGGGCTGACAAACGCACAACAGCGTGTGGGGCAAGAGATTGCCCAGGATCTGGCCCGCAATGTGCCCATGCACCGCCTCCTGCAAGGCGATGTGGGCGCAGGCAAGACGGTGGTCGCGGCCTTGGCGGCCATGGTGGCGGTCGATGCTGGTTGGCAATGCGCGCTGATGGCCCCGACCGAAATTCTGGCCACGCAGCATTTCGCCAAGCTGGTGGGCTGGCTGGAGCCTTTGGGCGTCAAGGTCGCTTGGCTGATTGGCAGCCAGAAAAAGAAAGAACGCGCCGCCATGCTGGCGCTGATCGAGTCGGGCGAGGCCGCGCTGGTGGTGGGCACGCACGCGGTCATTCAGGAGCACGTTAAGTTCAAGAATTTGGCGCTGGCGGTGATCGATGAGCAGCACCGCTTTGGTGTGGCCCAGCGCCTGGCGCTGCGCGGCAAGATGCAGGCCGACGGCATGGAGCCGCACATGCTGATGATGACGGCCACCCCCATTCCGCGCACGCTGGCCATGAGCTATTACGCCGATTTGGACGTGTCGGTGATCGACGAGCTGCCGCCGGGGCGCACGCCCATCGTGACGCGGGTGGTGTCCGATCACCGCCGCGACGAAGTGGTTGCGCGCATTGGCGCTCAGCTGCAGCAGGGGCGGCAGGTGTACTGGGTGTGCCCGCTGATCGAAGAAAGCGAAGCACTGGACCTGACCAACGCCACGCAAACCCATGCCGACCTGAGCGAAGCTTTGCCCGGCGTGATGGTGGGGCTGTTGCATTCGCGCATGCCCGTGGCCGAAAAGAAGGCGGTGATGGACTTGTTCGCCAGCGGCCAGATGGGCGTGCTGGTCAGCACCACGGTGATCGAGGTGGGGGTGGATGTGCCCAATGCCTCGCTGATGGTGATCGAGCACGCCGAACGCTTTGGCCTCTCCCAGCTGCACCAGCTGCGCGGCCGGGTGGGGCGCGGTGCGGTGGCATCGGCCTGCGTGCTGCTGTACGGTACGCCCGAGGGTGGCCGTCTGAGCGAGACGGCCCGTGAACGTTTGCGCGCCATGGTGGAGACCAACGATGGTTTTGAAATCGCCCGGCGCGATCTGGAGATCCGGGGGCCGGGTGAATTTTTGGGCGCACGCCAGTCGGGTGCGCCTTTGCTGCGCTTTGCCGACCTGGAGACCGACACGCCGCTGCTGGAGTGGGCCCGTGCATTGGCGCCGCAGATGCTGGACCAGCATCCCGACCTGGCCGAGCGCCACATTGGCCGTTGGCTGGGCGGAAAATCCGAGTACCTGAAAGCGTGATCTTCAAATACCGACCATGACCCTGACCGAACTCAAATACATCGTGGCCGTGGCCCGTGAAAAGCATTTTGGCAAGGCGGCCGAGGCGTGCCATGTGTCGCAGCCCACGCTCTCGCTGGCGATCAAGAAGCTCGAAGAAGAGCTGGACATGAAGATCTTCGAGCGCAGCGCCAGCGAGGTGTCGGTCACCGCATTGGGCGATGAAGTCGTGCGCCAGGCTCAGAGCGTGCTGGAGCAGGCCGCCGAGATCAAGGAAATCGCCAAGCGTGGCAAAGACCCGCTGTCGGGCCCTTTGCGCCTGGGGGTCATCTACACCATCGGGCCCTATCTGTTGCCCGATCTGGTCCGTCAGATCATCACCCGCACGCCGCAGATGCCGCTCATGCTGCAAGAGAATTTCACGGTGCGTTTGCTGGAGATGCTGCGCACTGGCGAGATCGATTGCGCGATCCTGGCGGAGCCTTTTCCGGATACCGGCCTGGCGATGGCGCCGCTGTACGACGAGCCCTTTGTGGCGGCATTGCCGCGCAACCACCCGCTGGCTGGTGCTGCTTCGCTGACCACCGACCAGCTCAAGGAGGAGACGATGCTGCTGTTGGGCAATGGGCATTGTTTCCGTGACCATGTGCTGGAGGTGTGCCCGGAGTTCGCGCGTTTTTCAAGCCGCACCGAAGGCATCCGCAAGAGCTTTGAGGGCTCATCCCTGGAGACCATCAAACACATGGTGGCCGCAGGCATGGGCGTGACCTTGGTGCCGCGTTTGTCGGTGCCCGAAGAAGCCCTGACCGAGCCTGACAGGAAGTCGGTCAACGGCGATGCGCATGTGCGCTATTTGCCCATCGTCGATCTGCACGGTGGCCCGCCCCCCACCCGCCGTGTGGTGCTGGCTTGGCGGCGCAGCTTCACGCGCTATGAAGCGATTGCCGCTTTGCGCAATGCGGTGTATGCCTGCCAGCTGCCGGGTGTGACCCGTTTGTCTTGATCTCCCCGTAGGTCGGTGGCTTCAGCCTCGACAAGTGGGGGTGCAGCACGGGTGTTTGTCGGGGCTGAAGCCACCGACCTACAAATGTTGGCGGGTGAGTCTGCTGCATTCTGGCGCGGATAATTGCGCCATGACCGACAAACTGAAGCTTTATCTGGACCTGATCCGCTGGAGTCGACCTGCGGGCTGGTTGCTCTTGTTGTGGCCTTCGTTGGCGGCTTTGTGGGTGGCATCTGGTGGTTTTCCGGGCTGGCATTTGATCGGGGTGTTTTCCTTGGGCACCATCCTCATGCGCAGCGCGGGCTGCTGCGTGAACGATGTGGCCGACCGTGACTTTGACAAGCATGTGAAGCGCACAGCCAACCGCCCGGTGACCAGCGGTCGCATCGGAACCCGGGAAGCTTTGTTGGTGGGGGGCGTGCTGGCGCTGTGTGCTTTTGGCTTGGTGCTCACCACCAATTCGGCCACCATCGTCTGGTCGTTTGCCGCCTTGGCCGTGACCTTGGTGTACCCCTACGCCAAGCGTTATGTGTCCATGCCGCAGGCGGTGCTGGGCATTGCATTCAGCTTTGGCATCCCGATGGCGTTTGCCGCCGTGCAGGGCCAGGTGCCGCTGCTGGCCTGGGCTTTGTTGTTGGGCAACCTGTTCTGGGTGTTGGCCTACGACACCGAATACGCCATGGTGGACCGTGATGATGACCTGAAGATCGGCATGAAGACCTCGGCCATCACCTTGGGTGACAAGGATGTGCCCGCCATCATGGGTTTTTATGCGGCGTACCTGCTGATCTGGGCGTGCTTGCTCAATGTCTGGCAGCAAGGTGTGTGGTTCTGGCTGGCCTGGGCGGTTTCTGCGGGCCAGGTGGTCTGGCATTACGGCTTGATCCGCCAGCGCAGCCGCGAAGGCTGCTTCAAGGCGTTCAGGCTGAACCACTGGCTGGGCTTCAGCGTGTTTGTGGGCGTGGTTTTGTCGTACCGCTGATGTGCTGATTTTCAGCGCAGCATCCAGACCTGGATCAGGACGGCGTGTTGTTCGGGGGGCAAACCATGCAATGTGCCCACAAAGACCCGTCGGTTGAGCCAGGCGTGCGGCCCTTCGGGTGCGATGACTTTCACATGCGAAAAGGCATAGCGCGGACCATCGCTGGGCGCATCGATGGTCACGCGGTTGTGCACGGTCAGCACCGTGCCGTCGTCGTGCTGCATTTCGTACAGTGCATCCAGCTCCTTGATGCCATCGGGGCGCAGCAGTTGTCGGTCGGCTCCTCCGGGCAGAACGCGTCCGCGCAACACATGGCCATCGATCTGGCCTGCAAATTGACCGCCCACAATCGGGATGATGAAGCGTTCACCTGCAGGTGACATGCCCAGGTCTTGCCTGGGCGAGACCTGAACCACCGCTTCCCAGGCGAGTGCGCTGGAGGGTGGTTGGGCAGGGAAGGCTTGCACAGTGGATTCAAATGGGGTCATGGCGTTTCTGTGGTGTCGGCCAGATTCAGGCTTGCACATACCGCACGATGGCATCGCAGATCGATGCTCGCCGTGACTGGCTGTTGTCGGGCGTGCTGGAGTCGTAATCGAACAGCACCTGGTAGTTGTGCCGTGACGAGATGTGGTAGTGGCACAAGCCGATGAAGTTGATGTAGACGTTCATCGGATCGACGTCCTGGCGGATTGAACCGTCGGCTTGGCCGCGCCGCACAATGTCCTGCACCATGGCAAAGGTTGCACGGTTCATCTCGACGATGGTGGGCGACTCTTTCAGAAAGCGTGCGCCTTGCAGGTTTTCCTGCAGGCTCAGGCGGATGAAGTCAGGGTATTTGCTGAAGTTGTCAAACGCATACCCTGCAAACCTCGCCAGCGCCTGCAAGGGGGGCAAGTCGTCTGGTGGGTCGATGTGGTCCTCGCGCACGATCCGGTAGGCGAACTCCAGCACCGCTGCATACAAGCCCTCCTTGCTGCCAAAGTGGTAATAGATCATCCGCTTGCTGGTGTGGGTGCCTGCCGCGATCGATTCGATGCGGCTGCCTTCCAGGCCATAGTTGGCGAATTCAGCAAGGGCGACTTCGAGGATGTTGCGTTTGACTGGATCCATGGGGCGGGTACCGGCTTTCAGGCTTGAAGGTGTTGGCGCAGATCGTCGCACAGCTGATCGGCCGCAGCGGCGCTGGCGGGCGATACGGCGGTGTAGCTGAAAAAGCCGTGGTTCAAGTCCCCGTGCACACGCATCAGCAGTGGCACACCGGCTGCTTTCAGAGCGGCGGCGTAGGCCAGATTGTCCTGGTACAAAAAGTCGTGTACGCCCACGCCAATGATGGCTGGGGCAAGCCCCGCCAGCGTATTCGCCTTCAGGGGCGAGACACGCGGGTCCTGGGCTTTGACTTCTGAGTTGTCGCCCAGGTAGGATTTTTCAGGGCCGCCCCGGCCAGACAAGTTGGTGGCCGGGTACAGCAGCAATTGGCAGCCCAGGGCGATGCCGTGGTCGCGGCAGTACAGCGCGGCCACAGCGGCGAGGTTGCCGCCAGCACTGTCGCCGCCTACGGCCAAAGGCTTGCCTTGGCCGCCGAGCTCGTCCAGATGTTGGCTGGCCCATCGCATGGCCGCTTCGGCGTCGTCGGCTGCGGCCGGGAAAGTGTGTTCGGGCGCCAGACGGTAGTCCACATTCAGCACGACCACGCCTGCGCGGTTGGCCAGGCGGATGGCGTGGGCTTCGTGTGACTCCAGATCGCCAACGACCCAGCCGCCCCCATGAAAGTACACCAGGGTGCCGGTGACTTCACCTGACAAGGGGTGGATCACACGCACGGCCATGTCTCCGGCCGGGCCGGGAATGGTGCGTGATTCGATGCGGCCTTCGGGCAGTTTGGGTTTGGGGTAAAGCAGCGCACGCACGTTGCGGGCCCGTTCTCGGCTCACAGGGCCATTGCCGCCTTCGTAAAGATCTGGGATGCCGGACGCTTTCCAGCGGCGGTCGATCTCGACGATCGCCGGGTCCAGGGGCAAGGTGATGGTGGTGTGGGGCATGGCGGGGCTTATTTGGCGGGAGTGAAGTCGATGGCATCGATCACGACCGATTGGCCGATGCGAGGCGCTTTGACGCTGTTGGAAACGAAATACACCGTGTGGCTGGCCACCACTGGGGCGAACCATGCGATCTCGGCTGCATGCGCGTAGACCTTCTTCCAGGCACTTTCCGCTTTGTCCAGTGGCAGTGCCGCGGCTTCATCCATCAGCTTGGTGAGGGTGGCGTCTTCCGATTTGTAGAAGTTCAGACTGCCTTTGCCCAGAGTTTGAAAGCGCGCAAGATTGGGCACGCCCGAGTTGCTGTTGAACATCAGGGCGCCAATTTTCTTGCTGCGCTCGGCCGCGATCATGGCGCCAAAGTTCTGGAACTCTTCGGTCACCGGACGGATACCGACTTTCTTGAGCTGACCGGCAATGGCCATGGTCAGAAAGCGGCTGAGCGTGTTGTTGACGTATTGCAGTTTCAGCTCAAAGCCGTTGGGGTAACCGGCTTCGGCCAACAGGGCCTTGGCTTTGACGGGATCGTAGGGGTAACGCTTTTCGATGTCGGGGTCATAGCCCAGGAAGCCCTTGCTTTGCAATTGCGCGGAAGGTTCTGCCATCTTGCCGAACAGGGCTTGAGAGATGAGTTTGCGGTCCAGCGCGTAGTTGATGGCCTGGCGCACGCGCACGTCTTTCAGTTCGGGCTGGAAAACACCTTCGCGGTCGGCCAGGATCAGGCCTGTCCATTGCACCGGATCCGACACGATGCGCAGATCGCTGGGCAGGTTGGCCGCGTTCGCGTTGCCGGTGAAGGGGTCGCTGACCAGAACTTTGAGTTGCCCGGCTTTCATGGCCTGGATGCCCGCGTTCTGGTCTTCAAAGACCTGCACCACGACCTTGTCCCATTTGATGCGGCTCTTGTCGTAATAGTGCTCGTTGGGCACATAGGTGTAGCTTTTGCCGGTGATGGTCGCCGATGGATCGAGCTTGTAGGGGCCTGCGCCGAAGGTCGCAGCGCCGAGCTGGTCGGGTTTGGCCACACCATTGGGGCTGATGATGTCGCCGCTGTTGAAGTAGGCATCAAACAAGGACAGCAGCGCGGGCTGGGGCGCAGAGAGTTTGATTTTGAGCTTGAACTTGTCGAGGACTTCGATGCCTGTCATGGTGGACAGGTTCGCCGAGAAAGGGCCTTTCTTGCCGACAAAGTATTCGATCGATTTTTTGACCGCTTCAGCGGTCACGGCTTCGCCGTCGCTGAACTTGGCGTTTTGGCGCAAGGTGAAGGTCACTTCCTTGCTGTCGGGGGACATTTGCCAAGCGGTGGCCAGACCGGGCGCGAATTTGCCATCGGCCTGGGTGCGGATCAGGGGTTCATAAGCCGGTGAGAGGTGCACGCCCGCACGGCCGTTGCCGCTGATGGAGGGGTCCATGCTCAGTGGCGAGAAAGGCATGCCGATGCTCAGCACCTTGGCGTTGTTTTGCGCCATGGCTGGCGCACTCATCAGGCCCAGACTGAGGGCGCACGCGCTCAGCACGCTGGTGCCCAGCAGATGGCGTCGAAAGGTGTTGGATGTGTTCATGCGTGTCTCCAAAGGGGTTGTTGAAAGAAGTCGAGGCGGTGGTTGAAACTGGATTCAGTGGGCGGCGGCCAGTGCCTGGCGTGCCAGGTCGAATTGGGCACGACGTTCGCGCTGGATGAGGGGGTCTGGCACCGGCGCTGCGGCCAGCAACGCACGGGTGTAGGGGTGCTGTGGGTGCTCGTGCACCTGAGCTGCATCGCCTTGCTCGACGATGTCGCCCCGGTACAGCACCACAGTGCGGTGAGAGACATGACGCACCACCGTCAAGTCGTGCGAGATGAACAGCATGGCCAGGCCCATGCTTTGCTGCAGCTCCTTGAGCAGGTTCAGCACCTGGGCTTGCACCGACAAATCGAGTGCGCTGACGGGTTCATCGCACACGATCAGGCGGGGTTTGGCGATCACGGCGCGGGCAATGGCAATGCGCTGGCGCTGCCCGCCAGAGAATTGACCAGGGTAGCGTTGCGCGGTATCAGCGGGCATGCCCACGCGTTGCAGCACATCGGCGATGCGTTGTGCCATGTCCCTGGGACTCAGGGTTTTGTCGCTCAGCAAAGGCTCGGCCAGCGTGTCACCCACGGTGCGTGCGGGGTTGAGCGAGCCATACGGGTCCTGGAATACGACCTGGATGTCGCGCCCGAGTGTGCGGCGGCGTAGCCGACTGGCGTGGGTGATGTCCTCGCCGTCAAAGATGACTTGGCCACTGGTGGCTTCGGTCAAGCCCAGGATCACGCGACCCAAGGTGGTTTTGCCCGAGCCGGATTCGCCCACCAGGCCCACGGTCTCCCCGGGCTGGATGTTCAGGCTCACGCCTTTCAGGGCTTGAAAGACCTTGCCCTGGCCTTGGGTGAAGTCAACCCGCAAGTCTTGCACTTGCAACAGCGGTGAAGTGCTCATGCGGCCACTCCCGTGATGTTCATCAGTTTGTCGTCTACTGTGGGTAACACTTCGCCGGGCTTGGCGCTGTGCGGGTTGGCCGCCAGCAAGGCTTGTGTGTAGGGGTGTTGTGGGCGGTGAAACAGGTCGACCACAGTGGCCGACTCGAGCACTTTGCCGTGGCGCAGCACCATGGCGCGGTCGCAGATGTCGGCCACCACCCCCCAGTCGTGGGTGACCAGCACCACCGCCATTTGGCGCGATTGGCTCAGGCTGCGCAGCAGCGCCAGGATTTCGGCCTGCACCGTCACATCGAGTGCGGTGGTGGGTTCGTCGGCCAGCAAAATCCGGGGCTCGCTGGCCAGGGCTCTGGCGATGCCCACGCGCTGTGCCATGCCGCCCGAAATTTGGTGGGGGTAACGCTGCGCCACATCCTGGGGGTTGGGGATCTTGACCTGTTCCAGAAGTTCCATGACTTTGGCTTGTACCTGGGGCGTGTTCAGGCCTTGCAGACGGATCACTTCGGCCAGTTGGTGGCCAATCTTGAAGCAGGGGTCCAGCGCAGCCATGGGCTCCTGAAAGATCATGCCCACGGTGGCGCCACGCAGCTGGGTCAAGCGTTTCTCGTTGGATAAATCGATCACTTCCCCGTTGATCACGGCCGTGCCTGCGCTCACATGCACGCCCGGTGGCAGCAAGCCCATGAGTGACAGACTGGTCAGGGTTTTGCCGCTGCCGGATTCGCCCACGATGCCCAGGGTTTCTCCTTGTTTCAGATCAAAGCTCACCCCTTGCACCAGTGTGCGCATGGCGTTGCCGCTGCCGGTAACGATGGTCACATCACGCAGCGACAGCAAGCTGTCTGTGGGCAAGTCTTTTGGCTTGACGGCCTGACGTGCCTTGACGTTTTGGCGCACGGCCGGGCGGGACCAGGATTCGGTGGAGGCATCGCGCAGGCTGTCGCCCAGCAGGCCAAACGACAGCACGGTCAAGGCCACCACGCCGCCCGAAGGCACCAGCAGCCAAGGGAAGTCGTTCAGGCTGGCCGAGGCTTCGAAAATCATGCTGCCCCAAGTGGGCGCAGGCGGGGCCACGCCCAAACCAAGAAAGCTGATGCCGGTTTGCACGATCACGGCGATCGCCGCGAACAGCGACATCTGCACAATCACCGGCCCCGCAATGCGAGGCAGTACATGGCGCACGATGATGTGCGCATCGCTCAGCCCCGAGATGCGCGCTGCGGCGATGTACAGCTCTTCGCGCACGGCCAGTGTCACGCTGCGCAACACGCGTGATACCCCGGCCGAGCCCATCACGCCCAGCGTAACCATGGCTGGCAGCATGGCCTGACCAAACACGGCCAGCACGGCCAGCATGATCAGCATGGTGGGCAGCGATTGCACCAGGCTCACGTATTGTTGGACACAGCGGTCCCACAGGCCGCCGAAATACCCGGCGCTCACGCCCAGGCTCAGGCCCAGCAGGCTGGCCATGACCACCGCTTCGATCACACCGGCGATGGTCAGCGAGACGCCGTGCACCATGCGGCTGAACACGTCGCGGCCCAGCGCGTCGGTGCCCAGCCAATGTTCTGCGCTGGGCAGTTGTTTGAGGGCCAGCAGGTCTTGCTCCAGCGGGTCGATGGGGGCGAACACGGGTGCGCCAACCGACAGCACCAGCAACAGCAAAAGCCACAGCAGGGCCACCACTGCCAGAGGGCGACTCAACAGTCGCCGCACAAAGCTGGCGCTTGGGGGAGGGGTTGTAGCGACGTTCATGACAGCCTCACTTTCGGGTTGAGCCAGCCATAGCTCAGGTCGACCATCAGGTTGATGGCCACGGTCATCAAGGTGAAGTACAGCGTCACGCCTTGCAGCAGCAAGATGTCTTTGTTCAGCGCGGCGTTGACGGCCAGACTGCCCAGACCGGGCAGGACGAACACGCGTTCGACGAACACTGTGCCGCTGATGGCGCCGATCATCACCAGGCCCAGCACCGTGACCACGGGCAAGGCGGCGTTGCGCAGGGCGTGTTTCCAGATCACGCTGTGCTCGGACAAGCCGCAGGCGCGCAGGGCCCGTATGAAGTCGCGACCCATGACATCGTTCATGGCATCACGGGTTTGTTTGGCGATGCTGGTGATGGAATACATGGCCACCGAGAAGATGGGCAGCACCAGGCTCAAGGCCCAGTCTTTGGGACTTTCACTGAAAAACACATAGCCAGTGGCCGGTAACCAGCGCAAGGTCACCGCAAACACGGAGATCAGCACCAGGGCCAGCCAGAAAGACGGAAAGATCAGGCCTACCAGCGAGAACGCGTCGATGACGCGACCCACCCAGCCACCTTTGAGTGCGCTGGCCACACCCAGCATGAGGCCCACGCTCAGGCAGATCACCAGCACCCCCACCATGATGGACGCCGAGACCCCCAGCCTGGGGTTGAGCAGCGAGGTCACGCTTTCCTTGGTGAAATGTGACACGCCCAGATCGCCCTGCACGGCATGGCCGAGCCATGACAGGTATTGCACCAGCAATGGGCGGTCCAGGCCCAGTTCGATGCGCAGCGCTTCGTATTGCTCGCGTGTGCCATCGGCGCCCAGAATGGTCATGGCCATGTCGCCCGGCGCCAAGCTGTTGAGCACAAAGGTCAGCAGTGTGACCACGACCACCAGTGGCACCGACATGAGCAATCGGTGAAGTATGACTTTGAACACCCGATATCCTTTGAAAATCTTTAATGTACGTTTTGGTACATAAAGATTTTATTAATGTACGTGTTGGTACAGATATCGGTGTTTACCCTCAAGCCGAGAGGGGCTGCGGGTTGAGTGGTCAGGCTTTGCCGAATTCGTCGCCCAGTTCGCGTGCGCGCACTTCGGCCGCTTGCATGGCCTGGATGAACGCGGGTTTGATGCCTGCAGCCTCCATGGCGGTGAGGGCTGCGTAGGTGGTGCCGCCCTTGGAGGTGACGCGCTGGCGCAGTACTTCAGGGGATTCCGTGGATGCGGCAGCCAAAGACGATGCGCCCGAGAACGTGGCCACGGCCAATGTGTAGGCCTGCTGAGCCGACAAACCCATGCCGACACCGGCTTCGGTCATGGCTTCAAGGAAATAGAACACGTAGGCTGGACCTGAGCCCGACAGGGCGGTCACGGCGTCCAGCTGGGATTCTTGCGTGACCCACAGGTATTGCCCTGTGGTGCCAATGACCTGCTCGACCAGGGCCTTGTCGGCGGCTGTGACGCTGGGGCAGGGGTAGAGTGCCGTCATGCCCTGGCCGACCAAGGCTGGCGTGTTGGGCATGCAGCGCACCACGCGCTCGGTACCCACCCAGCGGCTGATGCTGTCGGTGCGGATACCTGCGGCCACCGACAGGTGCAGTGCCTTGCCGGTGTGCGCCATGACGGGGACAGCAGCTTCGCTGAAGATCTGGGGTTTGACCGCCCAGACCACGAGGTCTGCCTGGGCCAGTGCCGGGCCTGCCGACGGCAGCGCGGTGATGCCGAAGTCTTTGTGCAGTTTCAAGGCGGTGTCGGCAAAAGGCTCAACCACCGTGATTTGTTCGGGCTTCATGCCCTGGCGGATCAGTCCGCCGATGATGGCGCTGGCCATGTTGCCGCCGCCAATGAATGCGATCTGTTGTGAGGGTGTGCTCATGTTGGTGTGTCTCTTGGGTGTCTGCATGGAAAACGCCATGCGGGAATTGTCGCTGTTTGCGTGAACCACTTTGCGTTAGCCTTGCGGGTATGGACTACATCCTTTCAATTGACCAAGGTACCACCAGTTCCCGCGCAGTGGTGTTTGACCGGGCCGGCCAGCCGGTAGCGATCGCGCAGCGCGAGTTTGCGCAGCATTTCCCGCAACCAGGCTGGGTAGAGCACGATGCCAACGAGATCTGGCAAACCCAGCTGGCCGTGATGCAGGAGGCCTTGCGTCGGGCGGGCATCGCGGCTGCGCAAGTGCGTGCGATTGGCCTGACCAACCAGCGCGAGACCACGGTGCTGTGGGATCGTCAGACGGGTGAGCCGGTCGCGCCCGCCATCGTCTGGCAAGACCGCCGGACCGTGGCCCATTGCGAGGCCTTGCAGGCTGCCGGGCTGGCCGACAAGATCACGCGCAAGACGGGCTTGGTGCTGGATGCTTATTTTTCGGGGACCAAGCTGGCCTGGCTGCTGGACCATGTGCCGGGTGCCCGTGCACGGGCCGAGCGGGGCGAGTTGGCGTTTGGCACGGTGGACAGCTGGCTGGTTTGGAAACTCACGGGCGGGCGTGTCCATGCCACGGACCCCAGCAACGCTTCGCGCACCCTGTTGTTCAATTTGAAAAAAGGCGATTGGGATCCTGAGCTGCTTACCTTGTTGCGTATTCCGGCTGCGGTGTTGCCTCGGGTGTTGCCCTCGTGCGGGGTGGTGGCTGAAACCGATGCGGCCTTGCTGGGCATGAGCGTACCGATCGCAGGTTGGGCAGGCGATCAGCAGGCGGCTTTGTTCGGTCAGGCCTGTTTTGCGCCGGGCATGGCCAAGAACACGTATGGCACCGGCTGCTTCATGTTGATGAACACAGGCAGCCAACCGGTGAGCAGCAAACATCGCTTGCTCAGCACGGTGGCTTGGCAGGGTCCTGCCTCGTCCGAGCATGCCAGGGCGTATGCCCTGGAGGGCTCGGTGTTCATGGCCGGTGCCACGGTGCAGTGGTTGCGCGATGGCCTGCAGATGATTCAGAGTGCATCGGATGTTGAAGCCTTGGCGGCCAGTGTGCCGGACACGGGGGATGTCTTTTTGGTGCCAGCTTTTGCTGGCTTGGGGGCGCCAGACTGGGATGGGCAGGCGCGTGGCACCTTGTTGGGCATGACGCGGGGCACCACCCGCGCCCATATTGCCCGGGCGGCACTGGAGGCCATCGCCTTGCAAACGGCCGATGTGTTTCAGGCCATGAGTGCCGACAGCGGCTTGCAGCTCAAAGAGTTGCGCGTCGATGGCGGGGCATGCCGAAATAATTTGCTGATGCAAATACAGGCCGATGTGCTGGGTGTGCCGGTGGTGCGCAGTCGGGTGAGCGAAACCACGGCTTTGGGGGCAGCTTATCTGGCGGGTTTGGCCACCGGCTTCTGGTCTGGGGCTGATGAAATTTCTGCGCAATGGCAACAAGACCAACGGTTTGAGCCTCAATGGTCGGTCGGACAGCGCCAGGAGCGGCAAGCGCGCTGGCGTCAGGCGGTGGACCGTGCCAGACGATGGGCTCTTTGAGGGGTTTGGGCTGCCCAAATGAGGGTTACCCAGGGCTGGCTGTACCGGTCAAAGATCGATATTTCAAAAACTCTGCAAAAAGTTGTTGACGCTCCGGTATTTTTCTGCCAGAATCGTGGGCTTCGCTTTGCAAAAGGCGTAAGTATCTGCCCAATCTGAAGTGCTGCGAGTGGTTTGCGGTATGGATGACGGGTCCAAGACTGATTCCTGTTGAGTGGCTTTGGCTGCTGGGCAAGGGATACAAGTTGGGAATAAAGAAATGATCCAGACAGAAACTCGGTTGGATGTGGCCGACAACACCGGCGCTAAGTCCGTGCTGTGCATCAAGGTGCTCGGCGGGTCCAAGCGTCGCTATGCAAGTGTTGGCGACATCATCAAGGTGAGCATCAAGGAAGCCGCTCCGCGTGGCCGCGTCAAAAAAGGCGAGGTTTACAGTGCAGTGGTGGTTCGTACGGCCAAAGGCATTCGCCGTGGCGATGGCTCGCTCGTTAAGTTCGATGGCAACGCAGCTGTGTTGCTGAATGCCAAATTGGAGCCTATCGGCACCCGCATCTTCGGCCCCGTTACGCGTGAACTGCGTACCGAGAAGTTCATGAAGATCGTGTCCCTGGCTCCTGAAGTACTGTAAGGACGCGCCATGAACAAGATTCGCAAAGGCGACGAAATCATCGTCATCACAGGTCGTGACAAAGGCAAGCGTGGCACTGTGTCCCTGCGTGCCAGCGATT
>Ga0228702_1000448_pt1 | contig 31990 bp, 25 predicted proteins | sample McNCre217_Aug_MG_2_FD_178018 | JGI IMG/M metagenome (GOLD analysis project Ga0228702, IMG submission 178018) | Freshwater microbial communities from McNutts Creek, Athens, Georgia, United States - 20-17_Aug_MG | ecosystem: Environmental > Aquatic > Freshwater > Creek | place: USA: Georgia...
GGACATAGTCGAGGTGAATGTCAAAAGGCTTGCTGATCTTCATCGAGCCCTGCACGGCGGGTGAACCCAAATGCAGAAAACGCATGTCGCCATAGTCGGCAAACGTGACCGTAGGCAATCCACCGCTGGCAGAGCCGAATGCTCGGGCTTGTTTTTTGGCCATCCAAGCGCCCAGCAGGATGGCCAAAACACAGCCGATCAAACCGTAAATGAACTCAAGGAGCGTCAAATTCATGGGGATGTATTCCTGTTGGACCAAAGAAAAAGCCCTAGCACGTGAATGCTAAGGCTTTGCTTTTTTGGCTCCTCAACCTGGGCTCGAACCAGGGACCTACGGATTAACAGGGCCACTTTTCTTTTCTGCTGTTTCTGACGGTTATTAGGAGTTTAAAACAGTTCATGGTTGTTGGCAACCAAATCATCTTTGAACGTAATTTATGCACTCAAAAGAGTGTTAATTTTTTATTGAGATAAAGCTATTGAAAAAAACCTCCTTGACCATAAAATAACAGTCATGGGGCTGCACTGGTTTCGACATGGGTTCGGACGCGTGGCAGGGCATGTCGAGGTTCTGATCCTCGTTAATCTTCGGAAAAAAAACTAACTGCAAACGACGAACGTTTCGCACTCGCCGCTTAATCCGGTGAGCCTTGCAACAGTTGGCCGATAGGCTGGGTTAGGGTGCCGCAAGGTGTCCTAACTGCAAGGGAACTCATATTGGCTGGCACCACATCGGGCACCTTGATGTGGCGTGAGATCTAAGGATGCTGGTTTGGTACATAGCGTGTCGCTGCGCGATGTATCAGGCGAGACTCAAATCAGACGACTAAACATGTAGAACTGTACGAAAAAGGCTTGTGGACGCGGGTTCAAATCCCGCCAGCTCCACCACACAAAGAAAGCCGCTAGGGTGACCTAGCGGCTTTTCTCTTGTCGATTACTTCATAACGACTTACAACTAGGGCTTTCTAGAAAGGAGAGCTCATATGATTTTGCTTCGACTACCCGAGGTCAAAGCTCGCAGCGGTTACAGGAGTAACGCTTCAATTTACAACTTAGTAAGAGAAGGCTTATTTACAAAACCAATCAAAATTGGAATGCGATCCGTTGCTTGGCCAGACTATGAAGTCGATTCGATCAATACAGCAAGAGTGGCTGGATTCAATGATGAACAGATTCGAGATCATGTTGAAGAGCTGCACCAACATAGGCATAGATTGCTTCCAGATTTGCTGATTCCAGATGCAATCTAGTATCTGTTGAAGGACTCGGATCTTTTACAAGTTCAACCTTAGTTACAGAATCGAACTTGTTTGTATGCGTTCGACTTCATGGGGTTATGTTGCCTCGCACTTGCATGGCAAGCAATCAAAACAATTCCTGGTGGGGGGAGGATGTCGCTTAGAAGCGTTTGATGTTGTGTTGAAAACAGGTTGTTTACTTGTTGTTGCTTCCGCGTTTGCCAAAAGCTGGTTTCAATTCATCAGAAAAAGCATCCTCAAGTATTTGCAAAATTTCGTTTGATACGTCGTACTGCTTGACAGTAATTTTGTATTTTCCGTTAAACCAACTGCTTAAATGAAGCGCATAAGTTTTCCTTGGCCCGTTCCCCAGATGCTGCTCTAACCGCTTTTTTACGCCAGTTACGGAAGAGCCCACGTACATCACTCTGGATGGTGCATTTAATTTGGGGCAAGCACGCTCATTCGTTTTCTTGTAATTAGACAAAGCTTCAAATGTTTCTTCCGGATTCCCGCCTATTTGTTCAATTATGTAAATGGCTTTTTGAATCCCATTCAATCTTTCTAGGTCAGTGACCTCAATCTCCTGTATCGGGCGAGCATCTTTAGCAAGGACACAATTTTTTAGTAAATTTTCGATGTGGTTCATGTGCTGACTTGTAGAAACTTTTTTGAATTTGGGTTGATGGTTTTCAAATATTCACATTAAATATTTTCGATAAGTTGGATCGCCGTCTTCTCGTTCATGACGATTTCAACTCGAACTTGCCCACGGGTTAGGCCCACAAATAGCTTGCGTTTGTCTTTTCCAGTCAGCTCTTCAAAGTCAACCTCACACAGCACAACCACTGGCATGCTTTGACCTTTGTATCGGTAAACGCTTTCCACTAGCAGGTCACCATCGGTCCAAATCGCATTGCCAACATCGTCGTACTTGCTAAATCGCTTTGTTTTGAATCCGCCAAGTTGATCAAGACCCAAAACCTCTGAAGTCTTAGCTCCGTGGTAACTGATGACTGCCACTTGCTCTGGCTTGTAGCCGTCCTGCCAAATTTTCTTTAGGCATTGTTCGAGTGCTGTCAGGCTACTTACCTTGTTTGGTGCCCATGTGTAAATGTTCGGCGTTTCTCCAGTGTGAACACTGCGGGACACAACAGGCTCTTCGCTCAGCCCTAAGGCGTTAATCAGCTGCACCACCTTGGTGGGGCTCCTGAAGTTATCCATGCACTTGATGTGCACGGCATCCGTCAGGTCAAACATGTCACGCTCGTAAAGCTGCTGGCCTGTATCACCCATCACATATAAGCGTCCTGTGTCCTTTAGTCGCTCCAACACGGCTTGTGCCCAAGCAGGCTCAAAGTCCTGAGACTCATCAATGATTAACAGGTCTAGGCTCTTGCTGAATGACTCAGAGGCTTCCACATAGTCAGACGCCATCTTGCTGAACACGCTGGGGTCTGCAAAGTCCAACTTTTCGCCTTGGCGTTCGGCCAAGTCGCGGCAGAGCTGGTGAAAGGTAGTTACCTCTACCGCAGCAGGTGCTAACTTGGCCAAATGGTCTGCCAGCGGGTGGTTGTAGCAAACGTAGCAGCAGCGTTGCTTGGCTTTCACGGCGTCTTGCAGCAGCTTTAAGGCAAGCTGTGTTTTGCCAGATCCTGCGGTGGCTTGAACCACAAACAGATTACCTGTGTGAGAAATCTTAGGTACCCATGTAGCCAAGCCACTGGCCAGCGTGGCGCTGAGCTGTTGCACTTGGCTAATGCTGGACGCCACATCAGTCACCACCTGAAACCGATTTGCAAAGAAATCAAATACACGGGGTCGTACATCGCCCACTGGTGCATTGCTAGGAAAGGCCCGCATCACCCTTTGGCATAAAGTGTCTAGTTCTGGGGCATCCACAATCCGTTCACGTGGATAAGCCAGCACAGCACTCTGCACGGCATGATCTGGCAGCACCAACAGCGTGTCGATGTTGACGTTGGGTAGGTCTCCGTCTTTCATGCGTTGCATTAAGGTGCTGTGCTGTCTGCGCACCTGATGGCCGATGTCTTTGTCGCTGCCAATCCCTCCATAGGTTTTGGTCAGCGCACTTGTACCTTCGTTGATTGACCCAGCTTTCACCTCAATCAACATGATGTGGCCGAGAGGGGAGATGACCACCAGATCTAGCTCGCCAAAGTGCTGAGCACCTTGGTGGATCGACGACCAAGGAAGGTTGTGAAAAACGTCAAACGAGTCAGGCAGGCCGTCGGCTAATAAGCGCAACACATCGCGTTCGCGGTAGTCGCCAGAATTGAGTGGGCCGCTAAGTGCTGTGGTGGGATGAAGGTGAGCCATGCTTGATTTTCTCCCCATTGATGGAAGACGTGATCAGTGCCCACCCTCTGTCCTGATGCCGTGCATTGAAAATGCCTCTGCCAGCTGCCGCTCAAGCAATTTGGCCTCAGAGGTCGATAAGGGGTTTAGGTGTTCAAACAATGAGGGCAATAAGATGGTCATTTTGCGGTGGCAGCGAGCAGCAAATCTGTGCCCGGTGATGTGTTGTTCAAATCGAGCCTCAACCTTGCGTGAGGTTTGTCCTACATACACCCCGTAGCGCTGTTTGGCGTATCCATCCAAAAGAATGACGTAGACATGGTTAGAGCCATGTGTGGTTTTTTGGAAAGTCTGTGCAATTTCACGCGCCTCGGATAAGAAGTCGATGGGTTCAAACCCCATCGACGCCATGCCCCGAATCAATTGATTTCGAAACTTTTGCTTCTTGCGTGTCGCAAGGTAGTCACAGATGTAGGTTGCCGTCTCTAGTCTGCCAAGCGAAGTTTCATGCAAACCCAATTCAACAATTTGTTCACTAGGTAGGGGTTGGAGCTTTCTCATCAGCTTTACATAGCCAGTCATTCGAGTCATCCTTCACGTAGGAGGACATTGTCATCGAATGGCCGACCGCACTATGGAAGCAAGTTCTACGAACTTTGGGTCATTGCCAGACTTAGCTAGCAGCATCCCGAGGACAGACTCAATGGCAGTTTTGAGTTTGGGATTTGATGGTTGGGTAAGTTGAGTTGTTGCGTTGATGGTTTGGGCTTTGGCCAGTTCAATCAGCCCATTGATGGTGGAGAGTTTGCTCATGTTTTTGCTTTCGGTTGATTTCATTTCCTTTTTCAGCAGAGCGCAAATGGATAGCGTTTGTCAATCCCGATGGGGCTAAAGACAAACACACCTACGGTGTGAGTTCTTGACTGAATTTATGGGGAATGAAGTTTTGTTGCTCTAGGTTCATCATGACCTTGTGCAGGCTCATGGCCTGAGCCTGTGAGTCAATAAAGTTGATCCAAACTGATGTTGAGTCAGCAGCGGCTTTGAGAGATATATCTCAAGCTGCGTCGAAACTCAGATGACTTCAGTCAGGCATACAAATGGTTATTCATCAGTGTGGGATTAGGCAATGATGAGGCGAGGGCCTCACTGTCTGCGGTGCATCACGCGTCAGATCAGGATGCATTAGATGACGGGTTTGATCTGGTTGAAACTTGGTTTTCAGAAAAGTTCGAATTCATCAAAGGCGGCTCAGAGTTGATCTGGAAGGCAGAGTTGTTGCGTTGGATGTTCTCGGTTGCTAAGCTGCACTGACTTTTTTCTATAGATTGTCTGGATGCTGTATCTTTAGTCAGTTAATGCAACTTTCATGAAAAAATTGGCGCATGTCACCTACTAATCACTCCCATTCAGAGCTTGTCCAAATTGCTACAACTGGAGACATTGACGCGATCCGACAACTTGCTGTTGACTGTTTGTACAAAAAGAATTGGGCTGAAAGATGGAAGTGGTTGAGCCTCGGTGCTACCCAAGACGATCCACTGTGTATTTACTTGATAGGCGAGTCTTACCTTGAAGGTGTAGGTAACCCGATAGACCAGTCCGAGGGGATTCGTTACATTGAGTTGGCTGCCGACCACGAGATGGGTTTGGCTCAATTTAAGCTCTACCAGCATTTCTCTGCGATAGCAAAGAACACTATTGAAATTCAACAAGCACTCAAGTGGTTGGAGCTGGCCAGTTCAAATCAGACCTACCCCTGTGGAGAAGCGAAGTATGAGCATGCATCTCTTTTGCTAGATGGGAAAGTTATTTCCCAGAATGTCGCTCTTGGCGTATCTTTGCTGAATGAGTTGATCGAGAGCGATCAAGATGACTATGGAGCCTCTTCAACCTTAGCCAACATTTACTTAAAAGGTATAGGCGGTTACTACCAACCTACAAAAGGTGTTGAGTTACTTCGTTTGGCGTCTGATCAAAACTGGTCTGATGCAAAGTACCGATTGGGTCGCCTATACGCTCTAGGGTTGCATCTAGATGTTGATAAACGTGAAGCTGTGAATCTTTGGCATGAAGGGTACAGTGACATTAGTGGCGGCGAAGATGAGTACACCCTTGCATGCGCATTTGCCTATGCAAAAGCCAATCAAATCGGATTTGGTATCAAGGGTGAGTTAAGCGAAGCCATCAGTGCCTATCAATTTGGTGCTGCTGCTGGTGATGCAGATGCCTGCTTTGAGCTCGCTCAAATCTGTATCGAGAGATGTGGTGATGGTTTTGAAGATCCCTATGGTGAGTTGACACTCACAGCAGCTTATAGAGATCTGAATATTGCTTGTGCTCTGGGGCATCCAGAGTCTGTTGCTTTGCGTCAGCAGGTGGGGGCCAAACTTTCAACTGAGGAGCTCCACCAAGCTCAGTCTGAATCAAGAATTCAATTTGATGCATCAAGAATAGTTTGGGAAGATAACTGGCGAAAGTTGATAAAAATTCGCCAGCTTGAGCCTTTACCTATCTAAATCATCAACGTGTGGTGCGTCCCTTGCCTTCGCTTTCCTTCTTGCGCAGGAAGGAGGGCATATCCATGTTGGTCTCGTCCATGCAAAAAGCCATTTCGTTCTTTGAGGCAAGTCTTCTAGACATTCGGAATGCCGAGTACTGCACCTCTTTGCTCATCATCTCCATGTCCTCTTCGGTCAGGCGGCGCAGTTGTTCAATCTTGGCCATCAGCCATTGGTTCTTGCCAAACTCTGCTTCCAACTCATTAAGAAGCTTGCGGGCTGCACCTGTTTGACCAGCCTTAGCAAGGTCCCTAAGCTTGCTGGATGCTTTGGCAAATCGCAGTTCATCTAGTCGGCGCTCAACCAGTTCATCCAGGGGTAGCGCTGCATAGGCAGCTTCTGCCAAAGCCTCTAGTTGCAGCAGTGGGGCTGTCACTTCAACTGCCGCTCCGTCCATAGATGTGCAAGTCACAGTCACGGCCAACAGGTCACGCACTGATCCTGCTGCGGTGGGGCTGACGTGTAGGCGCACAGCCAGCCAGCTTTCTGAATCCCAGGCTAGGTCGGTCATGCGGTAAGTGCCGTCTGCTTGCTGCGTAACAGTGCTCAATATTTCTACGATCACACCTGGGGCAGGGATGAGCTTGGCTGAAAGCTTGCGCATGTACATCGCTTGCAATAGCGAAAGCTCTTCGTCAAAGCTGTCAAACAAGTCCTCAGCACGCTGGCCGTAGTAGTTTTGTCCGCCACCAGCTTGGGCCATCCCCACCATCAGGTCTTCATTGAAATTGCGGCCTAGGCCCACGGTGGTTGTGGTGATGCCCTTGGCTTGCCATGCACTGCATTGGGCTTCAATTTCTGATTGATCACGCAAACCCTCGTTTACCTGTCCATCAGACAGCAGTAAAACACGAGAAATTGAATGGTCTGAACCGCCTTCAAGTTGTTCAGCCCCAGCTAGCCACCCGCCGTGCAGATTGGTTGTTCCACCACAAGTTACTTGGCTGATGGCTGTTTGCACCGCATCTTGCGACAGCATGGGGCCGATGGGCATTAGAACGTCAACACGACTGTCGTACACAACGATGCTCAGATCGTCCAAACGAGTGAGATGCTTGGTAATGTGGCTCACGCATTTCATGGCCTCGTCGAGTGGTTCGCCGTGCATGCTGCCCGAGCGGTCCACCACCAAAGCTAGGCGCTTAGGTGAGTGCTTTACGACCATGTCAGCCGGACGGTCTGGGGCTTGAACACGTAACAGCAAATCAACAGCGCCACCTTGGGCGGGCAATGCATTGCGCAGTGGCGAAAAAACGAGGGTCAGGTTGTGCATCTAGGGCTCCTTTGAAATGAGGGTTCCATCGTGCCTAGTCCTAGGCTCAGTATGAGAGCCTTTTAGCTGTGGTTATGACCAGTGCGATTTTTTATTCTTAAGCTCATGTCTTGAGCCTTGCAATTGCAATGATCCGTACTTAATGTTTCTCCAGAGTGCGATCCGATATTTGTGAATAATGAACTCAACTCAAAATGGCAATTCTTCAAAATGATCGAATTTGATGCAACAAATGAAAAATGGAAGAGTTTCTTGGAGTCTCAGCCTTCTGAGAGGGGTGAATTCTTCAGGGTACCTTTGTCACAGCAGGCAATGGACTATTTCAAAAAAATGCTAGAGCTAATCAATAAGCGAGCTGTAAATTTGGGAACCATGCAGGGAGTGTTTAAATTTATAAACAATGTACAAGACAAAAAAGCTAGGGCATTGATGCTTACATGGCTAGACACCTACAGTCCTATAAGAGCAAAGATGACTAAGGCTGGAAACGAAGAGTGGCGAGTTATTCCGGAGTACAGAGCTCGCTGTAATTTGGTGGACGGGATTTCAAATCCTTACTACCGCTTAGTTGAAAGACCCAGGAAATTCAATAGAGGGCGAGGTGAACGTATTGCTCCAGAAAATGACCTGTTCAATGTGGATGCCCCAGCAAAAACAGAGTTAGAGTTACAAAAGAAACTCATCAAGCTATGTGTCAATAGCTTTCTAACTGTTCGATCGTTAGAAAACCGGGTAAAGCTCATTGAAGCCATTAATTCTTTACCGCTTGGTGATGCGATGAAGGGCGGTAAACCATTTCTTCAGGGGGGAGCAGTGGGATCGAAGCGTTAAAAAACAACTCATTCTGAAAGCTGAAAGATTCAATGATTAATTATAAGGATCTCATTTCAAGAGCGGATACATCCTGGCTTCAAGACCAAGTCGGTGAGATGTCTGTTCGAGTAATGCAGGCATTTGAAGAAAAAGGAATCAATGCTCAAAACCTTCGGAAGGTTTTTTTGTCATTGGTCAGTCCCTATGATTTGATCGCTAATCAAGGTAAGCGTAACTCGCTTTTTGAGTTCATGAGGGTAGAGGAGGCGACCGAACTGAGCCTAACTCTTGGTCTGCAAGGTGATCCCTTTCAAGCGCTTTGTTCGCTTCAAATGAGTCGAGGTTCAGAAAAATTTGAAACGTGTTGTGCTTTCTTCGGTCTTGCGCCTGAAGTGCGAGTTGCAAAAAAAGAGTCACCTGAAGTCGAAAGGGTATCTGCTGGTTATGCATTGTTTGAGCATCAGCAAATGGCAGTCCAGTCGGTAGAGCAGCAACTTACAAAAAAACCAAATAGAGTTGTTCTTCACATGCCAACAGGTGCTGGCAAGACAAGAATGGCAATGCATGTTGTTTGTCAACATTTGAACAAGAATCCTAAAACTGTTGTCGTATGGCTTGCCAATAGTGAAGAGCTCTGCGATCAAGCTGCTGACGAATTTGTAAAGGCTTGGTCGTTCCTAGGGAATCGAGATCTAAATCTGTACCGGTACTGGGGTGGACGAGCGTTTGACTTTTCATCGTTAGAAGATGGATTCTTCGTTGGTGGTTTTCCGAAGTTGTACTCTTTAGCAAAACGACAGGTTACAGAACTTGCCGCATTAGGTGATAAATCCTCTTTGATCGTTGTAGATGAGGCGCACAAGGTTATCGCACCTACTTACGAGGCAATCATTGAGGGAATTTCAGCTCGAAAATTTTCCATGCCATTACTAGGTTTGACTGCTACTCCAGGGCGCACATGGAATGAGCCAGACGCAGACAAGCAACTTGCAGATTTTTTTCAAAAGAAAAAAGTTACTCTTCAAGTCCCCGGATACAAAGATCCTGTTGAATACCTTGTTAAAAGTGGGTACTTAGCTGAACCCGAATTTCGAAGACTTCAATACGTATCGGATAAGCTAACCGCATACGAAATCAAAAATTTAGCAGAGGACTTGGATGTTCCAGCCTCAATACTAAAAAAACTTGCTGGCGATGAGCGCCGTTCAGTCTTGATCATTCGTGAACTTGAATCAATGTTGGACAGGCATTCACGGATCATCGTCTTTGCAACAACTGTTGCTCATGCAGAGATGCTGACAGCTGTATTGAGTGTCCGAGGACACAACGTGAAGTGCATTACTGGTGAAACACAGCCTGCTCAACGTGCAGACTCAATCAGCTGGTTTAAGAGTGGGAGTGATGAACGAAAAATAATAGTTAATTTTGGTGTGTTGACCACGGGCTTTGATGCACCAAGAACAAGTGCAGCTTTGATAGCTCGTCCAACCAAATCTCTTGTGCTTTACTCACAAATGGTTGGCCGTGCAATTAGGGGTAAACAAGCTGGTGGTAATGATACGGCGGAGATAGTCACAGTTGTAGACACTGCGCTTCCGGGTTTTGGTAACTTGAACCTGGCTTTCACAAATTGGGAGGATGTTTGGTAATGGCTTCACACGATATTGTTCCGGCTTCGCTGGCTGTAAAGGCTATGCGCGATAGTGGTTACAAAAATGCCGCATATGCAATCGCTGAATTAGTTGATAACTCCGTACAAGCAGGTGCAACTGTTGTAGAAATTCTTTGTCAAGAAGAGGAAGAGCTTGTTCAGCAGCGCAAAAGAATACGCGTCAAACAAGTTGCCGTAATGGATAACGGGTGCGGCATGAACCCTGAAATGCTTAGAAGGGCATTGCAATTTGGTAACGGAGGTAGATTAGACGATCGAAGTGGCATTGGTCGCTTTGGAATGGGACTGCCGAATTCTTCAATTTCACAAGCTAGGCGAGTCGACGTGTGGAGTTGGCAGGATGGCTATCAGTCAGCCACGCACAGCTACCTTGATGTTGGAGAAATTGAGCGTGGTGAGCTCAGCGAGGTGCCAACACCAAATCCCCAACCAGTTCCTCAGACTTGGGTTAGACGCTCTGATGTTGCAAACCAGGCTAAATCCGGTACGTTAGTTGTTTGGTCTGATTTAGACAAGTGTGACTGGAGAACGGCACAGTCTATTTTTAAAAACTCTGAATTCACTATTGGTCGAATCTATCGCTACTTTGTTAATGACGGACGTCTAAAGATAAGAATGGCAGCGTTCCTGGATCGAGCCACTAACCCAGTCACTGACGATGACGTTGAGGCAAATGATCCACTCTACTTGTCGCCAAATGCAACTTTGCCTCCCCCATGGAATGTTGAGCCAATGTTCGACCGCCATGGAGAGCCGCAACAAATTCAAATTGATTTAAACGGTAAGTCTCATCTTGTTACTGTGACTATTTCTGTTGCTAAAAAAGTAGCCAGGGATGGTCACAATGCAGGTGACCAACCTCATGGACGTCACGCAAAAAATAACGTTGGTGTATCAGTCGTGCGGGCTGAACGTGAACTTGAACTACAAACTGGTTGGTGTGTTCAATCGGATCCAAGAGAGCGTTGGTGGGGTGTTGAGGTTAGCTTCTCGCCTGAGCTTGACGAGGTGTTTGGTGTAACGAACAACAAGCAAAGCGCTAGAACTCTTGCTGAGTTTGCCGAAGTGAGCATTGACCAAATAGCGGAACGAGAAGGTTATGAAACTGAAGCTGAATTAATAGAGGCTTGGGAGCAAGACCATGATCCCCGACTGATATTGATCAAGGTTAAACAATCTGTTGAACGTAATCTAAGTGCTATTCGTAAGGTAATCAAAGCACAAGCGACCCCGCGCCAAGGGGAAAAATTCCGCCACATGGATCCAAACTCCGCGGAAACAATTGGAACTCAAGCAACCAAGAGACGGCAAGAAGAAGGTTACAAGGGAACGAGTGATTTAGGTGAATCACTTCCACCAGAAGTGAAAACGCAACAGATTGAAGAAAGTCTAGTTTCTGTTGGAGTCGACCCAGTTGAAGCTCAGCAAAGAGCTACATCACTGGTAAGTAGCGGCTACAAATATGAGTTCTATAACGTAGGTGTAGATACAGCTGAGTTTTTCACTGTTCGACCAAAGGGGGGATCGATTTTGATTGGTTTGAACACCAATCATCCTGCATATGATCACTTAGTAACCTTGCTTGAATCAAGTGATGAAGTTAACGATGTATCCGTTCTTAAGGCGCGTTTACGAAAGTCATATGAGGGGCTAAAGTTGCTTCTTGAAGCTTGGGCTCGCTACGAAGACGAGTTGACTGATGGCATCAAGAAAGAACGTGCGCAAGAAGCTCGACTTGATTGGGGTAGGGTTGCTCGTCAGTTCTTAAGAGAAGATTAAAACTGCCATAAGAGTCTGTCACCTGATGACGAAGGGCTGGCGATGTAAATCGTCAGCCCTTCGTCATTGATTGCTGTAATTAGTCTTAGCCGTTAGGTCTTAACTTCACAAATTTTCAAAGTTGCATTAATTTTTATTGAGCCACACAACCATCTTGTCCCAAACAAGTTCAGCAAGTTCTCGTCCTCGGCTCTCAACAGCATTTAAGTTCCATTCGCCTTGAACTTTGTACAAAACATGAACGTGAGGCAAATATTCACCGGAGTAAATAGCTTCAGCATTATTTGTTAATGAGCCACCGGCTTGAGAGAGTTCTTGAAGGATTTCCTTTGCTTGCTCAGATGTCTCAGCTGCTAGTGCTCCATAAACAACCCTTTTTTCATTCCAAGGACGGTCCCCAAGGGATGAGTTTGCTCGAGAAGGAACTAAAGTTAAGTTTCCAATTCTTTCATGCTCTTCATTTTCATAGAGCTCAGGAGACCAACCGTTTTTCCTAGAACGAGGTGCAATGTGTTCAACTGATTTGTACTTTTCCCCAGTCCATGACTCTAAATTCAAAATTGGATTAGAACCGGGTTTCCCTGAAACTAGTCGTCCATCTTTTTCCACTGTGTCATTAAATGCGATAAATAAGAAAAACCTTGCAAGTAAGTTATTTACTTCCCACATCGGCTGTTGAATCGTTTTATCTAGCCAATCTTTTTTATCTTTAATGTTTCCACCACCATTAAAACGTTCAGCCGTTAGCTTGGCAAAAAGCGCTTGTTTAATTTGATCTGGCCTAGGTAACTGAGATCCATTTCTGAGACCTCTTGCCAAAGGTGGAACATTGTGTTCAGGTGAGCCTTTGCTCATGAATTCGCGATATATATGATCAATTCGATCTGTTCCGTCTCTAGATGCACGCCACAAAATAGTAAATGCTGTTACACCCAATACAACTTGACAAAAGTCATCTACAGCACTTACACGCTCTTCTGGTGTTTTTAAATCACTAACTCGTGCAGCATATTGTGCAAGCAGAGGTGCTGTAATTGTGTGGCCGAAGTCAACCAAAAAGTTTAGACAAATGGCCGCCGGTTCTTTGATTTCGTGCCCCTCTATTTTGGGTTTTGTAGATGAGCTTGTCCAAATAGTGTCAAAGAATTTTGAAAGATCAGCTAAATGACGAATAAATTCTTGCTGTTTTTCCCTGGAGCCACATTGCTCGAATGTGTCTCTCATGAACCTTCGTTGATCTGCAAGATTCTTCGAACGTCGATCGCCGCGTTCAGCTAGTGCAAAAGCTACTAGGAGATCAGCGGATCGCTTTTGTCTCTCATCAGCTTTCGTTGCTTTCTTTACGTAATTGAAAGCAATTTCAATTTGTTTCTTTTCATTTGAAGCATCGTAGTTAGCCAAGCCAACTGATTGAACGACCTTCGGTGTGAACGTCTCTATGGCTGTAAGCGGTTGTCCTGTGGTGTTGAGTGCTTCAAAAACATCAAAAGCAAAGTCTTCAGTAGTTGCTGTAACGATAACAAGAGTGATACGGTCAAGTGCAAATTGACAGAAGCACAAGAGTGAGACGAGATCAGCAACACTTTTCCACCAGTTAACTAGCCTACTTGACTGGGATTGATCATCACTTGCAGCTGATTCCTTGATACTCTTTAATGCAGCTTCAAGGCCCATTCTCATATTTTCAGGAAGTTCTTCTTGAAGAAGAATGTCCTGTTTATTCTTGTCAGCAACGATGCCCGACATGTCAGGGAACTCATCATCATCTTGTAATGAAGATAATTTTTTCTTCATTACACGAACCATACGTATAAAGTGCTTACGTTCAGTATCTAAGTTTTCATCGGAAGAAGAGGCCGAGTTTGAAATAGTAGAAAGAAATTTAGACCACTCAGCACCATCATCTTCCTTAAATTTAATAAATTCAAAAATTAGCCAGGCAATTGGAGACTCATACTTCGCCTTGTCATTTTCATAAGACCATTGATCCTTAAATGAGCGAATCATTTTAGGGAAATAGCGAAAATGACCCTCTCCGTTGTTCTGCCTCTCAGACAACATTTGTGAGAGGAGCCCCCTCATGTTGTTTACTTTGAACTCCAACCACTGCTTAGTTTCTTCGACACCGGTAAAACGCGCTCGGTTGATTTTTTCCCATTGCTCTTCGATTTCTACATACATCGATAAGCAAAGCATTAAAAGTGTTGTTAGTCGCTGCTGACCATCAATGATGGTCATGACTTGACCGTAGATTTGATTTCTAATAATCGGACTAATAGTTACTTTTTTTGCATCATTCATTGCAATGATGGTGCCAATAAAGGTGATAGATTCATCCGGTCTTTTCAGGAGAGAGTTAAGGCCTTGAATAGTGTCATCTATCAAGCGTTCAACGTTAGTTTTATCCCACGCGTAGTCACGTTGATAAGGAGGGATGTAAAGACCCCTACCGTTTTTCGACACGAAGTCGTATAAGCCTTCGGAATTTGCTTCGAATATTTTTTGACCTGGACTAGGCATTTTTTTCCTTTTTATTATTTATGGCAAACCAAACATGCTCCACCACCTTCATCTTCAAGGTAGAGGTCATCTAGGTCTAGATTTTCTGAGCTGCAAACACGAAGTGGATTCATCTTCCTGTTTGCAAGTTCTTTTTGTTTGCGAGCTTCAAAGTCATTCTTGATTTGAAGCATGCGTTCAGGTTTTTCAAGATCGGTTAGCGGTTCATTTTGAGACCATGTGAATCTTGTACCAGTTTCAATAGCGGTCTTCTCCATCTTCTTCGCATTTTCAAATGCCTCGGGATGGCGCTCCTTCAAACGTACCCATTCAATCTTTTGTTGGAAGAAACAGAAAGTGCATCCGCTACGAGAACGCCACTCATAGTACTTGGGTAGTCCGAGACCAGAAGCCTCAAGAATATCCAAAACATCTTCTTTGTTGAGGCCGTTTTCGCGGAAGGGCAACTTTACGGTCAAATTCTTATGGTGTGATTGCATCCCATCACGATGTTCTTCATCAGCGCGAATGGCTACGTAGGATACAACTTGGTCTCCTTTGTTCAACCATTCATTGACCCATGCTTTAAAAGGCTGAAGCTTGAGCTTGATCGTGCACCAACGTGTCTGAGGTGAAGGCAAGAAGTTGCCGTTGTGTCTTAACCAGAACTTGAAATCCCTCTCTGGGTTCAGGTAATTAATTTTTCTATCAAGTAGCCCTTCGAGTTTTCCTAAGAACTCATAAACTTCTGGGAGCTCCTCTCCTGTATCTGTAAAAAAATATTGAATGTCAAGTTCCGGAAAATTTTCACGCATGTAGATAGCCAAAGCTGCACTATCTTTCCCGCCGGAAATTCCAAGCACATGATGTGTAGTTGTCATGTAGTCTCCTTGTTTTTTTGAGAAACTTTTATTCCGATATCAGCCAGTGTTGCAAACACAAGTCGTTGATCAATATTTTTCAAAATCGGCATGATTTGATTAATTGTTTCGTCAATCGTCTGTTGATCCTTCTTTGAAACCTCAACTGTTTTTGCTAGGTCATTACCTTGTCCAGCAGACAGTACTAAGTTGAAAACTTTTCGAGATGTATCACGACCTCGAAGTCCCGCAACTGCCTCTGCTTTCCTGAAATCCATTGATAAAGCGCCGAGTTCAATAATTGCTGAATCTAGATCTCTGTCAACCCAACCTTGTGGGGGTTTGCTGATAGCGTTACTTATCAATGATTCAATCTTTTCTGTACTGCCGTCGAATTCAACTAGGCGTGTTGCAAATGACTCAAGTTGATAGTTGCCTGTAATTCCTTTTACAGATTGAGCGCGCAATTTCAATTCTTCGTAGTTGTCTGACTCATGTTGCAATGATTTCAGAACAATTTCTTTGATTTCTTGTAATTTTCTTGGGTAAGCACTTTGAAGTTCAAAAATTATCGTTTGAAGCTTAAGAACTAGATCACTCTCTGATTTGGTTTCTAGAATTGTTGGTAGATCTGCAAATAGAACTTTGTTTGGATCGCTAGCTTTAAGCAGCATCCCTCGAACATCTTGAGCAGATTGAGAAACCGAGTGAGTTCTCTTGGTCCAATTAGGAAGTGCAAATGCAATTGACACTAGGCCTCTTGCCGTGTCAAGCGGTGCATAGTTAGAAAAGTCTGTTTTCTTGTCGGAAGTCGATAATATTTTCTCTGCAATCGCACGAGCTAGGCTGTTCTTATTTTCACCAGCGCTGACGTACTTGAATTTAATCAGGCGTGGATCATTTAAGAGCTCATCGATGATGACCTCAGAAATGTTTGGCGTGAAGACATTGTCAAAGTAAATGGCGATATGTGATTTGTTTGCTAGAAAAAATGCCAAAGCAAGAATTGGCATTACTCCCTTTTTCAAGCCAAAGGGGGCCGATTGCCAGACTGAGTAAATTTCATCCAATCCGACCTTATCTGATGCGTCTTTGAATATTTCTTCTGTTTTGTCCCACAGCTCAATGAATGTGCTGCCAGGAAATTTATCTTTGGTTGGTTTGCCAAATCCCCAGCCGTTTGGCCCTCGATTCTTGTGTAATCCTGGTTCATTCAGTACCGTGTAATACAAGCCTGCATCAGCTGGATATCCCTCGTAGCCTAATTTGGATACTGATCCATCTTGCAGCATTTTGTACATGAGCTGACGGCGAGCCTTAACGATATTGCTAGAGAGTTCGTCGCGGTTGATCAGCTCACTGTTGATGACAGGAGTGAGTTCAAAAATTGACTCAGCTATCTCAGATGCAATACCTGAAATTGTGAGTTTTTTATCTTGATTGATTTTTTCTCCACTACTAAACCAGCTTGCAGATCTAAATGCATCGCTAAGTTCCTCTTGAAGATTTGCTTTTAGGCTACTGAGTCTTGAAGCCAGTTCTCGTCTTGCAACTGCGTCCCCCTCAAGTTCGGTTCGGGTAGAAAAAACTTTGTCTGCAGCGGCGAGTTCTTGCGATAGATCGGTAATTTTTAGGGCATTTTTAGATGCACCAAGGACAACTGGAAGTTCTTCAAATTTTTCTGAAAGTGATTGAACTGATCCTTGGAACTGCTTGTCCGATATTTGTGTATCAGGTACGCACAGAATGAAGGTTCCTACGCTGCCAACAGAGGGCTTGTAGTTCTCGAGCAAGTTGGCTAGCTCGCTTAGGGGGGTAATAGCCTTGCCAAACCAACGCATTGTTCCTTTTTCGTGATATAGCCGTTTCGCAATAACTGGATTTAAATCACTTAGTTCAGTTAACCCTTTAACGTTGAAAGACGTCAGTTCATTTCTAGCTAAGCTGATTGCACTTTCAATATCAAAGTCACTTCCAGCAAAAACGCCGTAGGCGTTGAGGTGTTTCCGATTAATTAGGATTTTCCATTCGACTAGCTCTGCAAGTACCTGCTGAACTTGATTCACTTTATCCTTTGATAGGCACGAGCTGATAGTAGATTCATCAGCAGCAAGGGCTGCACCAGTTCTAAACATCTCAATCAGTGCAACTGTCTTTGTTACCTCAACGTGCAGAGGAGTTCCCTTCGATTCAGCGCGTTCAACTGAGTCAACTGCTTGAGCCCAGCGATGCCCATCTGGAGAAGCCAAAATTGCTGGTTCGGAATTTGCTCTTAGGTAATCCCAATAATTGGATGGGCGATACATCGCATCCCAGCTAACTTGATGAGTTTGCAGATGCTCAGAAAATCCTAGAGGCTCCCGTGAGGTTAGGAATCCAAAAATACTTCGTTCGTTTTGTCCGAACTTTCTTCTGGAAATTGGACCTAGCAGGGCAGTGATTGCTGGGTGCAATGGCCAGCATGCAAACAAACTTTTGTCGAGATTTTTTGGCGAAGCTGGACGACGATTTTTAATGTTGTCAGCAATGACAGTACAAATTTCCTTTACTGGGGCAAGAGAAACGCTCCCAGATTTCGCAATAGAACGACCGATTAATTCAATCACTTCATCAGTAGCAGCCACGAGCGGTATGTCGATGTAGCGGCCTTGAATCTTTGCCCAATCATCCCTGGTTTGACGTCCTAATGAGGTTGCGTAGGCTTCAAATGGTTGATGAAGAATTCCGACAACTACAAAGTTACCCTTGGAGCGACTTGCTGCTTCAGCCAATTGCTGAAAGAAATAGATGTCTTCACCACCTTCTAATGCTGAGCTTTCTAAGAATTTGCCTAATTCATCAATGATAAGCAGAAGCCCTTGCTTGTTAGTTTCGGCAAGTGCTACTAGCTCAGCTATCACGTCGGTAGATTTTTTCTTTGAAAGAGAAAGGCCAGTTCTCTTTTCTATCGTCGCAATCAGTTGCTCCCTAATACTTACACGCTTCCCGACGACAGGGAGAACTGTCCAACCGCTACCTTTAGCTTGAAATGCCTTGTATATTTTTGAATCGTTTGGTAAGGAAAGAATTTCTTTTGCTCTATCTCTCAAGGATTGGCTTGGCCCAACTAAGGAGCACAACATAAGGGCAAGAGAAGACTTGCCGCCTCCATAGGGACCCGTCCAAGTAAATGCTCTTTGTTTAGTCTCCAGAATCTGTTCGGACATGCTTTCCAGCAACGATCGCGCAGTTCCCTGGCAGACGTAGCCGGAGAGGGCGTCTTCACGACCGAAATCATCATCAATTTGAATTGATCTTAGAAATTGACGTGAAATTTCAACTATTGAACTTAGATTTTTTTCTTGCATAGCCATATTCATTGTTTTATTTTTGGCTGTAAGCCGTGCTGAGCAGCTTTACCTTCAATGACTCAATGTGTTTCTTAGTGTTATTTTTCAACGTTACTTGTCTCAGTCCCGCCTGTTCAGTCCATTGAATTTGTCCATTACTTAATTGTTCTAGAGCAATCAAACGTTCAGCAATACCGTTTTCATCGATTTTGAAGACACGTCCAGGTGAGCCGTAGTCATGCGCAACTTTGTCAAAGGCCATTACTGAGCCAGAAGCCTCGAGGTGTTGCCAGTAATCTAGCAACGCGTAACCAAAGATTCCATCATGTAGCGAGCGTTTAGGCCCTCGTCGGAACTCAAAAGAGTCTTTTGAGTTGTGAATCACAAGCCCAAGTTCGCCTAATAGCGGTTCACTTAGCTCTTCAGGAGAATCGCTGTTGACACGGGGAACGTAGCTTCTGATGCAACATTCAACATCGCGCTTAAGTGTTGCCTGTGAAAGCTTGAGCTTTTGTTCTGCGAGCTGAGCAGCGATTGCATTAGCAATTGACTCACGATCAAAGACTTGTTGTACAACGTGATTGAACAAGAAATACCAAGTTGTCGTCTTGTTAGGTGTACTCGCCAAAAACCAATGCATTAACCAGACGGTTGAAATGTTTTCGCAATAAGGATCGAGTCCATCTATGTCATTGAAGAGTAGCTCACCGATTTCTGTTGCCTCTAGGTGATCGGCAGATTCTTCAAGAACGTTGCATGCACCTGCCCAAAATCGAATCGAGCTAACCATGTTCTTTCCAACGCCGAAATCGACTACGGCTTTTTCGTCTAAGAACAACGATTTAGGGGCTCCATCAGCGGAGTCATTAACAGCATCAAAGGCTTTTTTTAACCAAAGTTGACGTAGGGGAAATGTCTCGTGTCCCGAGAACTGAGGTTTGCTACCTAGGATCGAATCGTTCATGTTTTGATGATACCGCTGCGACTGGAGGGAATCACCAGTTTGAGAGTATTTTAGCGAAACACTGCAAATATATACAGTTTTAATGGGTCATTTATCTCATAATATAAAATAAATGCAAAATTAAACTGGAATTCGAAAAAAGCTATGGTTAATCAACTTTTGATTATTATTTCAAATAGGTTGGGAAAGGGAGTAAATATTTAGGTCAAATGAATTAAATCTAGCTCAAGAAACTGCTCAACAGTCATAGAGCGTGGAATGCGTCGATTTGATGCTTTGGATGGGAGCATCAGCGTAATCTGCTTTGAGTTTTCGGGGCCTGCACTAACGTGTATCGGACGGTCATCTCCATAAAAATATAGCCTGTCAAAGTTGGTGTTCGTGGCTAACCACCTAGCAACTTCCAGCATGCTTTCATCTTCGACAATGAAATCACATGCGATGCCCAATCTTTCGCAAATGGGGTTTCCTAGGCGATTGCATTCATGGCCACTGTGTTGGTCAAGCTTGGGGGCAATGTTTGAGTCAATCTTCTTTGCCAGTTCTGATGAGCTGAATCCGTAAGTCAACTCTATTGAGCCAAAGTAGTCGATTACAGGATCCAAAACCTCCAAAGCAAGTTTTGAGAGAGCGTTGTAAGTTTTTGGGTTAAGCGGAACATTGCTAACTCCAAGTCGCTTTTGTGTTTGCCCGCATTCAATGAAATCACGATAAGTGAAGTTGGCTCCACATGCCTGATCAAGTGATGGAATTGACTCAGAAGGTGAGAGCTCATACCCAGAGATCGTGAGCCGCTTTTTCTCAAGTTCAATCAATAGCTCATCAAGGCTGGGTCCAAAAGAAGTTAAATCGATGATGTCAGTACGTTCAAGGGATTCATCGAAAGCTAGTTGCTCAGCGTAGCCTTTCATGTCTTCATGCATGAAACGACTTTTGTTATACAGAACCGTTGATGGATACTGGGCTGATCCGTATTCAAACTCATCATATTCTTGCTTTCGCAAGTTGATTTTTACTCTACGTTTTAGAAGCGGAAGCGGACTAGTTTCAAAATTTTCAAACTCTAGAAAAGTCAGCTTTCCCGAACCAATGTGAATTTTGACGATGTGTACGTCACTCATGGAGTCCCAAATTATGAGTCCACAATTTACGTAGGCCCGGAGTAACACGGGGAGTCTGTCTAAGAGGGAAATGTGGAAATGCAGTGCTTGATTTGTATCGAGCCAACCAAGTCCTTGCTCTGAGGCTTGATCACAGGCCGACAAGACTTCTGAGGGGTTAGCGGCTCTCATGATCAATTTAAGTCCGGCGGATTGTGCGGACTTGAAATCATTGAAAAAGTACTTTATGTCTCTCTGAAGTCTTGATTCCAGATTCCTATAAGTAGGGCGTTTTTCAAACTGTTGAGCTGCTAAGTACAAAAGCAACTCGTCAGCCCTTTCAGTTGATGCTGCCTCAAGTAGCGACTGGTCGAAATGTGTTTGTAGAAGTCTGAGTGCTCGAGAGTACCTATCCGTCTTGTTTAGTAACTCATCAAGAAAACTAACTTCAATGGGTTCAGGGTAACGCCCCAAATCTAGCGTTAATGTCCACAGCTTTTGAAGTACTTCGGATGCATCCTGAAATTGGCGTTCAGTTTTTGAGAGTCGAGGGATTCTGGTTCTTGGAGGTCTAGTTGGATTAACTCTTAAGATTTTGGCTGCCAATAATCTTTCAGTGAAATCAGTGCTTCTGAATCTCCTTGCATTGAACTGTTGCTCAGCATCCTTGTCTGCAAAGATCAGTGCTATTCCAGGTCCTGCCATAAACACTTGCTGTCCAAGTGCATGTTCTAGGTAATCTTTGAGTTCGCCTTGGGAGAAGTATTTTTGAAACGTATTCCGTGACGTCAGAAATCCATCGCGGTATGGTTTTCCGGGCTGTTCAGGGCCGTACAACATGACAGAAACTGCTAAAACTTTGTTTGCAAGCGTGAAAGCTTTTTGTATGGCTTCGACTCGCTCAGCAGAGTCTTCGATCACATTAACGACGAATCCTAAATTCACGACATCAGCATTTTGAATTTTGTTTTCAGGTGCGTAATGAGGATCCCATCCGCCAACGGTAATTCCTGCATCCATGAGCGCCGACATGTCGGTTCCACGACCGCAACCGTAGTCAAAGAATGTACTTTCCGAGGAAAGAAGCCCTAGTTTTATGAGGATCTGAACCGGAGCAGAGAGTGTGGATCTGTTTAATGCAGTTAGATGCCTTTGAATCAAGTCTGTTGAAGATTCAGTTTGTGACGCATCAGGTTCTTGAACGTTGCCAAGTGGGGTGAAACCAGTAGGACTAAGACTGAACCCTTTCTCTGCGATGAGTTCCAGCCAATTTTTCCTAAATCCAATTGTTCGAGTGTTGTCGAAAAGTCCTAAATCCTCAGCTTCCCTGGTGAGTCTTTGCCACTCTTGTTGGTCAGGATGTAAATGAGAAACTAAGAGTTCTTTCCTGTGCAGGATTGGTGGATTTAGAGATGTTCTGTAGGTTCTGTAGCTTGGTGATTCTGAAGTGGGCTCAATGACCCAACTTCCTAAAAGGGTTGGGAAAGCTGCTTCCTCAAAGGGCTCGTACTCAAGTAGTGAGATTTTTCCTGATCGGAGATTGATCTTGATGACATTTACCGAGTCAGTTTTACCTTTAGGAATTGCTTTAAAAGCACCAGCGATAAGTGCTTTATGGTTTTCATCTTGCACTGTGTCAATTGCTGAGACGTGCAAATAAAGATCATCGAAAACCTTCTTGCCAACTTGTGTCATTCGTAGACCTTAATGGCCTTGTAAATTTCATCTCTGACTTTTGTTCTTAGTTCTTTTGGCGAAATCACTTCTACAGATGATCCGTACTTCAACAGATCACCAATAAGCTCTCTCTCGTCAGAGTAAGGAAGCTCTAGAACATAGCTTCCATCGGCTTGAATTTTCCCAATTTGTTCAGGGTGCCATTCTTCATGTTGTACCCACCGAGCTCGCTCGGTTGTGAACTTGAGCTTAGCCCAGCCTTTGATAGCTCCTCCAAAAATTCCGTATCCACTTTGCATGGATTTGCGCAACTGTTCAGAATCTAACTCTTTGGCATCTTGGTTTAGTTGTTCGCAATCGGTGATGGCATCAACCGCAAAGCTTCGTATTTCTTTGCGTAAGTGGCACCATGCATCGACATACCAGTTGTCTCGGTAATGCACCAGCTGTTGCGGGGAGATCGTGCGTTCAACTGTCTTGCCTGTTTGACGGTTGAAATGTTGAATAGTGATTTGCTTGCGTTCAAGTGTGGCCTTGGCTACCAGCTCAAAGCATTTCAGCTTCAAGCGTCGTTTGCCAGCATGCACCAACCGCACGCGTTGTGAAAGTGTTTCAGCACTTAGCCCCTGGCCCGTCAGCATGTCATCTAAGCGTTGCTGCAATGGCTTGAGCTTGGGGCCAAGCAAGCCAGGCTCGAGTTGCTCCAACATGTTTTGAATAGTCAGCAAGGCCAAAATTTCATCTTGGCTAAACCAAAGGCCTGGCAGCTCTTGGCGTGTGTCGGTGTTGTCTAGGCGGTATCCGCCCAAGTCGCGGTCAAAGACAACAGGAATGTTCAGGCGGTCACGCAACTTGGCCAAGTCACGCTTAAACGTGGCTTGGCTGATTTCCAGCTTGCTCAGTATTTCATCACGCGGCACAGCCCTGCGGCCTGTGAGCAGTGTGCGGTAGCTGTAGAGGCGATCAATTTCGCTCATGTGTGAAGTCCAAGTTGTCTTTTAGAAAAGATACATTCATCATACTTTTAAGTATTTACTGCTTCGTCTGATCAATGCCGAGAAGTTGATCCATGGCAATGGCTGCTCGTTGCCTGCGGCTAGGACGAGGGTGGAGCGCGATTGCGCCATATTCCCTAGCTATCCAAAAAGCCAATGGTGCAGGGTGATTCGTCTCAAAAGTGACGGGAGAGGGGGCTTTGGTAGTCGTTCGGCCCCAGAGCATGCATGAATTTAAAGCGAGCAATGAGCAGATTATGGCTGTGTAGATTGACATGCATGCAGTTTTCCATGTGCCAGGCTTGTCTGGTGAGCCTGTGAGACTGTGGCTACATACAGCTTGTTTCTGTGCTTAGGCTCGCGCCTTGAGCCTTCAATTTGTCAGACTAGTTGTCATTCATCTAAGGGGATAAACAATGACAGCTCAGGCAGCAGAAGTCTTGATTCACAAGGGCGAGAGGCTTTCGCTTTGTACCAATCCACTAGGCGCCTACTTAAAGAGTGCGTGCAATCCAGTTCGTTTTACAGCAACCTCAACAGCTTTATGGCGGGGCTATGTTGGCACCTGGGCAATCGAGGGGGGGCGCTTGTATTTGGTCAAGTTACGAGGCTACATCAATAAGGGGGACTTCGATGGACCAGTTGACGAGGTCGATTTGTCTCACGTTTTTCCCGATTATCCAGACGGAGTTTTTGCACACTGGTATACCGGTGAGTTGCGCTGTTCTATGGGCGAACTATTGAACTATGTGCACGGTGGATACGGCAGCACTTATGAACAAGATTTGTTTATTGAGATTGAGAAGGGCGTTGTACTAAGCGAGCGCATTGAGGGCAACGGTGTCGGCACTGGTAAAGGCGGTAAGGGCTATAGCGTTGGTGCAATGACCGTTTTGGGAAGGGGCTGAAATGTTGCTTTGGACTTTGTTTGCCTTCATGGTTAAGTCATCCAAGCGTGAGGAGCGTGTAGATGCCTGAGACCTATCTAGATTGGTGCTTCCTTTATCTGGGAATTGGTGCAATTACTTTTCCATTGCTGAGGTTGCTTGTCTATGTATTCCACCGTAAAGAAAGCCCTTCTGTCTGGGCTCAAGAGGTGATCAAGGCGTTAGAGAAAGAAAAAACATTTGGAGACCGAATTAAAAAAACCATGATGTGGTTCGGTTCGGTCATTTTGTTCTGTTTGATCTGGCCAATAGCCCTTGTTATCGCTGCCCATGCAACATTTATTGATACACCTGCACCGCATTACAACTCAGATGAGCCTAGCTTTACCTGCCAAAAAGATAGCTTGATTAAACAAGTCAATCCCCTTGAAGTAGAGGAGGCTAGCTACATTTCTGACCCGTTAGGTCGAGTTCCCAATTTGCCTTTTGGCCATCTTCATCAAGGCTGGATTAACTTGTTGGCGCAATTGGAGCCTACAGACCAACTTTGGTCTTTTCAAACTAAAGGGGAAGCGATTGATCCGGGTGAATTGCCAAAGTATGTAAAGCCTCGAAATGCCAAATCTGGTTTTGCAATTGTTCGAGATAAAAAAGTAGTTGCAGAGTTCATCTGCTGCTGGGATTGAGCGAGTGAAATATGAAAATTGAAGTCGTAGTAGGAAATATTGTGATGCAGCCCGATGTGGATGCCTTAGTCAATTCTGCCAATGCAAACCTAAGGCTGGGTTCAGGCGTAGCAGGTGCTATACATACTGCCGCTGGTCCTGACCTAGAAAAGTTTTGTCAACCCTTTGCGCCTCTTGAACTTGGAGCTGCTTTGATAACTCCAGGTTTTAACTTGGCAAATCCTTGGATCATTCATGTGCGGGCAGCACATTACATCCTGAATACTGAGCCGGAAAGATACATGGCTTTTGCTATGTTTTCAATGCTCAATACTGCACGTGACAACGGTATAAAGTCTCTGGCTATGCCAGCAATCGGTACAGGAGTATTCAAGTTTCCAGCGATGCTTGCGGCGCGCATCATTGCTAAGGTGCTCAAAGAGTTTGAGAAGAAATCTGATGCGATTGACTTGGTTCGAATTTGTGTCGTTAGTGAAGAGATGAAAAAGCTCTTTGAGTCTGCAATTGATTTGGAGAGTTACCCTATGCACTTGGATGTGAAAAATACACCTAACTAAAGGACTTCAGATGCCCACTTTACGAAATTGCGTGCTTGCATATAAGTGTCCAAATGACTGGGCTGCTTTAACTGAAACTGATAATGAAGACATCAGATTTTGCAACGAATGTGAGAGAGAGGTTTATTTTTGTCATGATGACGAAGATCTGGCTAAAGGTATACGTTTAAACCGCTGTGTTGCTTTTTATAAATCCAGTGAAATAAAGGATTTGGTTGGTACAGCAACTATGGGCATTCCCTCTTTCCCTCTTCCGCGAGAGTACTACATAAAAAAACTTACTGGCCTTGGCTTGCAAGAAAAAACGCTACAAGGGCTAGAGGATGAGGCCATTTCACTCATATGGAACTTGCTTGATAACTCGGCAGAGATAGATGAAGCAGATTAAAACGTCCTAACGCAGTAAGTAAATATAGACAATTCAATGAGGTGGCATGACGATCCAACTGACTGGAAGTAAGTGCCAGTTACTTGGTCATTTTAATTCTGCGAGACCAATGCCTAGATAGGGCGTAGGTCTATTTGCTAGGCGATTGTGAAAACGGTGGTCATCCTTTGCTGTTAGTCCTCAGTCGAAACTTACCTGTAGTCGTTGCGTTCCAGGACCGAAGTCCAGATTGAACATAGCTGCAAAAGCTATATGACAAAGGATAAAAAAACTTGAGCAATTTCCTTAGAGCCAACTCATGTGGATCTCCAGTTAACTTAATCTTCAGTAACTGTAGCTAGTGGCCTTGAAAATTTAGTTGAGCAATCTTTCTCATCGCCAATTGGTGTCAGTGGTCGAAGCTTTCGTCGCTCAGTGCTCACAACTTTTAGCGAGGTTTTTTCTGGATTCTCATCCTTGATTCCGGTCCAAACTTGATGAAATGCTCGGCCAGATGATGTGGCAATGTAATAGCCATCGTCGTAACCGTTCGCATTTCCTATGCGTGAGACAACTTCAACAATCAGTCCAATATTTTCGGGACATCCTGCAATGATTACGCAAAGGGTTCCAGGCTTAAGAATCGACATTTTTCCCTCTTCTACGTAATTTCCAATAGTTTAATTCCTCATTTTGAGGTGGCTAATGTGACCTCTTCTAACGACATTGCCTGACTTTTTAGTAGCTTTCTCAGGTCACGAAGTAGTCCACGATGATTGCCTTTGAAGCCTCTTTTGGCGGATGTCTGTTTGCCTTCTTGAGACTTAGGACCTGTTGACTTCTCCCATGGCCTCCATTGACGGATTAATTGGGCACGCAATTCGCGATGCTCCGGGGTTCTGACATAACTCATGGACGTCTCCTGATAGTTGGTTCTGCTTGTTTTTGAATCCTTCCGGTAATTGGGAGGGGTCTGTCATGTTGTTGATCTGTTGCGGTCCGGTTGTTACGTTTGCTTGGTTGGCATAAACAATAGGGGGATTTTTTATAGTTGCCAGTGTTTCAAGCGTTGCTCGGCACTGAGCTTGTGCCTTCAGGGCGAGTCGCATAAAGGCTTCAAAATTTGGCCTCATCGATTGATCTGTGGCTTGCTCGCACATCCGCACGAACATAGCTTGAAGAGCAGTGGCCTGGTTGATCAACATTGCTTCGACGTTTGACAAGTTTCCAAGTTGACTCTCTTCACTTTGTTCTTTTAGAACATCTAATAGTGTTGGCGTATCAATGTCGCTTGCCAAACTTTTGGGCTGCATGATCGCAATGATGCGATATGCCGCCAATTCGGGCGAGTTCAATTGGTTCGCAAATGCCCGTCCTTTTTCCTCGTCAGATGGCCCTGACGTTACGGTTACTGCTTTTCTTGGATATGCCCCATTAGGAGCTTTAACAGCTCTGGGCTTGTGTTTAGTTGCCATCTCCTAGCCTTCGCCTTTCTCTTCAGGATTTAGCCAAGTTTTAGCTATTGAGTCTGTTAAAGGAGGTGAAGCCGGTAAATCTGCCCTTACCACTCTCCAAGCATTTCGCCCATCAGCTTTTACCTGCTGCAACTCAAACCCCCCGACGATTCGATTGGCGTTTTTCTTCAAAAACCGGCCGAACCTTGAGCGGTTGATTTCGCCACGCTCTTCAACTGACAACTCGCGAATGGCATCAAGTAGGTCATCCATTCCATTTTTGGCCGCTTCTAATACCTTTCTGAGAGTTTTCGGTGTGGAACCAAAGGCAGATTGCCATGCATCAATCAGTCCGAGCAACGTATCTGCATCTGGATCATGGCGAACTTGTTGGAGCAGGCTAGTTGCAGGATCTGCAAGCCCAAGCCAAATAAGTGGGTGTCTGCAATAGTCTGACCATGCGCCGTTGTATGTTGCAATCCCATCAACAGTCATTTTGGGTTGGTTCGCTTGCTGCCATGCTTGAATGATGGTCAGCACTGCTGACACATATTTACCTCGGTTTCTTCTTACCTTCTCAACGGGGAGCTCTTTGTAAGACATAGTCGCAGGTGTTGCACAACGTGGATCAATATGAATTGTGAGAACTCTTCGAAGCAGATCACGAACTGGTCCAACGTTGTTTCCTGACCCTAAGAACAGTGTTCTAGTACTCACCGTTGCTGTTTTGCTCACACCTAGGATTCGATCAGTGATTTGGTCAGCTGTTAGCATTCTTTTAATGGTTCCGTGAGGGATCCAGTCTGTGTCCATATCGTCAAATTCAATGACAGCTGGACTAGTCAGAAGCAGGGATAGCATTGACTTGGTAGCTTCTTCCGATGTGAGCGGATAACTCACTTTCGCATTTGCGGCGGGTCCTGCGAAAGAGCCGATCAGTTCGCAAAGATAAGTTTTACCGCTTCCGAATACGGGCGCTCTCACATGAAATGCTGGTGCCGTAGGCAAACTGGGCCGTACCATGGCTGTGAATATCGCAGCAAGCGCAGCGGATTTATCGTGCGCAGAAACAAAATGAAATTCTGAGAGCAGATCCTCTAACAGCGCCAGAGCTCTTTGTGCTTCATCTCGCGTTGGAGGTGGAAGTAAGAAATCATCTGCACGAAAAACTCCAAAACGTTTGGTCGAATCGTCATAGCCAGGAGCTGTGATGAGAGCACCATCAACTTCGCGAAAGTATGGCTGACGAGCCACCCCCGAAAGAGGAGGTAAGTGAGTAAACGTTTGTGAATCAAACAATACATTGACATGGCGAGGAGGTGGATCAGTACGAGTCCATTCTTTCGTCCGGCCATCGAACCTTTCCCAAGTCGCGATCACTGAAAGCTCTTTGGTAAGTGCGGGGGCGCTCACTGGGCATATAGCGGGATCTCCAGTCGTGGGGTCTGTGACTACAGTGACAATCAAACCACCTGCTTGGTAATGGCGTCCAAATAGTGCGAGCTCTTTTTCTGCTGCATCGACAACTAGATGCAGATCACCTGCGCTTACTTTGATGACGGGTTTGTTCCGTGCTTTAGAAGAGGGGACACTTAAGTGTTCTAGAAGTTGATGTATGCGGTATTGGTCGCCGTGCGAATGCTTGCAGCAAAACCCGCCAATTGGAAATCGGTCATCTGGTTCAAAGTAGGCGCTTCCACTATCAAATTGGTCGCTGTGTTCATGAAACCAAGGACAGGTGACATCATGCTTTCCCGAGCCAAGTGGTGTTTTATATAAGCCTCTCGCCTTGAGAGCAGATAGAACAGGATTTTCAGCTGATCTGGGAATTAGTACCTCTTCGGGTGCCCAATCTCGACTGTTACTTTTGGTTCCACTGAGTTTCGCCGTGCTCTTCTTAAGTTCGGCTCCCGTAGGGAGAAGTTCAATCTGCAACCTCTCTAGTAATTCCTCAGGTGTGTATGTAGTTGATGGATTCCACTCAAGGAGTCTGCATTCAAATGCTTCCCCATTTTTGTTGTTGTATTTTGATTTCCCATTAATAGACACTGGAAGTCTGGCCCATCTTGTGAGGGGGCCTTTAGCTCCTGGATCACACAGTCCTGCATCGATGAGTGAATTAAGCAGTCTTGTAGCCATATCGCTATCCAAGATTGGTTCGGTGAATAAAACACCTCCTTGATGATTGCCAGGACTTGTTTCGATGAGCCAAGTTAACTTGAAATCCAACAGGCGATCGAAGGGAATTTTGGTACCCAGATCATCAAGCATCAGGAAATGGCATGCAGCAAATTCATTTTTGCGTGCTTTGAAAGATCCATCACTACCTAGATAGAAGCTTGAGCAATTGATGTAGTTGTTGTCCTTTGAATTGAGCTTTTCAACGACGTCATCTGCGCGTCGAGCTATCCATCCACCTGCTGTGGGATCACCGGGCTTGGCGCATGCCGCGGCATATGCATCTCTTGGAATGCTTTTGAAAACCGCGGTAATAAATTCGGTATTTGCAATTTGGTGAACACCGACTTTACCGACTTCACCTACTTCTTCAGGCTGATCTGAAAATGTTGCAAGAGCTGTCATTTCGCATCTCCTGCTCTCACCTGCAAGTCCTTGTTAGGTGCAATACCCAGAATCAATTCAGCTGCATACGGAAAGCGGGTTTGATCAATGAAGTAGTCACGACCAAGACGATGTAATCCTCCAAGATCAACCAGTTTTTTTCTGTGGCACTTCAAAAACCAATCGAAGGATGATTGCCTATTCCAAATGGAGCGGATCCATTCAGGGCCGTCGACTTCGTAGTAATCGAGCTTTCTTCGCAAATTACCCAATAAAGCATTCGTCATTTCCAATCCTTTCAGTAAATACCGTGTCTGGCGGTATGAGGCGGGATTGTTTAGACCTTGGGAGTGTTTGTCGTTGACTAGAAAGGGGGATTACTTACTCATAAGTTGTTGAAGTAATTGAGGAATTGGGTTGACCTTCGTTGCCAAAAGCATGGACTTTCGCTTCTGGCGTTGGTTGATCCTTGAACGCAGACCTGGGTCTGGTGGCATGACAGTGCTCGGAAGTGTTCCATTGAGCGATTGCTCATGAGCGCTCAAAACATATTGATCATCTGCATCAGATTGTTTTTCAGGGCCAGGCTTTGCAAGTAGCCGTTCGGCAAGCGCCAGTGCGACCTCGCGAAAGTGCGTCTCTGTGTCTTTAGGCAGAGTCAGGTTTCTCTTTTTTTCCAAGGGATAAAAGAAGAAAGATATGCAGTGAAACAACGCGAGTGCTTCATCTCTTGGGAGCTCCCAGAGAGTCTGAACTGTTGACCTTTGCGCACTGCTCGAACTCCAACGTCGCGATGCTTTGATAAGTCGCTTGGCCGCATCAGGCAGCATCGCGAGCTTGGGGTGGGGAATAGGTGATTTACCAATGCGGACAAGAATTTCTTGACCCACGATACGCGCCTGATTTGGCGTGAGTTGGACGTTAATGGCTTGTGCTTTAGTCATGCCCAAGCCTTTCCGAGACTATCGCGCATCGAGTCAATATTGAGGTGGCTGTAGCGCAAGGCCATCATTGGAGTTTTGTGGTTTAGACACTGCATGATTGTGACGACACTGGCCCCGCTTTGAGCAAGCACTGATGCGGCAATATGTCGGCAGTGATGAAACGTCCACTCTGTCGGCAAATCAGCTCTCGCTAGTGCAGTTTGCCAAGCTTTTTTGAAAGTTGACTCACCGAAGACGAGTTCGCCGTGCTCAGGATTGATCGGACGGATGCTTTTGAGTTCTTTGACCACCCATGGAAGCAATACGGTTCGGTGTGGAGTGCCGTTTTTTGTGCGTTGTGTGTCAGCAGTGCCTGCATCAAGATTTAAGTCTCCCCAACGAAGCGCTTGAATACTTCCGCGCCTCCAGCCAGTGGTGCAGGCAAATGCGGTCATCGCAGCGAGTTTTCGATTGCGGCTGACTCTGCATGCGTCAATAAGTCGCATCACATCATCAACGGTGACATTGAGTGTTCTGCCTGGGCCCTCTGGTTGGCGTTGAACGCCGCGGACGGGATTGACGAACCCTCTTGGCAGCAGTCGCATACGACGAAGGTCCTTGAACATCGTGCCTAAGGTCGCGATGTATCGATTAACGGTGGTGGGGGAGAGCCTGTCCCCGGTTGGCACGATGGTCGAGATGCCGGTGCTGGGTTTAATGGGGTTTCGTGTCGTATGCGCGCGACGTTTGCCCCGACGAATGAGTGCATCAACGCCGTCTTCGATGTCTTCAGTTGTGAGTTCGTTCACATTGCGTTGCGCAAAGTGATCAATCCAGAACTGGAGTCGTTTGGGGAAAGATGGATCGCGGCCAGAGTAGGCTGCAATGACGACCTTTGCGAGGTCGGAAAAAGAGTGGCTCGTAGCCATGATGTACTCCTCGATACGCCTAAGAAGGAGCCGATGGATTTCTCCATCGGCGCTTTCCCGCCAGACACGGCATAAGGAAGAGATTTGGCTCCTCAACCTGGGCTCGAACCAGGGACCTACGGATTAACAGTCCGGCGCTCTACCGACTGAGCTATTGAGGAATATTCGGTACGTAGAGCACTAAAAATGCCCTGCGAAGAACGACAGTATAGCAAAAAAATGGGCGTTTTTACAAGGGCAGGGCAAGGTTTTGCTCTTTACCGCTTTGTCGAGTGGCTGGAGGCTAAGGGAACCCTGCCATAACTTACGCCAAACTACGTCTGTACCTCTTGGGGAAAACTTTGCCCCATCAAGCACTCCCTAATGCGACTTATTAGATAACTGAAAAAACCACTCGCTATGACAATTCGATGGGCAGCTCTTTCAAATCACAGGGGCGGCAAAGCAAATAACCTTGCCCCAACTGGCACCCCAACGCTGTAAGCTGCTCCAACTGTTTCTGCGTCTCTATGCCTTCAGCCACCAATGTGCGCGAAAAACTGT
>Ga0228702_1000449_pt1 | contig 31965 bp, 33 predicted proteins | sample McNCre217_Aug_MG_2_FD_178018 | JGI IMG/M metagenome (GOLD analysis project Ga0228702, IMG submission 178018) | Freshwater microbial communities from McNutts Creek, Athens, Georgia, United States - 20-17_Aug_MG | ecosystem: Environmental > Aquatic > Freshwater > Creek | place: USA: Georgia...
ATGTATTTGGCGTTCTGACCGGAGATCATCGGCACGCGATACACCTCAGGGAAGCTGGCCTGGTAGCCTTTGATACCGTGGCAGCCGATGCACATGGCGATCTTTTGCTCAGCGGCTTTGGCGTCGCCCTTGACTTCTTGGGCCTGTGCGGAAATGGCGGTCACGGAGGCGACGGCCAGGGCAAACATCGAGGACAGCAGTTGGTTCATTTGCTTAGACAATCCAGATTGATTGATAAAAATCAAATGCGGATTATATCGGGCTCGCCCTCATAATCCTGACAACTTCCTTTTCTGCCATTCGAGAGTCCCCACCATGAAATTCCAAGGTACAGAAAACTACGTCGCCACGCAGGACCTGATGCTGGCCGTGAACGCCGCCATCACCCTCAAGCGCCCGCTGCTGGTCAAGGGCGAGCCCGGCACCGGCAAAACCATGCTGGCCGAGGAAGTCTCCCAGGCCCTGGGGCTGCCGCTGCTGCAATGGCACATCAAATCGACCACCAAAGCCCAGCAAGGCCTGTACGAATACGACGCGGTGAGCCGCCTGCGCGACAGCCAGCTCGGCGACGAAAAGGTCAAGGACATCGAGAACTACATCATCAAGGGTGTGCTCTGGCAGGCCTTCACCTCGGAAACCCCGGTCGCCATCCTGATCGACGAGATCGACAAGGCCGACATCGAATTCCCGAACGACCTGCTGCGCGAGATCGACCGCATGGAGTTCTATTGCTACGAGACACGCCAGCTGATCAAGGCCAAGACGCGCCCGCTGGTGTTCATCACCTCCAACAACGAAAAAGAGCTGCCCGACGCCTTCTTGCGCCGCTGCTTCTTCCACTACATCAAGTTCCCCGAAGCCGAGACCATGAAGCAGATCGTGGATGTGCACTTCCCCACGCTCAAGAAAGACCTGCTGGCCCTGGCACTCAAGACCTTTTATGACGTGCGCAACCTGCCCGGCCTGAAGAAAAAGCCATCCACCAGCGAGCTGCTCGACTGGCTGAAATTGCTGGTGGCCGAAGACATCCCGCTCGAAGCTTTGCAAAGCGCCGACCAGAAAGTCTCGGTGCCGCCGCTGGTGGGTGCCCTGCTCAAGAACGAGCAGGACGTGACCTTGTTTGAAAAGCTGGTCTTCATGAACCAGCGCAACCGCTGAAAAACACGCCATGTCTGCGCAGAAATTGCTGCTGGAAGGCTTGTCGGACGCCGTCGGTTTTGTCGGCGGTGCGGTGGCCGGCTACTGGATCGGTCGGGCACTGGGCTGGAACATTTTCAGCTCGGGTTACGACAGCGCCAGCATCGGCGCGATCTTGCTGGTCGGCCTGGGCGGCGGTGGCGGACTGCACCTGGCGCGTTACTGGCGCAAACAAAAAGACCAGTCCCCGGAATAAATCAGAGAAAGGCTTGTGTTCATGTCCTTTGTGAGCCCCATCACTTTGTCAGCACGTGGCCTTGAGCTGCGCCCCATGACGCTCGAAGACGAGCCAGGACTGCGCGCAGCCGCTGCCGATGGCGAACTTTGGAACATCCGGGTCACCTCGGTTCCTGAGCCCGAAAAAACAAGGCCGTACATCGAAGAAGCGCTGGCCATGCGCGAGGCGGGCAACCGCTTCCCCTTTGTGGTCATCGAGTCGGCCAGCGGACGTGTGCTGGGCACCAGCAGTTACCACGACATCGTCCCCGCCATCAAGCGCGTGGAAATCGGGTGGACCTGGTATGCCAAAAGCGTTCAGCGAAGCCACGTCAACACCACCTGCAAAATGCTTTTGTTGACCCATGCCTTCGAGACCTTGGGTTGCCATGTGGTGGGCTGGCGCACTGACAACTTCAACTTCGCATCACAAGCTGCGATCGAGCGCCTGGGAGCCAAGAGAGACGGGGTGATCCGCGGTCACGCCTTGCGCCGCGACGGCACCATCCGGGACACGGTGATGTACAGCCTGCGCTCGGGCGAATGGCCCGAAGTCAAGGCGCAGCTGCTGCACTCGCTGAATAAACAACGCTAGCCATTTTGATCTGGGCCTGAACCATGCTGATCGATTTCTTCTACACCCTGCGGGCCGCCAAAGTGCCGGTCTCGGTGCGCGAGTTCCTCACACTGCTCGAAGCGCTGCAGGCCAATGTGGTCGGCCCAGCTTCCGAGGCGTGCAGCATCGACGACTTCTATCACCTCAGCCGCACCGTGCTGGTCAAGGACGAGAAGCACTTTGACAAGTTCGACAAAGCTTTCGGCGCCTACTTCAAGGGCGTGGAGATGCTGACCGACTTCACCAAGGACGTGCCACTCGACTGGCTCGAAAAAATCCTGCAAAAGGAACTGACGCCTGAGCAAAAAGCCGCCATCGAGAAGATGGGCTGGGACGAGTTGATGGAGACGCTCAAAAAGCGCCTCGAAGAACAAAAAGAGCGCCACGAAGGCGGCAACAAGTGGATCGGCACCGGTGGCACCTCGCCTTTTGGCAACGGCGGCTACAACCCGCAGGGCATCCGCATCGGCGGCAAAGGCGGCAACAAGAGTGCCGTCAAGGTCTGGGATCAGCGTGCCTACAAAGACTATGACGACCAGCAGGAGCTGGGCACGCGCAACATCAAGGTGGCGTTGCGCCGCCTGCGCCGCTTTGCACGCGAAGGCTCGGTGGAAGAGCTGGACCTGGACGGCACCATCCGCAAGACGGCAGCCAATGCCGGTTACCTCGACATCCTGATGCGGCCCGAGCGCCACAACAATGTTAAAGTACTACTTTTGATGGATGTCGGCGGCACCATGGACGATCACATCGCCCGGGTCGAAGAAATGTTCTCGGCGGTCAAGGCCGAGTTCAAGCATCTGGATTTCTATTACTTCCACAACTGCGTTTACGACTTCATGTGGAAGAACAACAAGCGCCGCTTTGCCGAGAAATTCGCCACCTGGGACATCCTGCGCAAGTACAACAAGGATTACAAGCTGATTTTCATCGGCGACGCGACCATGAGCCCCTATGAAATTTTGCAAAAAGGCGGCAGCGTGGAATACAACAACGAAGAAGCCGGTGCCGAGTGGCTGCAACGCTTGACGCACGCCTTTCCCAAATTTGCCTGGATCAACCCTGAGCCGCAAGGCGTGTGGCAATACCGCCAAAGCATCTCCATCATCCAGCAACTGATGAGCCAACGCATGTTCCCCCTCACCCTCAAAGGGCTGGAAGACGCCATGCGTTTACTGAGCAAGTGATTTCGCGCACGTGTATCCAGGGCCTCTTGCTGGCCTGTGCCCTGTGGTGCACGCAGACGCTGGCCAAAGATACGGCCGAAGACATTCTGGCCTTTGAATTGACCGTCCAGGCCGACGACAAAGACATCGCGCCCTGGGTCGCGCAACACTTGCAATTGCAGCGCTACAAGAGCCTGTCCGACTTGGACGATCAGGAGATGGACAAGCTGCTGCGCGATGCCGATCTGCAAGCACGCGATCTGCTGGCCACGCAAGGCCACTTCAATCCTCAGCTGCACTGGAAACTGGAGGCCACCCCATCGGCCCTGCACCGGCGGCATGTGACGCTGGACATCGAAGTGGGACCGGCCGCGAAAATCACATCGGTCCACATCCATTGGCAAGGTGACATCGCTGAATACTCAGGTGCCGCCTCACAAAAAGCGCTCGTCATCACGGACTGGAGCCTGCCTGCAGGCCATGGATTCAGCCAAAGCGATTGGAGCCAAGCCAAATCGAAAGCACTCAAGCAAGTGCAGGCTGAGCGGTACCCGCTGGCACAGATCGTCGACAGCCAGGCCCAAGTTGACGCCCAAACCAACCAGGTCACGCTGACGCTCACGATCGACTCAGGGCCACAGGTCAAGCTGGGGCCTCTTGTGATCACGGGCACAGAGCGCTACAGCGCCGAGCAAGTGGAGCGTCTGACCCACCTGACGCCCGGTGCCAGCTTCAAACAAAACGATTTGCTGCTGGCCCAACAGCGGCTGGTCGTCAGCGGGTTTTACGATGCGGTGTTCGTCTCGCTCGACACGGATGGCCCGGTGGACGCCATGCCCATCAAGATTGAGCTGAAAGAAGCCTTGCGCCAAAAGTGGGTGCTGGGTTTGGGTGTGCGCAGCGAAAGCGGACCACGCCTGACGGCCGAGTACACACAACACCGACTGCCCGGCATCGACTGGCGTGCCGTGACGAAGTTGTCTGTCGACAAGAATTTGCAGACTTGGAGTCTGGACCTGCTGGCTCCACCCGATGCCGACCTGTGGCGCTGGAACGGCTCTGCCCAGTTGGAACATCAGCAATTGGTGGGCTACGAAGTCAGCAGCCAACGGTGGCGCTACGGCCGCACACAGCGCGAAGAAAAAACAGACCGCTCGTATTACGCACAATACGACACCTCCAGCAGCACGGGCTCATTGCTCGGTCAGCGCGAAGCCATCAGCGCCAACTACGCCTGGACATGGAGACGCTTTGACAGCCTGCCCTTCCCCACACAAGGCATGGGCGGCACACTGGAGTTGGGCACAGGCATGAGCTTGGGCTCACAGAATGAGCCCTTTACACGCTGGCTGGCACGAGGCATGTGGTTGCAGCCCTTGGGCCGCACATCTGGACGGCTGGCTGTTCGTGCAGAAGCGGGCAGCGTGATCAGCAAAGACCCCTCCAGCCTGCCCACAACGCAATTGTTTTTGGCAGGCGGGGACAACAGTGTCCGAGGTTATGCCTTGTCCAGCATCGGCGTCACGCAAGCCAGCGGCGCGGTGGCCGCCGGTCGCTACATCACCACCGGCAGCGTGGAATGGCAACGCCCCATCCGCTGGAACCAACAACGCACCGATTGGGAAAGCGCCGTCTTTGTGGATGCTGGGGCCGTCTCTGACGATTTGCACCAACTCAAAGCCGTGGTTGGCTATGGCGTGGGTGCCCGGTGGCGCAGCCCCATCGGGCCACTGCGCATGGATTTGGCCTACGGGCAAGCCGTGCACAAATTGCGCCTGCATTTGAGCGTGGGGTTTGTTTTCTGATGCCCACGGCCGCCCCCCCCGTCACCCTGCCCTCCATGGCTCGCCGCATCGGGCGGCGCTTTGCGCTCGTGCTGGCCGGTGCTGCGCTGACGCTGGGCGCTGTCTGGTGGTGGTCGGGGTCGGCAGGCTCCTTGGCCAGCACCTTGCAACTGGTGACCTGGCTGATGCCCAGCGGACAAAGCTGGCGCAGCGAGCGCGTCGAAGGCAGCCTGCGCCACGGCGGTCAAATCGGTCAATGGCATTGGCAAAAAGCAGCCCTCCAAGTGCAGGCCCACAACACCGCCGTGACACTGGACTGGTCACGCCTGTGGCGCGGCCGCTTGCCCGTGACCGCGCTGCGCATCGGCCACTTGAAGATCGACGATCAGAACCCCGCCAGTGCCCCGCAGCCGCTGAGCGCATTGCAATTGCCCTTGCGCATCGATTTGCCCTGGCAAGTGGACCAACTGGCATGGGCAGGCCCGCCGGCCCTGGAAATCTCTGGCCTGAATGGGCACTACCGCTACGACGGCACGGCGCACCAACTGGAGATGCAGCATTTTGAAGTGGCACAAGGGCGCTACAGCCTGCAGGTGCATCTGCAAGCGGCATCACCCATGGCCTTGAAGGCCGCTGTGCAAGGTCAGGTCCACACACCCGCAACGACACGCACCCGCGCCCTGGTGCTGGAGGCACAAGCCTCGCTGACCGGCACACTTGCAGGCGAGCAAGCTGCTCTTGCGCTGCAGGCCAACGTGCACCCAGCCTCGTTGCCCGCTTCTGGCGCAGGCATGCACATGTTGCTGCACGCCCAAATTCACCCCTGGCAACAGCAAAGCATCACGCAGGCCGAGGCCGATTGGCAACAGCTGAACCTGGCCGCCCTGTGGCCCGGTGCGCCACAGACCCAACTGGCCGGTCAAGCCAGCGTGACGCCACAAGGGAAAACCTGGCAGATTCAGGCCCGTCTGCGCAACCAGACGCCGGGCCCTTGGGACCAGGCGCGTCTACCCCTGAGCCAACTGAGCATCCAATTGCAGCGCGGGGGCGATGCCTTGTGGCAAGTGCAGCAACTGCAAGCGGGCATCGCCAGTGGCCAGGTGCAGGGCCAAGGGCAGCAGACCCCTGCTGGCTGGACAGGTGCGCTGCAACTGAACGGTATCCGCCCCGAGCAACTGCACAGCGCTTTGTCGGGCGGGGCCTTGCGCGGTCAGATCCAGGCGCAGGCCACGAAGGCCGACACCGTGTCGGTGCTGGCCGACCTGAATGCCGAGCGCAGCAACACCTCCAACGCAGGCCCCTTGCGTTGGGACAAGCTGCACCTGCAAGGCCAATGGCAAGCCACGCAATGGGATGTTCAGTCTCTGGACATCGCCGGGGCCGATGCTCGGGTGCAGGGTCAGTTCACGTTCAAGCCCGCACAACAAGCCGTGCAAGGACAAGTCCAGTGGCAACTGCCGGGCATGCAAGCGCAGGCTCAAGGGCTGATGGCGCCTCAACAAGGTCAAGGCAGCCTTCAAATCGACACGACCGATGCCGCACTCACCATGGCCTGGCTGCGTCGCTGGCCCAGCTGGGCAGCGCATCTGAAAAATTGGCAAGCTGACGGACCTGCACAACTGAAGGCCCAATGGCAAGGCGGCTTTCGCCAGGCCGATGCGCCCATTCAACTGAACATGACCTTGCCAAGCATGAGCCTGTCCAGCCCAGGTGCACAGACGTGGCAACTGCAACAAGCAAAGCTCTCGGTGCAGGGTCGCCTTCAAGCGATGCAAGGCAGCCTCGACGCCCAACTGCTGCACGGCGCACAGCGCATCGAGGCACAGTCCCAATGGCATGCCGCCAGCACCACTCTGTTCGGTCAAGAATGGCAGGGGCAAATTGACAAGGCCTGGGTACAGGCCTCCTCGGCCGTGAAGGCTTCGCCATGGAAAGCACAGCTGAAAGAAGCCGTCTCATGGCGGTGGACCCCTGCTGCTGCGCACTGGCAAGCGGGCCGTATCCAATTGCAAGGCCCCACGCCTGGATTAGCTCATCTGCAATGGGATACGGGGCAATGGCATCCAGCGACACCGGCCATGGCACGCTCACACACAGTACGTACATCTGAGCCCACACAAGTGTCTTTGCGCCTTGACGACCTGCCCTTGTCCTGGCTGCCTGTCGCTTTTGGCCCCGAGGTCCAAAATGACTTGTTGCTCAAAGGGCACTTGAAGTTGGAACAAAGCGACACCTTGAATGTGAAAGCAGCCATCGAACGCAGCCGGGGTGATCTGCGCATCAATGCAGACAGCGCACCAGGACAACGTTTGAATGCCGGCCTGCGCGAAGCGCGCATGACCCTGCAAATCGAGGACACACAAGTGATGACCCAGCTGAGCTGGGACAGCGAACAAATGGGACAACTGCAAGCACAAGGACAGACCCGTTTGAGCCACGATGCTCAAGGCTGGCAGTGGCCCGAACAAGCAGCCGTCTCGGGCTGGTTGAAGGCCCAGTTGCCACGCGTGGGTGCATGGTCCTTGCTGGCACCACCTGGATGGCGGGTACAAGGCACGCTGGACACGCGACTGGAACTGACGGGAACGCGTCAAAACCCGCAATGGCAAGGCCATGTGCAAGCCAACAACCTGGCCGTTCGTTCGGCCGTGCAAGGCATCGAATTCAGCCAAGGCCAATTGCGCGCCCGTGTGCACGGCCAACAAGTCGATCTGGAACACTTCAGTCTGCACGGCGCGGGCGCACAAGGCGGCCAGTTGCAGGCGCAAGGTCAGCTCAACTGGCTTGCGCCCAGCGCACAGGACAACACCTCCTCGCCCCTGGGCCAAGTCGACATGGCGCTCCAAATGCAGGCACAAGCCCTTCGCGTGAGCAACCGAGCCGACCGTCGCCTGGCAATATCAGGGCAAGTGCAAGCGCAGCTCAAGCGCGGACAGATGCAAGTGCGCGGACACGTTCAGGCCGATCAGGGCTTGTTCATCTTGCCCGAAGACAGCACTCCCACACTGGGCAAAGATGTGATCATCACCGACGCCCGCAGTGCTCAGGCGGCCCTCAGCGCAGCACCACAGCCCATCGCACCGTCCCTCATCGGCACCCCCGATGTGCAAGTCACGCTGGACCTCGGTCCCGACTTTCAGGTTCAGGGCCTGGGTTTGACCACGCGACTGGCAGGTCAAGTGAATTTGCTGAGCAACGCTACCACCAAAGGGCTGCCACGTTTGAACGGCGAGGTTCGAACCGAGGGCGGGCGCTACAAAGCCTATGGCCAGCACCTGAACATCGAAACCGGCCTGCTGCGCTTCAATGGGCCCTATGACAATCCGCTGCTGGAAATTCTGGCCATCCGACCCAACCTCTCACAAAGGGTGGGGGTGCAAATCAGCGGCAGCGCCGCAACCCCCAAAGTGCGCTTGTACGCAGACCCCGACATGCCCGATGCCGACAAACTGGCCTGGCTGGTCCTGGGGCGCTCGGGTGCCAACGGGGGCGCTGAATCGGCTGTCTTGCAGCAAGCAGCATTGGCCTTGTTCAGTGGCAACGGCAAAACCTTGAGCAGTGAAATGGCTGGCGCACTGGGCCTGGACGAAATTTCATTGGCCAATGGCAGCCGCAGCGACACCACCGCCACCGGAGCAGCGGTCAGCTTGGGCAAACGCCTGTCCAAAGACTTCTACCTCGTGTACGAAACCAGTCTGCGCGGCACCTTCGGCAGCTTCTATGTGTTTTATGACCTCTCGCGCCGCCTGACCTTGCGGGCGCAAACCGGGCAAGACAACGCGCTCGATTTGATTTACACGGTCCGCAAGGATTGATACGCCCTGCGGCCTAAAATTCATCAAAACAAGCAAATCCAACAAGGAGCGCCCATGCCATTGGCTCGAACCATCGCCGCCATGATCCTGACCATGTCTTTGGCCTCCTGCGGCGGAGGCGGTGGTTCAACACCTGCCGATCTGCGCCTTGTCGCCAACATCGGCAGCCTGCAAGGGCAGCACCTGGCTTTGGGAGACCCTCGGCAACTGCAGCAAACCAGCATGGTGAGCCAATGGCTGAACCGACTGAACTGGTCCCAATGGGGCACGCAACTGGCCAGCCTGTTCATGGGTTCTGCGCACGCACAGCAAATCACGGTGGCCGCTTGCGCCAACACGACCTTGATGGGCACCCTCGACGCCATCCATTGGGCACCCGTTGGCCTGACCACCGACACCAAGACCAACGGCTGCATCCAACAGATGCAGGACGCGGGACGTTTTCTGGTGCTCAAAGCCAGCAACATCACCAACAGTGCCGGGCAGTTGTGCGACTTGATCACCATCGCCAAAAGCACCGGCGACACCGCCTGCATCCGACTGGACGTTCCCAACCGGGCCGTGTCTGGCGCACCTCAATTCAATTTGGGCATTGACCTGCAGCAATGGAACCGCCAGGGCCAGCTCAGCGCCAACGGTCAGTATTTTTTCATCGGCTTTCTCGGTACAGAAAATCGTGCCGCCAGCTACTCTGGCTTTTTGCGGCTCGATCTGAGTGGCGTATCTCCCGTGCCCAGCCTGGCCTACTATGAGACCGGCCCCCAAAGCACCAGCGACTGGACCATCAATGGCCATCACAATTTCTGGGCGTCCTTCTGGCCACAAAACAATGGCGACTTGGTCTTTGCACAGTACACACCCGACAACGCCAGCATGTCCAGTGGTCAAGTCGATCATTACCACGTCATTTACGAACCCGAGTTGAGCGATCCCCTGTTGATCAAGAAAGCGCTCTTCAACTCGAACACCACCAGCGCAGATCCAGCGATAGGTGGCTACCAGATTCAGCCCGAAACCTCGCGCCTGGCCGCCTGGATCAAGGCGCAGTACAGCAGTGTGGGCAATATGTTTTTTGACTCTGAGGTCTTGCCCAACCCCGACAGCGCAGCGAGCGAACACGCCTTCTACATCATCGCCAACGCCAGCAACATTCAGGCGAACTCCTGCCCACTGAGTGACCGTCTGCTGATCAAAGTCACCACCGATCCGACCACGCAGCAAGTGCAGTTTGAGGACTTGGGCTCCACCGGACTGGGCAATGGCTGGGGCAGCAGTCCAGACAGCACCGACATCATGATCGATCCGAACAACAGCACGCACCTGGTCAGCATCACCGTGCAGGCCACGGGCGGTGGCAGCGACACAGTGACGGCGAACCGATTGACCCGACAACTCAGCGCCAGCAATTGCGACCAGAACGCGGCCGTCAGCCCCATCATCACGGCCTCAGCCGAGGTGCTGAACTCAAGTCAAAACCTCAGAAACCTGAGCAGTTTCGTCAACGAAACACGCGCTTACCTGTTCCTGCGCACCGTGAACAACAACGAATCTGACACTGACAGCCTCAACCGCTGCGTGCAAGGACAAGGCTGCTTGATCGACGCCACATCTTTGTTCCTGGCTTATGACAAAGCCGCCAACACGGTCAAGCGGATCGACCTGACACCGATCCATCAAGGGGACTACCGATTGAAGGCGGCCATTTCCAGCGCCACATCAGACAAGGTCTATCTGGTGCTGAACAAGTCTCCCGCCAACACCACGGTGTACGCCGAGCTGACCCAAGACGGTGTGCGCAACCTCATTGAATTGCCCGCAGGCATCAACCTGCGAAGCATCATCGTCAGCGGCAGCTGAGCCGCAAATTGGCTCGCATATGCTACGGGGTGTCAATCTCCAGTGGCCCCGACAGCCTCTCAGGTACCTGTGCCGGCCTGAGCTGGCAGTTTTGAAAATCCACCGGTGTACTGCCCTGTAAAATCAGGATTTGGCCACCGTAGTTCAATGGATAGAACTCTCCCCTCCTAAGGGAGTGATACAGGTTCGATTCCTGTCGGGGGCACCAAACCCAAGCCCGGCAAGGTTCCAAACCTTCCGGGCTTTTTTGTTTCTGATCAAGCTTGCGGATGGAACTGCAAAGCCGCCAAGCTGGCATACAAGCCGCCTTGCGCCTGCAGCTGGGCGTGCGTGCCCTGCTCCACCAATCGGCCACGGTCCATCACCCAGATCACATCGGCTTGCTGCACCGTGGCCAGGCGGTGCGCGATGACCACCGTGGTGCGGCCTTGCATGGCCTGGTCGAGTGCGGCTTGCACCATCTTTTCGCTTTGCGCGTCCAGAGCGCTGGTAGCCTCGTCCAGCAGCAGCAAGGGCGGGTTCTTGAGCATGGCGCGTGCAATCGCGATGCGCTGGCGTTGGCCGCCCGACAAACGCACACCCCGATCGCCCAGATCGGTGTCAAAGCCTTCGGGCAGCTGCATGATGAATTCCAGCGCATGAGCGGCCTCGGCGGCGGCACGCACTTGGGCCTCGCTGGCCTCCGGTCGGCCATAGCGAATGTTGTCCATCACGCTGCCCGAAAAAATCACCGGCTCTTGCGGCACGATGCCGATGCGGCTGCGCAAGTCGTGCAGACGCATCTGGTCGATGGGCACCCCGTCCAGCACGATGCGGCCAAACTGCGGATCGTGAAAACGCATCAGCAAATCGAACAGCGTGGTCTTGCCCGCGCCGCTGGGGCCCACCACCGCCACGGTCTGCCCGGCTTCGATGCGACCACGCAATTGGTCGATCGCCCAGCTTTGCGGGCGCGAGGGGTAACGGAACTTGACCGACTCCACAGCCACCGTCGAGCCGCCCTGCGGCCAGGGGGCCGTCAGCGGTGTCGCCACTTCCTGAATATGGGGTTCGCTGTGCAGCAGCTCCATCAAACGCTCGGTCGCCCCGGCTGCACGCAGCATGTCGCCATAGACCTCGCCCAAGACGGCAAAGGCGCTGGCCAGCAAGATCACATAGACCACCGTCTGGCCCAAAGCCCCGGCCGTGGTGCTGCCCGCCTGCACCGACAAAGTGCCCATGTAAAGGCCCCACAGCAGCACCGCACTCGAAGCCGCAATGATGAAGCCCACCAACACCGCCCGCGCCCGGATGCGGCGCAAGGCCGTGCCCAAAGCGCGTGTGGTCGAGGCCACAAAGCGCTCGGCCTCGCGCTGCTCGGCGGTGTAGCTTTGCACCACCGGAATCGCATTGAGCACTTCGGAGGCAAGCGCACTGGCATCGGCCACACGGTCCTGGCTGGCCCGCGACAACTTGCGCACACGCCGCCCCAAAAAGACCGATGGCAAGACCACCAGCAACAACACCACCATCACCTGCAGCATGAGCACCGGGTTGGTCCAGACCAGCATGGCCATGGCCCCCAGGCCCATGACCAGGTTACGCAGCCCCATCGAGAACGATGAGCCCACCACGGTCTGCACCAAGGTCGTGTCGTTCGTCAGGCGCGACAAGACCTCGCCCGACTGCGTGTTCTCAAAGAAGGCCGGACTTTGCTCCAGCACATGGGCATACACCGCATTGCGCACATCGGTGGTGATGCGCTCGCCCAGCCAGCTGACGGCGTAATAGCGCAGCGAAGAAAACACCGCCAGCGCCAAAGCCACCGCAAACAAAGCCACAAAGTGCTGGGCCAGCTGCTCGGCACTGCCCCCCGAGGCCAGGCCCTGGTCAATCAGTTGACGCAGCGCCCAAGGAAAAGCCAGCGTGGTGCCCGCCGCCAGCAACAAAAACACCGCCGCCAGCCCCAAGGCCCAGCGGTAAGGCTTGAGGAAAGGCAGGAGACCGGAAAGCGAGGAAGGACGGGCTCGCACCTTTTCAGGCGTCACAGAGGGGTTCAAAATAGACTCTTGGGTTGAGGGTGTCATACCGTGAGCATATCTGCACAGAGACCTCGCCCAACCTGGCCATGACGATTGAGCAGCTCAGCGGCCTGGAATCAATGGCCCATCGCTTCGCTGAGCAGATTTTGATATTGGCTTCTGACCACTGGTGCCACCACTTTGGGATAGACAGGAACATATTGATAGGTCTCGCCCTGTGCCAAAAACCCTTCCGCCCAAGCCCCACAAATCACCGCCTCTTCCTTCAAATAGCCATCACGTGCCATCCAAGCACCCTGCAATGTCTGAGTTTCTTCAGTACGTCGCTTGACGGCAATGGCCTGCACACTGTTCGTCACAGCCCTAGCCGTTTCCTTCATATGGACATCCGTGAAAATGTCCACAGCTTTGCTCAATCGTGAACTGCGATCAGGATCAGCTGCATAGGTCTTAGCCAAGAGACTGAAGATGGCTGCGCAATGCATGGCTTGCCCAGCCAAACGTGTCTCTTGCGCCGCCACCCTGTGGCTTACCGAAAACAAGGCTAAAACCAGCATGGCCATGCGAACTTGAATGGAAGTCATCTTGTTTCCTTACTTATGTGAATGCAACGCAAGATCATAAAAAACTCACAGCATAACGATACACCGCCAGCCCAAGAACCAGGAAAACTGGAAGACTTGAAATAGTCAATGCATCAGTCATTTTGACAAGCTGACGCTCCAGGTATGAACATGGGTTTGGCCATATCACTCTTTTGTCGATATTGCTGCTCATGGACCAATTGCTGCAAATTGATGGAACTCAAAAGCTGGACGATTTGCCTGTTGAAATCAGCCCAAAGATCGCTTTTCATGGTGCCACTGATCATGGACAAATTATTGCCCATCGATTCATCCACCGCCAACGCGATGTCTGCCAAGTTAATCTCTTCAGGTCCCTTGCTCAGTGAATATCCACCACCAGGTCCACGGGTACTTTCAACCAGTTGGTGTGCCATGAGTCTGCTGAAAATCTCCTCCAGATACGTCATCGATATTTTTCGACGTCCGCAGATTTTCGACAGTGGCACAGGCCCATGCGGGTAGTTCAGGGCGACATCAATCATGGCCGTCACAGCCAAGGCAATTTTTGAACGCAATCGCAGCACATCATTCTTTCTTTGTGGTCATGAGATATTTCAACCGACCTCCACGCACGCTCATCCGCGCATGGCCAGTCCAAAGGAAAGTCATAGTGGGTGCGCAGCCGGAACTTCGGAAATGAAAAAAAGGGGGCCCCAGTCAAGGAGCCCCCGAACTGAGCGCGAGTACCTGACGCGCTCATGACCTTTGATCTCACTATATATAAGATGAAACTTATTTACAATGGGGCAACCCCTGAACAAACAACTTGAGCGCCAAAGCCTTGTGCCCCACATCCAACGAGAACCCCACATGATTCGGAAAATCGTCACCATGCTTTTGAGCTTGACCTTCGCCGCATGCTCTGCGTCCAACACCACAGACAAGGTGTCACTCGAAGAGGCTCGCACAGCACATGAAAATGGCAAAGTGTTACTGATCGACATCCGGGAAAGACGTGAGCAGATGACGGGCGTGGCGCAAGGCGCTGTCTTGCTGCCCATGAGCGAACTGCCACAAAAACAATCATTGATACCCAAAGACCCCGCACAACCCGTGCTGCTGATTTGCAACACTCAAAATCGGTCTAAAGCAACGCTAGATAAATTGAAACAACAAGGGTATCAAAACATCCGTTACGTCGAAGGCGGCATGAGCCAATGGGCTGCAAAAGGCTGGCCAATGGTGGCGCCGCGCTGACCCCAGGAGAACAGTGATGAAATTCATTCAAGACTATTGGCCCATGATGGCCTTGGCACTGTGGTTTGGCTACAAGTGGTGGAACGTCAGTCGCGTCAAGGCTTTGCTGCCTCAACTCAAAAGCGAGGGTGCCATCCTCTTGGATGTGCGATCAGAAGCCGAATTCGCCTCGGGCAATGCCCCAGGCACGCGCAACATCCCCCTCAATGAACTGGGCCAGCATTTGGCCAGCCTGCCCAAATCTGCGCCCGTGGTGGTTGGCTGCGCCAGCGGCACACGCAGTGGCATGGCAAAGTTGATATTGAAGAAAAACGGCTACCAGCGTGTTTACAACATTGGTACTTGGCGCAACTTCATGTCTTGAAGAGATTCAAATCATGATGAACAGCCAGCAGCAAAAAGAGTTTTTGCAAGCCACCGCGTGGTTGCGGCCCCTGACCCGATGGGCCGCCGCTTTTTCAATACGCTTGGAGGGTATTCTTCCTGCTTGGTTCAGAAACCTGCCCTTGAAGATCATCAAGCGCATCCTGGCCAAAGACCTGGCACGCATGACTTCAACTTGCAAGTCGCACAAGTGAACAAACGGGTCGTTGTTCAGCGCGGCTGACTGAAGTCGAGGTTGTTACAGGCCTCGCACTCTTCTTTGAAAACGCCCAGCTTCACCAGCAAAGCGTGGACCTCGCAGCCCAGGCAGTAACCCAATACAGCCTCGAGCCACATGAAGCCCAGGCACACCCAAACCATCACCAAAGGCAACCAACGAGGCAAAAATTGCTCCGTGGTGGGCAGCAACTCATTGCGAAAGATGAAGTTGATGGCAGCGGCGAATTTTTCGGGATGAAAAAATACCAGGCAAACGCTGATCATCGAAGCCCCAATGGTCCATGCGAATCTTTTGGGTGCCAAAGGCTTCCACACGGGGCGTGCGCGCCGAGCCAGAAATGTGGACAGCCAGATGGTGGGCGACAGATAAGACGTTTTGACACTCATGCCGGCCAACATTTCAAACAAGGCATAGAACAACAACCAGGTTTGAACGGTGTAGTCGTAGGTTCTGCGCACAGCTTCAACCATGTACAAGATACGGTTATCGAAATCGAGCTCGAAGGTGTCTTTGATCACCTCGCCCGTCACAATCCAGCGGCTACCGAACACGATGTCCCACAGCGTGAAGGCCATGAAGATCGGAATGGCCAGCATGATGCCCGCACGGATGCGCACAGCCGTATCGTTGATGAAGGGCGTGACATCGTCACGGCTTCTGAACCAGAGCAAGGACCAAGCCTTGTCCGCACCTTTACCCTGTAAATCTGTCATGTGTCTCACCTTTTTTGTTTTGAAAACTCAGTTGCTGCGCTGACCGCACCGCTTCTGGCTGCCAGCGCCCTCAAGCCCAATCAAGCCACGTAGCCCTGATTGGGCAAGCCACCAGTGATCTTGGGCGCATTGAGCTTGCGGGGCTTGATGCGACCTCCGGGCTGTGTCTTGAGCCAGGTCTCGACCACTTCCCACACTTGCTTGTTGCCTTGTGTACGCGCCTCCTCAGCCACAGGTGCCCAACCGGCCACCTTGTACTTTTTACCGGCCTCAATCAGCTGACCATTCAGGCGCATGTCACCAATGCGTGTGCCGATCTTGCCCAGGGGGTTGCAGCTGTAGCTCAAACCGCCGACACGCACCATGTCGCCGCCCTGCTGGTAGTAAGGATCGGGGTTGAACAGGTTGTCGCACACATCTTCGAGGACGGTCTTGATGGTCTCTCCGGTCATCTCGGTCACGGTGGCGTACGAGTAAGTCGTGGCCGTCATGTCGAGCAGCCACTCGCGCGTTATGGCTTGGCCCGGCAAGAGTGAAGTACCCCAACGGAAGCCTGGCGAGAACGCGATCTCTGCGCCCTGCACATCGAGCAAGGCATCGACCAGCAACTGGTCGCCCGTGCCGTTGAAGTTGCCACGGCGATAAAGCAAACCTTCCGAGATGCCCAGCTTCTCGGACAGCTTGGCTTCATAGGGCGCACGGATCTTAGTGATCAGCGCATCCATCTCTTTGTCGGCAGGCAGCATGTTGGAGAACACAGGCAGCAGCTTGTAGCGGAAATCGCTGACCTTTTTGTCTTTGACATCGAAGTCGAGAACGCCCAGGAACTTGCCATTGGAGCCGGCATTGGTAACGATGGTCTTGCCGCCCTTGTTGGACACCAAGGTGGCCACGGGCATGCCGTCGTGCGTGTGGCCGCCCATGATGGCGTCGATGCCGCTCACGCGGCTGGCCATCTTCAAGTCCACGTCCATGCCGTTGTGGCTGATGACGACGACAACCTGCGCGCCTTTGCCGCGGGCTTCGTCCACCATCTTTTGCATGTTGTCGTCCTGGATGCCAAAGGCCCAGTCGGCCACCATGTAGCGGGGGTTGGCAATCGGGGTGTAAGGGAAAGCCTGACCGATGATGGCGCAAGGCACGCCATTGATCTCGCGGATCACATAGGGCTTGAAGACCGGGTCGCCAAAGTCGTTGGTCTTGATGTTTTGCGCGACAAAGTCCACCTTACCTGCGAAGTCTTTCTCGACGATTTCCTTGACACGTTCCATGCCCAGGGTGAACTCCCAGTGACCTGTCATGACGTCCACGCCCAGTAGTTTGCAGGCATCCACCATGTCTTGACCATTGGTCCACAAGCACGTGCCCGAGCCTTGCCAAGTGTCGCCGCCGTCCAGCAGCAAAGCGCCGGGGCGGCTGGCCTTCATGCGCTTGACCAGCGTCGCCAAGTGGGCAAAACCGCCAACCTTGCCGTAGCGTTGAGCGGCTTTCTCGTAGTCCAGATACGTCAACGCGTGCGCCTCGGCTGAACCTGGACGAATCTTGGCCACTTTGATCAAATGCTCACCCACCAAATGCGGCAAATTGCCTTGCATCGAGCCAATGCCCATGTTGATGCTGGGCTCGCGGAAATAAATCGGCTTGAGCTGCGCATGGCAATCGGTCATGTGAAGGAAGGACACATTGCCGAACTTGGGGATGTCGTACAGACCATTGGCGGCCGTTGCCGCGCTGGCTTCTGAAAACTTGCCCATGCTCATACCGGCCATGGTGCCTGCGCCCATCACTTGGATAAATTCACGTTTGGTCAGATTCATATTTGCGCTCACTGATGTATTGATGGCAAAAAAACCCGGACAGGCCGGGTTTCAGGCTCTTACTGATTGACAGGTGACTTGGGGTCGAGCAACAAGCCGACAATGTGCCGAACCTGCGTCTCATTCAAGATGCCCATGTGGCCTGCGCGAGGCATATTGGAACAGGCGTTGTAGGCTTTGGAGTTCCAAATCTTGCCCCAGGTGTATTCCACAATCGGTTTGCTTTCTGGGCTGTTGGGATCTGTCACGCCACGGATCTTGCCGTAGTTGTAAAGGCTGGGGCCAATCGTGCCAAAAGAGATTTCCTCTTTGCTGATCTGGTGGCAGTTGTAGCAATTGCCACCGTTCACATCACCCGCTTTATCGGTCCAAGTCAGGCCGCGACCACTTTGCGCGATGACTTCGCCTTGCTTCCAATCACCAATGAATTTGCCGTCTGAAGGCCATTGGATGGCCTTCAGATTCATCTCTTCGATGGCCTTGGCCGTTTTTTCGTCCAAGGGCTTTCCAGCCACATCGGCCTCGCTGCAAGCGCGGTTGGTTTCACCGACGTTCAACACGCGATCAACTTTGACGAAGCCCTCATCGCGAAACGATGCCTTAACGATTTTGTTGGTCAACTCATTGAGTTCGGCCACCGATGGGCCTGATGCACAACCCACCACCAACAAGGCCGCAGCGATGCCGGACAACACAAATCGGATGTTCTTTTTCATGGTGATCACCTTCATTCTTTAGCGCTTGATAGCGGGAGCAACCGAAGCAGCACCTTTGGCGTTCACACCCAAATAGGTGGCCAAAGCCAATGTGGCATCGCTGCCAAAACCGGGATAGGGGAAACGCTGCTGGCGGTAGCAGTCATTCAAACGCAACTGCATGCCCCACATTTGCCCGTTGGACACGCGGTAGGCAGGCCAAGCGGCAAAACCAATGCCATCACCCGGGTTCTTGGTCAACATGGGCAAGTCTTGCAAGCGAATACGCTTGCCCTCTTCGCCGTGGCATGAAGCGCACGAAAAATCGTGTGGTCCACCGCGTTGGAAAAACAAACGCTTGCCCACTTCGTAGAAGGTTTTTTCTTGAGGATGCGCTTGCGAGAGATTGAAACGCATGCCCTTGGACTCTGCGGCAATCCAGGTGGCCAAAGCGGTCACGTTGTTTTGCTCGCCCTTGCCAAAGGGTGTCTTGTAGATTTCAGCCGCATTGAAGCCCTGCAAGGTCTCCATGCAAGTGACCAAACGGGTCTCCAGATCCTGCACGCGCTGAGTGTCTGCAAAGTAACGGGGCAACTCCACAAAGGCGCCCTTGACCACACCCGGACCTTTGCCCAGATCGCACTTTTCGAGGCTGGCATTTTTAGGGCCACGCTTTTGTGTCCACAAGCCCTCGCCTTTGGCCTCAAACAATTCTGCAGGATTACCATCTTGCAACATGGCGCGGTATTCATCAATACCTTGACTGGCGGTCTTTTGCGCCATGGCTGGAACTGCAGACATGGCCAGCAAGGAGGCCAAGGTCATTGTGGTCGCGTATTTCATGCGTCACCTCGTATGAATTCTAAAAACGAAAAAAAGGGTGAAGTCAGACCTTCACCCTTTTGAACACACCTACGTTATCAGGAAACGGTGGCTTCGTCAGTGCGGGTATCGCCCTTGTTGTCTTTCCAAGTCACAGCGACTTTGTCACCGGCCTTGGCACCCTTGATGGCAAATTGCATGAAAGGGTTCTTGGACACTGCAGGGCCCCACTCAGCGGCCAGCACTTGCTTGCCGTTCAAAGAGGCGGTGACTTCCTGGATGTACCAGGCGGGCACCAGCTTACCGGCGGCGTCTTTGCGCTGGCCGGATTCCATTTCGTGGCTCATGAGAACACGGACGGTGGCTTTGTCGCCAGAAGCTTGGGCACGAATGCGCATGGGATCTGCCATTTTTTACTCCAATTTTTCAATGATTTGTGGATCGGATCAGTGTGCGATTAACCGCCGCAACCGCCCAAAGTGACTTTGACTTCTTTCTTGGCGAAGAAAGCTTTGCCGTCAGCCATGATGGCCACTGCATAGACGTCAGACGATTGGCCCATCTTGGCGCGTGTGGCGAAATTGGCTTCAATGCTGTCGCTCACATGGAACAAGGCGACCAATGCTGCAGGGTTCTTCTCAACGAGAACCAGCAATTGTTTGACACCCGCCAAAGTGGTGCTGGCGCCCAATGGAACCACAGCACCGTTTTCGGCGATGTCCGGACCGGTGATGGTCACGTCCTTGCTTTCAGCCAGGCTGGCAGCGCCAGCAGCTTTGGCTGCATCTTGTACGGACTTGGCATCAAATGCCACTTTATTGAACGCGGCTTGTGCGAACTGGGGGAAGCCAGCCGTGGCCAAAAGGCCTGCCACTACAGCGCTTTGCTTGAGTGTCTCGCGACGGGTTTGCATCTGATATCTCCTTGAAGTTGAATGATGCTATTGAAACAGGTTCAGCAGTGCAACAGGTGTATCCCGTATTACTTGCTGGCCCCCTTTGAAATCCATTCGGCAATTTTCTTGGCGTCCGCTTCAGGTAAGGTCTGTGGCGGCATGGGAATCGGGCCCCAAACACCAGAACCACCGGCTTTGATTTTGCCAGCCAAGTAATCAACCTTGCCGGCATGCTTTTTGGCCACTTCGTTGAAGCCTGGGCCCACCACTTTCTTGTCCACACCGTGGCATGCCGTACAGCTGTACTTGTTGAGCAAGGCCATGGCGGCTTTGGCCTCGGCATTTTCTGGCTTGGCTGGTGTCGCAGCAGCAGGCGCAACAACGACAGGCATACCGGCCTTGGCTTCGGGCTTGGTCGTGTCCACACCATGCTGCTGACCCACCAAGCGGTTTTGCTCCGCCAGGTTGCCGTGTGCATTGCGCGCAAAGTCGGGCAAGAAAGACGCCACTTTGGGTTCAGGTGTGCAGTCTTTCATGCACAACTTGTTGTCTGTATCGGGTTTTTTGACACCGCCAAACTCGTTGCCTGGCCACATGGCGTGCTTGGTCGTCATGCCGTTACGGTTGGGCATGCGGTTTTGCACCTCCGCCATGTTTTTGTCCGACAACACAAAGTCATCTGGCACCACATTGCCCAGGTTCAACAAGAACGCCGTCACGGCATAAACCTCTTCTGTCGTCAAAGACTTGGGACTGGTCCACGGCATGGCACGGTTGATGTAGTCCCACAAAGTCGAGACCGTGGCCACCTTCATGATGGTGGTGCGGCCTGGATAGTCCGTACGGTTCAAATTCGCCACGCGGCCCGTCTTGACGTCTTCTGCGGTGGTGCCCCCAATCAATGGACTGAACACTTCACCAGACTCGCCAAACACGCCGTGGCAGTGGGCGCATTTGCCTTCCCACACGTCTTGGCCTTTGGCAACAGAACCAGAACCCGCCGGCAATCCTTTGAAGTCTGGACGCACATCGATGTCCCACTTGGCGACTTCTTTGGGTGTCGCAGCGCGGCCCACACCGGGGTATTTAGGCGACTGCGCTGCAGCCAAGCCCGCCACAGCCAGCAAGGCGGCCGTCAAAACGGCATTACGAAACCTGGACATTTTTCACCTCACCGTTTTCTTGAACCAACCAAGACTGGATGGCGTTGTTGTGATAGATCGAACGCGTTCCACGCACACCGCGCAGTTGCTGATAAGTCGGTTGCACATGGCCTGTCTCGTCCTGTGCACGGCTTTGGATGATGGCGGGCTTTCCATCCCACACCCAATCCATGTTGAAGCGCGTCAGCGCCTTGGAGAGCACTGGCGTTTCCAGGCGTGCCTGACGCCAATTGCGACCACCATCGGTGGACACGTCCACACGCTGGATCTTGCCCTTGCCCGACCAAGCCAAACCGGTGATGTTGTAGAAGCCCTTGTCCAGCAAGACTTGCCCGCCAGAGGGCGTGGTCACCACGCTCTTGACTTCCTGGATGTTGGTGTACTGGCGGTGCAAACCACCGGGCTGCAAATCGATGTAGTGAATGGCTTCGTCTTTGGCTGCGTAGGGCTTGTCACCCACTTCGATGCGACGCAGGTACTTGACCCAACTCACGCCCTGGACGCCTGGCACGATCAAACGCAGTGGATAGCCGTTTTCAGGACGCAGCATTTCACCGTTCTGGCCGTAAGCGACCAAGACTTCGCCCGAGGTGATGAGGCTCATCGGAATGGTGCGGGTCATGGACGAGCCGTCACCGCCTTCGGCCAGTACAAACTTGCCATTTTTCAGGTCGGCGCCAGCGAGCTCCAACAGCGTGATCAAGGGAACGCCCGTGAACTCGCTGCACGACAGCATGCCGTGGGTGTATTGCACTGTGGGCACAGCCACGTTGCCCCAATCAACGGCGGTATTGGCACCGCATTCGATGAAGTGGAAGCGCGACACGGAAGGCAAGCGCATGATCTCGTCCATGGTGAAAACCATGTTCTTTTTGACCATGCCGTTGATCATGAAACGGTGCTTGGACGGATCGATGTCCCACCAACCTTGGTGGTGACGCTCGAAATGCAAACCGCTGGGGGTCACGATGCCGAACAAGGATTGCAACGGCGCAAAGGACACCGAGGCTTGGGTGGTTTGCGTCAAACCTGGGCTTTGTCGGCGCTGCAGGTTCGATTCGAATTTGGATGGCTTGCCATACCCTTCAACCGCCACGCCTTGACCCAGATTGGTCGCATGCTCAGGCAAGTTCAGGATGTTGGGGTCTCCACCCTCTGTCGGAACGGGATTGCCCTGAGCCACGGCCATGGGTGCAGCCGCACCCACAGCAGCGGCTGCAAATGCGTTGCGGATGAAATCACGGCGGCCTTTTTTGCCTTCGGAAAAAACTTCCTTGATACCACTTTGGGTCAGGAAGTTCTCAGGTGCTTTTTGCACCCTTCCTGAATTGATGCTGTCTTCTTTCACACAAACTCCTTGTTTTGAGTTGTCATTCCACATCGAGATTGATAGCCATTTGCGTGCACACGGCCCGACAAGCCACCACTGCTGTCTCTTCTGCTATCCGATAAAACATTTGCGCCCCTTGACGTCGCTTGCCCAAAATTCCTGCCCTGTACATCATGTTCAGATGTTGAGACATATTGGGTTGCGCTACATCAATGCTGCACAGCAGTTGCCCAACATTGCGCTCGCCCTGGCAAAGCTCGCTGATGATGCGCAGACGGATGGGCGTTGAAAGCACGGCAAACATCGCTGCCGCCTTCTCAAACACCACCATCTTTTCGTCATTCATGCCCCAATAGCCACTATGTCAGTATATTCGGATGTGCGAATATATACGATAAATGAAGTATCTGAACCAGAAATTACAAAGCCATTGCCAGCTGATCAGGACAAACCCTGATCAGCTGGCTGTTCAGCTCAGTAACGGTAGCTCAGCATCATTTGGAAGTTGGTTTGGCTGTGGGTGATGGTCAGCGGAGCCTGACCAGACGTGTTGACCACGGTCACAGTTGGCGCATGGGACATCGCGGCATCCACGCTGACCGCCTTGCTGACCTTGTAGCCAAATCCTGCGGTGTAGTGATCTTTCACAATCGCCGGGAACAAAGGATTGACTGTGCCATCTGGAACGGGGTTCGATGCATGGTTGTAGCCCGCACGCAAAGTCCAAGCATCATCCAATTGGTAGGCTCCGCCCAAAGCGACAACCGTTTGGTCTTTCCAGTTTTGAGGCATGGTGAAGTTGACATTGCCCCCCATCGTGGCGCTGTCATAGCGCATGGAAAAGCCCTTCATCACGCTGGACCAACCGATGCGCTTGACATCTGCTGCCACCATCAACTTGGGGCTGGCTTGCCATGCCAGACCCACGGTGGTGGAAGCAGGCATCTGAAAGTTGATCACCGAAATCTTTCCTGCATCAGCAAACCCGCCAGGGCCACTCATGCTCGCACCGGTCGCCGCTGTCGTCATGTCGCTGAGGTTGGTCTTAAGATGATGGCTCACGCCCAAAGACAGATCTTTGCTGGCCTGAAAGACCAGTCCCAACTTGCCAGTCCAGCCAGCTCCTTTGGCAGCACCTGTGAATTTATTGGAGTTGCTGAAATCAATGCGTGCCCATGGCGCGGCCGCCAAGCCTGCAGCAGCCGCTGCGATGTTGCCAGAACCACCCGTGACCATGCCACCCAACTGCGCACCACTGGCAGCCATCTTCATGTCCAGGCTGGCCCATGAATAGTCCAGCGAAGCGCCCACATTCAATTGCTCATTGACCTTCAAGGCCACAGGGAAAATCACGCGCCCCACAGCCAGCTCGGAACGTACATCTTTACCGGTTTGCATGGCCAAGAACGTGTCCGCGCCATACTCTGTACCCATACCCCCTTGACCAAAAACACCCACACCCCAGGTCATCCGGTCGTCTTTGCGAACCCAACCCATGGCTGGCATGACGTAAGAAGTGCCGCTGGACGATGCCGTTGGCATGCCGGTCATGCTGGATTTAACGTTGGGACCCAACACGCCCACAGCCACATCCAGGCGAGAACCATTGGCTCCCAGTTGCAACGTAGCGGGGTTGTTCATCATGGCGGCCGTGCCATTGTCAAACGCAGTGGCAGCGCCGCCCATGGCCAATGACTGCGGGCCATAGCCCTCCATCAACATGCCGTTGGTGGCGTGGGCCGACAAAGAGGCCAGCAGCAGGGCCGATGCAGCAACCGTTGCCCGCAATGTGTGTGTTGTTTTCATGTTTTGTCTCCTCGTATTTATTTAAATCAGAACTCGCCCTTGGAGCCACGCTCCATCATTTCCCAGATGGTGTCGCGGACAGCGCGGGCTTCTTCTTTCAGAGGAGAAGGCAGTTGGCGGCCCATCTTGACCATCATGTCCATGTTGAGGGTGTACATCCAGAGGCCGTCTTCTTTCTCCACCAAGGAAATTCGGCAAGGCAAATACGCAGCCATGTGCGGGCTGAAATCCACCATGCGGCGTGCGGTGGTGGGGGTGCAGAACGAATACACCGTCAACAGTTTTTGTTTTTGACCTGTGCGCGCTTCCAGCTCTTTGGACAAAGGCAAGGTGCCCACGTCTTTCATGTTGCGCTCTGTGGCCACTTGCTTGAGCACTTGCTCAACTTCATTGGCGGTCACGCCAGCCTTGACTTTGCGCTCCCAGGTGGTGGCCACGGCGATGTCGCCATTGCCCTCGATCCAGCGATCCCACATGCGACCGGCTTCTGCTGCTGCGCCTGTTTCCAGCTTGCCCATCGTGCTGATGGTGCCGCAACCGGTCAGCCAGACCGAACTGGCCAAAACGCCCCACTTCACCCAGGTCCAAGATTTGCGCATGTGTCTCTCCTTCAGATTTGCTGCATTCAAACGTGGCGTCATTGCCCGTGCACTGATACCGTTTGATACAAATCATCCGGGATATCGCCGAAAGCTAATATAGGAAATACCCTATATAAGCAAAGGTTTATTTAAATTTGTAGTGATCTCGATTTAAAACAGCAGCCACCGCATTGACCTCTTCAGGAAACATGCCCATGTTGAGTTCTGTGTTGCACTGCTCCACCATGCCGCGCAACAAACCAGCCGTGTTGATGCGTCCCTTGGGTTTGTAAATGGCACTGCCATCACCAGGCACTTTTGAGGCATGGCATTCGACGCATTTGTTTTCAGCCATCAGCTTTTGCCCCAACTTGAGGTCTGCGTCTTTGAAAATCGCAGGCTGGGCGTTCGCGGCCGCGGCCAGCAAGCTCAGTGACACCACAAGCAAAGAAATTTTGAAAAAATTCATACCTTCGATCCCCAAAAAAAACCGCTTCCGGGTCACCCCGGAAGCGGAAGGATAAAGCCACGAGTACCAATCGAGCTTTTCAATTTTTCATCCAATTGCAAGCAATTGGTATGGACATCACTTGGCGCCAGCCAAAATCCAGGCGGCCAAGGTATTGGCATCCGCATCACTCAGAGCAGCTTGAGCAGGCATGGGCACCGGGCCCCACTTGCCAGAGCCACCGGCCTTGATGCTTTTCACCAAATTGGCTGCTGCATCTTTTTGACCCGCGTACTTCTTCGCAACATCTTGGTAGGCGGGGCCCACCACTTTTTTGTCAACGCCATGGCAAGCCATACAGGCATTTTTCTTTGCCAAGTCCAAATTGGCAAAAGCCGGAGCGGCTAAGCATGCAGACACAGCGACAAAGGCAGAAACCAGTTTCATGAGTACCCCTTGATTAAATATAAACAGGCGCTAATTTAACGCAAAAACTCTGGCGTCCACTTCTTCTGCGGACGTGAACGATCAGGGATTTCACCAATCGATAGTCACAAACAGCCGTTGTGCAACTTCCATTTTTCTTCATGTCCGATCTTTTTAGCGAACTCGGGCACACGGCATCGCTCCTCATCTTGCACCGATGGCGTGGCGGTCGATTTTTGTGAAATGGCGTGACTTGCATCAGTCGGTGCCATCAGGTTCAGCAGATGCGTTGAGGCCCACCAGGCCACTACAAAAATGACCGCCGCACCGTATTGCACCCAGCTCACTTGTTGAATGAACTGACGCTCAAGTCTTTCACAAACACCACCCGGACAAAGTTGAGCACCTTCTTTGTTGAAAAGTGCATAAAGCCAGCAGCCCAGGCAAATGCCAAATGCAGCTTCAAAAAACAACAACACGAGGCACAAGGTGCACACCACCATGTTGATGGGACCGCGGACATGGTTGAAAACCACCAGCGCACCCATGAACGACGCCAAGACCAGTCCCAATGCCCATGCAAAACGCTTTTGAGATGCCCCCACATACTCAGGCTGCTGATGGCGCACCGCCAACCGGCCCAGAATCAAACTCGGTGCAAAGCGGGGGTTGACCAGCACACGGATGAAAAAGTCTGCAAAAAATCCCAGCACCACGGTTTGGGTAGGTCGATAGTTGCCGACCAACCATGCGTTCATGAAGGCGACGAGGGCGATGAAAAACAAAATGCCTGCGCCAGCCCTGGCCTCGCGCTCGTTGATCACCCGAACCGGGTACGCGGCATGGCCTTCACTAAATTCAAAAAAAGACGGCATGTTCAACCCCATCGAACTCAATGATGAGGCGAGGAGCTCGCTTTGAGGTTGGCATCCATGCCGCCTTTGGCTTTCCACTCAGCATAACCACCCTGCAGAATGCGGACATTCTCCCAACCTGCGACACGCAGGGCAAAACCACTTTGTGCCGACAAACTGCCCGTGTTGCAATAGACCAAGACCGGTTTGTCTTTCGGGATTTGCGCTGACTTCGACAACACTTGTCGCCACTCGATGTTGATGGCACCAGGAATGTGGTCTTTGGCAAACTGAGCCGCATCGCGTGTGTCGATGATCAGCATCTTGGCGTACTCTGCTTTGGGAATTTGCTCAGGGAAAATGGTGCCGCCACCGTAGTCCACAAATTCCAGATAGGCCGACATTTCATCGGCAGCTACTGCCTTGTTGTCTGCAGCACAAACAGGATGGCCGCTCAACGTCGCCCAAAAAGCGCCAAAGCACAACATAGATCGATACAGGGTTTTGGTGTCCATCGCTAACTCCATAAGTTTTCACGAATATACTCATTTCCTGGTTTCAACGGTTGAAATTCAGCGATCAAGCACAAACCACCATGACGGCATTCAACAATCCACAGCACACCTGGAACCAACGATTTGCGACCGATGAATACGTATTTGGTCAAGCGCCCAATGCTTATTTGCGCAGCCAAGCAGCACATCTGCAAGCAGGCTCCGCATTGGCCGTGGCAGATGGTGAAGGGCGCAACGGCGTCTGGCTGGCAGAACAAGGCCTGAAGGTGGATGCGTTTGATTTTTCTGAGAATGCAATCCAAAAAGCACGGCTGCTGGCCTTGCAGCGCTCACAGTCAGTCAACTGGCATTGCTGCGATTGGCAGTCATTCGACTGGCGAGTCTCACGCTATGACAACGTCGTTGGCATCTTTTTTCAATTTGCCGCCCCGCAAGATCGCACAGCGCTGTTTGCCAAGATGGACAAAAGCCTCAAGCCCGGTGGAACATTGATCATTCAGGGCTACACGGCTGCACAACTGAAGTTCAACACCGGTGGCCCAGGCAAGCTGGACCACATGTATGACGAAGCCATGATGCGCGAGGCTTTTGTCAATTACGACATCATCGATGTGCGAACCTACGAAGCCGAGATTGACGAAGGTACCGCCCACAAAGGGATGTCAGGACTGCTGGGCATGACGGCCCGAAAACGCTGATCTGCAGACGCTGCGATTCAGTTCATCAGCATTTTTTCGTTCAGAATTTCATAACGACGACCCTGCTTGTCACAGGCTTTCAGGGCACCGTCTCGCACCAGGCCGGAAATTTCACGGCTCACAGTTTCCAACTTGAGATCGAGCATTGAACCCATGTCGTCACGGGCAAAAAATGCGGTAAATTTTGGCTCTTCAGGCTCTCGCATCTTCAAAGCCAAGCGGGCTACGCGTTGACGCGCAGACCCAAAATTCAATTCCGCCAACCAATCATCGGCATCTTTCAAAGCTTGTTGCCACTTTTGCATCAACCGAAGGTGCAGTCGCGGAGAATTGGCAGACAGGTGGTTAATCACTGACAATGGAATCCGGCAAACACTGACATCCACCATGGCCACCGCCTCGCTGTCATAGCGACTGGTCACCAAGGCCTCAAGCCCAATCACATCGCCAGGACGCAATACTCTGACAATCCGCTCGCGGCCATCCACTGTGGTGCGAATCAATTTGACCGTGCCTTTTCGCAGCGTAAACAAACCCTGAGCGGTCTGTCCCTCTGCATACATCACATCACCTGCGCCAAAACTCAAATCATCAATGGGGGTGTGCATTTCACTGAAGTCTTGTTCATTGAGGTCTGCGAACAAAACCATGTCGCGGATGCCACAGCTGCGGCAATCCGATGTGCCTTTCCACGCGGAATCAATGCGAATTGGAATCATGGGTGCTTGTGAAAAATGAAAGAAGGCGCTGACGCTCACTCACAGAGCCTGCCGCCCCTTGAGGAGGCGCTCATCCAGATAGGGACCGTAGAAATCGGGTAAGTATGCCCCTTCCATGCGATCGGCGACTTCCCTGCCGCCTGGGCCAAAAAACAGCAAAGTAGGCGCAATCGAAATGCGCCATTGCTTGATCAGCTGATCGTGCGTGGTTGCACGGCCCTGAAAATCAAACAGCGCCTGAGAACTGCGCATGTCCAACTGCACGATGGGTGTCCCCGCCCTGTGCATGGGGACCAAATGACTGCTGCGGGCAATGCGGCAAAACGGACAGCCCTCCAAGCTGACCATGACGATCAAGGGTTGTTTCTGCTGCAAAGCCTTGGTCAATTCAACCTGCAAGGATTGCGGCGCAGGCAAAACTGCAGGCGTGACAGACTGCGCACCAACACCTTGGGCCAAGGCCAAAGTCAGAAGCCCCAAGAGCTGCCGACGGCGTGAGACGCGTTTCAAAATGGCTTCTGTCATGAATAGAGCTGGGGAAAAAGGAAAATAGGCCAATATTGCCAAGCTGTAGAGGCGATGCGAAATATAAGCAAATGTCAAATTATTGGAGATCAATGTGAATCTTGCAAGCCTGCTGGAGACTTGGGGTGATGCCAATGTACTGGCTGCGGGTGGCGCGATCATCGGCTTGGTGTTTGGTTTTGCTGCACAACGTACGCGATTTTGTGCCCGTGCGGCAGTTTTGGAATGCTGTCAAGGCCAAGCCGGTGAGCGCTTGAGCGTCTGGCTCCTGGCTTTTGGTGCTTGCTTGCTGGGGGTGCAGGCCTTGGTGGCCATGGCTTGGCTGCAACCTTCGGTCAGCCGTTTCATCGCGCAGCCAGGCAGTATTTCCGGGGCCGTACTGGGTGGCTTGTGCTTCGGGGCAGGCATGATTTTGACGCGAGGCTGCGCCAGCCGATTGTTGGTGCTGTCGGCCAATGGCAACTTGCGCGCCCTGCTGTCTGGTCTGGTGTTTGCAGTGACTGTTCAAGCCACGATTGGCGGTTGGCTGGCCCCTTTGCGCAACACATTGAGCCAGTTATGGCCTGTGGACGGCGGCGCATCACGCGATTTACTGGTCCTCAGCGGGGTGGGTTCGGTCGGTGGTTTGCTTCTTTCGACTCTGGTTTTTGTCGCTGGCCTGGGGTTTTTCATGCGCCACCACGCAGGTCGCTGGGCCTTGGGACTGGGCGCAACAGTGACTGGCCTGACCATCGCCATGGGCTGGGGACTCACACAGGCTGTGGCAGGCGCATCGTTTGAACCGGTGGCGGTGCAAAGTCTGAGTTTCAGCGGGCCATCCGCCGAATGGCTGATGCGTGTGCTGTCCACCGCCCATGCGGCCCACTGGGGTTTTGACACCGGCGTGTTGCCCGGTGCTTTTGTCGGCTCATTGATCGGTGGCTTGCTCGGGCGGGAATTCAGGTTTGAAGGCTTCAAAACTGAAAACAAACTCGGCCACTACCTGTCGGGCGCGATTTTGATGGGCTTTGGCGCGGTGCTCGCCGGTGGCTGCACCGTGGGTGCAGGCATGACCGGTGGCGCCATTTTCGCGCTGACCGGCTGGCTCACACTCATCAGCATCTGGGTCGGTGCAGGCATGGCGTGGCGTCTGAGCCAAAGCATGGGTTGGGTCGTCTGAATCGGCCTCTTGACCTCCATCAACTCCAGGGAGCGTTTCAGGCGTAGGATATACATCATTCAACAATGATGTATTTGGAGTGCGCCATGCCCATGGCTCAATGGCTGGAAGCCTACGGAAACCCCACGGTGCTGGCCACCGGTGGCGCAGTGATCGGCGGACTGTTTGGATTTTTTGCACAGCGCTCGCGCTTTTGCTTGCGTGCGGCCGTGATCGAATTCTGGCACCGCCGCTTTGGCGACAAGCTTTCGGTGTGGCTTTTGGCTTTTGCTTCCGCAGTGATTGCCGTGCAACTCATGGTCTTGATGGACTGGCTGGACACCAACAACGCACGCCAAATCTCATCCACTGGCAGCTTGTCTGGCGCACTCATCGGTGGTTTGACCTTTGGCGTCGGCATGGTCATGACGCGCGGCTGTGCCAGCCGCTTGCTGGTGCTGTCAGCCAATGGCAATTTACGGGCACTGCTGTCGGGCCTGATCTTTGCCGTCACTGCGCAATCGGCACTGTCCGGCGTTTTATCTCCACTACGCCTGAGCATCAGCAGTTGGTGGACCGTGCCTGGTGGCGCAGCGCGTGACCTGCTGGCCATCACGGGTCTTGGCCACAGCGCGGGCTTGGCCATGGGCGGGGTGTGGCTCATCGCTGCGCTGTATTTTTCATGGCGCTCCCCCAACCGCAGTTTCTGGATGTGGGTGGGCGGTCTCGGCACAGGGCTGATGGTGGCCGCCGCTTGGGGCTTTAGCCAGTGGGTGGCGCGAGAGTCTTTTGATCCGGTGCAAATTCAGGGTTTGACCTTCAGCGGCCCCTCTGCCGAGTGGTTGATGCGGGTGGTGCAATGGCCTTGGCCACCGATCGGCTTTGAATTTGGTCTGATGCCTGGCGTTTTCCTGGGCTCACTGATCGGTGCGCTGATTGGCAAAGACTGGAAGCTCGAAGGTTTCACCGATGGTTACAGCATGCGTCGCTACATTGGCGGTGCCATCTTGATGGGTTTTGGGGCCATGCTCGCAGGCGGCTGCGCGGTAGGTGCTGGCGTGACCGGCGGGGCCATCTTCGCGCTCACCTCGTGGCTCAGCCTAGGGGGCATGTGGCTGGGCGCAGGCCTGACCGACCGCTGGCTGGACGGCGGGTCATCGGCCCCTGTCAAACCATCGCAGGCCATGCCGCAATCTGGCCTGACCGCCCCCTGAAGCGTCCAATCATTTACCGCTCAGGTACTCTGCCACAGCCACCATTTCCAACTGCGTCATTTTGCTCACAATCGCATGCATCACCGCGTTGTCGTTGGTGCGCTCGCGCTTGTTGAACTGCTGCAACTGCGTAGCGATGTAGTCTGCATACTGCCCAGCCAGGCGCGGCAATGCTGCGGTGCCTTTGGCTTCTGCGCCATGGCAGCTGGCACACGCGGCCAGCCCACTGAATTTATTGCCGTTGTGATAAATGTATTTGCCCATAGCCGCCAAGCTGGCGTCTTTGGCAGGCTCGACTGGCACGGTTTGTTTTTCAAAGAACTTGCCCAAGGCCACCATTTCATCGGACGTCAACTTGGCTGCCATGTCGGCCATGGCGGTACTCTTGCGCTTACCGGATTTGAAGTTTTCCAATTGCTTGGCGGTGTATTCCCAATGCTGGCCCGCCAAGCGAGGGAACACTTCGCTGGACGACTCGCCTTCTGCACCGTGGCATACAAAGCAAAC
>Ga0228702_1000450_pt1 | contig 31961 bp, 29 predicted proteins | sample McNCre217_Aug_MG_2_FD_178018 | JGI IMG/M metagenome (GOLD analysis project Ga0228702, IMG submission 178018) | Freshwater microbial communities from McNutts Creek, Athens, Georgia, United States - 20-17_Aug_MG | ecosystem: Environmental > Aquatic > Freshwater > Creek | place: USA: Georgia...
GTGATTGACAGTAAACTAGTGAGGTTGCCCTAGGGCAATGAGGAGAATTCGCCTAGTGGCCTATGGCGCACGCTTGGAAAGCGTGTTGGGTGCAAGCCCTCATGGGTTCGAATCCCATATTCTCCGCTCGAAAAGCCCTCAGAAAACTCTGGGGGCTTTCGCTTTATTCAGTGCGAAAATGAACTCATGACTACAACAATCCTCGGCCTGCGAACGGTCATCTACCCGGCCCCAAACCTGGCTGAATCGAAAGCCTATTGGGTCAAGTTTCTCGGCATTGAACCGTATTTCGACCAACCTTTTTACGTTGGGTTCGAAGTTGGAGGCTATGAACTTGGTCTTCTGCCTGACGCAAACCCAGCCGATGGTTCGACCACGTACTGGGGAGTTTCCAACGTTCAAGAAGCGATGGCCGAAGCCGTTGCCCTGGGCGCTGTGGAATACGCACCTGCTGTCGATGTTGGTGATGGAATCACCACCGGAACAGTCAGATTGCCTGATGGCTCGCTCGTCGGATTCATCGACAACCCCCACTTCAAACTCGGATAATCTTCGAACTTGGCGTAGAAAGTTGGCGTAGAAAGTGATTTCGAACTTCATCAAGCCAGTAAACACAACGGAAGAACGGGGTTAGTGCGTGCCACCTATTCTCCGCGCTCTACGAAAGTAGACGTTCACTAATGAGACAGTGAAAAACCCTCTGAGAAATCAGAGGGTTTTGTCGTTTTTAGGCGTTGAAAGGATTTGTCTCACGTCCAGATTTCAAGGTACTAGTCCACCACTCAAGCTGATCAAGAACGGCCTGAGCAGACTTACTGGTCGTAGGGTCTTTGATAGAACCATCTTCGGCGAACGCACCGAACACGAACGGAAGCGAAATGCTTGCTTGAATGTCGTGAACATGAAGTTCTGCCATCACGGGGCGAAGTTGCTCAATCGAACGAAGACCGCCAGACGCGCCACCATATGAAACGAAAGAAGCAGGCTTCATCGTCCATTCTTTGTAGATAGCGTCGAGTGCTGACTTGAGTGATGCTGGATAGCCGTGGTTGTATTCGGGCGTTATAAATACGAAGGCGTCTGCGGCAGCGATACGCTCTGCGAAAGGTAAAGCATCAGGGTGATACTGCCCCATCTTTGGTGCGCCTTGCCCCATCTCCATTGGAAAACCGAAGTCGGCGAGATCAACTATGTCGATTTCGAAGCGACCATCGATGCGCGCAATTTCGGCAAACCAGTTAGCAACTTTCGGGCCGATACGCCCAGGCCGTGTTGAACCAATGATTACAGCGAGACGCATCGACGATTACGCATCCTTTCGAGGTTTGACAGCAAGCAACCACGCAAAGGCGGCGACGAGGTGCATAGCTCCAAGGGTTAGTCCGGTTGTCGCGTCTTGCGACATTACCCAACCGTTAGGTGCCGAGATAATGGCAACAACGAAGCCCACCCAAACAAGAATGTTGAGTGATTTCAAGCCTTTCTTACCGACAAGGCTTGCGACAGAGGCACCAATAGCCAGAGGTACCACGGTTGCGATGCCCGTCATAAGTGCGTCAATCGGGACAGGGGAACCAACCCGGTAGGTAGCGCCTGCGTTTTCCCCGATGAAAAACAACACAACGTTTGCGATGGCAGCGACGGCCACCCAAATAGCAACACGTGAAACACCGATGCTGACTTTAGAACTCATAATCTCTCCGATACTTGTATTTGTAGATAGCGTTAGACTATCAAGAATAGTTGAGTTGCTCAACTATTGACCTACTCAATGAAATGAGCAAAGTTGGACAGCAACAAGCAGATGGAAGAGTCGCGGCAGTTATCGCACCTTTTGGTGCTTTCTGCCGACCTGTCCAAGACAGTGTTTTCTGACATCGCAACTTCTCTAAAAGTTCCAGTGCATTTGGCGCGAGCGGTTCTTCTGTTGGAGGAGCCAGCCCCGATGAATGACCTGTCCCTGAAACTCGCGTGCGACAAGTCCTACATAACGCAACTGGCAGATCAACTCGAAGAACTCGAACTCATAGAGCGAGTGCCAGGAGCAGACCGTCGGACGAAGTTGCTTTCCCTCACCTCAAAGGGCAAGGCACTTCGCACCAAGTTAGCGAAGGCCGCTGGCAGCCAGAGCCCGATAATGAAGTCGCTAAACGATGAGGAGCGCGCTCAACTTGCCGTGCTCCTCGACAAACTTCTTTCCTAATGGCGTAGAAAGATGGCGTAGAAATGTTTTACGAAATCAGGCTTCGGCGTCAACTCTGAGCAGCAAGCGGGTAATGCGATTCCCCTATTCTCCGCGTGAGGTCCGAGCGAGTCGCAAGACTCGGTGACCGAAACCACCACTGGTGTGTCAAAACATCAGCGTTCACTATGAGACAGTGAAAAAGCCTCCGAGAAATCGGAGGCTTTTGTCATCTGACTTCGTAGCGGCCAATCATTCCCGCCGTGAGGTGATCTGCAACGTGGCAATGGAATAGCCAAATCCCCTTGTTGCTTGGCGCCATGTCAGCAGTCACCATCATTCCCGGAAGCATACTGACAACATCACTGCGCATTCCGTTTACAACTGCCGTATTGCCGTGCCAGTGTGGCGTGTGTTCATCCACTTCGTTGCCCATGTCCATAAGGAACCACCGAACTTTGGTTCCAGCCTTTATAACTGGCATCGGTCCATTCCCGTAAATGAAACCGTTGATGGAATGTTTCAGGTTCGACTCGATGAAGTCATCCGATTGTCGTAAAGCGTTGGAGACTGACTTGAAGTTAGTGTCGGACAAACGACTTTGATTTTCATCAAAAATCTCGAAAAGCGAGAAGACCATCTGGTCAACATCCTTAGGCGTTCCATCTGCACGAGCCATTCCATGCTTAGTCACGACGATGAACCCCGTAAGACCCGCATAGACATCCTGCACTTCATCGTTGTGCGAGTGGTACATCCACATTGCGGTCGAACCATCCATTGATGCTGGTCCCGCGGACTCTGGCACCTTGTAGTTATAGGTGTAGGACGACCCCGGCTTCACATCATCGTCGGCTTTTTGAGTGGTGCCATCCTGGTAAGGAGCACCCTCACTGCTCTTGTCATACTCAAAGCCATGAACATGGACTGTATTTCCAAAACTGCATGCATTCTTGAAGTTGATTTGAACGCGGTCGCCAACTTCTGCATAAATCGTTGGGCCGAGTAAACCCATGTAGTCCGGTTGCTTTACCGGCTTCATGAACGAGTCATCTGTATAAGCGCGATAAACACATTTCTTGTAAGCCTTGCCCGTTCCCCAAGGTCCATTTTCCGAAAATAGGCCTTCTTCAGGGGTGAAGGCGAGACCGGAAATGTCGTTCTTTCCGTGGGGGGCATACTGCCATTCAATCTCTTGGGCCTCGATGAAGTAGTGCCGCGTTGTTCCGGTCTCATCACTCGCAAAGCCGTCCAGGCCACTGTCTGTTTGCGAACCCATGTCCATGCCCATGCTGTGTGTATGTCCGCATCCGGACAAAGAGACCATTAGCAAGATTGATGAAACGATGGTGAAGGTTTTTCTGAGCACAGTGCAAGTTTAGTTAGGTATACCTAACTTAGGTAAAAGACCAGATTCCACTGAGACAATCTATGTCTCTATGGTGCGCACCCGAAAAGCCAACTAGGTACAACTTGGCGTAGAAAGATGGCGTAGAAATGGTTTGCGAAGTCAGGCTTCCGCGTCAATACGGTGAAGCAAGCGGGTAATGCGTTCCACCTATTCTCCGCGTTTGCTACAAACTGGCATAACCGCCAGTTTGCTAATGAGACAGTGAAAAAGCCTCTGAGTAATCAGAGGCTTTTGTCTTACCAGGGCATGGGTTTGTCGTTGTCCCGACGGGCGTCATCTGGAAACTGCGGGAGTTCGGCTCCCCCGGCACGAATGCATAGCCATCGGAGCTGCTCCCTGGAACCCGGCTTGGCGCGCCACGTCCTCAAAACGTCCTGACCAACCCGAACAACTGTGCCAGCACTTACATCAATAAGGTCATCGTCGAGGCCCATTTGGCCCTCACCAGCAATAAAAACGTAGAGTTCCTCCACCTTGGAGTGGGTGTGCCAGTAACCGGCTTCTTCGCCAGGTTCAAGAGCGTTCACAGTCAAACCGATGTACTGGCTATTTAGCTCGTGGTCTACAACCCGGCGCCCATCACGCGATGACTCTGGCCTAAAACCGCCGAAGAAATCTCGCCACTCACTCGGTGCCCCGATGTTTACTACTTCAAACGCGCTCATGGTCAAACTCTAGCTAGTAGTTGTTAACTGAGGTCGACTAGTTGGAAACCAAAAACAACACTCCAGGCATGGCACTTGCAAGCTCAGTTGCAGGGGAAGGGCCTTACGAAAAGGAGGCTTTTGCCATTAGTTGATGATTTCCGCTCGTTCATCGGCCCGGATGGCGGCGATGCGATCGCGCCAACCCTGAAGTACCTCTGGACTTAGACGCTTCCAGTCGAGCACCTCTGCAACAACTTTGAGCGGCTCGCTTGTGCGAAAAGAACGGGTTGGATTTCCCGGAAACTTTTTGTCGGTGACGTTTGGGTCATTCTCAAATTCGCCCTGCGGTTCAACCAAATAAACCCGCGGCTCCCCATCACCCGCCGCCAACTCGGCCGCTAGGCCAGCTCCGTCCTGCAATGCAGTGAAGTAGACGTGATTCATGATCACTTCCGGCCGATAGTTCGATCGAAAGCCGGCCGTCAAATAGTCGCCCACATGCAGATCGGCTTTGGTGCCGTGATAAAACGGGCCATCATCTAGCATTTGTGTCATTAAGCGAAAATCCCTAGTGGTGAACCGGCTTCGGCTTTTCCATGAACAAACTGACGACTCCGGCGAGCGCCACCGCAACAATCGGCATCCACACCGACTGCGCCATGGCATTTGCGAACGGCTGTGCGATCTGTGTAGGTAACGCGCCACTGCCCTCATGGGTCGCGGCCAGAGCTGAGTAACCAGGAATCTCGGCCGTTAGGCGTGCGGTAATCAGCGATGAGATTGCCGCCGAACCAATAACAGCGCCAATCTGGCGAGTGGTGTTGTAAATACCTGAGCCTGCGCCTGCCTGGTGCAGCGGAAGGTTACGGGTGGCAACGGTTCCCAGAGGTCCCCAGATTGCGGCCTGGGCAATTCCCATGATGGCCGATGGAATCAGGAGCACAGCCCAGCTCTGACCCGGCTGGAAAGTCAGCGTGTAGACATAGAGCGAAACGGCAAACAGGAAGAAGCCCATCGACACAAACCACTTCGGGTTATACTTGCCAATCATCTTGCCGAAAATCGGCGACAGTGGCATCACAAGGATTGCCATCGGCAGCAGAATCAAGGCCGACTCTGTTGGCGTGTAGCCAAGCACGATTTGGGTGAAGAAAATCAGTGGAATCACCATGGATGAGACTACGAGACCCATCAACGAAATAGCACCGTTTGCAATCGAGAAGTTGCGGTCGCTAAATAAACCGAAAGGCACAAGTGGTTCAGCGCGGTTGAATCGCTGCCAAACCAGGAAGCCGATCATCACTGCAATACCGGCTCCGATAACTTCCCAGACGGTGATGCCGTTGGTGATGGTTCCCCAGTCGTAGGTCTCGCCCTCTTGGATACCGAATACCAGCAAGAATAGGCCACCGGCACTAAGGACGACGCCAAGCCAGTCGAATTTGTGCTCGTGGGTTGGAAGGTTTGGAACGAAGCGCATAGCCAGGATGAAGCCGATGATGCCAACCGGCACATTGACGAAGAAGATCCACTCCCAGCCGAGGCTATCCACCAACAGGCCACCCGCAAGCGGACCCACCAGCATGGCTACACCGGCGGATGCGCCCCAGATTCCCATGGCGGTTCCGCGCTGTGCCGGCGGGAATATACGTGTGATGATTGCCATCGACTGCGGGCTGAGCATTGCTCCACCGATGCCCTGAACAACGCGGGCGACAATCAACATTCCGATGCTGGTCGAGAGACCACACCAAACCGATGCGGCAGTGAAGACCACCAAACCACCGAGGAAGAGGATTTTCGGACCGAATCGGTCACCTAGGCGACCGGTGAGAAGCAGCAGCACCGCGTAGCTAAGCAGGTAGGCGCTGGTAACCCAGATGACTTCGTTAATACCGGCATTGAAATGGCGCATGATCGCAGGGTTTGCGATGTTAACGATTGTGGAGTCCACCAGAATCATGAAGAATCCGATTAGTAGGGACCAGAGCGCTGGCCAAGGCTTAATTTCGGAATTCATATTTTCTCCAGTGTTCAGAGACCCAGAATTGGGGCCGCTTCAAAGTGTCAACCGTGAAGCACACTACCCCATTCCGCAAATGCCAAATCTTTTGGCATCCGTATCCGGAGAAACTATCGGCATACTGGGAAATCGCCACCCTTTGCCAAAGGAGCAGGTTGAGAGCCTCTAGCTTCCGTGAATTACCTTGGGCGGGAGGCTACGAGCGGCAGCAACGGCTGCCTGCCAGCCGTCGTAGAGCTCGCCGCGCTGGTCAGCAGACATGCCCGGCTCAAAGGTGCGGTCTAGAATCCAACGCTCATTTATGTCGTCTACATTCCAAAGACCGATACCTACGCCGGCCAGATGTGCCACTCCGAGAATGGTGCGTTCTAGACCCACCGGGCGCTCCACAGGGATTCCAAGGATGTCTGCCTGAAACTGGCATAGCAAGTTGTTCTGTGTGGCGCCACCGTCAACCTTCAGAACCTTGATGTTGATTCCGCCTGCAATGAGCTTGTCCACGTTGTCGCGGGTTTGGTAGGCCATTGATTCGACGCCGGCACGAGCAATGTGCGCGGCGCTAGATTCAAGAGTCAACCCCATGATGGCAGCACGAACGTTGCGATCCCAATAGGGGTCGCAGAGACCAGCGAAAGCTGGGACCAGATAGACGCCATTAGTGTCGGCAACGCTCGCCGCCAATGCTTCGACTTCGTGGGAGCTGCTAAACAACTTGAGTTTGTCACGCATCCATTGCACGGTTTGGCCGCTGTGGAACACCACTCCTTCGGCCTCGTACGTAACTGATCCACCCAATTCCCAAGCCACCGAAGAAGACATGCCGTCCAACACCTTTGGCGAGCCTCCGACGTTGACGGTGAGAACGCCGGCGGTGCCAAAGGTGTTCTTGGCGGACCCCTCAGAAAGGCAAGCCTGACCAAATAAGCCGGCCTGCTGGTCGCCCATCATGGCAGTCACTGGGACATCATGAGTGAGATCTCCCACCAAAACGTTCTTTGCAATAAAACCGAACTCGGCAACACTTGGCACGATTTCTGGCAAAAGCGAAACCGGGATGTCAAGGATGCCGCAGAACTCCTCATCCCAGCGGGCAGTGTTGATATTTAGGAGTGCGGTGCGAGACGCAGCACTTGCCTCAACTCGGTGGGCGGTACCGCCAGTTAGGTTCCAAAGCATCCAGACATCAGGGGTTCCGATGGCAAGTTCGCCGCGATCGGCGCGCTCACGAACACCAGGCACATGACGAAGTAGCCAAACAATTTTGGCTGCTGAAAAATAGGAGTCGTTGCGGACACCGGTTCGACGACGAAATTCTTCATCAAGGCCACGCTGTGACCATTCACGTACGATGTCGTCTGTCTGCTTAGACATCCACATGATTGCGTTATGCACTGGCTTACCGGTTTTGCGGTCCCACATCACGATAGTTTCGCGGTGGGTGGTGACACCAACCGCTGCAATGTCAGATGCAGTAACGTGGGCGGTTTTCATGGCCTGTTCTATGCAGGCCTTCGGTGCATCCCAAAGGTCTGCAGGACTCAGCTCCACCCATCCGGCCTGTGGAAAAATCGGGTCAATTGTGCGTGAGGCATCGGCAACAATCCTGCCGTCTCCATCGATGATGACCGCGCGAGCGCTGCTCGAACCTTCATCCAGCGACAGGATGTACTTTCCGCTCATGCCAGCCCTCTCGTGCTAGATCTATCTACGCGTATCTAACTATGCCGTTACAGTCGCTGGGATTGCCAAGTGGTCCAGCCACTGCTCGTAACCGGCAATCTCTGCCTCAAGACGATTGGCATCCCAACCAAGGTGAGCCGCCAAAATCTCGGCTGCGCGCTTGACGCCCTGGAGGCCGTGACCGGGCTCATAAGCAAGCAGAATGCGGCGCGAAAACACGTCTGCTAGGGTTTCGGCAAACTCAGAGTCCACTGCAAAAATCAGCTCGGCTGCGATTGCTGGCGAGGCCGGGTCGAATCGCTCGGCGAGCGCCTGGTTTGCCTTGGCGAGGCCGGCGATTTCCTGGGCGCGGGTGCCGTATAGCGACAGCAGGCGATTAGTGGTGTCTGCAGGCAGACCAGAGTTGGATTTGAATTCGGCAGCAAATATTGTGAGGTTCTGGGTTCGTGCACCCGGGAACGCGGAGTGCTTGGAAACCGGCTTCTTAAGGCCCTTACCCAACTGCTTGACTGCAAGGTCAACCGAGTCTTCGGCCAGCTGACGATACGTGGTCAGCTTGCCACCGACGATGGAGTGCAGGCCAGGGTAACCGGTAGAAGCGTGGTCAAGCACGATGTGGCTGCGCGGAATTTTCCACTCCTTCACACCAGGTGCGTATGGCAGCGGACGCACGCCACTGTAGGTGTATAGAACATCATCTAGCGTTAGCTTGGCTTCTGGCATGAGGATGTTCACCTCGGTCAGCAGGTAGTCAATCTCGTCCATGTCGCAACGGGCCGCACCTGGTTCTTTATCGAACAGGCGATCGGTGGTGCCAATCATGTAGCGACCCATCCAAGGTATGACCAGAACCAAACGACCATCTGTCTGCGACTCGTAGTAAACGATGTCGGTTGGTGCACCCTCAAATGGATCCACGATGATGTGGCTACCCTTAGAACCACCGATGAGGCGCTTCGATGCAATAGCCGCTTTGTCAGACTCTCCGTGAAGAACCGAGTCAACCCACGGTCCTCCGGCATTTACGGTGAGTGGTGCGCGGAGCTCAAAATCGGCGCCACCGGTCTTGCGAGCCTTGACACCTACAACGCGGCCGTTTTCGATTACGAAGTTTGTAACTTTGGAGTGAATGAAGATTTCGGCACCGGCCTCGGCCGCGGCCACAGCAAGCTCAGTGCAAAGACGCTCGGCGTATTCCACCTGACCTTCGGTGAACAAGGCGGCACCGCTCAGTCCAGTTTCTGCCATTCCAGTGAAGCGCTGCTTGACCGCTTTCTTACTGAGAATGCGGTGTGCCTTTACAGTCTTGTCGAATGACAAAACATCGAATGCGATCATGCCGAGGCGAATCATCCATGCCGGACGAGTGTTGCGCGAATAGAAAGGCATGATCATGCGGATTGGCTTAACCAGGTGAGGAGCAACCTTGAAGAGCAGTTCGCGCTCGCGCAGTGATTCCCGAACCAATGGGATGTCGCCATGCTCTAGGTAGCGAAGGCCACCGTGGACCAGACGTCCGGAGTAAGCGGACACGCCGTAGCAGAAATCTTCTTGCTCAACCAGGGCGACGCGCAGTCCGCGTTCAGCGGCGTCTCTAAGAATGCCAAGGCCGTTGATGCCGGCACCGATGACGATTAAGTCGAACTGATTCTGCTCACTTTTTGTTGCCACTGGAGTTCCTAACTCGCACTTGATTATAAATAATCATAATGCGTTTTTCTATTCACTCAATAAGTTGAACCGAGAAACTGCCTCAAAATCATACCCGCCGAACACTGCATCCGATTTATTCGCAGCCTGAAAGGGTATGCTTGAATAAGTTTTCAACGACTAGCAGGAGTTCACCGATGAGCCCAGATACGCACAACCTAGAGCAGTTGCGCATGATGACAAAGGTCGCACACCTTTATCACAACCGCCACCTAGTGCAGTCGGAAATAGCCCAGCTGCTCGGCTTGTCCCAGGCCCGTGTATCTCGCCTTCTCGCCGCTGCAGAGGAAGCCGAGATCATTCGGACGGTCGTTGTTCCACCCATCGGCTTGAACTCCGAACTTGAAGAAGCCCTAGAGAAGAAATACGGCTTGATTCAGGTTCACCTAGTTGATGCCTCCGGTGAATCCGATGGCCAGCGAGCAGACACACTCGCCCGCGCACTTGCGACTGTATTCGAGCTTCTGCCACTCAATGACAAGGTAATCGGTTTTACCTCTTGGAGCCGCTCGATGCGACGCTTCGTTGCCGCACTCAACAAGTTTCCACACGCAAAGGCTCAAGCGGTTGTGGAACTTGTCGGCGGCATCGGTGAGCCAAGCCTCCAGCATGAAGCCACGAACGCAACCGAGCGTCTTGCAAACCTTATTGATGCCACTCCAATGTTCCTGCGTGTTCCGGGTGTTGTTGCCACGACCGACGTAAAACGCGCAATCCTAGACGGAGACCTTCACGCTCGCGCAACACTCGCAGCCATGGACAACCTCGATATCGCACTCATCGGTATTGGAAACTTGGCGTTCCGTTCGGAGCGCGTTGCCGGTGGTAACTTCTTCAGCCAGAGTCAGTTCGACATGATTGAAAGCAAGGGTGCGGTCGGCGAGGTCGACTTACGTTTCCTCGACGCTGAGGGAAACCTTGTTGCTTCCAAACTAGACGAACTTGTAATCGGTGTCACTCTCGATCAACTCAAGAAAGCCGAGCGCCGGATTGGTGTTTCTGGTGGCGCTGATAAGCATCTGCCTACTCTGGCTGCCATTCGCGGCGGTTACGTAAACATGCTGGTTACCGACCTAGAGACGGCCGAATTCTTGCTGGCGCAAAAGGACTAACCAGAGCGCATAAAAAGAACTCCGCCCCGATTCTGGGGCGGAGTTCTTTTTATGCGCTCATTACTAACCGAGGCGGGATACAACTTCCTTGACGAGTGGCCAGACCTTCTTGACGGAAGTGTGGTTGACCTTCTCTGCCGGCGAATGAAGGGCGTGGAGTTCGGTTCCAATCGAGATGATATCTGCGACTGGCACCTTGCGGCTGAACATGCCCAGCTCGAGCGAACACTGCGAAACCTCGACGTTCGGCTCTTCGCCTAGGACATCGCGGTATGCCTGGCTAGCCACCTTCAGCAGCTCAGAGTCAGGGCGGTACGGGAACTCAGGGGCGTCGAGACCAAACATCTGAACGCTCACGCCACCGCCGACAGCACCAACCAGCGATCGAACGCGGTTGTAAAGCTCGTGCTTACGTGAGGTTAGCGCGGACGTAATGGTGGACATCAGTTGGATGCCATCGCTGGTTGGGCGAATGGTTCCAAGGTTGTTGGAAGTTTCTACGCGACCAGGGACGCGCAGGTTCCAGCTCACAACACCGTGAGGGATGAGCAGGGTTACCGCGGCAAAACGAAGACCGGCAGCCTTAGAGAAGACCTGGGCAGGAACTGAAACATCAATGATTTCCAGACGAACACCTGGGTCGGCAACGCCGTACTCGTACTTTAGGGCGGCATCTAGTTCCGCCACCACAGAGCGAATAGCGGCAACATCGCCTGGCTTAGCCGCGATGACAACTTCGGCGTCCGCTGGAATGGCGTTGTTCTGAGCACCACCGTATGGCTGCGAAATACGAACGTCCGCTTTGTCCGAAACGGCATTGATTGCGCGGGCCAGCACCTGAAGCGAATTGGCTCGTTCGAGCTGAATGTCGAACTCGCAGTGACCACCCTGGAGACCACGTACCTGCAGCGAAACAGCTGCAGTGAGGTCCGATGGAGTCGCTTCGAACTCACCCGGGACATCAACAGTGAAGGTCACGTCGCCCGAGCAACCGGCCAGGATTTCCTTGTCGGTGATCCAGTTGAAGTCGATCATTCGACGACCCTTTAGTTGGGTGGTGTCAAACTGATTGGCACCAGCCTTGCCCTGTTCCTCCATAGCGGTCAGTACTGCCTCCAGAGGAGGGTGTGGGGTGTCAGTGTCTGCAAGAAGTGCAAGGATATAGCTAACACCAATGCCGTTGTCGGCACCCAGCGAGGTGCCATCGGCGGTGATAAAATCGCCGTCAACTACTAGGCGGATTGGGTCCTTCACGAAGTCGAACTCGACGCCTTCTGCCTTCTCGCAAACCATATCTAGATGGCCGTGCAGCACCAGAGGTGCAGCATTCTCGAGTCCACCCTGACCAGGCTTCTTGACCAAGACGCAGCTAAGCGCGTCCTTCTTAGCGTCCAGACCTAGACCTTGAGCGTATGCCACAACCCAGTCGGCAACCTGGGACTCATTGCCCGAACCGCGTGGGATGTTTGCAAGCACCTCGAAGATGCCCAGTACTTCTTGTGGTTCCAGCGCGGAAAGAACCTTCTTGGTCTTAACCGCTGGGGAAATAGTAATTGACATTAGGTTTCCTTATTTAACGATTGAGTTCTTTGAACGCGAGAGAGTCAGTGCAACAATCACGATGATCACAGCACCGTAAACCAGGCTCTGCGCCTGAGCCTCGATACCCAGAGCTGCAGTAGCAATTGGTACCAACGCTACCGTCAGCGCACCGAAGATTACGTTCACTGGGTTGGTTTGACCACCAGAAATCGAAGTGCCACCGACGATGGCCGCAGTGATGCCTGGCAGCAGGAGGTCGCTACCGAGACCGGTTGGCGATGCGCATCCGGCCTGGGCGATGATCGTGACTCCCGCAAGGCCAGCCATGAAACCAGAGATTGCAAAAGCCGAAACCTTTAGGGCCTTGGTGCGAATGCCCGAAAAGATTGCGCCACTTTCGTTTTTACCAATCGCAGTCATTCCGCGACCAGCCTTAGTGAAACGCAGGAACAACCATGCCAGCACGGCAACTACAACACCAAGAACGAAGGTGTATGGCACACCAAACAGGTTGTTGAAATAAAGCGACTGAACGGAGTCACCGTTAGCAGTCACGTACACGGTAGTTGCGCCACTGACCACAAGTGCCGCTGACTGGAACACACCAAAGGTTCCCAGAGTCAGTGCAAATGAAGGAACCTGCGTGAAGGCAAAGATGGCTCCGTTTACAGCACCGAACAGCGTCACCAGCGCAAGCACCACGAATGGTGCCGCGCCTGCAAGCGGCTGGAGAGTCATTGCCAACAGGATTGCACCCAGCAAGGTTACTGCTGCATTCGAAAGATCGATCGAACCGATGTTCAGAACCATTGACTGTCCGAGGGCAACCAAAAGAATTGGTGCTGCCGATGCAGCGACAATGGTGAAACCACCGTTACCCAGGAAGGTAGGGGTGTAGCCACAAACCATTGCAAACAGGAGGACAAAGATAACCAGCGGTCCAAACGACTGCCAGGCTTTGCCGGCCTTACGGCCAAACTTTTGGAGCGAAGACTCGCCAAGAGACAGAGTCGTCGTGTTCATTCCGATTGAAGAGCTCATTTGCGTTACACCATCTTTTCCAGCAGGTCGAGCGTCGAAGGATCATCGGAGCTCATGTCAAAGTGTGCGGTTACTTCACCGTCACGCATTACTAGGATTTCGTCAGCCATGTCCAAGGCTTCCTCGAGGGTGTCCGCGAGAAGCACTACTCCGGCACCCTTGGCACACGCCTTTCGAATCTCAGCGTTGACGGTCTCCGAGGCGCCTGGGTCAAGGCCGCGAAGCGGGTGGTCAAGGACTAGAACACGCAGCTCTGGCGAGTTCAGCCACTTGGCCATAACCACCTTCTGCTGGTTTCCGCCCGAGAAGCGTGCGAGGTCAAGGGTGTGGTCGTTTGGACGAACATCCAGCTTTTGGAACCAGTCCTTTGCAATCTTGTTGCGACGGAATGGCAGCAGGATTGGCCCGGTAGCTGAGTTGCCAGGGTGAGTAACGGTGATGTTTTCAGCGGCAGAGAATCCGCCAATCATGCCCTCCACCTTGCGCTCTGCGGAAACGTAGGCAACACCGGACTTTACCGCCTGGCTGATGCGCCAGTTAGACACCTCTTTGCCATTCACGTGAAGCTCGCCGCTGTCCGATTTCTGGGCACCGAAGATGGCTCGAGCCAACTCCTCTCGACCAGAACCGCTGGAACCAACAAGGGCAGTGAGGCGGCCAGGACGGACTGCGAAGGAAACGTTGGTGTACTTACCTTTGGCAGTCAGACCCTTGACCTCCACTACTGGAGCCATGCTCTCGTCGATAGGCTTGCGGTCGCGAGCCTCAGAACGAGACTCGTGGCCGATCATGAGACTAAACAGCTCGGCCTCAGTGACACCGCCGGAAAGGCGGTCGGCCACGATCTCACCGTGACGCATAACCACGATGCGGTCGCAAACACGCATGATTTCATCCAAACGGTGCGACACAAAGATGACCGAGCCGTAGTTCTTGAGTTTGAGAATCTCACGCTCGAGGACCTCGGTCTCGCTTCGCTCCAGAACCGATGTTGGCTCATCAAGGATCACAAGCGGGGTGCCGCCATCGGTGGTTTCCACCTTGATCGCACGAGCAATTTCAACCATCTGACGGTCAACGAAAGGGAGGTCGCCGACTACGGTGCTTGGATCCAGATTGGAGCCAATTATCCGGAGTGCATCTGTCGCGATCTGGTTTATGCGCTTCCAAGGGTAAAAACCTAGCTTGGCTGCCACCGACGAAGTACCAACTGCATTCATTGCAATGTTCTCGGCAACGGTGAGGTTTGTGAAAAGCGACTGCTCCTGGTGGACCACTCCGATTCCCGATGCCGAGGCATCGCGCGGACCGCGGAACTTCACCTTCTTACCGTTAACTTCCATGGATCCGGTGTCTGGCTGATAAATACCAGTAAGCACCTTCAACAGGGTGGACTTTCCGGCACCGTTTTCACCGATGAGGCCAACAACTTCACCGGCGCCAATGGTCAACGATAGATCGATTAGCGCCTTGGTGTTACCAAAGGTTTTATTGATGTTTTGAAGTTTGAGAACTGCTTTTTCTGCAGACAAAGTTGTATCTGTCATTTTGCGATCCTTAGACGGTCACGGTTTGAAATTGCGGTGACAATGATGGCGACAACGAGGATTGCACCAGAAACAGCCGACTGAAAGTTTGGACTAACGCCTGAGAGTATGAGGCCGTTGTTCAAGGTGGTCAACAGCAGAACACCGAGTGCGGTGCCGAACATGCCACCCTTACCACCAGCGAGCGAGGTTCCACCGATAACCACGGCAGGAATGGTGATGAATAGCTGCCCCTGGGCAACAGTTGCCGAACCCATACCCAGCTGAATAACTGCAACGATGCCAGCTAGACCGCTTAGAGCACCGGCGATGGCGAAGACAGCGATCTTGTTGCGGGTTACGGCGAGACCGTTCGACTTGGCGATTTCTTCGTTAGAACCGATAGCCAGAGTCACGCGACCAAAGCGAGTGAAGCGAAGGACAACCGCACCAAGGATCGCTACAACCGCAGCGAGCTCGAAGCTGTGCGGCATTCCCCAGGTGAGCTGCGCAGCCCAGGTGGAGAGGTGGTTGTCGGTGAGGGTTGGGATCGCCTGAGTGCCGAAGAGGATGATGGCGATACCGAGACCTACGTACCACATGCCAAGTGTGACAACAAAGGACGGCACCTTCACCTTGGTGTAGATGATTCCGCTGGTTAGACCAAGCGCAGCGCCGACGCCTACTGCGATTACCCAAGCCCAGCCGCCGAGGTCGGAAGTGCCGCGACTGTTTGCACTCATCAATACGAATGCCATTCCGGAAGCACCCATGACACCTTCAACGGAAAGATCGATAGACCCAATGAGGATTACGAGGGTTGCGCCTACACCGATGATCAAGGGCAGGCCGGCTGCACTGAGGATTGCCTGGAGATTGCCGACAGATGCAAAACGCGGGTTCAGGAAGGAGAATACGACGCTCAGTGCAATAAGTGCACCTAGCAGAGCCAAGTGCTCGGCATTACGGGAAAAGAAACTTCGTTTTGCCATGGACCTAACCACCTTCTGTTTTGGCTTGAGGAGCCCGCCTCCAAGGACAGGCCTCTCAGTGCTTATTTCTGTCATTTCGCGACCTCCGAAATAGAAGTTTTTTGGGGGCCGTTCTGGCCGCAAGACGGTTGGTCTTGCGGCCAGAACGGATTTGGTAAGTTTCCTTACCGGGGTATTACTTGTTTGGAATGGTTGGGAGCTTCTCTGGACCACCAGCTGCTAGCTGGAATGGTGCAGTGTTCCATGGGCCATTCTTGATCAGGCTGTCAACCCATCCAGATACGTTGTTGTCGTACTTGGTGAACTGGGTGTAGTTCTGTGGGGTTACACAGCTGATGTTGAACAGGCTGTCGCGCTTGTCGTGCGAGAGCTTGCTTGGGTCGATCTTGCCGGTAGCTGCGAGGTAAGCGGTGTACAGACCGATTGCCGAAGCAGCCCAACCACGGTGGAAGGTTTCGCCCACGATGGCGCCGTTTCCGAGGTTGCTCTTCATGTTTGCAATGGTCTCTGGGTACAGACCGTCAGATACGAACTTGACCTTGTCGAGCATTCCGGCTTCCTTGAAGGCCTGGATTGCGCCGTCCTGCATGCCGTCGTCAGCAGTCCATACACCCTTGATCTGGCTGCCGTACTTGGTGATCAGAGCCTTGGTGTTGGTGTATGCCAGCTGAGGGTCCCAACCAGAAGGCTGTTCCTCAAGAATCTTTACACCTGGGTACTTGCTTGCAAGCTGGTACTCAAGACCGGCAACGCGGGTCTGGCTGGTGGTGGAGTCCTGAACACCAGGAAGAGCAATGATGCCGCCCTGGCCGTTGATGGACTTTGCCAACATGTCGGCGGTGCACTTACCCGACTCAACACCCGAGTGCTTCTGGAATGCTACGAAGTTGTTTCCAACGTTCCATGGCTCGTAGCTGTCTGGCTTATTCCACCAGATGGTAACGAAGCCACCGGCAGCCTTAACTGCGTTCACGATGGTTGGGGTGTCCGAGCTCGCTACAGTGTTGACGAACATGATGACCTTCTTGCCACCTGCGAGGATCGCCTGAATCTTCGAGATCTCAGTCTGCGACGAACCCTGCGAGTCAACAATCTTCAGTGGGATTCCCAGCTTCTTCGACAGAACCTGGGCACCCTTGATGTTGGCAGCCATGTATGGGTTGGTGGTGTTGATCACCGAAGCGACCATAACCAGGTCCGACTTCTTCAGTGCCTTGGATTTGTTAGCTGCGAGTGCCGGGGTGGAGGCGATACCGATCGCTGCGACCAGCGAAACTGCCGCCAAACCTGCGACAACGCGGCCGGACTTGGCTGCGATGTTCTTGAGAGACATCTTTGACTCCTCTTTCTTAGTTTGGGTGGAACATTTGTATTCGGTGAATAGTCATTCATCATCTGTATGAAAATACTCTGTCTGACTAGTTCTAATCATTACGTGAATAGTCAAACATTCTTTGATGATTTATTCAGTTGTTGCTTAATCGTTACCAAGGTTTGGTAACCGGAGGTTTTAGCGCAGAGTCCTAAAGAACGTACGGACATCGTCTACATAGATGTCTGGAACCTCGAGAGGGGCAAAGTGGCCTCCGTCTTTGTGTACGCGGTACTGCTGCAAGTTGAAGTAGCGGCTAGTCCAAGTCATAGGTGGCTTGTAGATTTCGCCAGGGAAGATGCTCACTGCAGTCGGTACGCCAACAACTGGGAATCGGTTGTGACTCGGGGTCCACGCATTACCGCGGCACTCCCAGTAGTAGCGGGACGAGGTTCCACCGGTGTTGGTTAAGTAGTAGATCAGCGCGGTTGTTACTAGGTCTTCCTTTGGCCAAACGCGCTCGAAGTTCTCACTGCCTGGGCCGCGCTCGGCAAGACCCCAGAAGTAACGCTTCTCGGTAATCCAGGCCAGCTGAGCCGCGGGAGAGTCTGCAACGAGAGCCGCAAGGGTCTGAGGCTTAGTGAGCTGAATCTCGCCGTAACCACTTTCGTTCTCCACGAATAGCTTGCCGCGCTCAAACCAGCCCGCCTCGCTCTCCGAGTACTCGGACTCAGCAGGCAAACCAAGCTTTACGTCGAACTCGACACCCTCAGGTTGGTCTGGGTGGTTTGCCAAATAGTGGCTCATCTGAGCTGGGAAGTGGGTGTAGACGCCGATTACGTCGTTCTCGTACTTGTGTCCGTGCTGCTGAGCAATAAGCGCACCCCAGTCGCCGCCGGCAGTTGCGTACTTTTCGTAGCCGAGAACTTCCTTCATCAAGGCGTTCTCGAGGTCTGCGGTGTGCCACCAGTTCCAACCAGTTTCTGTCAGAGGCGAGGAGAATCCATAACCAGGAAGCGAGATGAGAACAACATCGAAGGAATCCTCTGGGTCGCCACCAAATTTTTCGGGGTTGGTGAACGGTTCGATAACCTTGCGAACATCCCAGAAAGTCCAAGGCCAGCCGTGGTGCAGGAGAAGCGGCATCGAGTTCTTGCCCTTGCCCTTGACGTGGACGAAGTGAACTGGAACACCCATAATTTCAACTTTGAACTGTGGGAGTTCGTTCATGCGCGCCTCAACCGAGCGCCAGTCATACTCATTCACCCAGTAATCCACCAACTTGCGGTGGTAGTCGGTGTTGTACCCGTAACGCCAGTCCTCGTTACCAAAGTCATCCGGGTAGCGAGTGTTACGGAGACGGTTCATCATGTCAGCGAGTTGCTCATCGGTGAAATGAATCTTGAACGGTTGCACATCGTATTTTGATGTCATTTGAAACCTCCAGTTATCGGCCATTTTCAGCGGTTGCATGCAGTCCAACCGGGACACGATCTAGGGCTCAGCAACCAATCTGAGTGTAAATGAATAAACAACGCCATCTGGAATAAATTCTCAAGTTGTTATTAGCGCGTTATTTTTCAGGCTGCTGAATAGATTTTCAAATCAGCTAAAAGTTTAGTTTCGCGGGCTCCAAATTGCCAATTTTCGGCCATATTTCAGTGGATAACCCCAAAACAGGCTCTTAACTAAAAAATGGCCGACCCGCCTACAAGGCGGATCGGCCACTCTAAATCAGGCTTTTAGCCAACCAGCTCTGGAGTTCCTACCCCGTGACGATCGGCAAGGATTGCCCATGCACGCTCGATCTCGGCTGAGATGCGGGCGGCGTCCCAGCCCTTGGCCTCACCCATGGACTGGGCAATCTCCTCAACGCGGTGACCACTGAGCTCACCGGCAAAGGCAAGGGTGGTGCGGCGCAGCAACATGTCGTCGAGTCGCTCCGCTTCCTCGGCAGTGGCTAGGAAAGCTATTTCCTGGCGGCTGTATTCAGGCAGCGTCACCAATTCGACGTCGCCGTTAACCTCCAAGTAGGCGACTAGCTCGGAGGCCCGGGTGCCATAGCGGTCGAGCAACTGTTCGATGCGAGCGGTGGTGAGACCAGAGGCATTCTTTGCGATGAATGCCTTACGCTCAGCCAGGGTAATCGGGAAGTTCTTGCCGCCACCAATCTGGAGACCTAGGGTCGAAACACTTCGAGCTCGGCCCAACTTCTCCAGAACAATTCCGGAGACGTGTTCACCCAAGGCGCGGAACGTGGTCCACTTGCCACCTACAACACTTAGGAATGGCACTGCGTCACCATTTGGCAGCACCGATTCATCGATGCGGTAGTCGCGAGACACGAAGCCTGGCTGGGAAACATCCTGACGAGGCAGCGGGCGAATACCTGAGAAGCGGAAGACGATCTGCTCTCGGTTCAGTTCGATGCCTGGAAGGATGTGCTTCACCAGGTTAAAGAAGTAGTCCACTTCTTCCTCGGTGCAACGGACTGGCTGACGAGGATCAACGAAGATATCGGTGGTACCAATCAGCACCCGGCCCTTCACTGGATAAATGAGAACGATACGGCCATCGGAGTTCTCGAAGAACAGTTCACGCCCAGCCAACTCGGCATAGAGCTGCGGGTGGTCAACGACAATGTGCGAACCCTTGGTTCCACCCATGAACCGGGTCTCACGTCCAAGCGCCTCATTAGTGATATCAGTTAGCGGGCCGCTGGCGTTAATAACGATGCCTGCGGTTGCGCGCACAGTTGCGCCGGTCAGCTGGTCCTGTAGCAAAACTCCCCCATCGGAGGTTCCAACTGCAGCTGCGTAGGTAACAACAGTTGCATTGCCGGTGGCTTTGGCATCGGCCACTAAATCCATGGCTAGACGTTCAGGTTCGTGAACCGAGGCATCGTAGTAGCTGGCCACGTACCTCACCTGCTTGTGCAGTGATGGCAAGGTGGCTGCCGCTCGCTTGCGCCCCACGAAGTTGAAGCGCGGCATTACTCCGTTCACACGGCTAAAGGACTCGTAGATGCTGAGACCAGCGGCAATCATGATTGCACCGCGCTCCGCGCGTTTGGCTTTACCTTTGCCATGCGTCAACAGCTTCAACGGTGCCTGCCACAATCCGGAGGTCAATGAGAAAATTGGCACCGTGGTTTTTAGCGGCTTGACCACGTGTGGTGCGGTTCGCAGCAGGTCGTTGCGCTCCTGAACTGACTCGCGCACTAGACGGAACTCGCCGTTCTCCAAGTAGCGAATGCCACCGTGAATCATGTGAGATGATGCTGCCGAGGCCCCACTCATTAGGTCGCCCTTGTCAACCAGCGTGACCTTCACGCCCTGAAGGCTGAGGTCTCGCATGATGGAGATTCCATTTATTCCGCCGCCGATGATTAGGACATCGGAAGCAGCTAATTCAAGGTTTGTGAACTCCGCGCGGACGCCAAATGCGTCTGCGCTCCACTCATTGTGAGCCATGTCTTCAGTCTCCTTCGTGAAGTGCGATTTAGTTAACGAAAGCTAGGTTTCTGTCGTAATCCAACAGGTCGGCTAGCTCGGCGCCTTCGGTGGCATCCGGTGCGAAAACCGAGATCAAAGCCTGTTCAAGACCTTCTATAGAAACCTCAGGGCTCTCCTTTTCAATCGAGCCAAGGGTGCGGTTGTTCCAGTCCAGGCCAAGTAATGCATTGACGCGGTCAAACATCTGGCCCACGTCAGTGGAAATGCTCATCGGGATGCTGGCGCTAAACAAGCGCGCGCCGCGAACCACGCGCTGAGCGGTACCCACAATTTTCACGTCACCGCGGGCATTAATGCTGTAGTCGCCAGGGCAATATTCGCCTGCCACCGCACCAAGGCCAGCCTGGACACCGAGAGAACCGAGGAGGTCTACTAATTTCTTGCCCTCACTCAGATAAACGTTTCGGCTATCACTCTTGATTGTCTCTGGGGTGATGACGTCCATGACCAACCACTGTTGATCGAGAGCCACCATGCGTCCACCAGCTGGGCGAATCACCGGCTCGAAACCGAAGGCTAAAGCCTCACCAACGGCCTCGCCAAAACGAGGCATGCGGCGCTCGATGCCACTGAAGGCAACAGTTGGAGCGGGGCGGTAAACGCGAACAACACTGCCGATTTCATGGTTGTTTGCAACCAGGTTGAGCAGACGGGTGGTCAGTGTCAGATCGGCCGTTGGGTTGAGGGCGCGGTCAACCCGCCCTGCCTCACCTCGGATGAGCGTTGTTGACATTTGGAGCCTTCTTACAGATTGATCATGTGCCCAGCCAAGCCGTGGAAGGCCTCCTGGAGACTTTCGTTCAGCGTTGGATGCGCGTGTACGTTGTGGATTAGGTCATCGATGGTGACTCGCTGCTGTGCGGCAAGGGTGAGTTCGGGCAGCAGTTCCGAAACATCCGGTCCAACCATGTGGCCACCGACCAGGGTGCGGTTAGCAGCATCGGCGACCAACTTGATGAAACCGGCGGTCTCGCCCAAGGCATGGGCCTTTCCGCTAGCAACGAATGGGAATTTCGATACGATAACGTCGCCCAGCTCAACCCGAGCCTGCGCCTCTGTGAGACCGAAGCTTGCAACCTGCGGTGTCGAGTAAACCGCGCGTGGCATGTTTCGGTAGTCACCCAAGCTGCGGTTGGAACCCTCAACTATCGCCTCGGCCGCCAGGACGCCTTGGGCCTCGGCCACATGGGCCAGAGCCAACTTTCCGGTCACATCGCCGATGGCGTAGATGCCGTCAACCGTGGTGCACATCTGCTCGTCGATTGCAATCGCACCTCGATCCGTGACTTCAACACCAGTGTTTTCCAAACCGTAGCCATCGAGACGCGGTGCAAAGCCAACAGCAACCAGCACGTGCTCGGCCTCGATGGACTCGCTAGCGTCCCCCAGCGAGTAACGGACAACGGCTGTAGAGCCGTCATCTGCGGCAGACTCGACCCTTGCAGAGGTTACGAGTTTGATGCCAAGTTTCTTCAAAGACTTTGCCAGGTCGGCCGAGACTTCCTCATCCTCCATTGGAAGAATGCGGTCCTGGTACTCCACTACGGTGACCTGAGAGCCGAAGCTGGCGGCCACGCAGGCGAACTCGATTCCGATCGGACCGGCACCGATTACGACTAGCGACTTTGGCATTTCTTCGGCCAGGATCAGCTCCACGTATCCGGTGACTCGCCCACCTAGCTCGACGCCTGGGAGGCTTCGGATGACCGAACCGGTAGCGATGATGGCGTTATCGAATTCGATTGATGCAACTGCGGCACCCGATGCATCGGTGACAGAAATGGTCTTTGAAGACTCAAAAGCGCCGGTGCCCTGGAATTCGCGGATACCGTTCTTTTTCATCAGGTAGTGAACGCCCTTGGTGCGACCAACCGAAACCTCACGGCTGCGCTTATGCGCGGCGGCGAAGTCGGCGGTCAGCCCCTCGACCAAACCAAAGGCGCTAGCGTGACGGGAAACCAGCTGCGCTACCTCGGCATTGCGAAGCAGAACCTTGGCCGGGATGCAGCCAACGTTGAGGCACACGCCACCCCAGTACTCACGTTCAATGATGGCTACAGACTTGCCAAGTTGTGCAGCGCGTATGGCAGCAACATAACCGCCCGGTCCGGCACCGAGCACAACCACGTCAAACTTGATGTTCTCCACCTGATCAGTCATTTCTATTCCTATGCCTGCAGAGGAGCTTCGAGGTTGCGCTTTACCGCACCGATGAACTTGGCACCAGTGGCACCATCGAGGGCACGGTGGTCACAGGTGAGGGTCAGTTCCGCAATCGGTGCCCAGTGAGCGTTTTCGGCACCGCCGACATAACGCTGGTTAGTTGCACCAACAGCCAAGATGGCTGCCTGCGGCACATTGAGAATCGCATCGAAACGAGTGATGCCCATCATGCCGAGGTTGGAAATGGTGAAGGTTCCACCGGTGATGTCTGGGCGTCCAAGCGCGCCTTCGCGGGCACGAGTGACAATGTCGGTGCGCGCAGCTGCTAGTTCGGCCAGAGACTTGGAGTTTGCCTCGTGAACCACTGGCACAACCAAGCCCTTAGGGCTAGCAACTGCGATTCCGATGTTGGCTACTTCGAAGCGAGTCAGCTCCTCTTCGCCAACGAGAGTGTTCACCTCAGGCACCTCAATCAGCGCCTTGGCTACCGCAGCCACGATGGCGTCGGTGACAGTGGCGGTTGACTCAACAGACTTGACCTTGGTTGCCTCGGTCATGTCAACCTCGATTGTGAGGTGGAAGACCGGGGCCGCCCAGGCGCGCACCATGTGCTTTGCAGCGGTGCGAGCCAAACCTGCCAGAGGAATTACGGTGCCTTCGTTCGACATCAGTTACGCTCCGAAAACTTCTGCTTCGACCTTAGAGGTGATGGTGCCGTAGCCAGCGGTTCCGGCACAGCCGTAATCACGCATCTTCGAGACAGTAGCCTCGATCATGCGCTCGCGGCCCAATGCCATTGCGTCTTCCAGCTGGCGGTCACCCTCAGCCCACTTGGCCTCGAAACCGGCACGGAATGCATGACGCAAATCGGTATCAGCGTTCAGTTTGTGAACACCAGCCTTGATTGCCTCGTGAAGCTGGTCTAGCGGCACACCTGATGCTCCGTGGAGAACCAGTGGAATGCCGGTTACATCGCGAATCTTCTTGATGCGCTCGATGTCCAGCGGCTGTGGCTCAATGCCGGTAACGCCGTGCATCACACCGGCAGAGATAGCCAGGAGGTCAACACCAGTTTCAGCGACGAAGCGCTCGGCTTCCTCCACCTTGGTGTAGTAGTCCTCCCAGTTGATGTTGTTGGAGGCATCAGGGATTTTGCCCAGCTCGGCCTCAACCGGAATGCCAAACTCGTGGCAGACGCGGACGACCTCGCGAGTAACGCGGATGTTCTCCTCAAATGGAAGGTGAGCGCCATCGAACATGATGGAGTCGAAGCCCAGCTTGATAGCCTCAAAGACCTCTTCGTAGGTTCCGTGGTCCAGGTGAATCGGAACCTCGATCTCAGCCTTGTCCAGCTCGCGACGAGTCATCTCGTACGCCTCTCGAACACCCATGTGAGGGACGATTGCTCGACCAACCTGCAGGAACACAGGTGCATCTGCGATCTCTGCGGCGCGGATCAACGCCTGGGTGGTTTCTGGGTTGTGCATGTTGAAGGCACCGACGGCGTAGCCGCCTGCCTGAGCCTGCTTTACGAGGCCTAGAGGGTCAAGGATTCCCATTTTTGTTTCCTGTTCACTTCACTGTGAGTGGTTTGATGATGGTTTTGAAACCTATGCGGTTTCGATGATTGCTACGACGGTGCGAACCTCTACGGTTGCGCCTTCGTTTACGAGGATCTCTACGAGAGTTCCGGTGGCTGGTGCCTCGAGGATTTCTTCAACCTTCTCGGCTTCAACTTCCGCGAGGGCGTCGTCCTCGTTGACCTGGTCGCCAACCTTCTTGAGCCAGGTAACGATCGAACCTTCGCTCATGCCCATGCCCCACTGTGGGAGCAAAACTTCTACACGTGCCATTTCTTCTTTTCCTAACTTCTGTTAACTAGCCGGCTACAACGAGACGGTCCGTGGACTTGGAAGCACCGGCCACCTTGCGCACTGCATCGATGATCTGTGCCTTCTGTGGGTACATCTGCTTTTCCAGGGCAGGGCTGAAAGGAATCTGCATGTCTGGAGCGGTGATGCGGATGATCGGCGCCTGCAGCGAGTCAAAGATTTCCTCGGAGACGATGGCGCTGATCTCGCCGGCTGCACCACAGGTGCGGTGAGCAGGCTCTACAACAACCAGGCGGCCGGTCTTTGCAACCGAGCGGAGGATCGCATCCTTATCCAATGGCACCAGGGTGCGCGGGTCGACAACTTCGACCGAGATGCCCTCGGCCTCGAGTTCGGCGGCAGCCGCGAGCGACTCCTGCACCGAGCTAGAGATAGCAACAATGGTCACATCTGTACCTTCGCGGTGGGTGCGAGCGACACCAAATGGAATCCAGAATTCTTCGTCCTGAACTTCTTCCTTCAGACCCCAAAGGATGCAGGCCTCGAAGGAAAGCACTGGGTCGTTCATGTCGATTGCAGTTCGCAGCAAACCCTTTGCGTCGCTTGGGGTGGACGGAACCATAATCTTCAGACCAGGAACATTCATGAACATTGGGTATGGGCGGTCCGAGTGGTGAGCACCGGTGTTCAAGCCGTAGAACATTGCCGAACGGAACACCACCGGCATCGAAGCCTGGCCACCAAACATGTAGCGGTTCTTGGCCACCTGGTTCACCAGCTGGTCCATCGCCATGTAGAGGAAGCTGGAGTAAGAGAGGTCAACCAGCGGACGTAGGCCGGTCATCGCTGCACCTGCTGCGGCACCGACGATGCCCTCCTCCGAAATTGGAGTGTTGCGGATGCGGTTGCGGCCGTACATCTGAACGAAGTCGCCGGTCTCCGCGCGGCTCTTGCCACCACCGGTGGTTCCGTAGACGTTAGCCTCTACGTCCTCACCGATGATGATGACGCGCTCGTCGGCGTCCATTGCTTCTTTCTGGGCTGCACCAATGGCACCCAGGAAACTCATTACTGTCATGCTGCATACTCCGAATCGGTGTAAAGGTCTTGGAAAGCAACCTCAGGGTCTGGCCATGGGCTGTTCTGGGAGAACTCGACGGCGGCATCAACCTCGGCAATTACGTCTGCCTCAAGCTGGTCCATCTCTTCTTCGGTGTGACCGAGCGAAATCAGGTGCTCGCGGAACATCACCAGTGGGTCCTTCTTCAACCAGGCCTCGCGCTCATCTGCTGGGCGGTAGTCGGTACCTAGACGCAGACCCTCGGAGTGCTCGTTATAGCGGTAGGTAACAACCTCAATAAGGGTTGGTCCCTCACCGGCACGGGCACGAGCCACTGCCTCGGAGACAGCCTTGTAAACAGCCAGAACGTCCTGACCATCCTCAACACGCACCCCTGGAATTCCGAAGCCGGCTGCACGATCTGCGATTACACCCGATGTAACAGTGTGGGCCGGAGTCGAAAGTGCGTACTGGTTGTTTTCGCATAGGAAGATCACTGGAAGCTTCCAGACACCGGACATGTTCATCGACTCGTAAAGCACACCCTGGTTGGCTGCGCCATCACCGAAGAATGCAAGAGCTACTGTGTCGCGTCCCAAAACCTGCGAGGAAAGCGCCGCACCCATTGCGATTGGAATCGAAGAGCCAACGATGCCGGACTCACCGAGTGAACCGACGTTGAAGTCTGCAAGGTGGAGCGAACCACCCTTACCCTGGCAAACACCGGTGCCCTTGCCCTGAAGTTCGGCCATAAGCGGGCCAAGAGGCGAACCCTTACCAATCGGGTGGCCGTGGCTGCGGTGGTTACCGGTCATGTAGTCCTGGTCACCGAGAGCCATGGTGGCGCCAACAACCTGGGCCTCCTGGCCAATGCTGGTGTGGACGGTTCCAGGAATGTGGCCGCGCTTGACCATCTTCGAGGCGCGCTCGTCAAAAGCACGAATGCGCAACATGCGGCGCTGCATCTCGAGCATGAAGTCATCTGATAGTTCGACCATGAGAGCTGCTTCCTTTCTTTTACTGCTTTTCCGTACTGGTTTGTTGTGATGTATAAGTATTCAGTATCTGTTTAGTTATTCTATCTGCGTTTAAGGCCGTATTGCAAAACCGAAACCGCAGGTTTTTCCAAATCGTTATTTATTGCGAATCGGGAATCAGTGAGTCGATCGCTTCAAGGATGAAGGTGGGGCGATTCTCTGGTGCGCAAACAGCCACATCGGACAGCTGGGAGTCCCCTGTTAGCACCAAGGCGCTGGCCATTCCGGCATTGACCGCCATGCGAACATCTGTTTCGAGGCGGTCGCCGACCATGATGGTTCGATCGGCCGAGATGCCAATCTCACGCAGAACGGTGTCGATCATCGTTCGATCCGGCTTTCCCATATTGGCGATGCATTTAGCTCCGGTTGTTGCTTCAATCGCAGCCACAATGCCGGCCGCGTCAGGTTCGCCCCGACCGCCTGGGAAAGGGCAGTAACGGTCGGGGTTGGTTGTGATGAGTTGCGCTCTTCCGTGCTGCCAAATGGCATCGAAGGCGGTCTGCAACTTGGCGTACGTGAAGCCGCGGTCGTAGCTGGCAATCACAATGTCAATCTCGGTCGGGTCATCGCTTATGCGAATTCCGGCATCTTTCAACGCATTGATGAGTGGTTCTTCGGCGATCGGGAACACCGCCGCATTGGGGTGGTTTTGTTTCAACCAAAGAACCGTTGTCACCACAGTGTTGATGATCTCTTCACGTCGAACCGGAATGCCCAATTTGGTGAGCTTGGCGATGTACATTTCTGGGTCCCGGGTTGGGTTGTTAGACAGGAATACTGTCTTGGACCCGCGCTCGCGCAGCGTCTCAATCAACCGCTTAGCTCCCGGCAAGAGCTCCGAGCCAAGGTAGATGGTTCCGTCTAGGTCAAACAGGTAGGCGTCGAAAAACTCGGTCGGCATTACGCCGTATTCACTTGGGGCGGAAATCACTGTGCTATTGGTCACAGTGCCACCTCCGCGGCTGCCGCAAATACTGGACGAAGCGCCGGGTACACCTGGCGATAGGTTGCATAAAGTGCGTCGTATTCGGCGGCCGCAACCGCGTTTGGCTCGTAGCGTCTTCCCGTGCCAGTCATCGATGACGCAGCATCCTCAACGGAGTCAAAAAGACCAGCTCCGAATGCAGCGAGAATTCCAGCGCCTAGCGCGGTAGCCTCATCGCTACCGGCTAGGACGATTGGGCGCTGAAGAACATCAGCGAAGATCTGGCACCATAGCGGGCTTCGAGTGCCGCCGCCCATTGCAATAAATTCGAGGATGGTTTCTGGCCAGAGGGGCTCGGCCTCTTCCAGGCAGACGCGCAACTCGAATGCGATGCCTTCTAGGATTGCGCGGTAGATGTGGGATGGAGTGTGGACTCCGGTGAATCCCAGCATCACCCCCTTGGCGTTGTGATCCCAGAACGGGGTCAGCTGTCCGTTCCAGTACGGAAGCACAAAAAGCCCTTCGGCTCCACGTGGCACATCTTTGGCGCGTTGCTCCCAATATTGCTCGCGGGAAACACCTGCAGGCAGGTTTTGGGCGTCTCCAAAACTATTCACAAACCAGGAAATCATCAGAGTCCCTGCACCCACAAAGAGCTCGTAATTCACCGTGCCTGGTAACGTTCCTGCCATCGCGCGGTAGGCCTTGCTGGGCTTGTAGTCGCGGCTGAAACTGCCGGAAATTAGACCAGATCCAACGTTTAGGTAGGCAACACCGGGGGACACGATTCCGGCACCGAGTCCGGCGGCTTGACCGTCTCCGGCACCCGAAATCACGGGTAGGCCAGCCGGCAAACCGAGTTCGCCAGCAGCAGCTTCGGTAATGACGCCGAGCTGCTTGCCCGGCTGAACCAACACCGGCAGTTGCTCGCGCGTGAGACCCACCTGGGCCAAGATTTCATCGGAGTAGTCGCCGGTGGCAAGATCCACCAAGCCCAGTGGGTCGGCGCTCGCTACCGAGGTTGCCCATTCACCGGTCAACTTGTGGGCCAGGTAGCCATGGACATCCACGACCATAGCGGTGCGCTCAAGGGTATCGGGCTCGTTTTCCTTGAGCCAAAGCAGTTTGTAAAACGCAGGTGTGGGGTTCGCAGGTTTGCCAGTAAGCACGTGCACACGGTCGGTACCAAACTGGTCCACCTGCTCGCCGGCGCGCACGTCCAGCCAGAGCATGGCCGGGCGAATTGGCAGGTCTGCGTCATCGATGCAAGCAAAGGTCTCACGCTGGTGAGTAATGGAAATTGCCTTGACCCGTTGCGGGTTCACATAGGACATCGCCGAGTGAATCGCGGTGACGAAACCGGCCCACCAGTCGCGCGGGTCCTGCTCGCCGTACCCAGGATGTGGAACGCTGAGTTCAAGTGGAGTGGCTCCCGTTGCGATCTCGGTACCATTCAGACCCCAAACGATGCACTTAACTCCGGAGGTTGAGCAGTCAACCGAGATAACCAGGTCAGACATTTGCCGTGACTCCTGTGAGTGCATCAACACGTGCTAGAACTTCATCGATGTCAGTTTCTGTCCACCAACCGAGGCGGTCTAGCAGGTCCACTACCGTCACTCGATTACGCATAAAGAAGCAGTTGGAAACTGCCCAGCGCCAAACTTCCGGTGTGACCCAAGGTGCAAGTTGAGTGAAGTGGGCGGTGGCACCGGCAACCTTCAGACCATGGGCAAGGTGCTCCGGGTTTGGAAGCATGGTTGCGAGGGCATTGGTGAGGTCATCCGCGTCACTCACCAATGCCTTCACGTTTTCTGCAGTGCCCTGCCAGGAGACCTGCTTCTTCGCGAAGTCTCGATAGCATTCGGCACCAAGCGACCCACTTGGGTCGCATTCCACGAAGACCGCTAGGAGACGGCCTTCAATCGCGGGGTCGGTTTGGCCGTCAAGATCGGCCATTGCGCGTCCTGCGCGTATCTGTTCCAGCAGGTACTGCCAAGCGGTAGCACCAACAACCGAGGCAACGCCCACCTGCGAGCCGTGTAGGCCTATTTCATGTCCGTGAGCGGCAGCGTACATGTCCAGCATGTGGCTGATGAGGTGCTCCATGCCCGAGAGGCAAGCAGTGGTGCCCGCTATGCCGGTCCCGATGCCCCGAATGGCCAAGACCTTGGTGAGCTGCTCGACTGCCTCGCGGCGACCCTCGCTTATGCCCGCACCCCACTCCGCTGGGTTACCGGCGAAGGTGAGCAGGAGGTCTCGCGGTGTGGAGTGGAATGTCGCATCTGTGCCGATTCGAGACGCTAGCCACCAATCAGCCGGGGCAGTAAAGAGAGAAAGCAGTTCACCAAATCCGGAAGTATTTAACTCCAGCGGTGCAGTAGCAATAGTCTCGGTGTCCGCAAGTACAACGTCTGGCCAGCGGGAGTCGATGGTGCGCTTTGCACCACTGCGCAGAATCACCGAAACGTTGTCGGTGTAGCCATCCACGGATGCCGCAGTCTGCACCATTACATATGGCAAATTCCCGGCACGATTAGTGGCAACCTTTGCAATGTCGGAAATTGTGCCGGAACCAACTGAAACAACACCGTCCGCATCTGCTACCGCTGCAGTTGCCGTATCCAGGGCCTCATCGTCTGCGTAGAGATGGTGTTCGTCGCCGAGAACGAGGGTAACTACTTCGAATCGCTCTGAAAGTTGAGCAACGACCGCAGCCTTGAGGTCAATCTGTCCCTTGAAAATCGGAGTGGCATCCACAATGACAACCACCTTTGATCCGACGTCCTTTTTGCCTGCCGCTGCCAGAAGTTCCGTGAGGCGCTGCGTGGTATGCAGCGCAGCTTCGTCGGAGATTTCCAAAACACTAATACCAAGCGGTACGAGTGCACCTGGATTCTCAGATGCAGCAATCACAGAGCGGATCCGACTTAAGTCAGTTGGGTCCTGAACCTGCTCAAACAAACTCATTAGCGCCTCGGGTTTCGTACCTGGTTGGGTTTATGTGAATGTTCATTCGCATTTCGAATAGTCATTCATTTGAAGTGTAAACATTCATCCGAGGCCAAGTCAAAGCCAGAAGGCGGTGCGGCGGATTCGCAACCTAATCGTTATTTTTCAAACAGTGAATGATTATGCTTGTTCAGGCTGCAGCTTCCCCGTTTACGCCTCGTTCAACCGAGTGGAGTAATTTGGTTACCGACCCCACCAGGCCGCGTAGGCCTGCGCTTACGCCGCCACAAGGAGCCGCAATGTCCGACAAAAAAGCCACCGTACTTTTCGTTTGCGTGCACAACGCGGGACGATCCCAGATGGCCGCGGGTTTTCTGCAGCACCTGGCCGGTGACCGCGTGCAGGTGCTATCTGCCGGCACCGAGCCAAAGGACCAGGTAAACCCATCTGCGGTTGCTGCCATGGCCGAAGATGGCATCGACATCGCCAACAACAGCCCAAAGGTTCTAACCACCGAGGCCGTACAAGACTCCGATTACGTCATCACCATGGGTTGTGGCGACACCTGCCCGTTCTTCCCTGGCAAGACCTACCTGGACTGGCCCCTTAACGACCCAGCCGGCAAGGGCGTTGAGGATGTTCGTCCAATCCGTGACGAGATTCGCACCAAGGTTGAGGCACTCATCGCGGAGATTGACGCTAAGTTCTAGAACGACGAATAGCAAAATCGCCGGCGGCGACTTAGCGACTATTCGCGCTTGGATACCTCGTATCCCAAAGCGCATCGGCTTGTTCGGTGCAAATTTCCTACACTCGGAACATGCGCCTAGTAGACCTCTCAATGCACCTTGACGACGTGATCCCAGTGGACCCACCGTTCCTTAGACCGAAGATCGAATACAAGGATCACATCGGCGGGTTGAAAGACATGTTCAACATGTACGGGATCCTTCCGGACCAGTTGCCGGACGGCCAGGGCTTGGCAGCCGAAACAGTGACTATTACCACTCACGCCGGCACCCACGTGGATGCGCCGTGGCACTACCACCCCACGATGAACGGCGGCGAAAAGGCCTGGACCATCGATGAGGTTCCGCTTGATTGGTTTTTCCGCCCAGGAGTGAAGCTAGACCTCAGCCACCTACCGAGCGGGCACCTAGTTATGCCAGGCGACATCGATGAGGCGCTAGCCAAGATCAACTACAAGCTGCAGCCACTAGATATTGTGCTGTTCTACACCTGCGCGGCCGAAGCTTATGGTCGTGATGATTTCGTGGATACCGGCATTGGTTTTGG
>Ga0228702_1000451_pt1 | contig 31957 bp, 49 predicted proteins | sample McNCre217_Aug_MG_2_FD_178018 | JGI IMG/M metagenome (GOLD analysis project Ga0228702, IMG submission 178018) | Freshwater microbial communities from McNutts Creek, Athens, Georgia, United States - 20-17_Aug_MG | ecosystem: Environmental > Aquatic > Freshwater > Creek | place: USA: Georgia...
TAATCCACTACTACCACATCTACTGCGGCGGAGGCGGCCAATGGCAACTCATCCTCAACCAGCACATGATGGCCCTGTGCAATTACGGCCTCATCGAAAAACTTGACGAGATTCGGGTAGGCATCGTCGGTCCTCCCGAACAACGCAAGGCGGTCAAGGAAATACTTGACAATTCGCTGATAAAAGACAAGGTAAAGGTTGTCGTTACCCGAACCAATGCCTACGAGCAGGCGACCCTTACCGAAATGTACAAAGCCTCCCAAGACGAGGATGCCGCCTACCTGTACGCTCACACCAAGGGCAGTTCCGACCCAAGCCTGATAAACCAACTTTGGTGCAGGTCCATGATTTTCTTCAACGTCGTCGCATGGGAGCGATGCCTTGCCGAACTGGAGAAGGTTGATGCAGTTGGTGCCTACTGGCTGACCAAGGAAGAGTTCCCACAAATTGCGGACCACAACAACCCCGACGGCTATCCCTACTTCGCAGGCACGTTTTGGTGGGCCAAGTCGAGCCACATCCGGGAACTCGGCGAGCCTGTGCGGGAACATCGTTGGCAGGCCGAGCATTGGATAGGGAAGAGGGAAGGCATGACCGTGTACAACTCCTGCAAGGGATGGCCTGCTCCTGACAAGTTCATCATCACGTTTTAGCCATGGCCAAGATACCCGTCATCATCACCAACTTCAACCTGTACACTTGGCCCAAGGCCATGGTCAAGAAATTGAAGCAGATGCAAGATGTCGGGCCAATCTTAATCTTGGATAACGGCACAACCTACGCCCCAACGCTAGAATGGTACGAGCAACTGAAACTGGAGGCCAACGATGTTGCGGTCATTCGCACAGGAGGGAACTTCGGCCACCTTGTCGCATGGCAAGCCCAAATCCCAATGCAGTTGTTTCAAATGGGATACCCCGACTACATCGTAACCGACCCTGACCTTGACCTTTCGGCTCTACCTGATGATACGCTAATACGGATGCGGGAGGCGTGGTACGACTTGCCTGTCAAGACGTATATGTACGAGCAGGAGGAAGGCGACCCGTTCAACGGCGTTATGTTCACGGTCAAGGACAAAATCGGGCTTGGCATTCGGACGGACGATATTCCTGCTGATGCCCTGTTCTTCCAGCAGGCAGAACTACGCTACAAAAAGCAGCCGACTTGGAATGGATTGCAACTTGCGCCCGTTGACACAACCTTCGCATTCTACCATCACGAACACTATCAACGGGTCTGCATAAGCGGGGCAAGGATGGTCGCACCCTATGAGTGCAGGCATCTTCCCTACTACCTGACCGCCGAGGACTTGAATGCGGATTGGGAGTTTAGGCAGTACCTCGACAAAGCCAACCACGCCAGTACCGCCAAGAAGATTGCGGATGGCCTTCAAATCTTTTGACCATGCCGTTTTCGCATCCATTCTACAAAGACCGAATTGCCGCTCACATCAGGTCAGTATTGCGACCAGATGACCGTGTTCTTGACGTAGGTGTGGGATGCGGCACTTACGCTCAACTGCTTCCCGAAGTTGCCATGGATGGCGTGGAAATTTACGAGCCGTATGTTGAGCGGTTTGACCTTCAGTCTAAATACAAGCAACTATTCATCACCGACATTCGGGATTTTGATATTTCGCCCTACACATACCTGATTCTCGGAGATGTCTTTGAGCATCTCAACCTCAAGGATGCAAGGGATTTGTTAAACCGAATCGGAAGCAAGAGAGCGATGATTGCCGTGCCTTACCTTTATGAGCAGGGAATGTGGGAGGGGAATGTTCACGAAACGCACTACCAACCCGACCTGACCCCTGAAATCGTTGCGTCAAGATACCCCGAACTGAACCTAATCGTCGGGGATGCGATTTACGGCTATTACACAAACTACCCAGCATGAAACTCCAAGACCTGACCATTGACCAATTCCAGCGAATTGCCGCCTTGGAACTATCCCCTGCCCTGAACGACGCAGACAAGCGATTGGGCGTGGTTGCGATTGTGGAGGGAGTAGATGTAGCCATTGTCAGGGATATGCCTGCTACGTCGCTAACTAAGCGATACAAGGAGATAATCAAGGAGTGGAACGAACTGCCTGCACTTGCCTACAAGCGCAAGTTCAAAGCCGGGGGCAAGTGGTGGATTCCAACAATGTTCACGGATGAACTTACCGCAGGGCAGTTGATTGACCTCATGGAGATGAACACCACGGACGAGCGGCAACTTGTGCAGAATTTGCACCGCATCATGGCGACCCTGTGCAGGGAGGCCGCTTGGTTTGGATGGTTTGCGAAGAAGTACGACGGGGCGAGCCATGCAGAGCGAGCAGAACTGATGAAGAAGCACGCCAAGATTGGCGATGTTTGGGGGGTGGTCAGTTTTTTTTTGTTAAGTTCCGAGGCTTACTTGCAAATTTTGAGCGACTATTCCAAGCACCTGACGAAGAAGGCGCAGGACCAGTAACGAACCCGCTTGCAGGGTACGGTTGGCTCATGGTCGTTTGGAGGATGGCCAACAAAGACGTGCTGAAATTTGACGCAATCTTTGCAATGAAGGCGGTGGAGTTTCTCAATTACGCCCTGCTGATTCACGACATCTTGGAGGCAGAGCGGCAAGAGGCAGAGCGAATGCGGCGCAGATAGGACACTATTTGCGTGGCTGGACATTTACCAGCATGGAATTCGATGTATTCGTAGGTGGGTCAGGCAAGAAACTGACCAACGTGCAGAAGGAGGCCTTGGCTGACTTTGGCGTAACGCTTGCGGATGGAACGATTGAGAACAAGTCCTACGCCTTGGTCACCAAATGGCTCGAAGGCGTGGTCAAGTTAGCCAAGCAGAACCTCGCCAATTCCAACGCTATCGCCAGCAACGCCCTTGCGCAGAGCATAACGGTTGAACCCATCACCCTGACTGATTCGTCTTTTGTCGTGGCTATCAAGGCCAACGACTATTGGAAGTTTGTGGACCTCGGTGTCAAGGGTGCAAAAAGCAGCAGCCGTGCGCCGAACAGTCCCTTTCAGTACAGGGACAAGCGGCCACCTATCCGACCCATCCAAGAGTGGATTGCCTTCAAAAGCATTCCTTTGCAGGGCAGAAATAAGATTGCCGCCAACCGTTCCTTCGCCATCAACATCGCCAACAAGATTAGGCGTGAAGGCTTAAGAGCAACCAACTTCATGAGCAATGCCGTGACCGAAGACATGGTCGCAGTACTTACCGAAAACATCGCCGAAGTCCTCGGCAAATCCATCAGCGTAGCAACAGTCCGATAATATGGCAATAACAGTCCTTTCGGGTTCGCCTCAAGCGGCAACCCCTGTTTACAACAAGATGCTCTTCAAGGTGAGCGGCTCGCTGACGAGTGCGACCAATTACCGCTACGTCTGCGATGTCAAGGACGCAGCAGGAACGACCACGCTGGCACGGCTCAAGTGCGACAAACTGCCGACCACCAACTACGGCTTTTTCGATGTCAGCAGGGTCGTGGAAACGCTGATTGCGCCAACCGTACCAACGCTGACGCAGGCGGGCTTCGCTGACCATGCGGGGTTTTATTCGGGGTATCGCCTGACCTTCATGGAAGAGTACGGCTCAACGCCTGTGGTGCAGACAGGAACGACTACGAATGTCACGGGGAATATCGCCTTTGCAGGAAACTTGGAGCAGTTGGAATTGGCTGATTGGAGTGGCGGGGTGTACTTCAACTCATATATTTTTGACGGCGTGAGCAGGGCATTGACCACACCTACAACTCGCACGGTGTACGGCTCGGATTACGGATTCCTCTGCATGGGTCAGTCGGGAACGCCGTTTGACCGAGCGGAAATCGCTTACCCAACTCGCACATTTACTGTCAACATTCCTGCATCCGTCAGCGGGTCAATCGCTCGCTTTGGCGCAGGGCCGATGAACCTCAAGGCACTCACGTCAGGACAATGCTCGGACGGTCAGGCAGGCTCGGTGGGATTCCCCACGGCAGAAGGGTCATCCTATACTATCGCTTTTGAGGATTCAGGTGCAGGTAATTTCTCGGTTTACTACACCTACACCATCGGACCATGCCAGCGGTTCAACTCGCAACCTGTGCATTTCATCAACAAATACGGCGGGATAGATTCATACACCTTTACCCTAAAGAACCGCAAGCGAGCCAACGTTGAGCGGGATACCTTCGGCTACAACTCGGACGTTTACGGCACGCTGACCTACGACAAAGTTTGGGCAGGGTCGTTTGACTATGTGTACGCTTTGAATAGCGATTGGCTTACCGATGCAGAATCCGAGTGGCTGATTGAGATGGTCCGCTCCGGGCAGGTATGGCTCGAACTCGATGGCCAACTTGTGGAAGGCATCGTCAACGCCAACCAGTATCAATTTGTAACCCGTAGAAATGACCAACTCCAGCAGTTGCAGATTGAGATTGCCGTGGCCTACAAGAACAACATCCTATGAGCGTCACGCTGATTGCTTACCCGCTGAACGATAGCAACGTCGAAGTACCCTATGTGCTGGACACGATGGGCGGCACGGACGTGGCCATCACCTACTCCATCAGCGATATTGAAGACGTAACCAAGCGCAGGGGGTCGTTCAGTAAGACCATCACTCTGCCGAACACCCCGACTAACGAGAAGTGCTTCGGGTTTGCTTACAACATCCAGTCCTTTGTTGGCGGCTTCACGCCGAACAAGAAGATTCGAGCGGCGATGTGGGAGGATGGCGTGCAGGTGTTCAGCGGTGTACTGCAACTGCTATCCATGGCCAAGACGAGGGGCAAAGTCACCTACGAGGTTGGCCTGTTCACCGATGACGTGGGATTGTACCAAGCGATTGAGGGAAATCTTCTTGTGAACACGGCAGGCGTGACCGGAATGAACCACACGCCAACAAGCGGCCACGTCAGCGGAACTTGGACGACAAGCGGTGCGGCATCGAGTGGCTACGTCTATGGGGTGATTGATGCGGCGGGATTCACGGATGTTTATTCGCAAGGAGGTGGCGTTTTATTAGCAGGTTGGTGGCAGTTAGGGCCAAGCATCTACGTCAAGAAAATGGTGGACCTAATCTTTGCGGAGGCAGGGTACAGGTACTCATCCAACTTCTTCAACTCGGCAACTTTCGGCAAGTTGGTGCTACCCTATGCGGCAGGAACCATGCCAGTCAACCTTTCAGGGAGTAACATCTTTGCGCAATCAACAGGAACGGTCACCGCATTAAGCGGAACTAATACAGTATTACTATTTCCAAAAGACACTCCTGCGCCTTTCTATGATAATAGCGGATACTGGGTGGCATCATCAAGCACCTTTGTCGCACCGACTGAACTGCCAACTCTTTGGAATGTAAACCTATCCCTTAAAATTGGCAACGTTTCAGGATACTCAATTTTAGCGGCAATTTTTGACGTTTACGATACAATAACGTCAAGCGTAATAACAAGCCTTGGAGGAACTACTGGAGTAAGAAGTGCGCCAAATACAACAATCGCTCTTAATTTCAATAATTTGACTATCCCTGCTGGCTCGGCGGTTCAACTTAGAACTCACCCAGTAATTATTGGCGGTAACGGTCCAAGTGCATTTGCCCTATTGTCAGGGTCAACGATGCAATGGACTTGCCTGCAAAATGCAACAAGCATTGGAACGCTGGATATGCGGACCGCTCTGCCTGCTGACGTAAAGCAAGGCGACCTCCTGCAAGACCTGCAAAAGATGTTCAACCTGCACATCATGGCAGATGCCCAAGACCCGAAACTCTTGTATATCGAGCCTTGGGTGGACTTCTACGCAAGCGGTGTGGTGGACTGGTCGCAAAAAGCGGATGAGAACGCAGAGCAGATTCTAACCAACGGCGACCCGAACGCAAGCACCAACCTCATCTTCAAGTACAAGGATATGAGCGACTATTTGTCCAAGACGTACAAACAGTCCTATCCACTTGCGAGGGAAGGCTACGGAGGTAAATTATTCCCGACGCAGAACTTTTACGGCAAGGGCGATAAGGTTGTGGAAACCTCCTGCGGCACGCTTATACCAGCGTCATTTGCTTCCGATAAGGTCGTTGGTAGGACTTGGGATATTGACGGCACGATTGCAAGTGGAACAATCAAACCGCTACAAACGGGATATAGAATAGCGCAATATAATCTTGTCGCAAATCAAACGCCTTGGCTTTATTGGTACGGAATTAACAATGCGGATGGGTCTGCGCTTATTGTTTCTCAAAATAATCTGCCATTCGTCAGTCACATCGACAACCCCTATTCCCCGACCTTTGACCTTGCCTTTGAGATTCCTCGATTGGTGTACTACAATGCAGTCAACGCAAGCGGCAGCACCATAAACTACACGAACAACAACCTGTTCAACAAGTATTGGAAGAACTACGTCAACGAAACGGTCAGCAAGGAAGCCTTGCAGTTGGAACTCACCATGATGCTATCATCCGTGGACATCTACCAGTTGGATTTCCGCAAGCCGATATATTACGGCGGCATCCGTTGGCGATTGCTCGAAATTCGTGACTACCTCGTTGGGCAGATGAAGCCTTGCAGGGTGACGCTACGCCGCATCCTGAACCTTGCTGAGTTTGCACCTGTGACCGACGTGCCAATTGCAAACGACCCTGCATTCCTGTACAATGGGCCGATTACCAGCGACCCATCCGACCCTAACTACGAACCACCAGTAAACCCTGAACTACCCCAACCCGGCGAATAATGGCAGACGTAACCAAAGAAATAGCCCTTGAGGTAAGCCTCAAGGATAGCACCAGCACAGGCACGCAAAGCGCAAAGCAACGCTTGCGTGAATTGCAGAAGGAGTTGATTGCAATGGCCGAAGCGGGTCAGCAAGGCACGGATGCGTTCAAGCGGCTTGAGCAACAGGCAGGGCGATTGAAGGATGAGATTAACGATGTAAACCAGCGCGTCAAAAACCTTGCCTCGGACACCAAGCGAATCGATGCTTTTGTTGGTGCGGTGCAGGGTATTGCAGCAGGATTCCAAATCGCACAAGGCGCAGCGGCGTTGTTCGGCGATGAGAACGAGGACTTGCAGAAAGCCATGCTCAAAGTGCAGGGAGCGATGGCTCTTGCCAACGGTGTGCAACAGGTAGCCAATCTCTTGCAGAAGGAATCGGCGGTCATGATGGGTATCAACACGGCGGCAACGAACCTCTACGCCGTAGCCGTAGGAACGGCGACTGGAGCGATGCGAGCCTTCAGGATTGCCCTGCTTGCCACGGGTATCGGTGCGGCAGTTGCGGCCATTGGGCTATTGATAGCCAAGTGGGATGACTTGACTGCGGCAGTACGGCGATTTTTGGATTTGCCTGACCCGAAAGAGGAAGCCGCCAAGCAAGCACAAGCGCTGAAAGACCAAGAGATTCAACTTAACCGCTACCGCAACGCCTACGAGGAACACACCGATTCGCTGATTGCGGCAGACAAAAAGAGAGAGGAACAACGCAAGAAAGCCGCAGAGGCAGAACGCCAACGCTTGCAGAAATTGAGGGATGACAACAAGGCCTTCATCGCCTTCATGGAAGAAACCAACCTCCTGCTATACGAGGAAGAACTGGATTCACAGGTACGCAAGGAGCGGTCTTTGGAGGCGGCGATGCAACGGGAGGCGGCCATTCGCTTAAAGGCCACACAGGGTGCGCTTGCAAGGGATAAGGCAACCAAAGAGGGAGAACTGCAACGGGAATCCGATTTGCGGCAAGCCCAGCAGCAGATGGCTGACCAGTCCTTTGGTATCATTGGCGACATCATCACGGCAACGGCAGGTGAGAGCGAAAAGGCCCAGCGCAAAGCGTTCAACATGTCAAAAGCGGCGAGCATTGCCCAAGCCATCGTGAACACCTACCTCGGCGTGACCTCGGCATTGGCTTTGACCAAAGAGGTGTTTCCGGGTCAGCGATTCGTTCAGGCAGCGTTGACCCTTGCCGCAGGTCTTGCGAATGTAGCCAAGATTAAGGCCACGCAATTCCAAGGAGGCGGTAGCAACACAAGCAATACTGCCGCACCATCAGGAGGTACTTCTACGGCAACGCCATCCGCTACGTTCAGCAACCCGAACACGACCATGCTTGGCAATCAGGGCGAGCCTGTACCGCAACCGCAAGGCAGCCAACCCATGCGTGCCTATGTCGTGGAGCGTGACATCCAGCAGACAACCAGCAGGGTACGCCGTTTGTCCGAATTTGCAACATTGGGCTAACCGCTACATCTCCCACCATGGAACTTCCTGTTTACCGAATGACTGTGGACGAGGTGGACGAAGGCGTGCAATTTGTCGCCCTCGTTGATATGCCTGCGATTGAGAAACCCTTCCAAGCCTTTGCCAAGACCCCGCAACGCTTTGCCGAAACTGGAGAGCGCAGGGTGCTGACAGGACCGCTGATGCTTGCCGATACGCCAATCTTCCGCAAGGACGACACCTACGGCGAGTACTATGTCGTATTTGACAAGGCGACCATCCGCAAGATTGTCCAAAAATACTTCAAGCAAGGCAACCAGCACAACGTCAACGCCTACCACAACGCCGAACTCGATGGCGTGTTTATGTTCGAGTCCTATATCACCGATGCAGAGCGTGGCGTAATGCCTCCCAAAGGATACGAGGACACTCCCGACGGGTCTTGGTTCGGGTCTTTCAAAGTCGAGAACGATGAGGTGTGGGACAATCGCCACGCCTTCAAAGGTTTCTCCGTGGAGGGCTTGTTCGGCATGAAGAACACAGGAACTGAACTGGAGGTCGCACTCGCTGGCCTTGCAGATGACTTAACCGCTTTTTTGCAACATATCCAACCAACCTACAAATCCCAATAATCTATGAACTTAAAATCAGCCATTGAAACTTTGCGGACCGAACTCCGCAAGTTCACAACCCAAAAGCAATCCTTCGCCGACTACAAGTTGGCCGATGGCACGGTCATCCGTGTGGATGGCGACCTCGTTGCAGGTACTCCCGTGTATGTATTGACCGAAGACGAAACCTTGCCCGCTCCTGATGGAGAGCATCAAGTGGAGGGCGTTGGCGTAGTCAAAACCGAAGGAGGCAAAATCACCGAGGTCGTTGTAGCCGAAGCCCCTGCCGCAGAAGTTGCAGCGCAAGAAGTTGAAATCGAGGTTTCTCCCGAAGGCGAAGCACCCGAAGCCCCCGAAGCCCCTGCTGCCGCTGGTGTAGGCTTGACCCCTGAAGCCGTGCAGGAAATCGTTGCCAAGCATCTTGCCGCCATCGTTGAAGAGATGAAGGCCGCAATGGAGGTGGAGATGGGCAAGATGAAGGAAAAGATGGCATCCTTTGCAAGCCAAATGGAAACCATGACCGACATCGTTGAGAAGGTCGCCGAACTTCCTTCCGAAGCCCCAAAGCCAACCGCATCCGCTATCGTGGAGCAACGGAAGGCCGCAACGCAGCAGAACTTCAACGCACTCGCACAAGCAATTCAAACCCTCAAAAAATCCAATTAATCCTTAACCCCCCAAAAACAAAGCCATGGCTTATTCATTCGTTGCACCGCTGACTACTTACACCGAGCAGCAGCGCCTCCCCCTCATCACCAAAGCGGTATTCGCCGCTCGTTCTGCCGCCTTGTTCACCAAGCAGGTGGGCATCAAGTCAGCCGCTGCCCTTAACCTCATGGACACCGATGCCAACATCGGGTCAGGAACGGTTTGCGGATGGTCTGCAACAGGCAACACCTCATTCACCCAGCGCAATATCACCGTTGGCGTGATGAAAATTCAAGAGGCTCTTTGCCCTCGTTCCTTGGAGCAATACTGGATGCAGTCGCAGTTGACTGCTGGCTCTACCTACGACGGCGTTCCTTTCGAGCAGGCTTTCAGCGAGCAGAAGGCTCTCCGCATCGCCGAGGCTTTGGAAACCGCCATCTGGCAGGGTAACTCCTACTTCAGCGGTGTAAACCAACTGCTGAACGCTGCATCGGGTTCTACCGTTCTCGCCAACGCTTCCAGCACAACTTGGAATCCAGTATCGGCTTCCGTTGGTATCACCACAAGCAACGTCATCAGCATCTTTGACAAGGTGTACAATGACATCCCACAGGCAATCCTGACCCGCAACGACCTCGTAATCTTCTGCGGTTGGAATAACTTCCGCACTTTGATTGGCGCAATGAAGTCGCAAACTGGTGTCATGTACAACCAAGTTGACCTGCAAGGTTTGGCTGATGGTGACATCGTCTATCCCGGAACGAACGTCCGCATCGTTGCAGTACCCGGCTTAACTGGTACTAACCGCATCGTTGCAACCTACCTCGGCAACTTGTTCTACGGAACTGACTTGTTGAGCGACGAAGAAAACTTCTCGATGTGGTATTCACAGGACAACGACGAAGTCCGCTTCCAAGCCGCCTTCAAAGCAGGTGTCCAGTTCGCCTATCCCGACTTGATGGTTGACTTTAGATTGGCCTAAGTGTAAGGGGGGAGGGCAACTTCCCCCCGCTTTTTTATTCTTGCAACTCCTAAATAAAAATACACTATGTCCTGTTCACTCACCACGGGCTACGCCCTCGGATGCCGCGATTCAATCGGCGGCATCAAAACTATCTATGTCCAAGCCTTCAACGCCACTGGATCGGTTAATACCAACGGCAGCGGAACGGTTACTGGATTCACAGGCTATGCGTCAGGGTCATTCTTCGAGTACGACTTGACCAAGGCTACCTCTTCGATGACCGAAACGCTGAACGCCAGCGTTGAGAATGGCACTTTGTTCTACACTCCAGAAGTCACCTTCACCATCAACAAGTTGCAAGTTGCGGTCCGCAATGAATTGCGCCTCTTGGCTCGCAATCGTTTGATTGTCATCGTGCAAGACAATAACAGTCGCTACTGGTTGCTCGGAGCTGACAACGGATTGGAGTCAACTGCGGGTACTGCTGGAACTGGTACTGCATTCGGTGACCGTAGTGGCTACGAGATGACTTTGTCGGGGATGGAGACAAACCCGATGCTGCTCATCCAAAGCACAACTTTCTCTGCCTCCGCAACGCAAATCAGCGGTTCGTAAAGTATCTTTGACCTGCGGCACTCATACTCCGCATGGTTTAGTGGTTAAGGCCATCTCTTCGGGGGTGGCCTTTTTTTTGTACCTTTGAGCATGAGAATTTGCATTGTTTACAACGCCCATCCAACGGGTTGCTCGTTCTACCGCTTGGAGATGCCGAACGCATACCTTGGCGACAATTACACCGAGTTCGACTATGTGTGCGTGGACAACATCGCCAACGTCAAGGATGAGGACCTAAAGACCGTCGATATATGGCTATTCAATCGCTTGTGGTGTCAAGGTACGCTTGACCAAATTCGTGGCGTGTACAAGGCTCTTACGGCTTTTGGAGCGAAGGTCATCTTGGACTTGGATGACTACTGGGTGCTGGAATCGGGTCATATTATGTATCGCCATTATTTGTCCACGAAACTTGACGAGCAGATTCGAGAGCATATCCGCTTGGCTGACCATGTGACCACGACAACCGAACACCTTGCGCAGAAGATTCGCCTGCTGAACAAGAACGTGACCATTCTACCGAACGAGCCGTACGAAGCATATCAGCAGTATCAGGCCAATCCTGACGAAGAGCCTGAGAAAGATAAGTTCAAAATCGGATGGTTTGGCGGGGCGCAGCATCAGGAGGACATTGCCTTGGTTGAGCATTCGTTCGGCTTGCTCGCCCATGACAAGTCGCTGGATGGCAAGTACAAGATTTATCTTGGTGGATGGAACGAGAATCCTGTTTATGTGGACTACGAGAAGATGCTATCCTGCCGGGGGCTGAACAAGAACTACGGTAGAATCCAAGCCGCTGACATCTACTCCTATGTGGGCGGGTACAACTTCATCAACGCCACCATCGCCCCCCTGCGAGATACCAAATTTAACCGCCTCAAAAGCGAACTGAAAGTAGTGGAAGCGGGCTGGATGGGCAAGGCTATCATCGCATCCGAAACCATCCCCTACACGGACATCTTGGTCCACGGTCACAACGGTCTGCTGATACCTTACGGGAAAAAAGATGCGTGGTACAAGGCGGTCCGCAAGTTTATTAACGAGCCTGACTACGCTCGTTCCTTGGCCGTGCAGTTGAGCAAGGACGTGCGAGAACGCTTTGATATCAGCAAGACGGCAGAGCGCAGAGCCGAACTGTACCGAAGTATCGGGCGCAAATTGTGAAATTCGGGCGCAAAGTACATTTAGGGTTAGAGTGATTTACCTATCCCCCAATACCACGAACACCATCGTCGTCACTTGGACGCAGCGGGCCTCTTCGGGCGACCGCTACATCTTGCGCCTCACCAACATCGCCAAGAACGTCAGCACCGACTACACCCTGCTGAAATCGGACAACCTATCTTTATACACCGAACGCTATGACAAATTTCAGATTGCCGTGGGGTCGCTTGAAACAGGCTCGTATCGTTACGAAGTTTACGATACCTCTTCCACGGTTAGTGCAGCCGTTGCGGTGGTTGAAACAGGCTTGGCGTATGTACAGGTAGTTTCGCTGACATTCAACACCTACGCCAATACCATCACCTACCAACCCTATGCGGCGAGTGCCGTCAGGGTATTCGATTCCACCTTTGACCCATCCTTCGCATGAGCGTACAAACTCGCACTCAGTTGCAGGCAAGTGCCGCAACCATCACCACCGAAACCGCCGCAGGAGCAAACACCGCCGCCCGTGTGGGTGGTCTATTCGACGACCTTGCCGATACCGCAACCTTGGACCGAGAGCGGGGCGTTGCGAACCTTTACCTTGATACACCAACGAACTGGACACCAACGCAAGGTAGCGCAGTCAAGTTGACCTCTGCGATGAAGTTGGGTGTTTTGTCGACTTACAACTTTAGCCGCACAACCACGGCCATCACCTACACAGGCACAACGCAGGCGATGCTTCGGGTGTCGGTGAACATGGTCATTTCGCAGGTCAATAATGCGCAGATAAAAATCTACATCGCCAAGAACGGCAGCATCATTGCGCAATCCATGGCTGACCTGACCACGACCCACACCAACGGCCATGCGGTGTTCACCGAAACGGTTCTGCAAGGCACGGACAATGCAGAGTTCTCCGTGTATATCAATGCCGTTGACCATTCGGAAACTATTTCGATTTCGGCCCTATCCTTCACAGTCCACACGCTATGAGCATAAAACAATCATTCACCCAATGGCTTGGGATTGAGCATAAAGTACCCGTAATGCTCGAAAACAAGGCGGGAAAGTACATCACTTATGGGGCGTTCAATGAATACCCCTACTATCTGCTGGACAACTACCGCCGAAGCAGTAAGCACAACGCAATAGTTAACGGAAAAGTTAACTATATCATGGGCGGTGGATGGAAGCCCAACGACAAGATGACCGTGGAGCAGCAAGCCCGCTACGCCAAGTTCTTTGACGGCTTATCCGAACACGATGACCTCAACGACATTACCGAGAAGTTGGTTCTTGACCTTGAAATCTTCAACGGCTTTGCGGTGTGCGTGCATTGGAATAAGATGGGAACGATTGCGAAGATGGAGCATATCCCCTTCGAGAAAATCAGGGTTGACAAAGAAGAGCGGATGTTTCAGGTAGCCGAATGGTACAATGACGACATGGTGCAACTCTACCCCAAGATTGGCGATGTTGAGAAAATCCCTGCTTTTGACCCTGACAACCGTATCGGCAAGCAACTGTTCTATTACAGGGTGTATGCCGCAGGCGTGAAATCCTATCCCCTGCCCGAATACATGGGTGGCTTGGCTTGGATTGAAGCGGATGTGCAGGTGGCCAACTTTCACAACAACAACCTGCGGAATAACTTTTGGGGCGGGTATCTCATAAACTTCAACAACGGGATTCCTACACCCGAAGAGCAGGGCGACATTGAGCGTCAAATCAAGCGCAAGTTCAGCGGAACGGACAACGCTGGACGCTTCGTGGTGACGTTTAACGATGATGTAAGCAAAGCACCGACCCTTGAACCGCTTACTCCAAGCGACATGGACAAGCAGTTCGAAATCTTGAACAAGGCTATCCAGCAGGAAATCTTCATCTCGCACCGTGTGGTGAACCCCATGCTATTCGGCGTGAAGACCGAAGGCCAACTGGGAGGCAGGCAGGAACTGGTGGAGGCTTACGAACTGTTCAAAGCCACATACGTCAATGACCGGGTTCGCAAGGTTGAGCGGATGATAAACTACTTGGGTTCTTTCAACGGTGTTGAGGGAATTGAATTGATACCCGTTGAACCGATTACGGAACGATTATCCGAGCAAGCCCTGCTGACTATTATGACCCCCGAAGAATTGCGGGAAAAAGCAGGCCTTCCTCCTTTGGAAAAGCAACCTGCTGACGTGGTTGGACCGAATCCCCAACCCGACGAGCAACCGCAAGCGCCTGCACAGTTGAGCAACGACAACATCAAGAAATTGTCGGGCCGTGAGTACCAAAACTTGATGCGGATAGTTCGGCACTATGCTCAAGACAAAATCACGCTTGAAATGGCCCGGACCATGTTGTCCGCTGGATTCGGCTTAAGTGCAGAGGAAGTCAATACCTTGCTTGGCGTGCAGGAGCAAAAGTTCAGCAACCCTACCGAACCGTGGTGGGGCGAAGAAGATGACGAGAGCGACCTTGGGTGGGGAGATGAGGAATATAAGGTGCTTGAGGTCGTTGCAAGCAAATTCGGCAGCAATGCGGATGAGTACGTGGTAATGCACTCCAAGCCAATGCGCTTTGATTCCGACTTGGACACCCAAGTGCGTCAAGCCTTTGCAGAACTGGGCGAGGAAGAGAAAGATTTGGACGAGAAAATTGTAGCCTACCGCAAGAAGAACCGTGATGCTTCGGTGGAAGAAATGGCCAAGGAGTTCGGGGTTAGCAAAGCGAAGGTCGCCAAGCGTGTGGCGTACTTGATTAACAAAGACCGCTACCCCATTGCAAGAGCGGCCGACCAAATCGTTGAGAAGAACCTGCCCAAGGGCGTGAAGGAAGTGGCCGAACCTGTACTGGAAGTCCGCTACAAATACGCATGGGCGGCAGGGTTTAGTGACAAGGACAAGCGCACAAGCCGTGAGTTCTGCAAGGTGATGATGGACTTGGCTGACCAAGGCAAGGTTTACACAAGGGATGACATCAATGGTATTTCCAGCATCATGGGTTACTCCGTTTGGAATCGCAGAGGCGGTTGGTATCACACCGCAAGCGGAGTGAATCGCCCACAATGCAGGCACGTATGGGAGCAGCAAATCGTAATCCGCAAGGGCAATAAAATCACAAAAGCATGAAGGCACTCTTTATCAGCGAACAAACCCTGCTCGACAATTCGGTAATCAACGAGAATGTATCGTTTACGCAGATTCGGCCAACCATTGTGAAGGTGCAGGAGATGCGGATTCAGCCTATCGTTGGGTCGGCCTTGTACAACGAAATGGTGGGGCAAGTGGTCAGCGGAACGACTACGGCACTCAACAACACGCTCTTGGAGGACTACATCCAACCCGCTATGGTGCAATGGCTATACTACGAGTTGCCGATGGTGCTTGCCTTCAAGTACATGAACAAGGGCATGGTTCGCAGAACGAGTGAGGAATCCAACCAAATGAGCATGGACGAGATTACCCGACTCACGGATAAAGTGAAGAACGATGCGGAGTGGTATTCGGAGCGCATCACCCGATACTTAATGGAGAACCGCACCGACTACCCACTATTCAATTCACCTCCTTCGGCCTTGGATACTATCTACCCGAACGGCACGAACTACAACACTGGCATGGCCTTGGATGCTCGAACCCTGCGCCGTGGTGCTGGCTTGGATAGACCTTGGCCTTACGGCTACGACCCTTACTGCAACAACTGCTGAAACCTATGGGCGCACACGCTAAAAACATTTTGAAACTACAAGCCTATGTCTTGGATAAAAATAAAGCAAGCACTCCTGAACCTTGCAAACAGTCACCCGCAGGTGAACTCCTTCGGAACGGGCGACCCGTTGGCGATAGGAACGGACAACACCATCAACCTGCGAACGCCAAGCCGTGAGCGAATCGTCTATCCGCTGGTGTTTGCGGATGTTCAGTCAGCGACTACGGATTTGGGTAGTTTGGCTCTTGTGGTCGGTGTCTATTTCAGCGACAGGGTGGAATCCATTGCCTCGATGGGTGGCGTGGTTTCGGGCAGTCCGACGCTGGGATGGCAGGACAACGAGGATGAGGTTTTGAGCGACCAACTGCAAATCGCACAGGATTTCATTTCAGCGCTTACAAACGACCCGACGCAAGAATGGACGCTAAGTACCTCCGTGAACCTTACACGCTTCGTAGAGAGCCGTGACGACCGCACGGCGGGGTGGGTGGCAACCATGACTTTTGAAATCCCGTACTCGCATTCCGTTTGTGAAATTCCTACTTAAAATACATTTACCCTAAATACCCCCAAGCAATGCCTACTCCAATCTTACAACAAATGCTCGGTCAGGGCGGCACGATGCAGTTCATTGACGCTGCCGTATCGGGCGCAAACTTTGACTTCATTGTGGTCAACACGGCTGCAACCTTCACGACCCTCACAGGTACTGGCAGCGAGAACCTGCTGACTGCGTACTCTTTGAGCGGCAAGTCCGTTTCTGCTGGAATAGTTATCAGCGGTCGCAATGGCGGCAAGATTACTGCGGTTACTCCATCCGTGGGTAGCGTCATCGGTTACACGTTCCTCTAAGCCATGCTGATAGGCTACGGCTACGGCTACCCAACGAATATGCTGCAAGGCGGCTTGGCTGCGGCGGCATGGGCTGCGTTCAACACCCGTGCTGATGCGGATGGAGCAGCCACGGCAGAGGCGGCGGTAAGCGGATGCCTGTTCGGTCGCTTTTCGGTGATTTTCAATTTCTAATAATGCCGACACCTTCCCTCCTGATAGTACCCGCTCGTTTCAAGTCGGGCAAGTTGTATTCCCAAATCCCAACAAGCGGAGCGGGGGACTTCACGGTGACCCGTGCGACTACGGCAACCCGTGTGAATGCGAGTGGATACATTGAATCGGTGTCTTCGGGAATACCGAGGTTGGACTACTTCGCAAGTACTGGAGTGGTTGGTTGTCCTGCGCTACTCGTTGAGCCGAGTGGGCAGAATTTGGCTTTTCACTCTACCGATTGGACGAGTAATTGGAACGGAGGGACTGCGAGTGGAACAACGGTGGTCACAAATTCCGCTATATCGCTTGCTCCTGACGGCACGGCAACGGCTAACGAGTTTTATCCAACAAGCGGAAATACTAATCACTTGTTGCAGTCAAATGTTACAAATGCAGTAACTTATACAAGCGGTACGATTTACACGCAATCAGCGTTCTTTAAGGCGGGTGTTGGTGTTGGTACAAGGATTCAGCTTACATTTGGTGGCACAAGATTTTCTCAAAACGGCTACGCTAACTTTGATTTAAGTGCAGGCGCAGTTTTGGTCGTAAGTGGCTCAACAGCAGATTCAAATAGAGCCGCACGGATTGAAAATTATGGCAATGGATGGTATCGTTGCAGTTTTACAGCGATATGTACATCAAATGGAACAACAGTTGGAATCATACCTACCATCATTAACGCAAGCGGAGCAACTCGTCTACCATCCTTCGCAGGTACAGTCACGGACTATGTTCTCGGCTGGGGCGCACAACTTGAAACAGGTTCGGTCGCAACCTCCTACATCCCCACCACCACAGGGTCAGTCACACGCAACGCAGACGTGGTTTTGGTGACAGGTGCGGTAAGTGGTAGTATCGGACAAACACAGGGAACGATTTATGCGGAGGTGGATGCGAGGAACTTTACTGTAAATTCAAGGCTTATATCCATAAGCAATGGAACGCAAAGCAATAGAATTACAACGTTATTCTTCGGAACTAATGTGATTAGATTATTAGCGACCGTCGGAGGATTAGGCCAAGTGGCTATTAATAGTTCATCCTTATCCGCTGGAATCATTAAATTCGCTATAGGATACGCCCTTAATGATTACGCCTTTTATGTCAACGGCGTGCAGGTTGGAACGAGTTCGTCAGCATTAGTTCCTGCATGCAATGCGGTGATTTTGGGAAGCGTTGATTCTTTGACAGGCTCGTCGGTTATGAACGACCGCATCCGTGCCGTTGCCCTCTACACCACCCGCCTTACCAACGCAGAACTCGCAGCCCTAACAACTCCGTAATGCCTACCTTCCGCAAGTTCGCATTCCCATCGCAGAAGGTTGCAGACCAGTTGCTCGCATCCCTGCAACCGCTTGACACGGCAGTTCCGCTCGGAGAACTGGATGGCTTGGTTTGCTACGACATACTATTCCAAGACGCTTGCCCTGCATCGCTCAACGCTTATATCGTGTGGCCAAAGCCTTGCGGAGTGCATTCCTTCCTCGGATGGGATGCGCAATACGAGGCCGACTATCAAGAATTTGCAACACCGCAAACGAAATAACATTTCCAACTATGCGACTATTCCGCAAGCGTAACCCCGACAAACCCAACCTTATGCAATCAGCAATCATCGCTCTTCTTCGCCACTTGTTAACCTTCATCGGTGGTACACTCGTAGCCAAAGGGTTACTTGACGCAACTGCCCTCACCGAACTGATTGGCGCAATCATTACGCTGGTGTCAACAGGATGGATGCTGGTCAGCAAGTACAACAAGCCTACCGAAGTTCCCAAGGCGTGAACCTCATCGAAACGACCATTATCGGCACGGTCAGCGCAGTCGTTGGCGGTGCAGTTGCTTGGATGACCAAGGGCAAGTTCACGGCCGATAGCCTCCAAGTCAAGCAAGCCCAAGCCGTGTTGGCGATGTGGCAGCAGACCGCCGAGGCCCAGCAGAAAGAATTGGCGCAACTAAGGAATGAAATCGTAAGTTTGCGGGAGCGGATAGAACATTTGGAGAACACAATCCAAGTGCTTGAAGCCGAAAACGCAACCCTACGACAAGCCTGATGCTGCTACCACTAACCAAGCATTCCCGTAACATCCACGAAGTATCCTGCCAATCGGGGCAGGAATTTCTCCTTATCAGCGACCTGCACTGGGATAATCCCCACTGCGACAGGGGTCTGCTGACCAACCATCTTAAAGAGGCGCAACGCCGCAATGCAGGGGTCATCGTCAACGGTGACTTTTTTTGTTTGATGCAGGGCAAGGGCGACCCAAGGCGGAGCAAAGAGGACATCCGCCCGGAACACAACAACGCCCGCTACTTGGATTCCATCGTCAACACCGCCGTGGAATGGTTTGCGCCTTACGCCAAGAACCTACTCCTGCTCGGCTACGGCAACCACGAAACCTCCATCATCCACCACCAAGAAACCGACATCCTGCAACGCTTCGCAAGCACGCTGAACTACGCCACAGGGTCAGCAGTCGAAGTTGGTGGCTATGGCGGCACGCTGGATATTCGGGTAAACCACGACCCTCTGCGGTCCAAGAACTTCGTCGTGCATTATTTTCATGGTGCAGGTGGTGGAGCGTTCATCAGCAAGGGAGTAATTCACGATTCACGCATATTGATGACCACCGAAGGCTACGACTTGACTTGGATGGGCCACGTCCATGAATTATACTATCATCAAAATATCATCCACCGCTATGACCGTGCGACCAAGACCCTCATTCAAAAGCCTGTTCACCAACTGCGTACGGCGACTTACAAAGAGGAATGGGATGCCGGATACATGGGCTTTCATACTGAGCGAGGAAGAGGCCCGAAACCTTTGGGAGGCTATTGGATGAAACTCGAAACAAGCAGAAATGGCAGTAAGGACAATAACGGCCCAGAGGTCCAAGTCCACGCAACCTTCACCCCTGCGGATAGGTTGTACTAATTTGGGGAATCAATTCTCCATTATACCCCCCAAAAAAGAGATTATTTCCCATAAGTAGCGAAAACCGCTACCTTTCGCAAACTATTCCTCCTGCTAACCTGTACGATTCCTTCGTACAACTATCCCTCCTGCGGTCCTGCGGCAGTCAGGTAAAGGTAGCCGTATTCCTTCTCTGCGCTGAATTGAGGGCAAGCCTTGGTCACGTTCGGGAAATCCCTGTGTCCGCAAATGCGAGCCGTCGGGTACTTCTTGAGCCATTCCAACAGTACCCCTGCAATCGCTTGGCGTTGCTGGATGGTGCGGTCATCCTTATCCTTGCCGCCGATGTAGGACACATGGAGCGATGTTGAGTTGTGGCCCTGCACCCCGTTGGTAATGGCCGAATCGGGTGCGAGTTGCACGATATTGCCGTTGGCCTCGACTATCTTATGGTAGCCCACGGACTTCCAGCCAAGGGCTTCCTTCCAGTACTTGCGGATGGATGCGATGGTGGTGTTCTTCGGTGTAGCCGTGCAATGGACGACAAGGTGGGTGATGTTTCTCATGGCTATTCTTCGGGGTTTAGGAGATAGTAGTAGTCAACGGTATGGGGTTCATCGTTCGGCAGTCCTGACGCATTCACGCCCTCAACGTTACTCCATTGAGCCTTCGCCGGGTCGTAGCCCAGCAGGTCGCAGGCACGCCTGTACTCGCACAGGAGGACGTGGTTCTCTTCCAGTTCTTGGGTGGATATGGAAATCATCAGCCGCTCCAAGGCATTCGTGAGGGCTTTTGCGGGTCTTGTGGAGTGGTAGGTCATGATGCAAATTTATACCCTTACGGTTCTAATTATGGCGAAATTTAGGAATTTATACCGCTTCGGGTGCAATGCCCTGAAAAAAATTTGACGCAAGAGGTCGCAAAAAGGAAAAGCCGTTGTAACTTTGTCGGACACTAAACCCAATAAGCCATGCCTTTTTACCGCAAATCAACTTATAAGTCGACCTTAACCGCCGAGCAACGTGCCGCCAAAGCCGATGCTGCCTTCGCCAAGAAAGTAGCCAAGATGGAAGCCAATCGTGCAAAAAGTCAGTTCAACTACTCGACCGCTGGCGGTGCTTACATTCCAACCGAAGAGCAATACAAAGCCGCATCTGCAATGCTTTGGAACGGTGTTTGCGAGGCTGATGCCTCCAAAGCGACATCCGCAGAAATGGTGCAAATTGCCTATATCACCCAAACCAAAGTCCACCACGACCACATCCACGTTGTCAACGAATACCGTCGCTCACTTTAATTTCCACCCACTAAACCACAAACCCATGAACAAACTCGAACGCTACCTCGATGCCGCTATGACGGTAATCACCTACCTCGCCGCCGCTGGTGGCTTCTATTGGATTTTTGTACGCTTCTTTATCACCTATCTCAAAACCCTCTAAACCCAAAACCATGCACAAGTTCAAAACCACCAACATCAAAGGCAAGGACTATGTTGAGGTCAACCAACGCCTGCTCTTTTTCCGCAACGACAAAGCCTACACAGGTTGGTCCATCGAATCGGAACTTGTTGACCTGCAACCCGACCGCTGCTGCATTCGTGCCGTCATCAAGGACGCAGAAGGCCGCATCCGAGCCACAGGCCATGCCCATGAGGACCGCACCAGTTCCATGATAAACAAAACGTCTTACGTTGAGAACTGCGAAACCTCTGCCTTTGGTCGCTGCCTTGCCGCTCTTGGTATCGGCATCGAAACAAGCATCGCATCAGCCAACGAGGTGCAGATGGCTATCGCCCAGCAGGCCAACCTTGACGACTTGAGCGACCGCCTTGGCTTGGTTGCAACATACGATAACCTCGACGTGGCTACCCTTAAGGCTGACTTCATGGCACTCGTTGAGCAACTGCCCGAAGACCAGCGTTTCAAATATCAGGACCACAAGGGCATGACCCCTGCCCGTTACGAGAAAGGCATCAAGTTCCTGCAAGACCAAATTGCTAAATACAAGAAACCATGAGCAACTTACTGACCAAATGCAACGCCGATGTGTTCAAGGCAATCCTTGACATCAAACAAAAAAACCCCGCTATCGGTGAAAACCTTCTCGCACTTTTGCAAAAGCACGAATACTGGTGGCAGTTGGATGGCCAAGAAATTCTTTGGTTTGCCGCAAACCTGCCCTACGAAGTTTGGAATATGAAAATCCATACCTTCTACCTCCTGTTTGAATCTCAACCCACAACCACAATGCCATGAACCAAGAACTCGTTACCATTCCAAAGTCGGACATCAGCAAGGCTGACATTGCCGACATCGCCGCCAACCTCATCCTCCGAATAGAGGAGGGCGAGGTCAATCCCATCGCTGCACACGTTCGCCTCAAAGCCGTTGTCAAGGCTGTTGAGCAAGTCCTGAAGGCCACCGAGCAAACGGTGTGGGATGAGGCTGAAAAGAACGGCAAGACCTTCTCCGCATTCGGTGCTGACATCCAACTCAAGGAGGGGGCGATTACTCCGGACTACCAGCACGACCAAGTTTGGAGTGACCTGCAAGCGGCCATGAAAGCGAGAGAGGAGCAACTCAAGATGGCCTTCCGCAATGCCGGGAAGATGACGGTCATCGATGAGGCAACTGGCGAAGTCGTGCCTGTTTGTCCTGCAAAAGGCACAAAACCAAGCATCGCAGTAACTTTTAAGACCACTTAACCATGAAAGACGGACAAACTATCGGCCAATGGCTGAACTGGGATTTTGAGGTCAACGGAAGTTTGGTAATCAAAGACAGGAGTGACAAACACATCTACTACGAGCATTCGTTTGGTGATTGGGTAAAGAGGGAATACGATTCTCAAGGCAATCGGATTTACTATGAGGACTCGGATGGTGTAATCATAGACAACCGCATCCCCGAAGTCATTGAACACAACGGACGCAAGTACAAGTTAATGCTATGACACGACCAGCACCACCCAAGAAGAAGAAAGGCGTGCAAAAGATTGGTAGGGTGGCGGGATTACAAGCCGCCATCCTGCTCCTTGAAAAGCCTTACAAGGCAAAGGAGTTAGCCAAAGTCCTTGGGATGCATATGCGCATCACCTATCGCATTCTTGATGACCTACGGGCTACAGGACACCTTTACTCGTACCGTTGCTATTACTGGTTCGACCCGAAGAAGAACAACGACCTCCAGCATCTAATCCCAGTCAAAGACCCTTATCTTTAATTTTTTAACCCAAAACCCATGAGCAACTACACACCACAACCCAACACCTTCTCCCTGTTCGCCAACGACAAAGGCGACAACCCCAAGCGTCCTGACTACAAGGGCGACATCATCCTGCCCGACGGCACTAAGATGCGCCTGTCCGCATGGGTGCGAGAATCCCAAGGCGGCAAGAAATTCCTAAGCGGCAAAGTCGAGCCGATGCAGGACCGCCAAGATTCTGCACCATCACCACAAAAAGATGGGGATGACTTGCCATTTTAGTGTACCATTTTAGTGTAACTTTGCACGAAATTCACATTTACCAATATAGCCCATTTGTGATTCCAGCCAAATGGTGCTACCGATAAAGGGTTCATTCTCTAACCCCTGCCCCGGCTGCTGGAATCAGTCGGGGTTTTTTTTTACCTCCTATGAGAGATTCATTCATCTTTTACCGCTCGTTCCTTAAGAGCATCCAACACCTTGATACCAGCGAGCAACTTGAACTATTTCATGCAATAGTCGAGTACGGTCTTAACCATCAAGAACCCGAAATGAGCAGGTACGTTCGTGCGGTGTGGGAATCTATAAAACCGCAACTGGATGCTAATCAGCGCAAATACGAGAACGGATGTAAGGGCGGCAAACCAAAGGCTAACCAAGACCTAACCAAACCTAACCAAGACCTAACCACCACCGAACCACCCCCTAACCTAATGTATAATGGTAATGATAATGGGAATGATAAGGAGAATGAAAAGGAAGAAGGAGTAATGAAAAAGCCAAAGAGGGATTGTAGTGTTTTGTTTGACCAATTTTGGGCCATCTATCCCCGCAAGACCTCCAAGCAGATAGCATCCAAAGCCTTTGCCAAGTTGAACGATGAAGACCAGCAGAAGGCCATCAACAACGTTGCACGCCTCTACTCCGATACCCCCGTTGAGTTTATTCCCCATGCCGCAACCTACCTGAACCAAGCCCGATGGGAGGACCAAACCATTATCCGTGGCAATACTTTTGCAAAACCACTAAACCAAACCGATGACGCAGACCTACCTCATTTCCGCTGAACGCAGGCTCCTGTCCTGCCTGATGGATTCCTTTATTGACCGTGCATCCCTGCTGATGCAGATTCCCGAAAGGTTGTTCACAGGGAATAACGTCTTCATATACCGAGCCATTGAAGCCCTTCACCGGGCAGAGCGGCCCGTGGACTTGGTAACCGTTCACCAACAACTTGTCAGCCAAGGTCAGGCGTTTGTAGTCCTTGAACTTGCAAGCATTGCCGATGGCATTACCATCACCTCCGATTGGAAGACATACGCCGCAGATTTGAACCAATCGTGGAAGGTAAGGGAGGAGCAAACCATCATGGCTGACCTTGCCGTTGACCGGGACATTCCAAGAGCATTCGCACGCTACCAAGCGATGCAGGCCGTGGAAACCAATGCCTCCGAATCAACCGCTCATGAACTCGCCAAGGACTACTTGCTCAACATGAACGAAGTCCGGGAAGGAAGGCGCAAGGATTCTATCTATCCCTGCTACATTGCACCAATAGACCGAATGTTTACTGGATTTAAGCCATCCGAGTTTATTCTTCTTGGTGGTCGCCCTGCAATGGGAAAGACCCTCCTTGCCTTGCAAATCGCCATGAACCAAGCCATGGCTGGCATTCCTGTGGTGTTCTTTACCCTTGAAATGAGTGCAGACCAACTGACCCAGCGGATGCTTTCCAACCTCGCAACGATGGACGGGGCAGCGTTCCTCAACCCGACCGAGCGAATCAGCACGAAAGATTTTATGGACCTTGGCCAAAAAGCAGACCTGCTCAAGTCCAAGCCGTTGTATATCGTGGACCTGCACCAAGCGAACCTTGACCGGATAGAGGGTGAAATCGCCAAACTGAAAACCAAGTACGGAATTTGCGGATTCTACTTGGACTACCTGCAACTCGTAGAACCCACCAAGATTGACAAGGCCAAGCCCAAGATTGAGCAGATGACCAACATCAGCAAGACCCTTAAAGCAATCTGCAAGCGGCAGAAGGTGTTTGGGGTCGTGGTGTCATCACTATCCCGTGCAACGGAAGGACGGAGCGACCATCGGCCGATAATGTCCGACCTTCGGGAAACGGGGCAACTGGAGTTTGACGCTGATAAAATCGGCTTTGTTTACCGTCCTTACGAGCATGACAAGAGCCAGCCATCGGATTTGATGGAGGTCATCGTCCGCAAGAACCGCAATGGCTCGCTTGGAATTGCCGAGGTCCAATGCCACCTTCCCTACACCAAAGCCAACGAGTTCCCACCCAATAGAATTGATTTATGATGGAAGAATACAACCTTCAAGCCGCCTGCGTCAAGTTATTCGCAATGCTCCGACCCAACGAGCAGGGTCTGCTATTTCTAAACCTCAACAACCCCCGTTCCCGTTCCAACGGTTTCTTCCTCAAAGGAATCGGCCTGACCGCTGGGGTGGCTGACATGACCTACCTATCACCCAACGGTGCGGTGTTCCTTGAGTTTAAAACCCCCAAGGGAAGGCAGTCCCTCTCCCAAAAGTGGTGGCAGGGGGTCGTTCAAGAGGCGGGGTATAGGTACGAGGTCATCCGCTCCGTGGAAGATTTCCAACGGGTGTTGGCTGAATGTGGGTAGGTTGTGTATATCTTTGACCCATGCACCGATTTCTGCTCCTGTTCCTGCTGACCTCCTGCACCAACGATCGCCCGTGGCGGGTGATTGAGGTGAGGCCCAAGGGTGATGCCTGCGAGTATGTACTATCCCGCTCCAACGGATTCGGGCCGCAGTTAAAAAACATAACCGCACCATGCGGGAAGTATCGATTATTCCAAACCATAAACCCATGACACCAAAAACTTCAATTGAAAACGAAAGCCAGCCATCTTGTTTAGGTGCTGTTATGCCTCGTATTATCTCGATGTGGGAACATTCGGGATGGGGTGATTCAATCTATTTTACCGATTGGGATAAACGAAGAGTAGCTGGACACTTAACACCAACTCCGAAAGAAGGTGATATTATTAGATGTAAAATGGAGAGTGGTAAAATAGCACGATTCAAGTTTGACAAAGTAGACGTTATGTCAGACACAAAAGACCAGTTTTTCGCAACTGTGTCTGATTTGGGATATGAGGCATAACTCGCATATTTGTCTAACCACCAACCCCTAAACCCATGAAACCAAATAAGCCCGAATGATGTTGTATTTAGTAAATTGCGAAGTTGTCAAGTCATATTATATGGATGACACTAAAAAATCAGAAGTGAACCACATTGTAGAAGCGGAAAGTGAACAAGAAGCTATGGATAAGGTTCAAGACTTTTATTCAAAAAAAGACAGTGAGTTTTATGTTAGTCATTGGGTGAACTTTAATTATTGTAATGAGGTCATCTCTTAATGGCACATAACTCGTTTATTTGTCCAGTTTTCCTTCCTCAAACCATAAACCCCTAAACCAATGAAACCAACCCCCACCGATTTTCGCCGCTGGCAAATCCACATCCGCAAGGAGTGCGTCAATTGTCCACGCCCTGACCATGCCGAAACCATTTCCCCGTGGCGGGTAAATTGGGTGCTGCTCGGCCATGTCCTTCAAGCAAAAAAAGCTTAAGCCATGACGTGGACACGACTTACCAAATACACGATGCCGATTCCGATGGAAGAGGTGTTCCTTGCCCTTGAGGATGGAAACTACGCAGTTGGATGGCTCACGGAAGGGCAAATCACGTTCACCAACATTCACGGCGAAGCGTGGTGGACGCATGAGGTTGCCGCTTGGATGTACCCTAAAAAGCCATAACCATGACCCCATCACTCATCAACCATATCGTTGACAGTACCGCAACGATTCTCGGAATCAGCCGAGAAGCCATCTGCTCCAGTAGTCGCAAGCGGGCAAACGTCATCGCCCGCAATATCATCACCGACGTTGCCTACAATGACTTCCTGTTCAAGTACCACGAAATCGGGGCAGTCCTCAAGCGCAACCACTCCACGCTCATCAAGAATAAACTCTCTTACGAGCAGGACATCATCGCCACGCCTGAAATCAAGTACATCCGCAGACAAGTTTTGCACAATGCTCAAGATTTTCTGCTAAATCTTTACGGAGGCTATACTTCTAAGTAGGTGCGACTTATGTCGTCGGTCAGCCCCCGATAATAGGCAAGACCGTGAGATTCGGACGGGGGGGTGCTTAACCGCATCCCCCTATTTTTTTGCATACCTTTGCGTATGCAGAATGCCGAAACCGTAATCCTTGACCTGTACCGAAGCGGTGAAATCAAGAAGGCCTGCATCACCATCACTGGCGGCGACCCGCTTTGGCGGGATTTGGAGCAGGAATGCGTCCTCATACTGCTGGAGAAAGACCCCGCCAAGATTCTGCAAATCCAAGGGCAGGGCTACTTCAAGTTCTACGTCGTGCGCCTGCTCCTGAACCTATACCGGGGCAAGAACAACCAGTTTGCGCAGAAGTACCGCCACCACGACATTACCGAGGAAATCGACCCAAACGCTGATATGACACACGAAGAGTACAGTTCGCTGGTTGACGATATGTGGGCGATTGCTGAATCCGAGATGGATTCTTGGGCCAAGGAGGGAGCATTCCCCTACGACAAGGAATTGCTGAAACTGCACATGGCGACGGGTAACATGAAGAAACTATCCCGTGACACGGGCATCCCCTACCGTTCGGTAATTTATTCCATCGAGCAAGCCAAGGCCAAAATCAAAGCCGCAATCCTCAAAACCCATGGAAGTAATCCTGACGCTACTCGTTAGTTCCCTAACCGCCCTCGCCATTGCCGAGTACCACGTCCTGCCGCAGGCTTGGTATCGCACATGGCTGGGAAGGCACAAACCGTTCTCCTGCGTGACTTGCCTGACCTTTTGGACAGGATTTGTCCTGACCCTGCTCACCTGCGATTGGATGCTTGCCCCAGTTTACGGCCTCGCCTCGGCAGGGCTGACCGTTGTAATCCTTCAAGTCACCAACCGATGACCCAAGACGAGTACCTGCTGGCAACCAAGCACCGCCACTATTGGGAGCAATACCAAGCCGCCCTGTTCATGCGGCTATCCCCGGAAGCAGTCCACGACTTGCAAACCATCCTCGTTGCTCACGGACGACCCAACACAAATTGGTGGTGTGCGGACTGCGTAAAATCGGCCCTCTCCTACATTTACGAACAGGCGGACCAATTCGCCCAAGCAAATCAGCAGACCGTTACCCATGCCCTTACCAATACCCCAAGCGAATGAAACCAGCGACCAGTTCCTCGGTCGTTGCATGACCAATGCCGCAACCAATGCAGAGTTCCCTGATGTCCAGCAACGCCTTGCGGTATGCGGCAACATCTACGCCAACCACAAGCGACAGGCATTTGAATCCTATGCTGACTATGGGGAAGGAGTACGCAACAACGCCAAGCGGGGGATTGAACTTAACGAGCGTAACGGCAATAAGTGCGCAACCCAAACAGGCAAGATCAGGGCGCAGCAACTCGCCAATGGTGACGCAATTTCCCTTGAAACTATCAAGCGGATGCACTCCTACCTTAGCCGGGCAGAAACCTACTACGACAACGCTGACAGTACCAGCGACTGCGGCTATATCTCCTATCTCCTTTGGGGCGGCAAAGCGGCCCTTGGATGGTCAAGGAATAAACTCCGAGAACTTGGCGAACTCGACGAAGGCTGACACGGAAGCGCAGAAGCAGGCGAGGATGGATTCGCTGATGATGGTCATCACGACCCTGTGCGACTGCATTGGTGCGGTGGACGAATCCAACTCGCCGAATGCCTTTGCGGTCAAGATGAAAATCGTGGACAAGATTGATTCGCTCATAGACAAAATCGAATACTGATGGGAGCAGGAAGGCCAAGGATATTTGCGACACCCCAAGACCTTTGGGATGAGTTTACCGAATACTGCGACAAAACCAAGGAGCGGCCCATCATCGTAAAGGATTGGGTAGGGCCAAAGGCTATCGAGGTTTACAGGGAGAAGGAAGCCCCGCTGACCATGGAGGGGTTTAGGTTGCATCTTTGGGATAAGGGTATTGCTGATGGAGGAAAGGAGTATTTTCTTAATCGCACAGGAGCATATCAAGAATTTACCACGGTCTGCTCCCGCATAAAGGAATCCATCCGAGCCGACCAAATCAAAGGAGGCATGGCGGGCATCTACAACCCCTCCATCACCCAGCGACTGAATGGTCTTGTAGAAAAGCAGGAAACCAGCATAACGATAGAGCAGCCGCTATTCGGCGATGGAGTTTAAGTACACCACGGCCATCAAGAAGATTCGGGCGATGAAGGCCCGGAAGAAAGTCATACAGGGCGGTACATCTGCGTCCAAGACCTTCGGCATCCTTGCGGTCCTGATTGACCATGCCGCTCGCCATCCCAAGTCCGAGATTTCGGTAGTCAGCGAATCCGTGCCTCACCTTCGCAGGGGTGCGATAAAGGACTTCGCCAAGATTATGCAATGGACGCACCGATGGGTTGCTGACCGTTGGAACAAGACGCTCCTGCAGTACAACTTCGCCAACGGCTCAACGATTGAGTTCTTCTCTGCTGATTCCGAGGCTCGCCTCCGAGGGGCAAGGCGGCAAATCCTTTACATCAACGAGGCGAACAACATTGACTTCGACTCCTACTATCAGTTGGCCATCCGTACAAGTCAGGAGATTTACATCGACTTCAACCCCACGCATGAGTTCTGGGCGCATACCGAGGTCCTCCCCGAATCCGATGCGGAGTTCCTGATTCTTACATACCAAGACAACGAGGCTCTGCCCGACACCATCCGCAACGACATCGAACTAAACCGAACCAAAGCCGAAACCTCCGCATACTGGGCCAACTGGTGGAAGGTGTACGGCCTCGGTCAGGTTGGAACGCTACAGGGTGCGATATACGGCGATTACACGGTTGTCGAGGGTATTGACCCATCCACGATGAAGTTCGTCGCCTACGGCCTTGACTGGGGGTTCAGCAACGACCCCACGGCCTTGGTCGCTGTGTACCGCAGGGGCGATGACCTCTTCATCCACGAACTGCTCTACCACCGGGGGCTGACCAACTCGGACATCGCAGGCAAGTTGAAGGAGTTTGGCATCACACGGGCTTGGGAGATTGTTGCCGATTCGGCAGAACCGAAGTCCATCGAGGAAATCTACCGCTTGGGGTTCAACATCAAGCCTGCGAGCAAAGGCCCTGATTCGGTCAGGCAGGGGATTGACATCGTGAAACGGTTCAACCTGCACGTCACCAAGGATAGCACAAACCTGATTAAGGAACTCCGCTCGTACACATGGGCCACGGACAAAGATGGCAAGGACACAGGAGTGCCGATTGATTCGTACAACCACGCCTGCGATGCCCTGCGCTATGTGGCACTCAACAAACTTGCGGTCAGCAACTCGGGGAAGTATTTGGTGGTGTAACTTTACCCCCATGAACCTCGAATCCTTCCTTGATTTGCTTTTGATTTTTGGCAGATTCGCCCTGTTATTGGTCTTGTTATTTGCAATCGCCTCGCTATGAAACTAATCCACTACTACCACATCTACTGCGGCGGAGGCGGCCAATGGCAACTCATCCTCAACCAGCACATGATGGCCCTGTGCAATTACGGCCTCATCGAAAAACTTGACGAGATTCGGGTAGGCATCGTTGGTCCACCAGAGCAGAGGAAGGCGGTCAAGGAAATACTTGACAATTCGCTTATCAAAGACAAGGTAAAGGTTGTCGTTACTCGGACAAACGCTTGGGAGCAGGCGACGCTCACCGAGATGTACAAGGCATCGCAGACCGAAGATGCCGCCTACCTGTACGCTCACACCAAGGGCAGTTCCGACCCAAGCCTGATAAACCAACTGTGGTGCAGGTCCATGATTTTTTTCAACGTGGTCGCTTGGGAGCGATGCCTTGCAGAACTGGAGAAGGTGGACTGCGTGGGTGCGTATTGGCTGACCAAAGAGGAGTTCCCGCAAATCGCTGACCACAACAACCCCGACGGATACCCCTACTTCGCTGGCACGTTTTGGTGGGCCAAGTCCTCCCACATCCGAGAACTCGGAGAACCCGTGCGGGAACACCGCTGGCAAGCCGAGCATTGGATTGGGAAGCGGGAAGGGATGACGGTCTATAACTCCTGCAAGGGATGGCCTGCGCCTGACAAGTTCATCATCACGTTTTAGCTATGGCCAAGATACCCGTCATCATCACCAACTTCAACCTGTACACTTGGCCCAAGGCCATGGTCAAGAAATTGAAGCGGATGCAAGATGTCGGGCCAATCTTAATCTTGGATAACGGCACAACATACGCCCCAACGCTGGAATGGTACGAGCAACTGAAATTGGAGGCCAACGATGTTGCGGTCATTCGCACAGGAGGCAACTTCGGCCACCTTGTCGCATGGCAAGCCCAAATCCCGATGCAGTTGTTTCAAATGGGATATCCCGACTACATCGTCACCGACCCTGACCTTGACCTTTCGGCTCTACCTGATGACACCCTCCTGCGGATGCGGGAGGCGTGGTACGACTTGCCCGTCAAAACCTATATGTACGAGCAGGAGGAAGGCGACCCGTTCAACGGCGTTATGTTCACGGTCAAGGACAAAATCGGCCTTGGCATTCGGACTGACGATATTCCTGCTGATGCCCTGTTCTTCCAGCAGGCAGAACTACGCTACAAAAAGCAACCGACTTGGAATGGCCTGCAACTCGCACCTGTTGACACGACCTTCGCCTTCTACCATCACGAACACTATCAACGGGTCTGCATAAGCGGGGCAAGGATGGTCGCACCCTATGAGTGCAGGCATCTTCCCTACTACCTGACCGCCGAGG
>Ga0228702_1000455_pt1 | contig 31849 bp, 34 predicted proteins | sample McNCre217_Aug_MG_2_FD_178018 | JGI IMG/M metagenome (GOLD analysis project Ga0228702, IMG submission 178018) | Freshwater microbial communities from McNutts Creek, Athens, Georgia, United States - 20-17_Aug_MG | ecosystem: Environmental > Aquatic > Freshwater > Creek | place: USA: Georgia...
CCCACGTACTTGGCCGAAACCTTAAGGATCTGCGCTTCGTCGAGTGAGGTGTACGGCGGGTTGCTAACGTAGTCGGCCGCGCTTGGACCAGTGTAGTTGAAGTAATGGTTAGCCAGGAGCTGGCGTTGAATAGCGCGTGCGCTCACTGTGGCGTATGAATCAGTGCGGTTAAAGTCCTGAGCCGTAACTGCGGCAACGGTGAGACCCTGAGTGTTGCCCAGTGCCGAAAGTGCGGCGGCATTGGTGGTGGTAAAGCGTGCCATTGCGGCAACTTCCGGGCTAAATGCGTATGCAGGCAGCGCCACCGTGGTGAAAAGACCTGCGGCAAAAGCCATGCTGATTACGTTTCTAACGTCTTTGCGTTTCGTGAATTTCACGTGCGGCTTGGCAACTACAACGTACTTGCTGGTGCCGGTTATTTCTTGGGCCTCGAGCTCTAATACCTGCTGGACCTTGGCTTCGCGCTTAGCTTCGCGCTTAGCTTCTCGGGAATTGCGGCGCTTCTCCGCCTCACGAATGGAGCGGCGAGAGCGAAGTTCCATCGTTTCGAGAACGTTGACTTCAACGCTCGCACGATGCCTTCCGGTGCCCTGCTGTGCCACTTATCAAACCTCCGAATCGCAGCGGTTGAACCGCTCTCACACCGAAAACTCTTCGTTCTAAAAACCAGGGCTGTGAGCGTGGACGACCACCCTAGTTCGATTACCGCCAGGTTTGTGGCGGTAACCCGTTTAGTGTAGCAAACCCATTTTTGAGGTGAACACTTATGGGCATTTTGGCAAAGTTTTAATCGGAAACGTTCAGAAAGTAAACCGTGCGGGCCAATCCCGCTGTTAATTGCAGGTATTAGGCGCGCACAAAGAGATGGGCCGCGTCCTCAATGATGAGGCTCTCGCCCTCATGATGTCCGGCAACCCTAATGGCAACTCTTCGAGCCTTGAGCTCAAAGGTGAGGTTGGCGCCGGGAACAATTCCCAGTGTTTTCAGGTCGCTTAACAGGTTCACATCAACCTGCAGCGGCTCACCAATTCGAACCAGTTGATAAACCTTGGTTGAGTCGGTTAGGTCAATTTCTCCCACCGAAACCACGCCTTCACCAAAGTTGCCGTTGGCTTCATAACCAAACTCGCTGAGGCCGGGAATTGGGTTTCCGTACGGCGAAAGTGCGGGATCCTTGATGAGTTCAAGAATCTTTCGCTCAACTTTCTCGCTCATCACGTGTTCCCATCGGCAAGCCTCTTCGTGCACAAACTCCCACTCCAAACCGATTACGTCGGCTAACAGGCGTTCCGCCAGGCGGTGCTTACGCATCACCTTGATGGCTTCGGCTCGGCCAAAGTCGGTGAGTTCTAGGTGACGGTCGTTGCTAACCACCAGGTAGCCGAGACGCTCCATGCGAGCCACGGTCTGCGAAACCGTTGGACCACTGTGCTCCAAACGTTCACTAATGCGAGCACGCAGTGGAACCTGACCCTCTTCTTCGAGTTCCAAAATGGTGCGCAGGTACATCTCGGTGGTGTCAATCAAGTCGGTTGACATCTCCGGGCTCCTCCCAAACCTAGGTGCAAAACGAGGTAACCTCGTTTCGGCGCAGACCGCTAGTCACGCGCGCACTCTCCATTATTCCGTGAGAGTTGCCCTGCACAGCGGTGACTCGGTTGGTTTGGCGGAGCCAAAGGTAAACTTTTGTTATGGCTGACATCAAAATCCCTACCGAACTATTGCCCGCAGACGGTCGTTTTGGCTGTGGTCCATCGCGCGTGCGTCCGGCTCAGCTGGCCGCGTTTGCCACCGAAGGCGCAAAGCTCATGGGAACCTCACACCGCCAAGCCCCAGTGAAGAACCTGGTCAAGCGCGTTCAAGAGGGCTTGATGGACCTCTATCACAACCCAGCCGGTTACGAAATTGTGATTGGCGATGGTGGCTCCACCGCATTCTGGGATGTTGCGAGCTTCAGCCTGGCCGAGGGCAAGGCCCAGGCGCTGGTGCACGGCGAGTTTGGTGCAAAGTTTGCAAACGCGCTCAAGGCGCCGTGGCTTGAGAAGCCAACCGTGATCAGTGGCGAGCCCGGTGCCCGCCTGGAACTTCAGGCAGAGCCCGGAGTTTCGCTCTACGCTTACCCTCAGAACGAGACCAGCACCGGAGTGGTTGCTCCGGTCAAGCGCCTGGCCGGGGTTGACCAAGGCGCCATTTTCCTCACCGATGCCACCTCGGCTGCCGGAGGCATTGACTTTGACGCAACTGAAACCGACGTGTACTACTTTGCCCCGCAGAAGAACTTCGCCAGCGATGGCGGCTTGTGGTTTGCCCTAATGTCGCCAGCGGCAGTTGAACGCGCCGAGCGCATTGCAGCCAGTGACCGCTACATTCCCGAGTTTTTGAGCCTCAAGACCGCAATTGACAACTCGCGCCTAAACCAAACCCTGAACACTCCCGCTATTGCAACACTGTTCTTGCTGGCCGAGCAGATTGACTGGATGAACCAGAACGGCGGTTTGGCTTGGGCAGATGCCCGCACCAAAGAGGCATCGCAGCACATTTACAACTGGGCCGAGGCCAGCAGCTTTGCCACTCCATTTGTTGCCAACCCGGAGCACCGCTCGCAGGTGGTGGCCACCATTGACTTCAACCAGAACGTTGACGCCGCCCAAATTGCCAAGGTGCTTCGGGCCAACGGAATTGTTGACACCGAGCCGTATCGCAAGTTGGGCCGCAATCAGCTTCGAATTGCCACCTTCACTGCGGTGGATCTAGCCGACGTGCAACAACTCACTAAAGCCATTGATTACGTGGTGGGTGAACTCGGCAACTAGCCGGGCCGCTTTGGCTAAGCACAAACCAATCCAGTCACAAACCCATCTAGGCTAAGTACATGGTTCGGTTTTACATTAAGCACGTTGAGCGCAAGCCCGACCCCGAGCCAGTTCCTGTCAAGCCCAAGATTGCCATTGTGGTGGGGCTTATTCTTTGGACGGTTGCGTTACTTGCGCTTCTTGCCGCGCCCCAGAGTTTTCCATTTGAAGAGCCCCTTGCCCTTTACACCTGCATCGTTGGCATCGTCCTGGGCGTCTACGCTTTCTGGCACGTTCGTCGTCGCTGAATCTTCGGTAGCAACTTCATCGATGGCCGATTCAAGGGCCTCAGCCGCAGCCTCGGAACCCTCGTTTACCTCGTTGGTCAGCTCATCAGCTTCTTCGTCGGCTTCGTCATCGACTTCTTCATCGGCTTCAAGCGCAGCTGCCGCAGCTTCCGCTTCGAGAGCCGCCTGCAACGCCTTGTAGTCGGCCAAACGGTCGCTCCAAGGCACCCAAGCAGGTGCCAAAAGGCTGTCTGGGCCAGGAATGAGGTTGAGCTCCGAAACCGTGGTGGCGCCGTCTTGGGTAAACAGAGTCACGCAGAAACGCCAGTCGGGGTAGCCCTTTAGTTTGCTGGCAAAAAGGTACGAAACCACTCCGGAGTCGGCTTCGGCAATTTCATCGATGAACGAACCCACTGCCGAATCGCCATGCGCTTCAACAGCTGCGGCTTTTGCCAACTCCCGCAAATTTGCCATTTAGGCTTCGAGTTCCTCGGCGAGCTTGCGGAGTGCGGCCGCAATCTTGCGCGCCTGGTCACCCTCTGGGTGGCGGCCGTGCTGCAGTCCGTTACGAATGCGGTCTAGAACCGCAATGGTGCCCTCAACCAGAACTGCCAAGTCATCAGCCGGCTTGCGGTTGAGCTTGGCAAGGCTAGGAGGTGCGTCGAGCACACGGATCGAAAGCGCCTGAGGGCCTTTGCGTCCGTCGGCAACGCTGAACTCAACGCGGGAACCCTTGCGCAACGAAAATACGCCGTCTGGCAGCGCGTTGGCGTGAACAAATACCTGGGCTCCCTCGTCCGACTCAATAAAGCCGTAGCCCTTCTCTTCGTCAAAGAAGCGTACTTTTCCGGTTGGCATGATTCCTCTTTCTAAAACCAACCCACAGTTTACCGCACAGGTCATTTACCGCACTCGGAACCTAGGCCGGTGAGTGCCGGTGTAGGCGGTCCGAGGTATCCTAGAAGGATGGCTAATCAGAAGAAATCGCCGCGCGCAAACCGTAAACCAACGCAACCCGCCGCGGGTGCGTTGCGCGAGAGCCGCGTTGAAAACGTGCTGGCGTACATGGCAGCGGCTGTTATTGGCGTTTCGCTAATCACAATGATTGTTACCCTCGTTGCCCTGTTCGTTGGATTCCGGGATCTCCCCGCCGTTGTGGGAATTCTGCCGTCGATTGGCTTTCCGGCCGGGTTCCTTTTGGTTCTGGCCATTCTGGTAACCAACCTGATTCGTCGAAGCAGAGCTAATCGCTAGCGGCGCCATGAGCGACCTCCTAAAACTTGCGGGACAGCTGCGTGAAAGCAGCAATCAGCAACTTGTTGAGCTGCTACACCGCCGAACTGTTTCTGGAGTTTCCAAGGACTTTTTTGACCTAGCCCAAAGCCTGCTCAACACTCGAAGCATTGATCAAGCGCTCACTCGCTTGTGCGCGTCGGAGGTTGCGGCCCTGCAAGCCATTGCAAACGGCCATTCCGCGCCTGCCGCCGCAGTGGCCAGCCTGCGTAATCTTGCCCTGGTAACTGAAACCAATGGCAAACCCGAGCCCATTGCCGCCGTATCGGCCCAGCTGACCACAGCCCTCGCACTGTTGGCAAAAGGCGGCAGAGGCAACGCGGCGAGCGCGGATTATCAAGCATCTATGGCAACTGTATTTGGATCATCGATGCCCGCTGCGCCGGATGAGTTGCCCAATCAAGAAGCCACGCTTGGTCTAGCCGCAATTGCCGCATTTGAAACCCAATTGGCACTTACCGAGTTGGTGCTGGACGTTGAGCAACACCTTGTGAAGCAGATTGGCAAGACCGGGTTTGGCGTGGGCGATGTAAAACGGCTCAGCACGCACCTGAACAAGAGCACCAATGCTGTTCGTGGTTACTTTGTGTTGGCCCAACAGTTGCAGCTGTTGCAGCTGAATGGCGAGCGCTGGTTCCTAACCTCTGCAGCCCAAGATTTTCTCAATGCCTCGGTAATGCAGCGCTGGCTGCTGATTGCCACTCAGTGGGTTCGTTCGCTCGGGCCAACAGGCGCAGCCGAACTGCTCAAGTTGGTGGATGCCGCTTCTCCGGATACGCCGATTGATCTGAACACCATGCTGAAAAGCGTTTTTCCGCTTGCGAATGACGCCCTGGGCAATGAGCTGAACGTGCTTCACGAACAGGCTCAGGACATTGGTTTCAGCGTTCACGGCCTAGCCACCAGCCTCTTGGCCCCAAGTCTGCGGGGCGAGTTTAGCGTGGCCGCAAAAGCCGTGGAAAATCACCTGCCGGCTGCCCAACACTCGCTTATTGTGCAGGCCGACCTTAGCCTGATTGCGCCTGGGCCGCTAGACACAAAAACCGAAGCCACACTGCGCAAGTTTGCCACCGTTGAGCAGGTGTCGGTGGCCTGCAGTTACCGACTCTCGCCTTTGAGCGTTACCCACGGTCTGGAATGTGGGCTTTCTATAGAGGAAATCCGTGACCTTTTGCTGGAACTAAGCTCAAAACCACTGCCGCAGCCCGTTGATTATTTACTCAATGAGGTGCAGGAACGATTTGGCCGGCTCACCATTCTTGCCGGCAATGGTGCAAGCAAAGCCATACTCAAGTGCACACAGGGTATGCTGCTCACCGAGATTCTGAACGATGTGCGAGTTCGCGCATTCGCCTTTGCACCCCTAACGGCGTCAAGTATTGCCACCCGTTTTGACCCCGAGGTCCTTTACTTTGCCCTTCGCGATCACGGCTACTTGCCAATTCGCATCGATGCTGCCGGAGCGGTGATTTCGCCTCGAGCCAAGCACTCTTGGGGACTCAACACATCTGCCCTCAACCAAGACCCGGTAGAAGACCTCGTTGCCAGGTTGCGTGCCGCCGACCAAAAGGTTGGTAGCCAGCCAAACGACCAAGACCTCCTAAGGCAGTTGCAGTTGGCGGTAAAAAACAAGGCCCAAATCACCGTGGCCGTTTCCGCACGCGACGGATCAGAAGTTGAGTTCCGCATTGTGCCAACCGCGGTGGCTAATGGTCGTGTTCGCGGACTAGACAAAAAGGCAGACATTGAACGCACTCTGCCGCTCGAGAAGATTCTGAGGGTGAGTTTTTGAACAACCTAGGTCCATTCTGTTGCTCTGCTGCACCCGTCAGCGCCCGGGCATAGGCTAGAAGGTATGCCCGTGGGACCGCTGATTGTTCAAAGCGACAAAACCGCACTGCTCGAGGTGGATCACCCCGATGCCGCGGACGCTCGTCACGACCTGAGCATTTTTGCCGAATTGGAGCGCGCTCCCGAGCACATTCACACCTACCGGATCACTCGTCTTGGGCTTTGGAATGCGCGAGCAGCCGGCCATGACAGCGGCTTTGTATTGGATGTTCTCGACAAGTACGCCAAGTTTCCCGTGCCCGCGGCGGTTCGTACTGACATTGCCGAGACCATGGCGCGTTACGGAAAACTCACCATTCAACGCAGTGAATCCGGTGAACTAGAACTGCACTCCGAGTCTGTGGCGGTGCTTTTGGAAGCGGCTCGCAACCGCAAGATTTCTGAGTTGCTTGACGGACCCATCAATAGCAACACCTTCCGGATTCGCCCGTGGGCACGCGGTCAGGTAAAGCAAGAACTACTAAAGCTGGGTTGGCCCGCCGAAGACTTCGCTGGCTACACCGATGGCACTCCGCACGCCATTTCGCTGCACGAAACCGGCTGGGAAATGCGCAATTACCAGCGCCAGGCGGTTGAAAAGTTCTGGACGGGCGGCAGCGGCGTTGTGGTACTACCGTGCGGTGCGGGTAAGACCATCGTTGGTGCCGGGGCAATGAGCGTTGCCGGAACCAGCACGCTGATTTTGGTTACCAACACAGTAAGCGCCCGCCAGTGGAAAGCCGAACTGATTAAGCGCACCTCGCTCACCGAGGATGAGATTGGCGAGTATTCGGGAAGCCTCAAGGAGGTAAAGCCCGTGACCATTGCCACATATCAAATTCTCACCACTAAGCGGAAAAACGAGTACGCCCACCTTTCGCTTCTGAACGCCAAGGACTGGGGACTTATTGTGTACGACGAAGTGCACTTGCTCCCGGCACCCATCTTTAAGCTCACCGCCGACTTACAGGCACGCCGCCGATTGGGTCTAACCGCCACACTGGTTCGAGAAGACGGCAAAGAGGGCGACGTGTTCAGCCTGATTGGTCCAAAGCGCTTTGACGCCCCCTGGAAGGACATTGAACAGCAGGGATACATTGCGCCGGCAAACTGTTTTGAGGTTCGCGTGGACCTGCCCGAGAGCGAGCGTTTGGAATACGCCATTGCCAACCTGGACGAGCGTTACAGATTGGCCGCCACATCGCCAAGCAAGATCTCGGTGATTTCGCAACTGCTCAAACGTCACGCGGGAGAACCCACCCTGATCATTGGGCAATATCTGGACCAAATAGATGCCGTTGCGGGAGCTCTGAAGGTGCCAAAAATCACCGGCGACACTCCCGTTGACGAACGCGAACGCCTCTTCCAGGAGTTTCGTGAGGGCAAATTAACCACGCTTGTGGTTTCCAAGGTGGCCAACTTCAGCGTTGATCTGCCGGAAGCCAGCATGGCAATTCAGATCTCTGGCTCGTTTGGGTCGCGCCAGGAAGAGGCTCAGCGCCTCGGTCGTTTGCTCAGGCCAAAGGCCGATGGCCGCAGTGCGAGTTTCTACACCCTGATTTCGCGCGACACAGTTGACCAAGACTTTGCCCAAAACCGCCAACGATTCCTGGCCGAACAGGGCTACAGCTACACCATTCTCAACGCCGGCGAGCTATAAGCTCGCGCCTTGATTGGCAAATCAATAACTGGCGACCAACTGTTGGCCCCTCGGCAATCATCGATGTGGGTAAACTCCCAAGTAATACTCAAAGTTCTCTCAGTTTTCTCACAGGAAACGTTGGGAAGTTATAGGCATGACAAACAACGCAGCCACCGATGACGGTATCAAGGTTCTAATCGTTGACGACGAACCAAGCATTCGCGACCTCCTAACCCGCCACCTGCGCTTTGAAGGATTCCGCACCCATGCTGTGGCAAACGGAGCCGATGCGGTCAGCGCGGTGCAGAATGGCGACCCCGATATTATTTTGCTTGACGTGATGCTCCCGGACATGAGCGGTTTCTCGGTTACCACCAAAATCCGCTCGCTAGGCATTACCGCCCCAATACTTTTTCTAACCGCGCGCGACGAAACCGAAGACAAAATCAACGGCCTGCGTGTGGGCGGCGACGACTACGTGACCAAGCCATTCAGCCTCAGCGAGATTGTTGCCCGTATTCACGCCATTCTTCGTCGCACCAAGGCACCTGTGACTCACGAAGCCGTACTGGAAGTTGGCGAAATCAGCATCAATAACGATGCCCACGAGGTGTACGCAAACGGCCAGCTGGTGGAGCTCTCGCCCACCGAATACAACTTGCTTCACTATTTGATGAGCAATCCAAACCAGGTTCTAAGCAAACTCCAGATTCTGGACCATGTTTGGGACTACGACTTTGGTGGCAACACGGGAATTGTTGAATCTTATGTTTCTTACATTAAGAAGAAGCTCAAGCCATACATCTCCGAAGAAGTGATTCACACCAAGCGCGGTGTTGGCTACATGTATCGCTCCAACAAGAAAGCCTAAGAATTGCCAAGACGCCTCGGGAACGCCTGGGAGTTTATCTCGCTCCGTGCCAAACTCACCACTTTGAGTGTGGCAATCATCGGTGTTCTGTTGGTGGTTTCCAGTTTGGGAACAACGGCTCTTCTAAAAACTTATTTGCAGCAAAGTCAAGACACTTTGCTCACCGCCGCGGCCACAACGCTAGCCGGCGAAGACCCTGCACTGCTGGAAGAGCGTTTGGCAACCCGTCGGGTGCAACTCCCCCGGCTTCCGAGCGACTACTACATTGCATACTTGGATAACTCGGGCACACTTGAAATTGGTTTGGTTTCCTCAACCCGAAGTAACCAGGACGTGCCAAATCTGAACGGCTTCAGTTCCAACTACGTGTCCGCCAGCGCCGGCCGGCCGTTTGAAACTTCAACCGTGACCAACGGCAAATACAAGAGTTGGCGCATGGTGGCAGTTCCTCTCACCAACGTGAACGGCAGCTTGATTGTTGCCTTGCCAACCACCAGCAACGATGCACTGCTCAGCCAGTACCGAGGCATTGGCAGCGGCTTTGGACTCCTGCTTCTAGTTTTGAGCGCTTTGGCAATTTGGATCACCATCACGCAAGCTCTGCGCTCCTTGGGTGAAGTTGAGCGAACGGCCGAGGCGGTTGCCGCGGGAGACATCTCCAAGCGATTGATTGAGCGCCCCGGCAAGACCGAGGTGGCTCGCATAAACCGAGCACTGAACTCTATGCTCAACTCCATTGAAGGCGCCATTGCGTCGCGCAACAAAACGCTCGAACAGATGCGTAGATTTGTGTCCGACGCCAGCCACGAACTGCGCACTCCCCTGGTTTCTGTCCGAGGTTACGCCGAGTTGTATCGCTTAGGAGCACTAAAAAAGAAGAGCGACGTGGCTGAGGCAATGGCTCATATTGAGGCCGAAGCCATTCGCATGAGCGACTTGGTTGAAAGCCTGCTGGCACTAGCCCGACTAGACGAAAATGCCAAGACCAGCATGCAACCGGTTGACCTGCACGAGATTGCGCAGCGCGCCGCGAAGGATGCATCGGTGGCCGACGGAAATCGTGAGATCAACCTGATTCACCTGGACGGTACGCCTCTTTCCAAGAACGTGGCGCTAATCATGAACGGCGATGCGGGTCAGCTACGACAGGTGCTGACCAACCTGCTTGCCAACGCCTGCAGATTCTCACCGATGGGCGCCAGCATAGAGGTGGCCATTGGCCAAAAAGATGGCCGCACCACTCTTGAAGTGCGCGATCACGGCGAAGGTATTCCAAAGGAACTCCGCGCCAAGGTGTTTGAGCGTTTCTACCGCGCCGACAACTCGCGAAACCGCGAGACCGGCGGCTCGGGCCTTGGCTTGGCAATTGTGAGCACCATTGTCAAGCACCACAACGGCAGCGTTGAGGCTCTCGAAACTCCTGGTGGCGGAACCACCATGCGCGTAATCATTTAGACCCGCTTAAAGCAGAATCCCCGCGATGTTCGCATCGCGGGGATTTGCTGCTTGAGACCTAGAAGTCCTGCCCTCTGGGACTAGAAGTCCATGCCTCCACCAGGAGCAGCAGGTGCTGCAACCACTGGCTCGGGCTTGTCGGCTACAACGGCCTCGGTGGTGAGGAACAGACCAGCAATCGATGCTGCGTTCTGCAGAGCCGAGCGGGTTACCTTCACTGGGTCGTTGATTCCGGCGGCCAGCATGTCTACGTACTCGCCGGTTGCAGCGTTAAGGCCGTGGCCCTCAGGAAGGTTGGAAACCTTCTCGGCAACCACACCAGGCTCGAGGCCTGCGTTGATTGCAATCTGCTTGAGCGGAGCCGAGATGGCTACCCTCACAATGTTTGCACCGGTTGCCTCGTCGCCAACCAGGGTCAGCTTGTCGAATACGTCGCTACCAGCCTGAAGCAGTGCAACACCACCACCGGCAACAATGCCTTCTTCAACCGCAGCCTTTGCGTTGCGAACTGCGTCTTCAATGCGGTGCTTGCGCTCCTTGAGCTCAACCTCGGTGGCGGCACCAGCCTTGATCACGGCAACACCGCCGGCGAGCTTAGCCAAGCGCTCCTGCAGCTTCTCGCGGTCGTAGTCGCTGTCGCTAGCGCCAATCTCGCGGCGGATCTGCTCAACGCGACCGTTGATCTGATCTGGCTCGCCAGCGCCCTCAACAATGGTGGTCTCGTCCTTGGTGATTACTACCTTGCGAGCACGACCCAGCAGGTCGAGAGTTGCGTTCTCCAGCTTTAGGCCAACCTCTTCCGAGATGACCTGTCCGCCGGTGAGGATGGCAATGTCCTGCAGCATAGCCTTGCGGCGGTCGCCAAAGCCAGGAGCCTTAACTGCAACCGACTTGAAGATTCCGCGGATCTTGTTCACGATCAGGGTGGCCAGAGCCTCACCTTCAATGTCCTCGGCAATGATGAGCAGTGGCTTGTTGGCCTGGATTACCTTGTCAACAATTGGCAGCAGGTCCTTGATGCTGCTGATCTTGCTGTTTGCAATCAGAACGTAAGCGTCTTCAAGAACAGCTTCCTGACGCTCAGGGTCGGTAACCATGTAAGCGCTCAGGTAACCCTTGTCAAAGCGCATACCCTCGGTGAGCTGAAGGTCAATGCCAAAGGTGTTGCTCTCTTCAACGGTTACAACGCCCTCGCGGCCAACCTTGTCAATGGCCTCGGCAATGAGCTCACCAATCTGCGAGTCGCCTGCCGAAATGCTTGCGGTGGCAGCAATCTGCTCCTTGGTCTCAACTGGCTTTGCGTTGTTGAGCAGCTGTGCAATTACAGCCTCAACAGCCTTGTCAATGCCGCGCTTCAGCGAGATTGGGTCTGCACCTGCAGCCACGTTGCGGAGACCTTCGCGAACCAGGGCCTGAGCCAACACGGTTGCGGTGGTGGTGCCGTCACCGGCAACGTCATCGGTCTTCTTTGCAACTTCCTTAACCAGCTCTGCGCCAAGACGCTCTAGTGGGTCTTCCAGTTCAATTTCCTTGGCGATCGAAACACCATCGTTGGTGATGGTAGGTGCGCCCCACTTCTTCTCCAGAACAACGTTGCGTCCACGTGGACCAAGGGTCACCTTTACGGTGTCTGCAAGGATGTTGAGTCCGCGCTCTAGGCCGCGGCGTGCTTCCTCATCAAAGGTAATGATCTTTGCCATTTAGGGTTTCTCCCGTTTGGAATAAGTACTTTTTATTAGCACTCACGGTATGCGAGTGCTAATCCATTTTGGCACTCTCACCCCAAGAGTGCAAATGATCAAACCACCATCGATGGCTGAATTTCGCCCACGGCTAACGGCCAACCCGTCGCCCGGCAAAGCACCCCAAACAAACCCGTTAAACACCAAACCCCTCGGCCCCGAGAAACTCGGTGCAAAGGGGTTGGTACAGGTTTACGTTTAGAGAACGTGAACGTTGTCGGCCTGTGGACCCTTGTCGCCGCTCTTTACGTCGAACTCCACACGCTGGTTCTCCTTGAGCTCACGGTAGCCCTCGCTCTGGATAGCGCTGAAGTGTACGAATACATCTGCTCCGCCGTCCTGAGTGATGAAGCCGAAGCCCTTCTCAGAGTTGAACCACTTTACGGTTCCTTGTGCCATTTTGTTGCTCCTGTTACTACGGGTTCAGTGAGATGCGTTATTTCACTGCGTCGCATAGTAACCAAACGGCTCTATGCAGGGCCTGAGCACAATGCAAAAACCCCTTTTTGACTACTCGAAGTTTAGCGGCGGCAAACTACGTCACTACAAGCGTTTTCGATGAAAATTACCGCAAGGTTATTGGAAAGTTATACAAAGCGCCTAATTTGAATCGTTTTTATCTGTAATCGCTTCCAATTACCACTGTGATGGGGTCTGCGTAAGTGGCAGCAACCACCACCTCATAGTTACCAAGAGTCTTCAGCAAGTTCTGTGCCGCGCTTTTTGCCGTGTCATTAACCGCATACACAATGGTCTTTGGCGCGGTGGTGGCTAACGGGATTGGAGTGAGTCCCCCGGCTGGATCCGGCATGGTTTGTTGGGTTGCTCCAGGTGCATAGGCATTAACGGCACTAAGCACATTCCAGCCCGAGTCATAAAGACTCTGGGCCACTTTCCCGGCCAAACCCTTGGTTTCGGTGGTGTCTACAACGGTAACTCCAACACCATTTGAGTTGAAACTTTGCTGCTGCGCGCTGTTGTTGCTGCTCACGCTGCCGTTAAACACGCTGGAATCGCTAGTGAAGTTCAAAACAGCAATGCTTGCCGCGCTGAGAACCACAGTTACCGTGGCGTATCGCGAGAAGGAAACGAGGCGACTGGTTGCTGTGCGCTTGGCTCGGTGGCGGCCACCTGCATCGGTGACTGCGTCAAATACGTCCTTTGGGAAGTTTTGAGCCATGAGTCCTGCTTTGATTTAAGTGCGCAACCCGCGCTTTTCAATATTATCTGGAGGACGCCATGGACTTTCCTGTGAACAAGACCAACGATGAATGGCGCGCGGAGCTGAACGACTTTGAGTACCACGTGTTGCGCGAGGCGGGCACCGAGCGGGCTTACACGGGCGAGCTGCTGGATGAAAAGCGTGAGGGCTCTTTTAGTTGCCGCGGTTGTGGGGCCTTCCTGTTCAAGAGTGAAACCAAGTTTGACTCGCACTGCGGTTGGCCAAGTTTTTATGAGCCGCAAGCCGATCACGCCGTTGTGCTGCGGGAAGACCGAAGCCATGGAATGGTTCGAGTTGAGGTGCTTTGCGCCAACTGCGGTGGCCACCTGGGCCACGTGTTTGAAGATGCACCACAGACTCCCACTGGCGACCGCTACTGCATCAATAGCGTGAGCATCACTTTTTCTGAGGCGTAGGCTAAGGCCATGAGCGAATTTGATGCAGACGAGTTTCAGAAGAAACTCAAGAAAAAGGTTGCCAAGAAAACCAAAAAGATGGGCAACGTGCAAATCAACGGTGGCAAGTCCAGCGCCTTTTACTTCATGGGTTTTGTTGGTGCGGCAATCTACTTTGTGTCCCGCGCCAACGGCTTCTGGGATGGCACACTTGGCTTCTTGAAGGCTTTGGTTTGGCCGGTGTTTCTGGTCTACCAGGCGTTTGTGAGCTTGCTCGGTTAGTTATTTAACAAAATGTGAAAGCCTCCCGCTTGGGAGGCTTTTCTTTTGGTTGAGTTTTGCAGCCGCGTTTTGAGCCGACAGGGCGGTGTGCTGAGAGCCGACTATGCGGGGCGTCGAGGACGCACCGAAAATTTAGCTTTTAGTGTTTCGGTTGGCGTAGCCGACTCCGATTTAAGGCGGCAGATTTTGGAGCCGACTATGGGACTCGAACCCACAACCCCCGCTTTACAAGAGCGGTGCGCTACCAATTGCGCCAAGTCGGCCTGAACCACTTGGGTTCGTTACAAGTTTAGCCGAGCAGCCACGCATAGACTCGAGCCACGAGAGGTTTCAACGAGGAGGGGCGATGGACGGCATGGGTTGGCTGGCAGCCGCGGCGGCGAGCGCCGTTGGCCTTGCGGTGACCTTGAGGCTGCTCACCGACGCCGAGTTACTTGAGCCGGGGGCATGGCGTGGGCGGCGCGGGGCAATCATCGGTGCGGTGACTTTTGTTCTTGAGCTCATTGCTTTGGCGCCAAACGGAGTACCGGACTTTAGTGCCGGCAATCTTGCAGCGGCCGCCGTTGCACTCGTAACGGTCCCCCTGGTCCTGATTGATCGCCGCGACAACAGGCTCCCCAACCCCATCACCTACGGTTTGCTATTGGTGGGGCTTGGCTTTGCCATTGAACAAGCCGCGCTCTCGAGCAACTGGCTGAACCTTGGTCTTGCCATTGGCTTTGGCATCATGCCCGGCATTTTCATGCTGATCATGGTGCTCGTGAGTCGCGGCGGCGTTGGCATGGGAGACGCCAAACTTGCGGCCGGATTAGGCATTGCGGCGGCGCTAACGAGTCCGCGCCTGGTACTCACATCGATGGCCGCTGCATACCTTATTGGTGGGCTCTGGGCACTGGCTCTACTGATTCAGAAGCGAGCCACTCGCAAGACCGCTTTGGCTTTTGGGCCCTTCCTGTTGGCGGGATTTTGGGTTGCCTACCTGTTCTTGAGATAACACCAGCCACGCAAGAATAGGAACATGGAGAACCAAAACAAGCACCCGGTGAGTCTGTGGGTTGCCGCGTTTTTCTTGACTGCGCTCCTCCAGGTGTTCCGCGGCGCCATTGGCGACACCACCATTTTTGTGACTGGCACGGTAATTCTCTTTCTAAGCGGCACTGCTCTGCGCAACTTGGATTTTCCCGCCGCCCGCTTTAGCAAAAGCAAACCGCTGTTTTACACAACCGCCGCATTGATGGTGGTACTCACGGCAATCCCCCGCCACACTCCCCTCATGATGGTGCTGTTCTTTGCGCTGCTGCCACCGCTGCTCCTGTTGGCCTGGGGAGACCATACTGTTTACAAGAGCAAGGCAACGCCCCGAATCCGGCGCGCTCGCCTCATGTGGATTGTTTGGGCCGTGAGCATGTGCCTGTGGGAGTTTTCGGCAAACATACTTGGCCAACTGGAGGGCGGTAAATACGTTTACCCAACTATCAGTGTTCTGGTTGACCCGATGCTCGACGGCCCAATAGGCAAGGCCGGCTTCGTGGTTGCCTGGCTGCTAATTGGCTACGGCCTGATCAAAGTGAGCCCCAAGAAATGACCTATTGGCTCACGGTTGGCGGCTATTTGGGGCTGCTGCTCATCGGTGTAATTTTGTGGCTGGCCACACGCGGGGGCGAAGGCAAGTTTGCCTCGCTAAGCGAGATGTTCCGCCGAATCATGCACTACCGCGGCACACGCTTGGGGCTACTCATGTTCTGGTGGTGGCTGGGATGGCACTTCCTGGTTTCGGTGGTTGGCCGCTAGCCATGTTGCAGGGCGGTAAGTTGGTCACATGATTTTGCGACAAGTTGCCCAGCGAATTGAAAACCTCGACCGCGCGGTTGCGTTCTATAACGAGATTCTCGGCGTGGAGCCGGTTGCGGTGTTCAACCCACCCGGTTTTGCGTTTTACAAGCTTGGCCAAACTCGCTTGTTCTTGGATGTCAATGCACCGAGCTCCCTGATTTACCTAGAAGTTCCCAGCGTTCGCAAGAGCATCGATGAGTTGCGTGCTCGTGGCATAAAGGTTCTGAGCGAACCGCACATCATCTTCCCGGACCCCGACGGGGTGTTTGACGCTCCAGGCGACGAATGGCTTGGCTTTGTTGAAGACTCGGAAGGCAATCACCTAGGCCTGATGAGTCGCGAGCCCGCGGAATAGAACTCAAATAAAGAGACCCAGGCCAAAGCCTGGGTCTCTTGACGTTAATCCGAGGAACTAGCCCTTTGTAACCTGCTGCACCCACTGTGCAAACATCGCTGCACTGGTGAGGCTCTGGTTGGTGAGTGGGTACTGCTGACCGTTCACAACAATGGTTGGAGTTCCGCCAACGGTTACCTTGGTTCCGGCAACCACATACTTGGGGTCAAGCACCTTGCTGGTGGTCTTGGTGACCCAGTTGTGATAGGTGTTGCCGTTGATGCACGAACTGATCTTGTCGGCGTTAGAAACACCGGCATCCTTGGCGCGCTGTATCAGAGCAGCGTTGTCTGGGCCAATGGTTTGCTCGGCTGGCTGGTTGGCAAAAAGCTGAGAGTTGAACTCAAAGTACTGGTCCGGCGAGTACGTGGCAACACAGATTGCTGCGTTTGCTGCACGGCTGGAATAGGCGTTTGGCGACTGGCCATCCAGGAACGAAATTGGGTGAATCTCAACGGTTGCAAGGCCGCTCTTTACCCACTGCCTAATCTGCTCTGAGTTAGCGGTTTCAAAGGCGCCACAAACCGGGCACTGGTAGTCCACGTACATGATGATGTTTGGAACGCCTGCCGCGCCAGCCGAAGGGTTTGGTTTTGGGGTGTTTGTGTTAGTAAAGGCTTGGAGTGCAGAACCAATCTTGATGCCGCTGTCAAAGCTCATGTTGGTTGGTTCGGCCTTGGCGTTTCCACTGGTCTGCTGGGCGTTGATTACTCCCCAAGCAACTAGGCCAACAACTACCAAACCACCGATGATCGCAGTGAGTTTTAGGGCCACACTCTTGGAACGGTCCTTGCGGGCACGGGCCTCACGGAGTTGACGAGCCTTCTCGCGAGTTGCCTCGCGTTGGGCCGAGCGAGTCTGACGTGGTTCGTGTGCGTTCATAGGGATGAGTTCCTCTGTTCAAAACTGTGACCATAAGGTTATGGTTTCAGCACGAGATTCAATGATAAACCACCACCCTGTGTTGGGATAATGGAACAACCTGCGATGTTTGTCACAGGCTCATTCACAACGGATCGTCCGGCACGTACCTGCCGGTGAAAGAGATAGCTAAAAATGGCATCAGTAACATTTGACAACGCAACCCGCCTCTACCCAGGTGGAACCCGTCCGGCAGTTGACAAGCTCAACATCCAAATTGCCGATGGAGAGTTCCTGGTTCTGGTTGGACCTTCGGGTTGTGGAAAGTCCACCTCCCTCCGCATGTTGGCTGGTCTGGAAGACGTAAACGAGGGTCGCATCCTTATTGGCGACCGCGACGTAACCGACGTGCCACCAAAGGACCGCGACATTGCGATGGTTTTCCAGAACTACGCACTGTACCCACACATGACCGTGGCAGAAAACATGGGCTTTGCCCTGAAGATTGCCGGCGTAAGCAAGGAAGAGCGCGCAGAGCGCGTTCTTGAGGCTGCCCAGCTTCTTGACCTGGAGCCTTACCTGAGCCGCAAGCCAAAGGCCCTTTCGGGTGGTCAGCGTCAGCGTGTTGCAATGGGTCGCGCCATTGTTCGTAAGCCACAGGTGTTCCTCATGGACGAGCCGCTGTCTAACCTAGACGCCAAGCTCCGTGTTCAGACCCGTACTCAGATCGCTTCGCTGCAGCGTCGTCTTGGCGTAACCACCGTTTACGTTACCCACGACCAGGTTGAGGCAATGACCATGGGTGATCGCGTTGCGGTTCTCAAGGATGGCCTCCTCCAGCAGGTTGACACCCCACGCAACCTCTACGAGCGCCCACAGAACGTATTCGTTGCAGGCTTCATCGGCTCGCCAGCAATGAACCTGCTGCAGCTCCCGATTGTTGAGGGTGGCGTTCAGTTTGGCAACATCGTAATTCCGGTTGCCAAGACCGTGCTTGCCAAGACCAAGGCCAAGACCGTTACCCTGGGTGTTCGTCCAGAAGACCTAACCGTTACCAAGAAGGACGGCATTGAAGTTGACCTCGATGTTGTTGAAGAGCTTGGAGCCGACGGCTACGCATACGGAACCGCCACAGTTGATGGCGCCAAGGCCGAGGTGGTGGCTCGCGTTCACGGAACCGATCACCCACACGCCGGCGACAAGGTATTCCTGAAGCCAGAGGGCGGAATCATCCACTTGTTCGACGTTGAGTCGGGCGCTCGTCTGAACGACTAGTTAGTTCTTCAGTGACTTCCAAACTGGAAATCACGGCTGCCACGGTAGAGCCAGCACTGCTGGATCTACCGTGGCATTTGCCGTTAGAGGACTGGCCCGCAGAGAACATCGCTGCACTTCCAAAGGGTCTGAGCCGCCACACCGTGCGCTTTGCGCATCTGGCCGACTACGTGATTGCCATTAAGGAAACCCTTCCGGAACTGGCCAAGCGTGAGTACGAAACGCTGAAAAAACTTGGGAACCTTGATGTTCCAAGCGTGGAACCATTCGCCATTATCAATGGGCGTGAGACCACAGAGGGCGAACCACTGCTCTCAGTGCTGGTTACCCGCCACCTAAAGTTTTCTCTCCCCTACCGCGCCATGTGGAGCCAAGGGTTGCGCGCCGAGACCGCAACGCGCCTGGTTGACGCGCTGGCTCTGTTGCTAGTCCGCTTGCACATTGCCGGGTTCTTTTGGGGCGACGTAAGCCTGAGCAACACCCTGTTCCGCCGGGATGCCGGCGCGTTTGCCGCCTACTTGGTTGATGCCGAAACCGGGCACCTCTACGAGAGCGGTTTGAGCAACGGCCAGCGCGAGAACGACCTCGAGATTGCTCGAGTAAACATTGCCGGCGAGCTAATGGATCTGATTGCCAGTGGTCACGCCGCGCCTGGCGTTGATGCGGTGGCTACCAGCGAACGCATTGTCACGGCCTACCGCGAACTGTGGACTGAACTCACCGCCGTTCAGGTCATCGATGCCAGTGAGCGCTACAAGATCAATGCGCGAGTGCAGAAGCTGAACAAACTGGGCTTTGACATTGAGGAACTTGCAATTAGCACCACCGCCGACGGCACCAAGGTGAAGATTCAGCCCAAGGTGGTTGACGCCGGTCACCACGGCCGCCGCCTGATGCGACTCACCGGCTTGGATGTTGAAGAGAACCAAGCCCGCCGCTTGCTCAACGACCTGGACCAGTACCGCGCCGAGCACCAGCGCCTGGGAGCAGACGAAGAGGTTCTGGCTCACGAGTGGCTGAGCCACAACTTTGAGCCGGTTATTTTGGCTATTCCGCGCGAGATGACGGGAAAGTTGGAGCCTGCAGAGGTTTACCACCAGGTTCTGGAGCACCGATGGTACATGAGCGAACACAGGCACGGCGACATCTCACTGCAGGAAGCAGTGAATGACTACGTGGTCAACGTGTTGAGCAAGCGTCGCGATGAAGAAGCGCTGATAATGCCCAACACCACAGACTCGCTGGTTTTGCCGGACCCGGTGCCCACGGGAACCATCGTTGCAATTGACGACGAAGAAACCGACTGGCGCGATTTGGTTTAGCGCTCACTTGCCCTAGAAACGAAGAAAGCCCGCCAATCGGCGGGCTTTCTTGTTGAGGCTTACTTGAGCTTGTGGCCCGCGGCAATGCGGCGCTTAGCAACCTCGTAAAGGGTTACGCTGGCCGCGATGCCGGCGTTGAGGCTCTCGGTTGCGCCGTGGATTGGGATGCTTACCACCGTGTCGCAGTTTTCCTGCACGAGGCGCGAGAGGCCTTTGCCCTCAGAGCCAACCACCAGAAGCACCGGTTCGTCGGCCAGACCAAAGTTTGGCAACGATACGTCGCCGTCGCCGTCTAGACCAACCACAAACACGCCGCGCTTTTTCATTTCCTTGAGCGTGGTGGTGAGGTTGCTGGCTAGGGCAACCGGAATACGAGCCGCGGCACCAGCCGAGGTCTTCCAAGCGCTTGCGGTAACACCTGTGGAACGACGCTGCGGCAGGATTACACCCTGACCACCAAAGGCCGCCACCGAACGGATAATGGCACCCAGGTTACGTGGGTCGGTGATGCCGTCGAGGGCTACCAACAGTGGCTTCTGGCCCTTATCAAGGATGTTGTCGAGCAACTCCATTGGGTGCGAATACTTGTATGGAGGCACCGCCAGAGCAATGCCCTGGTGAACGGCGTCCATGCCCGTCATGCGGTCGATCTCCGGGCGAGTGACTTCGTGGATTGGAATCTGACGCTTGTTGGCAAACGCAATGGCTTCCTTCACGCGGTCGTCCATTTCAATGCGAATGGCCAGGTACATGGCGGTGGCCGGAATCTTGGCTCGCAGGGCCTCGAGCACGCTGTTGCGACCGCTCAAGACCTCGTTGGCATCTGCGGCCTTGGCAACGCGCTGGGTGTTGCGCGACGCGGCACCGGCCGCACCAGCGGTGCGTGCGCTAGGGGCCAGGAACTCGCCCTTGCGTGAGGTGGCCGACTGCGACTTGAGCTTTTCGCGACGCTCGGCAGCCTTCTGCTTTGGGTGCCCCTTGCGGTCTTCGCCGCGTGGGGTTGGGCCCTTGCCCTCTAGTGCCTGGCGGCCGTGGCCACCGGTTCCTACTTTGCTGCCCTTACCGCGCTTAGCGGCTCCCGGTCTTCCTGGCTTAGCCATTTACGCTCCAATTGGTGGTTTCGGCGCCATCCTGTAAAACAATGCCGGCGGCGGTGAGTTGATTGCGAATGGCATCTGCCAGCGCAAAATCCTTGTTGGCACGCGCCTCATTGCGCTGCTGAATCAGACCCTGAATCAGGGAGTCGAGCGCCTTGTGCTCCCCCGAGTTACCTGCGCCCCGAGTCCACTCGGGCGCCATTGGGTCAACGCCAAGCACGGCGAGCATGGAACGCACGGCAAGCGCGTTTTGAGTAACAGCCGCCGAGTCACCACCATCGATGGCAGTGTTACCGGCACGAACCGCCTCGTAAACCGCGGCGAGCGCGCTTGGAATTGCCAAATCGTTGTCCATGGCAGCAACGAAGTCTTCCGGCAAGTTGCCAAACAGGTTTGCGAGCTTGGAACCATCGATGGCGAAAGCGGCAGCTCCAACCAACTTTGCCGCGCGCTCTAGGAAGCCGGTGATGCGGTCGAAGGCTGCCTGAGCCTCGGCAATCACGCTTGGACTGTAGTCGAGCACCGAGCGGTAGTGTGCGCTGCCCAGCCAGTAGCGGATTACCAGCGGGTTGCCCTGAGCCAGCAGGTCGGCGGCAAAGATGCTGTTGCCCAGGCTCTTGCTCATCTTGTTGCCCTGAACGTTAACAAGCCCGTTGTGTAGCCATAAGTTGGCAAAGGCATAGCCGGCGGCGCGGCTCTGGGCGAGTTCGTTTTCGTGGTGCGGAAAACGCAGGTCAAGGCCGCCGCCATGAATGTCAAACTGCGAGCCAAGGTACTTGGTGCTCATGGCGGAGCACTCAATGTGCCAACCGGGGCGACCGGCACCAAAGCGGGTCTGCCAGGTTGCGCTGGCCGGTTCGCCCGGCTTGGCGGCCTTCCAGAGTGCAAAGTCACGCGGATCGCGTTTTCCGCGGCCGTCCGCATCGCCGGCGTCTGCCATGTCATCGAGGTTTTGGTTAGTGAGCTCGCCGTAACTGGCCCACTTGCTGGCGGCAAAATATACGTCCGCCGAGCCATCGGTGGCCTGGTAGGCGTAGCCCGCCTCAATCAAACGTTCAATCAGCGCCAACATCTCGGGAATGCTCGCGGTGGCACGCGGTTCATAAGTTGGCGGCAAGATTCCCAGTGCACCATAGGCCGCGTTGAACAGCAGCTCCATTTGGTAGGCCAACGCCCACCACTCCTGCCCGCGCTCAACCGCGTTGGCCAAAACCTTGTCATCAATGTCTGTAACGTTGCGAACCAGCGTTACCTCGAGCCCCTTGGTGGTCAGCCAGCGACGCAACTGGTCGTAAACCAATGCCGAGCGCAGATGGCCAACGTGGGGTTCGCTCTGAACTGTTGGGCCACACAGGTAGATACCCACCTTGCCCGGCACTAGCGGCTCAAAGGCGCGCAGGCTTTGGCTGTGCGAATCGTAAAGGCTTAGGCTCACGAGGTTAGCCTACCTTTGGTACCGCGTAAATCAGGGCCGTGGCCACTGCCGCCACACCCTCGCTGTTACCCAGAAAACCAAGACCGTCGGTGGTAGTTGCGCCTACCGTTACCGGTGCGCCAACCAACTGTGTCATGCGAGTCTGCGCCTCTTCACGGCGCGGGGCTAGCTTGGGGCGATTGCCAATGATCTGAACCGAAACGTTTTGAACCGCCCAACCGTGTTGAGCCAGCAGTTCCAAGGTGCCACGAATGAAAACCTCGCCTGATGCACCCGCATACTCGGGGCGGTCCACACCAAAATTCCCACCGATGTCTCCCAAGCCAGCCGCGGCCAGCAGGGCATCAACCACTGCGTGGGCAACGGCGTCGCCGTCGGAGTGCCCGTCGAGCGCGAGCTCGCCAGGCCATTCGATGCCCGCCAATCTGAGCGGCATGCGGCCATCGGTGGCAAAACGGTGCACGTCGGTTCCTATGCCGGTTCGTAGATTTGGTCCCAGGCCGTTCACCGAAGAGTTTGCGCGTTCGAGGTCTGTTGGCACCGTTATCTTGTGCGCTGCAACCTCTCCCAACACGCTAATTACGCCGTGGCCGGCCGCTTGGTAGAGCGCTGCGTCATCGGTGTGTTCAACCACACTCGCACCCACCGTTGAAATCTGAGTTGCCGTGGCATAGGCGGCCTTGAGCGTTGGAGCGGGAAAACCCTGCGGAGTCTGAGCAATGCGCAGATGGTTGCGGTCCACGGTTTCGAGGATGCGCTCTGCGGACCCCCGCTTGATGGTGTCGGCAACCGGGAGCACCGGAATCACACCTTCACCGCTTTCGCGAACCGCTGCGGCCACGCGTTCAAAAAGTTGCACAGGCGCTAGACAACGAGCCGCATCGTGCACCAAAACAACCTCAACACCAAAGTCCACCGCCGCGAGTGCGTTAGCAATGCTCCCTTGGCGCGTGGCTCCACCGGACACAACGTCAATGTGGAAACCGGAGTCAACTGCTTCAACCTTGGCGGCAAACTCGGCGGCAATCTCGCGCGCCGCTTCAAGGTGCGACTCGGGGGCTGCAATAACCACCTGCAACAGGTTGTTGGCGGAAACCGAGTTTTTTAGGGCGTGCCAAAGCAGAGGCTTGCCCGCTAGGTCAACGAACGCTTTTGGTTGATTTTGCCCCAGCCGCTCACCCTTGCCGGCGGCCACCAGGACCACGGCTAGATCACGCATGGGATTGGTGTTCTTAGGCCGAAGCCAGAACCTTGTCGAGAAGTGCGGTTGCACCAGGCTCGTCTAGTTTGCGAGCCAGAGCCAGCTCGCTCTCCAGAATCTGGCGCGCCTTGGCCAGCATGCGCTTTTCACCTGCGGAAAGTCCGCGGTCTTGGTCGCGGCGCCAAAGGTCACGCACAACTTCGGAGACTCGAACCACATCGCCCGAAGCCAACTTTTCAAGATTTGCCTTGTAACGGCGGCTCCAGTTGGTTGGTTCTTCAACAAAGTCGGCCTGCAGAACGCTAAATACGTGCTTTACGCCTGCTTCGTCAATTACGTCGCGAACACCAACCAACTCAACGTTCTCTTCTGGAACCCAGATGATTAGCTCGCTCTGCGACACCTTGAGGTGCAGGTATGGGCGGGTTTCACCGCGGATGGTTCGCTCGGCTTTGCCGATGATTTGAGCGGCCCCGTGATGTGGGTAAACAACGGTTTCGCCAACCTCAAAACGCATAGTGAAATCCCTTCAGAAAGGTCAATTTTACCACAGACCACCCATATTTATGGGAGTAAACTAGATGCGGTTGTAACGCCGTATTTTGGAGGAAAATTGCTAGTTCGTAAGCTTGCCGCTGTAGCCATCGCCGCAGGTGTTTTGGTTTCTGCCACCGGTTGCAGCTTCAACCCTCACCCTGAAACCCTCCAGAGCTACGCTCCTTCGGACGGCTCCGGCATTGACATTTACCCAGCGGAGCACAATGAGCACGTTGCTCTCCGCAACTTTTTGATCCTCACCGATGGTGCCGGCAACTCAAACCTGTTTGGCACCATTGTGAACAGCGGCGCTACGAGCCAAACGCTTACCCTCAAAGACGCAGCGGGCACCAGCCAAGAGGTAGTGGTTGGTCCTGGTGAAGCACCCAAGTTTGGCATCGATGGCTTTGGCAGTTCGCTGAATTTTGAAGGCAAAGCGGGCGACCTGGTTGCGCTTCAGGTAACAGCCGACGGCGGCAAAACTTGGCAGACCATTCAGGTTCCAATCCTCGACGGCACCATTGACTACTACAAAGACCTGGTTGGCAAGTTGGCCCCAACCGAGACTCCGGTTGCCACCCCAAGCCCAACCGCATCCAACTAGTTTTAGCCAAAAAGAAACCCCACTCAACTGAGTGGGGTTTCTGCTTTAAATTTGCCTAGACCTCAAACTTGTAGCCCAAGCCACGAACGGTTTGTAGATAAACCGGCCGCGATGGGTCTTCCTCAATCTTGCTTCGAATGCGCTTGACGTGTACATCGAGAGTCTTGGTGTCGCCGTAGTAATTACTTCCCCAAACGCGATCAATGATTTGTCCTCGAGTGAGCACTCGGTTGATGTTTTCCAGCAGGAGCTCAAGAAGTTCGAATTCTTTTAGCGGCATTGCCACACGCTCGCCGTTTACAAACACCAGATGGCGTTCCAAATCAATGCTTACTGGTCCGCCTTCAATAACATTGCCCACTTGAACGGCAGGCTCAACGCCACGGCGAAGCACTGCCTTCATGCGTGCTAACAGTTCGCGAGTGCTATAGGGCTTGGTCACGTAGTCATCGGCGCCAATCTCCAAACCAACAACTTTGTCAATTTCGCTGTCTTTGGCGGTCAACATAATGATTGGCACATTGCTGGTGGCGCGAATAGCTCGGCAAACTTCGCCACCACTCTTGCCCGGAAGCATTAGGTCAAGCAGAATCAGATCGGGTTGCTCGGCTTCAAACAGCGCAATTGCCTTGATGCCGTCCTCGGCCTCCAGGGTTTGGTAGCCCTCTTTTTGCAAAAGGTAAACCAGCGGCTCGCGAAGACTCTGTTCATCTTCTACAACTAGCACTCGGGTCATTCGTGATCCTTTATTTCGGTTAGCTGCTGTGGCATTTCGGGGATGCGTAGGGTAAACGTTGAACCGGTCCCCAACTGACTGAAGAGCTTGACCTCGCCACGATGGTTCAGTGCAACGTGCTTCACGATTGCGAGTCCCAGCCCAGTTCCGCCGGTCTGACGCGAACGCGAAGGGTCAACGCGATAGAAACGTTCAAAAATGCGATCCTGATCGTCCACGGATATTCCGAGGCCGTTGTCAATAACGGTGATTTCGGCAACCCCTTCAACCGAGCGCAAACCAATGCCCACCTGGCCGCCTTCATCGCTGTAAATCAATGCATTTTCAATCAAGTTCTTCACGGCCATTCCGAGCGCCTCGGCATCGCCGAATACCACGTGACCCGCGGGTGCCGACACCTTGAGAGTAATTCCCTTGGTATCTGCAAGCACCTGCATGCGCTCAACCGCATCGATGATTACGCCGCTAAGCTCTACCGGCGCATAGTTGTGATGGCTTTCGGCACTCTGCACACGACTCAGCTGAATGATGTCTTGCACCAAACTTGCCAAACGGTTGGCCTCACGTTGCAGATTGCCCGCAAAGCGCTTCACGAGTTCGGGATCATCGGTGGCATCTTGCATGGCTTCGGCCAATAGCCCAATGGCACCAATTGGTGTTTTGAGTTCGTGTGAGATGTTGGCAATGAAGTCTCTACGGGTTTCGTCAACGCGTTTGGCTTCGGTGCGATCCTCAACTATCAGCAACACAAAATTGCCGGCAATCTTTGCCGCACGAGCGTATACGTAACTGCGTTCTCCGCGCAGACCCGTGATCAGGTCAAATTCACCATCGATGGCTTCCCTGGAACCACGGGCTTTTTCCACCAACTGGTTTAGCGACGGATGAACCAAAAGATGCGACTGAACCAACCCAAGTGATAGTGCGTTCACGCTGGCTCGAACCACAAAACCATTGGTATCAACCACAATGGTTGCGGCGGCAATTGCGTCAAGCAGCTGGCTGGTCTCGGCCGAAATGGCCGGAGCGCCTGCGAGGCTGAATGCCTCGCCGCTATCTTGATACTGCTTCAATGCCCGTGTCTCCAGTTCAACAGTTGTTTAATTGGTTAACAACTTCTGCTGCAAAATCAGCCTAGGTCATGTTTACCCAGCCACAGCGGGCCAAAAACCGCTTTGGCAGGCGAATTAGTGCGGTATTCAGAAGTTGTTTTCACATTGTTAACTATTGGCTGGGAGATTACTTTGGAACGCAACGAAAGAGGCTCCGCCATGTCCGAAGTATTTGTGAACCAGCTGCAAGATGTGCAGAACCGCCTGGTTGAAATTGCCGGTTCGGTAACCACCATCATGGAAAAGGCCTCCAAGGCGTTCTTGAGCAGCGATGTTGCCCTAGCCGACGAAGCAATTGCACTTGCCGAGGCAAACGAAAGCCGTGCCCTTGCCCTAGATGAAATTGTGATCAAGGTACTCTCCAAGCAGAGCCCGGTGGCCCGCGATCTGCGCGTTTTGGTTTCCGCGCTCCGAATCAGCGCCTCGCTGGAACGCATGGGCGCTCTTGCCGGCCACATTGCCTCGATTGCCCGCTACCGCTTCCCTGGGTCGGCCGTGCCAGCAAGCCTGCGTGCCACTTTTGCCGAGATGGGTGCCCTAGATGTTGAGCTGGCCCGCAAGGTGACAACCTTGCTAAAAGACACCGATGTTGACTCGGCCCGCCTCATTCAGGCGGAAGACGCCCGCGTTGACGAGCTCCACCGCCACGTTTTCAGCGTTGTGCTGGGCGACGACTGGAAGGAAAACGCCATGTACACCGTGGACGTGACCCTAGCCAGCCGCTACCACGAGCGTTTTGCAGACCACGTTGTTGACATCAGCAGCAAGGTGAGCTACCTCACCACCGGCGAGTGGCACGAAACCGAATAAGACTCAAAGTAGCCATTCAGTGGCGCAGACTTAAACACAAAACCTCCCAGACGAATCTGGGAGGTTTTGTGTTTAAAGGTTTGAACTACTTCTTTGCACCCTGCGCAGCAACTGCGGCTGCACCAGCCGCGGCGGCCTCCGGGTCAAGGTACTCGCCACCGGCAACCAGCGGCTTAAAGTTCTCGTCCAGCTTGTAAACCAGAGGAATGCCGGTTGGAATGTTCAGTTCGGCAATGTCGGCGTCGCTGATTCCATCCAGGTGCTTTACCAAGGCGCGCAGAGAGTTTCCGTGTGCGGTAACCAGAACAGTCTTGCCGCCCTGCAGGTCAACCTTGATTTCCTTGTCCCAGAGCGGCATCATGCGCTCTAGAACATCTTTGAGGCACTCGGTCTTTGGCACGTTTGGCCCCAGGTCCGAGTAACGCTCATCGTTGGCCTGCGAGTACTTGTCCGCGTCATCGATTGGTGGAGGCGGAACGTCGAAGGAACGGCGCCAGGTCTGGAACTGGTCTGCGCCGTATTCGGCCAGGGTTTGGGCCTTGTCCTTGCCCTGCAGCGCACCGTAGTGACGCTCGTTGAGGCGCCAGTCGCGCTTTACATCAATCCACACGCGCTCGGCAGAGTTGAGGGCAATGTGGGCGGTGTTGATGGCTCGCTTGAGGCGCGAGGTGTAGAGCAGGTCGGGCTTAATACCCGACTCGGCTAGCAGCTCGCCGGCGCGCTTGGCCTCGGCACGACCCTGGTCGCTGAGGTCAACATCTACCCAACCGGTGAAGAGGTTTTCCTGGTTCCAAACGGAATTGCCGTGGCGCAAAAGAATGAGAGTGTACTTATGTGACATAGGTACAAGTTTAGTTGCGAGCCACGTTGGGCTAGGTTTTAAGCCGTGGCCGCCAAGAATGTCTCTAACAGCAAGCCGGTTGGCGCCATTACTCGCGGCACCACCAATCCCAACCGCCTGAGGCGAGTGGACAGATACATTTGCTCGTTACCGGTGCTAAAGACTGTGCGGCAACCCATCGTTGTGGATTTGGGTTACGGAGCCAGCCCAATCACCGCGGTTGAGCTGCTGGCGCGTTGCCAAAAAGTGAATCCCGCGAGCCGCGTGGTTGGCATTGAAATTGAGCCGGAGCGCGTTGCCCGCGGTTTGGAAATAGCCACCGATGAGTTGCAGTTCGTGCGCGGCGGCTTTGAGACTCCATTGCCCGCGGGGTTTCCTGCGGGAACCAAGGTGGATCTGATTCGTGCGTTCAACGTGCTGCGCCAGTACAACGAACGCCAAGTTGCAGCAGCCTGGAAAATGATGCAAAGCAGACTTACCCCCGAGGGTTTACTGGTGGAGGGCACCTGCGATGAGATTGGGCGGTTGCAATCTTGGGTGACTTTGGATCCTAAACAACCACTGTGGTTCACCGTGTCATTGAGCCTCACGCACCTGGCGCAGCCAAGCAAAGTGGCCGAACGGCTGCCCAAGGCATTGATTCACCACAACGTGCCGGGCGAGCGAATTCACGATTTTTTGGAAGCCCTGGACATGTGGTGGAACACGCACGCACCGCTGGGAGTTTTTGGTGCCGTGCAGCGATGGTCCGCCACCTGCCAAAGTATGTTGGATGCGGGGTGGCCCGTGAAATTGGAGCCAAAGCGCTGGAAGTTGGGTGAAATAACCGTGGAGTGGCGGGCCGTTGCCCCCAATGAAGCCAACAACTAAATAAACTGCCCAAATGGCCAATCAGTGGTTTTCCACAGTGCATGAATTAATCTGTAAATGAGGCGAATTGCCAATGACTTGCGCTTGAACTGAAGGATTAATGCATGGCCAGACAACCGCGAGCGGACCACCCAACCAAGGTGGCGCTTCTGGAGTGCGTGGCTCAACTTCTTGATTCCCACCAGTCCGAGGAAATTACGGTTGATCTGGTTTGTCGCACCTCGGGAGTGGCTTTGGGTTCGCTCTACCACCACTTTAAAGACCTGCCCAACCTGATTGACCAGGCATTGATCTATCGCTTTGCTCGCTATGTGGATCGATCCATTCAGTGGCTTAGTGAAGCCCTGAACAGCAGCAACACAGCCGAAGAATTTTTTGAGGGACTCAAGCGCGTAACCAGAGGCACCCAAACTCCCGAGCTGGCTCAGATTCGTCGCGAACGCGCCGGCACGCTGTACCGTTCTGGAACTCATTCAGCTTTTGCCCAAGAGCTTGGCCAAGAGCAGCAACGCCTCACAGATGAAATTGCCAATGTGGTCAGCGGAGGCCAGTCCAAAGGTTGGGTGAACCCAAACCTAGATGCTCGTGCAGCGGCCGTTTTGATTCAGGCTTATTCTTTGGGTCGCATTGTGGACGACATCACGCCAAACCCAATGGATAACAACAAGTGGATCGACCTAATTGATTTACTAGCCGATCGGGTTTTTGGGCTTCCAAATAAGTAGGTTGCAAATAACCAGCGGACAGCTAAATAGTTGGCAACTCCGCCCTGGCATCTTCCTCGGGCATTCCGGCGGCGCAAAGCAAATCAATCAACATTGGCCTAAGTAACAAAATCACACTGGCTTCACGCAGTTGATCTGCAATTCCAAACTTCTTTGGATCTAGTTGGTGAATGATATCAACAAAGTCTTCAATGGCGTCGGCTTGGCGCTGGGGGTCATCGATGCCCTGTTTTAGCACCCGAGTAGCGGCCACAATCTGGTCAATCAAATCCACCAGGTGCGGGCGAGGCTGGCCGTCGCGCAAGAGGTAATCAATGCGGCGCACAATTACGCGCAGGTTACGCGTTGCCAGGTCCATGCCCTTCATCAGGCGGTATTGTCCGCGCAACTCGTCTTGGTATTTGCGCAGGAATGGCGAAATCTTGCTGATGGCTAGGGCCGAGTCCAAACTCAACCGCCAGTTGTCCACCAGCGGCTGGGTGCGGCGAACCCGACTAAGAGTTGCGTCCGCGCTTTTTACATCGATGTTCTTGAGCGCCAACTCAATGCTGGCCAGTGACTCAAGGAACAGGTCAAAGAGTTTTGCCGCGTCTTTCTTGGCCATGCCGCGCGGGTCACGGGGAATCAACGCGGTTACGGCGAGCGCCACCACACCGCCAATTGCACCGTCCACAGAGCGCATAAACGGACCGCCCGGAGGCGCAACCGTTAGGTAAACCAGCGCGCTTTGAGTGGCTGCGGCAAGTGTGAAAGGAGCGCTGCCGGTGAGAAAGCGTGAGGCTAGCAGAACCACAATCAAGAGCGCAGGCAACTGCCAAAGGCCTTGCCCAAAACCCATAAGCCAAAGCTCGCTTACGGCGATACCCAACACCATGCCGAGTGCGGTTTGCGCAATTCTGCGCGGGCGGGCATCTCTGGTGAAGCCCAGCGATGTGATGGTAACCGTGACCGCAAGGAACGGAATTGGGTGTTGCAACCATAGGTGCGCAATGAAGTAGGCAACAGTTGCCGCCACCGTGATTTGCAGGCTGGGAATGATTGACTCAATCAGCCTCTGACCCGACTCCTTGAGGCTCCAGTGAAGCTTGGGGCGCTTCTTGCCAGGCTGATTTGTACTTAGCGGCTGGGTAATGCTCTGGGTCTCGAGAAAGCTCATGGGTTACTTCTTGCCACCCATTAGGAGCCTCGGCATTTTGGGAACGTCCACGGTTTTGCCCGCGTCCTGGGGCACAATTTCTTCCTGGTTGGCCGCAACGCTTCCGTGTTCGGTGAGCACCAGCAAAGGCGCATCGATGGGAGTCATGCGACTAACCACAGCCAGCGCGATTGGCCCCATCTCGTGATGCTGTCCAACGCTGGTGATGCGGCCAACAGGCTTGGCGTCTTGGCGAACAATTTCACTGCCGATTGGGGGCAGTTCATGCTCGGAGCCGTCGAGGTGCAGTAGCACGAGTCGGCGCGGTGGGTGTCCAAGGTTGTGCACCTTGGCCACGGTTTCCTGGCCGCGGTAGCAACCCTTGCTCAGGTGAACCGCGCTTGCCAGCAGGTCTAGTTCGTGTGGAAGGGTCTTTTCGTCGAGCTCGGCTGCGGTTGGCCGGTGCGCCGCAATCCGCAGCGCATCCAGCGCGGCCAGGCTCGCCCAATCGTTGGCCGCCTCAAGTGCCGGCAGGCCCTCCACTGGAATCACGGAAAGCACAAGTTTGTATGGTTGCTCCGGGGCCGCGCCGTACCGGTGTCCGCCAGCGGCCACCTCCGCCCAACCGTCTCTCCACTCAACCCGGGCTCCGGCCACCGCTCGATCCCAGCCGGCGACTACCGCAAACTCGTGGCTGCGATCTTCAACCTGCACGTTCATGCGGAAGATCATCTTGCGCAGCCACGCCAGCAGGGCGTCCCGGCCGGCCACATCCACCAACAACCAGCACGTGCTGCCGTCATCGGTGATGTTAATGACCTGCTCAACGTGACCCTGCGGGTCAAGCAACAGCGCTTGGGTGCTTTGGCCCGGAGTTAGGTTCTTGAGGTTTTGGCTCAACAGTGAGTGCAGCCAGCTCAGGCGATCGGGGCCGGTTACGGAAATCACGGTGGTGTCGCTGGCCAGAATTAGCGCCTTGCCCGCCACAAATTCCCGCTGGGCCAGAATGGGATTGACCAGCTTTGCCATGCGTTAGTCGATTCGTTCTAGGCGGGCTGAGGCGTGTGAGGCCAGCGGGTTTCCCAAAGCGGCAATATCCCACGCCCAAAGCAGAGCGCCTTCAACTAGCCCATAAATGCGGGTGGCGCCCGAGTACTCCTTGGAGTTCTCCGGACGACTACTGCCGGCCGCTGTGGCCAAGTCGATGCGGGCGCCCTTTACCTGGCCCAGGTAGTGCTCGCTGATTCCGC
>Ga0228702_1000457_pt1 | contig 31772 bp, 29 predicted proteins | sample McNCre217_Aug_MG_2_FD_178018 | JGI IMG/M metagenome (GOLD analysis project Ga0228702, IMG submission 178018) | Freshwater microbial communities from McNutts Creek, Athens, Georgia, United States - 20-17_Aug_MG | ecosystem: Environmental > Aquatic > Freshwater > Creek | place: USA: Georgia...
GGCTTGCTCGATGAATTCAGCGGATACGCGCGGCCCACCCTCAAGAATTGGGGATTGAAACCCAAGTTGAGCCACTACTCGTTTTACTTCGCTAGGCCAGTTTGAATGCTGAGAATGATCGAATGGAACAATTCGCACATCGACATCATCCAACTTAGATTCAGCCAATGATTCCGAGCCCTTAGGCACAAGAATTATTGGTGTAAAGAATTGACTTCCCTGAATTGCTGGCACGCCATCCAAGTCCGCAGTCTTTGTTATCACTGCTATGGGTGCGTGTTTGGAGCTGCTTAGTCGCTCTCGGCGAGCTGTTTCACCGGTTGTCACAATGATGTCTGATTGGGACCTGAATTTGCCTAGTAGGACGCGGTCTAAGCGATTTGAGATTCCATCGCTAGAACCAGCTGAGTCTCGATATAAGCCGTTAATATCTGTGACGAAATTCAATCGCCAGCCATTACAAATTCCAAATTCGGAGGCTATAACCCAGGACTGCTCCTCGGGAGTAACTGAATCAATTTCTCCTGGCGATGGCAGTAGGCGTTTGAGCGTCAAGCAGACTTCTCTTTTATTTGTCGCTTTATTCGTCTTAGAATCGCACGCATGCCGTTTAGTCGAAGTGGCGATACCGCCTCTGCGAGCCCCAAACGATTTGGAAAATCCTCATCGACTGCGAGAACTTCATCCACGCTGTGGCCGTCGAGTGCCTCCTGGAGAACTCCAGCAAAACCTCGCGTTGTCGGAGCCTCGGCAGGGGCGCTAAAAAATAAACCAACGCGCTTATCGTCGTTTACCTCTACGAACAAGTAAACCGGTGACTGGCATTCCTCGACCCGCTCCAGCAAATCAGGATGTTCGGCATATCTTGCAGGCAAAGGCGCCAAGTTATCGGAAAATTCAAGTAGCAACATCAGTCGATCTTGGACTGAAATCGCATTGAAATCCTCGATTAGCGAAGCAATCGACTCTTTTGGTGAACTCATAATTTAACGAACCGGTGCGAGACCCGGCTCAGTACCTTTGACAATCGGAACGCCCACGAGTGAACCCCATTCGGTCCAAGAACCGTCGTAGTTTCTGACTCCAGGGAGACCCAATAAGTAATTCAAAACAAACCAGGTGTGGCTCGAACGTTCACCGATACGGCAGTAGGCAATCACGTTGTCGCCAGATTTGAGGCCAATTTCGTCCAGGTAAATTGCTTCTAGCTCGGCTCGAGACTTGAAGACTCCGTGCTCACCCGCAGCGCGAGCCCATGGAACCGACTTAGCCGAAGGGATGTGACCGCCACGCAAAGCTCCCTCGTCTGGGTAGTCCGGCATATGAGTGCGTTCGCCGCTGTACTCAACCGCAGAGCGGACGTCAATTAGGGGGTTTCCGAAGTGCTTGAGAACGTCATCTCTGAAGGCACGAATGCTGTGGTCGTCACGGTCAACGATCGGATACTCGGCCGGAGTAATCTCCGGCTTTTCTCGAGTTAGCACTCGGCCTTCCGCAATCCAAGCATCGCGGCCGCCATCCAGAAGCCGAACATCTGCGTGGCCGAACAGTTTGAATACCCAAAGAGCGTAGGAAGCCCACCAATTGCTTTTATCGCCGTAAATGATCACGGTTGTATCGCGAGAGATCCCGGATCTCTTCATCAAAGCCGCGAAACCAGCACCATCAACGTAGTCGCGAGTAACAGGGTCATTTAGATCTGTGTGCCAGTCGATTTTGACGGCACCTGGAATGTGCCCGGTTTCGTAAAGTAGAACATCCTCGTCCGATTCAACAACAACAACGCCGGGAAGGTTGCTGTTGCCAGCCAACCATGAGGTGCTTACTAGTACTTCTGGATGAGCATACGAGGCGAATTTTGCGGACGGATCTAGTGGAACTGGCATCAAGCGGCACTTTCTAATCGATTATTAGACTTCTAACTACAAGGTTAAGCGACTAGAGCGAAACCAACTAATGGCAAGGCAATAATTGGCAACTTTCAGCGTTCAGTATCCGTCGATTTCTAGTCGTGTCCCATCACTTAGCACCAGTCAACTTCTCAGTGAATTTATTCCACCGCGGGAGTTTACAAATGCGAGTTTCAAAAACTACATTCCGAATAATGACTTTGAATCCCAAGCTCAGGCGCTCGAGCAATGTCACAGATTTGCTTCGGGTAAAAACCCGCCTAAGGGTCTATTTGCGAAGCGCGAGGTTCCTCCAGCCGGCCTTTATCTGGATGGCGGATTCGGTGTGGGAAAAACTCACCTTTTGGCAGCCCTTTGGCACGAATTCAAGGGTAAAAAAGTGTTTGGCAGTTTCATCGCCTACACGGGCCTAATCGGCGCCCTGACATTCGCCGAGGCCGTCAAAGCGCTCTCTAAGTATGAACTGGTTTGCATCGACGAATTTGAATTAGATGACCCGGGTGACACCATGATGATGTCGCGTCTTCTAAATGAATTGGAAAAACACGGCGTTAGATTCGCGGCTACTAGCAACACCCCGCCCAACGCACTCGGTGAAGGTCGTTTCGCGGCAAGTGACTTCGCTCGCGAGATTCACGGCATCGCAGGTCGCTTCAAAATGCTTCGCATCGATGGTGAGGACTACCGCCACCGACCAGTGAACATAGCCGGCCGAATAGATTCAATCCAAGATGTTGATGACTGGTTGGCCCAAGCTGCAGCAGATGGCCAGAAGGTATTCGTCGATGACTTCGATACTGCACTCGAACACCTTGGTGGCATACATCCATCTCGCTATGGGCGGATGCTCTCTGGGGTCGACAGAATTGCCTTCACAGGAGTGCACATTCTCAAGGATCAAGTCGAGGCCCTGCGTTTCGTTGCATTTATCGACCGAGCATACGAGGCTCAAGTGAAGTTGCGCGCAGTCGACTTCGCACTAACCGAGGTGTTTTCACCGGAATATCTGAGCGGTGGCTACCGAAAAAAATACCTGCGCGCGGTGTCACGCATCGGGGCACTGACCGACGCCTCATAGTTTCAAATTAGGGTTTTACATTCCCGAAACATTTCAGGTGTTGTTTCGAAACTTTTGCGCGTCAAACTCTCTATGAGCCAAGAATGACTTGGCCGCTATTTGTTTTCTTAGAGAGAGGTCAGCAAATGGATCAAGGAAACACGGCATACGTGCTAATTTGCGCCGCATTGGTGCTACTTATGACCCCAGGTCTTGCATTCTTCTACGGTGGAATGGTTAAGGCTAAGAGCGTAGTGAGCATGATGATGCTCAGCTTTGGTTCATTGGGTCTGATTGGTGTTCTGTGGGTTATCTACGGTTACGCCGTCTCGTTCTCGAGCAGCGATAGCAAGACCTTTGTGGGAATCCCGGGCTGGTTTAGCTTCGATCCTGCATCATTCTTCTTGGGCTCACAGGTAAACGATGCGCTAGCAGCTCACCGCGATAGCGCCTATCCATCGATGGCTTTTGTTGCCTTCCAGGCCACCTTCGCAATCATTACAGTTGCGCTGATTTCGGGTGCAATTGCCGACCGTGCCAAGTTTGGTGCGTGGATGGTATTCGCAGGCATTTGGGCCACAATCGTTTATTTCCCAGTTGCAAACTGGGTCTTCAACTTTGGTTCTGACGGAACCGGTAAGTTCGGCGGCTGGTTGGTTCAGCTTGGTGTTCACGACTTCGCCGGTGGAACCGCAGTTCACATCAACGCAGGAGCTGCGGGTCTAGCTTTGGCTCTTATCCTTGGTAAGCGTTTCGGCTTTAGTAAGGGAATTGCCCAGCCTCACAACGTTCCACTGACACTCCTAGGTGTTGCATTGCTATGGTTCGGCTGGTTTGGCTTCAACGCTGGTTCGGCTCTGTCAGCAAATGGTCTTTCATCAATTGCCTTCATCAACACCCTTTCGGCTCCTGCCGCAGCGATGTTGGGCTGGATCTTCGTTGAGAAGCTAAAGCACGGCAAGGCAACATCAATCGGTGCAGGTTCCGGTGCAGTCGCTGGTCTTGTTGCAATTACACCTGCCTGTGACATCCTTGACCCAGGTTGGGGTCTGGTCTTGGGTCTAGTTGCCGGTGCTCTATGTGCACTTGCAATCGACCTAAAGTTCGCACTCGGATTTGATGACTCACTTGACGTTGTTGGTATTCACTTGGTCGGCGGTATCTTTGGAACCCTATTCATCGGTGTCTTCGGTCGCGGAATCGGCTTCATCTACAACGGCAGCTGGGACCAACTTGGCAAGCAGGCCATCGGTGCCGGAGCTGTCTTGGTCTACTCATTCGTTCTAGCCCTTGTAATTGGCTGGATCGTCGAAAAGACAATTGGCTTCCGCGTCAAGGCTGAGGACGAGATTGCCGGCATCGACACCGTGGTTCACGGTGAAGAGGCTTATGCATTCGGTTCCGACCGCGGCTAAAATCTAAGCAAGCCTTCGGGTGGGGTTCCTTCGGGAGCCCCACCTTCTTGCATGTCTGAGAGAGAGTCTATGAATAACGACCACACGATGTTTCTGATCATTTGTTCTGCGATGGTCTTATTCATGACACCCGGTCTGGCTTTCTTTTACGGCGGCTTAGTTCGCGCATCAAGCGTTGTGTCAATGATGATGATGAGCATCGGTTCGCTCGGGCTGATCGGTGTGATGTGGGTCTTGTTCGGGTATGCGATCTCATTCTCAAATGCGGGCCATGGTCGTTTTATTGGCTGGGATGGCGTAGTCGGGATCGATCTCAATAAATTAGGGCTCGAGGATTTGATGCAGCAAGCACTGCATGGGGATGGCTCGAGTCTCGCTTTCGCGGGCTTCCAGGGAACATTTGCAATCATTACCGTCGCCCTTATCTCGGGAGCAATCGCTGACCGCGCCCGCTTCGGATCTTGGATGATCTTTGCCGGCCTTTGGGCAACTCTTGTCTATTTCCCAATCGCAGGTTGGATCTTCAACTACTCAGTCAAGGATGGCAAAATCGTCGACGGCGGCTGGCTCGTCCACCAAATCGGCGTTCTTGATTTCGCTGGTGGAACCGTTGTTGAAATCGCTTCAGGAGCCTCGGCCCTGGCGCTGGCCTTGGTCCTGGGAAAGCGCTTTGGCTTCACCAAGGGAATGCACGCACCACACAACGTACCTCTCGTGCTTATCGGCACCGGAATCCTCTGGTTTGGCTGGTTTGGCTTTAACGCCGGCTCTGAACTAGCTGCCGATGGAGTGGCCTCACTAGCCTTCATCAATACCCTTGCCGCTCCGGTCGGTGCCATGATCACCTGGGCAATTTATGAGAAGTTGGCGCATGGCAAACCTACATCGATTGGAGTGGCCTCTGGAGCCATTGCAGGCTTGGTCGCCATAACCCCATCCTGCGCTTACTTGAACCCAGAGTGGGCGCTCCTACTTGGCGCCCTGGTGGGAGTCATCTGCGCTCTGGCGATCGAACTCAAGTTCATTCTTGGGTTCGACGATTCGCTCGATGTCGTCGGCATTCACCTGGTCGGCGGTCTCGTTGGAACCCTTTACATCGGTCTTCTTGGCAACGGAGTTGGGCTCTTTCTTGGCTTCGGGGCACTTCAACTTGGCAAACAAGCCGTTGGTGCTGCAGTCATCTTGGTTTACGCATTCGTCATCGCATATGCTCTCGGTTGGCTTATTCAAAAGACCATCGGCTTCCGTGTCACAAGCACCGATGAAATCGCTGGCGTGGACTTGGTGCAGCATGGCGAACTTGGTTATGCCGGGGGAGATCCGCGCTGGTCGTGGCGCGGATAAATTGACCTCGACACTTGCAACAGAGTTTGCTTGAACCGAGATTTTCGGTTAGAGTATTCAAGTTCTCGAAAGAGAGCAATGCGGATGTGGCTCAGTTGGTAGAGCACAACCTTGCCAAGGTTGGGGTCGCGAGTTCGAATCTCGTCATCCGCTCGCAGTAGGGCGTAAGCCTCGCAAAGCATGGTGGAGTGGCTGAGCGGCCCAAAGCAACAGCCTGCAAAGCTGTAAACCCACGGGTTCAAATCCCGTCTCCACCTCGATTTACAAATGGTCGATTGGCGCAGCGGTAGCGCACTTCCTTGACATGGAAGGGGTCACTGGTTCGATCCCAGTATCGACCACAAGAAAAAACCCCCGAAGTTTCGGGGGTTTTTCTTTTTTAAGCTCGGTTACCTAATTTTTAGGGTTTTTGCGGTAGCCGCCAAGGAAGCCGCTGCTTTTTCTGGTTCCGCAGATAGTTTGGTTCCAAAACTCGGAATGATTTGCTTTAGTTTGCTTTGCCAACCATCGAATTCTGCCGAGAAGCTCCGCTCCAATACCTGAAGCATTACGTGAACGGCAGTTGAAGCACCCGGAGATGCACCGAGAAGGCCTGAGATCGAGCCATCTGCCGAGGTAATCACCTCGGTGCCAAACTGAAGAACCCCACCCTTTTTGCGGTCCTTCTTGATTACCTGAGCACGTTGGCCGGCATTCAACAAACGCCAATCCGAGGCCTTGGCCTCAGGCATGAATTCGAGCAGCGAAGCAAATTTCTTGTTCTCTGACTTCAATAACTCACCGATGAGGTACTTGATGAGCGGGAAACTACTTAGCCCTACGGCGATGTATGGAATCAGGTTCGCTGGGCGAAGTGAGGCTGGCAAGTCAAAGATCGAACCATTTTTGAGAAACTTTGGATTCGCCGTGGCGTAGGGCCCAAACAATAAACTTTGCTTTCCATCGACAACACGAGTGTCAAGGTGCGGCACAGACATCGGGGGAGCGCCGACGCTTGCTTGGCTATAAACCTTGGCTTGGTGCTTAGCCACTAGTTCCTGGTTATCGGTGCGCAGCCATTGGCCGCCAACCGGGAAAGTGCCATAGCCCTTCGCCTCGCCGATGCCCGACTTTTGCAAGAGCTTGAGAGCCCAGCCGCCGGCACCCACGAAAACAAACTTCGCGGTTCGATAATTTACTTGGCCGGTCTTGGTGTCTCTGACGGTGACTTCCCAAAGCCCATCGGAGCGTTTATGTAGTCCCTGAACCTCTGCTGATGTGCGAACGCCAACACCCTGCTTGGCCAAATATCCAAGTAATTGAGTTGTGATTGAGCCGAAATCAACATCTGTGCCAGATTCGCTGTAGGTAGCGGCAATTGGCTCGGCTGAGTCTCGTCCCTGGATAAGAAGCGGAGCCCACTTGGCAATCTGCTTAGCATCGGTTGAAAATTGCATTCCTGCAAAAAGCGGCTCATTTTTAAGAGCTTCAAATCTGCGGCCTAGATAATCTACGTCTTTAGCGCCGCGCACGAACGTCATGTGAGGTGTTGAGTTTATGAAAGTTTCGGGCGAACCAAGAATCTTCTTTTCAACGAGGTAAGACCAAAATTGACGTGACAATTGAAACTGTTCGTTGATCGCAACTGCTTTAGAAGCATTAGGCAGGCTGCCATCCTTGCTGTCCGGCATGTAATTTAGCTCGCAAAGTGCGGCATGGCCGGTGCCTGCGTTATTCCAGGGGTTTGAACTCTCCTGTGCTACCTGGTCTAGTCGCTCGAAAATTTCGATTTTTAGACTTGGCGATAGCAATTTCAGGAAGGTTCCCAAAGTGGCACTCATAATGCCCGCACCGATGAGAATTACGTCAGGATTTTCAGATTTCATCACGGTTTAAGCATAACCTCGCCGAAACATCGGCGGTTAGGCCAGGTGGGTTCCAACCAGGTTGCCGATGAGGTAAGTCACGCCCATGGTTAGCAAAGAAACCGCGAGGTTTCGAACCACTGATCGACCAGCTCTAGCTCCACCGATTTTGGCACCAACATAGCCGGTGATCGCCAGAGCGACCACTACGGCACCGATGGTTGCCTGATTGCGGAACTCTTGCCATGGACCAACCATCGCCAGAAGCGGCAGGGTAGACCCAGCGGCAAAAGCGATGAATGATGAGATAGCTGCCGCCAAAGGACTGACGTGCTCACCCTCTGCGATTCCAAGTTCGGCATCGGCGTGGGCCTTGAGTGGATCCTTTGCGGTCAGTTCTTTCGCCACGCTAGTAGCCAATTCAAAGGAAAGGCCTTTTTCCTCGTAATAGAGAGCAAGTTCGCGCAGCTCAGCCTCAGGGTTGTCCTTGAGGCTCTGACGCTCTTCTTCCAGCGCAGCTATTTCACTGTCACGCTGAGCGCTAACCGAGGTGTACTCTCCGCCAGCCATTGATATCGAGCCGGCGACCAATGCGGCCACGCCGGCTACCAAGATAGTGCCGGGCGTTGAATTGGCCGCTGCAGAAACACCCAAGAGCATTCCCGAGGTCGACATGATTCCATCGTTAGCCCCAAGAACTCCGGCGCGAAGCCAGTTAAGTTTGTGAGCCAGCGCAGCCTTTGAGGAATCCTTAATTACGGCAACCTGCTCATCGATCGATTCGATTACCTTTGGCGCCTCGGCGTTATTCTCAGTCATACCTTCTATCAAACACAAAGACTCCTCCTCGGGCTAGGAAGGCACGCCTAAGTTCAATCGATAGGATTAGAAAGTTCAGATAGCAAATTGGAGTTGTTTTGTCAGCAATCAAGGTAACCGTAGATGGCGCCGCTCGTGACTTAGAGCTTGGAGCCGACGGTTTTGGCCTGTTCACCGACAAAACTATCGTTGCTCAAAGGGTCAATGGCGAGCTTCGTGATCTAGCTCATAAGTTGCAGGACGGCGATGTGACCGAGGGCGTCGACATTTCCTCGCCGGATGGCCTCAACATTTTGCGCCACTCGGCCGCCCATGTCCTCGCTCAGGCAGTGCAATCGATCAACCCTGAGGCCAAATTGGGCATTGGCCCTCCAATTACCGATGGTTTCTACTACGACTTCGATGTCGAGACACCTTTCGCACCTGAAGATTTGAAGGCTCTCGAAAAGGCCATGGATCGAATTATTCGCTCCGGGCAACGCTTTATTCGAAGGGTCACCAACGACTCAGAGGCGACTGTAGAACTCGTTGATGAGCCATACAAAATTGAATTGATTGGCCTCAAAGGCAACCAGGATGCCGTTGGCGAAGGGGCTGCCGAAGTAGGTGCCGGCGAGCTGACCATTTACGACAATGTCGACCCGCAAACCGGAAACGTGGTCTGGAAAGACCTTTGCCGAGGGCCTCACCTGCCAAACACGAGAATGATAGGCAACGGCTATGCGCTAACCCGCACTGCCGCCGCCTACTGGCGTGGGAACGAGAACAACAAGCAGCTTCAGCGCATCTATGGAACCGCCTGGCCTTCCAAGGATGAGCTAAGAGCACACCAGGAGCGACTCGAAGAGGCCGCAAGGCGCGACCACCGCAAGTTGGGCCAAGAGTTAGACCTATTCTCATTCCCCGAAGAGATCGGTTCAGGCTTAGCCGTTTTCCATCCAAAGGGTGGAATCATGCGCCGCGTGATGGAGGATTACAGCCGTCAGCGCCACCAGGAATCTGGTTACGAGTTTGTCTATTCGCCACACATTTCAAAGAGCAATCTTTTCGAAATCTCTGGGCACTTACAGACTTACGCCGACGGCATGTTCCCTCCAATCCGTATGGATGAGGAGCGCGATGCTTTAGGGAACATCACCAAAGTTGGCCAGGACTACTACCTGAAGCCGATGAATTGCCCGTTCCACATTTTGATTTATCGCAGCCAACAGCGTTCTTACCGTGACTTGCCGCTTCGGATGTTCGAGTTCGGCACCGTATATCGAAACGAGAAGAGTGGAGTTCTGCACGGGCTCACTCGCGTTCGCGGGCTCACACAAGACGATGCTCACCTGTTCGTAACTCAGGAGAGCATGAAGCAGGAACTCACCGATGTTCTGTCTTTCGTCTTGGGACTACTCAAGGACTATGGACTAAACGACTTCTACCTCGAGTTATCGACAAAAGAAGAGGGTAATCCGAAATTTGTCGGCGACGATCAGATTTGGCAGACCGCAACCGAGACTCTCCAACAGGTAGCGACCGACTCTGGCCTGGAGTTAGTTCCCGATCCAGGCGGTGCCGCCTTCTACGGCCCAAAGATTTCAGTTCAGGCGCGCGATGCAATCGGTCGAACCTGGCAGATGTCAACCATTCAACTTGACTTCAACCTTCCAGAACGTTTCGACCTCGAGTACACGGCCACCGATGGCACTAAAAAGCGGCCGGTGATGATTCACCGAGCGCTATTTGGCTCTGTCGAGCGTTTCTTTGGTGTACTAACCGAGCACTATGCAGGTCACTTCCCGCCATGGCTCGCGCCGGTTCAGGTGGTCGGTGTTCCGATTGCTGAGGCTTTCTCGCCATACCTACACGGCATAGCAGACAAGCTAAAGGCTCACGGCGTGCGGGTGACAATCGATGATTCCGACGACCGCATGCAGAAGAAGATTCGAAACCACACAATGGCGAAAGTCCCATTCATTCTTTTGGCTGGTGGCGAGGATGAGGCAGCTGGTGCAGTTAGCTTCCGATTCCGAGACGGACATCAGGAAAATGGAATTCCAATGGACGAGGCCGTGGAACGTATTTTGCGAGCTATTGAGGACAAGGCCCAGGTCTAGAAATGACTGAGCCGCGGATGGAGTTTTCCAGCGAGTTGCCTGGCGTGCCAAACGCCTTCCAGCATCTTTGGACTCCTCACCGAATGGTTTACATTCAGCACGGTCAACAACCACCAGATCACGAGTGCCCTTTTTGTCTAGCGCCAGGCAAGTCAGACGCCGACTCGCTCATTGTTCACCGAGGCGAGCACGCATACGCGTTGTTGAATCTGTTCCCATACAATTCGGGCCACCTGCTGATTTGCCCTTATCGCCACATTGCCACCTATGACCAGGCCACTGCCGAGGAAGTGGCTGAAATCGGTGCAATCACGCAGCAAGCGATGCGTGTTCTGAAGCATGTCTCAAAAGCCCAAGGCTTCAACATCGGGATGAATCAGGGCGAGTTAGCCGGGGCCGGTATAGCCGGGCACCTGCATCAGCACATTGTGCCGAGATGGCTACACGACGCAAACTTTTTCCCAATTATTGCCGAGACCAAGGCATTGCCGAGGTTGCTCGGTGAAGTTAGAGCGGACATCGCGGCGGCCTGGAACAACGTTTAGACTTATTGCTTATGAGCAACTCATCTATCCCAACTTCAACCACCGGCACTCCACTAGTCAAGCGCGGCTTGGCTGAGATGATGAAGGGTGGCGTCATCATGGATGTTGTCACCGCTGACCAGGCAAAAATTGCCGAGGATGCCGGCGCGGTAGCCGTTATGGCGCTCGAACGCGTCCCAGCAGACATTCGCGCACAGGGCGGTGTTTCTCGCATGAGCGACCCAGACATGATCGACAGCATCATTAGTGCGGTTTCGATTCCAGTTATGGCAAAGGCTCGAATCGGCCACTTCGTTGAGGCACAAATTCTAGAGTCACTTGGCGTTGACTACATCGATGAGTCAGAGGTCCTAAGCCCTGCAGATTACGTGAACCACATCAACAAGTGGAACTTTAAGGTTCCTTTTGTTTGTGGTGCAACCAATCTCGGTGAAGCGCTACGCCGCATCACCGAGGGTGCAGCCATGATTCGCTCGAAGGGCGAAGCCGGAACCGGTGACGTTTCTGAGGCCATGAAGCACATTCGCACAATTTCAGGCGAAATTCGAGCTCTAGCAGCGAAGTCTGAGGACGAGTTGTTCGTTGCAGCCAAGGAACTTCAGGCGCCATTCGAACTCGTTCGCGAAATTGCAACGACTGGAAAATTGCCAGTGACCATGTTTGTTGCTGGTGGAGTTGCAACTCCTGCAGACGCCGCTCTTATGATGCAGCTTGGCGCGGATGGCGTTTTCGTTGGTTCGGGAATCTTTAAGTCTGGTAACCCTCAGGCACGAGCAAAGGCAATCGTCAAGGCAACGACTTTCTTCAATGACCCAAGTGTTCTGGCTGAAGTGAGCCGCGGTTTGGGCGAGGCAATGGTTGGCATTAACGTTTCCGACCTTCCTGCACCTCACCGCTTGGCAGAGCGCGGCTGGTAATTTGTCAGCGCCAATTGGCGTCTTAGCGCTTCAAGGAGATTTCCGCGAGCATCGCAAGACGCTAAGTGCAATCGGAGTCGAAAGCCTAGAAGTTCGCACTTTGGCTGACCTGGCAAAATCATCGGGATTGATCATTCCAGGCGGCGAGTCAACCGTTATGCAGAAGTTGGCAGTTGCATATGACCTGTTTCAACCAATCCACGATGCTCTAAAGGCTGGACTTCCGGCTTTTGGAACTTGCGCGGGCCTGATTATGCTCGCCGATGAAATCATCGATGGCATTCCCGGACAGATGGGCTTCGGTGGCCTTGACGTGAGCGTGCGGCGAAATGCATTTGGTAATCAATTAGATTCATTCGAAGTCGACCTCGAGTTTGCCGGCGTGGTTGGTTCGCCAGTGCACGCAGCCTTCATCAGAGCGCCAATCGTTGAGCGAATTGGAGCCGATGTCGAGATTCTGTCCAAATTAGAAGACGGTCGAGTAGTTGGGGTTCGTCAGGGCAATCTAATGGGCATTTCCTTTCATCCCGAAGTGACCGGCGAAACTCGCATTCACGAACTGTTCGTGTCAATGGTTGCCTCGGTTTAGACTTATTCGAATCCAAGATTCTTTAGTAGGAGCAGTATGTCTGGCCACTCCAAATGGGCAACCACCAAGCACAAAAAGGCTGTAATCGACGGCCGTCGCGCAAAGCTGTTCGCGAAACTGATCAAGAACATTGAAGTTGCGGCTCGTTTGGGTGGTCCCGATTTAGACGGCAACCCGACGCTCTACGATGCCGTCCAAAAGGGTCGCAAGAGCTCGCTTCCAAACGACAACATTGAGCGCGCGATCAAACGCGGCTCTGGCGTCGGTGCAGATGCAGTCGAATACCAAACCATCATGTATGAGGGTTATGGCCCTAACGGTGTTGCAATTTTGATCGAGTGTCTTACCGATAACAAGAATCGTGCAGCAGCTGAAGTACGCCTCGCAGTCTCTCGCAACGGTGGAACCATGGCTGATCCCGGCAGCGTGTCATACCAATTTGGCCGTAAAGGCGTCATCGTCGTTGCTAAGACCGAAGGCACCGATGAAGATCGCATCCTAGAGGCGGTTCTTGAAGTTGGAATTGACGACCTGGAGGACCGTGGCGAGCAGTTTGTGATCACTACTGACCCGAGCGCAATGGTTGCAGTTAGAACCGCACTTCAAAACGCCGGAATTGACTACGAAAGCGCCGACGTTGAATTTGTTTCTTCGATGCCGGTACAGACCGACGCCGACACGGCTCGCAAGGTCATCAAGCTGATTGACGCGCTTGAAGATTCTGATGATGTTCAGAACGTTTATTCAAACTTCGACATGTCTCCTGAGGTCATGGCAGAACTCGAGAACGACTAATTATGACGACTCGCATCTTAGGAATAGACCCAGGTCTAACTAGATGCGGATTTGGTGTCATTGATCTTGGAACATCAAGAAAAGTGACCCTAGTTCAGGTTGGCACGCTTAGGTCAGATGAGAGCGAAGAGCTAACCGCACGAGTCGGAAGAATCGGCCTTGAAATTGAGGCGCTGATTCTGTCGCAAAAACCCGCCGTGATTGCAATCGAGCGCGTGTTTTCTCAGGCAAATGTCTCTACAGTGATGGGAACTGCTCAGATCAGCGGTGCGGTGCTAATGCTCGCTCACAAGCACGGCATTCCAGTGGCAATGTATACGCCAACTCAGGTAAAGGCTGCTGTTACCGGCTCGGGTCGGGCCGTGAAAGATCAAGTTGGCTTTATGGTGGCCAAAATTCTTGGACTTAGCGAGATTCCAAAACCAGCCGATGCAGCGGACAGCCTTGCAATCGCCATTTGTCATGCTTGGCGGGCGCCAGGTACAACGGTCTCGGCTGGGCTAACCGCCGCTCAAAAAGCGTGGCTAGGCGCTGAGCGCGCTGCCGCAATAAAAAAGCGCGGTTAGTTAGTCTTATTCAGTGATTGCAGCCATCCGAGGAACACTTCTGTCTAAAACCACCACCCAGGTGGTCGTGGACGTTCAAGGCGTTGGCTACCTGCTGAATGTGACTGCTAATTCGGTTTCAGGCTTGCAAGTCGGTGCCGATGTGCTTCTGCACACAGTCCTTGTCGTGCGAGAAGACGCACTAACTCTTTTCGGCTTTCAATCGACACTTGAACAGGAGTTGTTCGACTTACTGAGGTCAGTAACCGGTGTCGGCCCTAAATCTGCCCTTGCCATTCTTGGCTCGCTATCCGCAGGCGACATAGCTTCTGCAGTCGCTCTTGATAACGATTCGGTATTCAAATCAGTTTCTGGAATTGGACCAAAAACAGCCAAGTTGATTACAGTAACTCTGGCCGGCAAGTTAGTTCACTTGGTCGGAGTGAACACTTCAACAAAATCAAACGAAAATGACTTTTCATCGGTTATCGAAGCTTTGGTCAGTTTGGGGTGGCCAGAAAGAGCCGCAATTGATGCGGTTCAAGAAGCAGAAAAAGAATCCCCGGTTGGAACCGGCCAGGACGGAATCCTGCGTTTGGCACTTGCCCTTCTCGGTGGAAGCAAGTCAAAGTCGGTAGCTAAATAATGAACTCGAGCATTGACAGCGAGTACGAAAACGCCGATGAACCGGTGTTGAATGAATCGGAAGTTTCTTTGATCAGTCCTGAAATTACCGATTCAGAATTGGCCTTTGAGGCAGCTCTTCGGCCGAGATCCCTGCAGGAGTTTGTTGGTCAGCAAAAAGTTCGCGATCAGATATCGCTAATCATTGAGGCAGCGCGAATTCAAAACCGCACCGCCGATCACATATTGCTAGCCGGACCCCCAGGTCTAGGTAAAACGACGCTGGCAATGATCGTTGCTCATGAAAGCGGGGCACCGCTTCGTCTAACCAGTGGACCAACAATTCAACACGCTGGTGATTTGGCAGCTATTTTGTCGTCTTTGGCACCTGGTGAGGTACTTTTCATCGATGAAATTCATCGCATGGCCCGTGCCGCCGAGGAGATGCTTTATCTCGCGATGGAGGATTTTCGAGTCGATGTAATGGTTGGCAAAGGTCCTGGGGCAACCTCGATTCCTTTGGAGTTAGCGCCGTTCACTCTTGTTGGCGCTACTACGCGATCGGGAATGTTGCCGAATCCACTCCGTGACCGGTTTGGCTTCACAGCTCATCTCGAGTTTTATGATGCTTCGGAACTGCAAGAGGTCGTGTCGCGAACCGCAATTAAATTAGGACTAAATGTGACTCCTGAAGCCTTGGGGGAGATTGCCGCACGAAGCAGGGGAACACCTCGAATAGCCAATCGCTTGCTTCGGAGGGTTCGAGACTTCGCGTTAGTTGCGGGGGAGAGCACCGTATCGCTTGGCACATCTCAGGCAGCATTGAAGCTGTATGAGGTGGATGAGCTCGGGCTAGATCGTCTGGATCGCGAAATTCTCAAAGTACTTACCTCGAAATTTGATGGCAGGCCCGTGGGCTTATCTACCCTTGCTGTGGCGGTTGGTGAAGAGCAGGACACCATCGAGTCGGTAGTGGAGCCATACCTCGTGCGAATGGGTCTAATCCTGCGAACTCCTCGTGGTCGACAGGCGACAGGCGCCGCATATCAGCACTTGGGAATCCCCATTGACCTATAATCGATAAGTTGCCCTAAAGTGGCATCACTCTCGACCTAAACGTAAGGCTCACCATGAAGTCACAGGACCTCTTTCTTCTTCTAGCACTAGCCGTAGTAATCGGCATGATGTTCTTCAACAGCCGCAAGCGCAAGAAGGCAGCGGCCGAGATGCAGACTGGCATCAAGGTTGGAGCGTACGTTTTGCTTCACAGTGGCATCCTGGGCTCAATCATTTCAATTGACGAGAAGTCAATCGTCATCGAGTCAACTCCGGGAACACAACTAACAGTTCTCAAGGGAGCGATCCGCTCTTTCGAGGAAGCGCCAAAGAAGCCAGCCGCCAACGCTGCAGCGAAGCCTTCAACTTCTAGCGCAGCAAAGCCAGCAGCGAAGGCCGTTGCTAAGCCAGCTGCGAAACCTGCAGCGAAGCCTGCGGCTAAAAAGCCTGCAGCTAAGAAGCCAGCAGCTAAGTCTGCCCAGTAATTAAGAGGAAACATTGTCTGAATCAGCTGTAACAAAAGGCGCCCGTAAGCGTCTAACCTGGCTCGGTGTTCTAATCATCGCGCTTGTGGCAATCATTGGGCTTGGAACCGCAACTAATGCGGGGGCATCCTTCGCTCCAAAGCTTGCGCTTGACCTTCAGGGTGGAACGCAAATCATCCTTGCACCGGTGGTTCAGGCTGGAACGAAAGTCACTCAGGAACAGCTGAATCAGGCAGTAGCAATTATTCGCCAGCGCGTTGACGCCAGTGGTGTCAGCGAAGCGCAGATCAACACCCAGGGAAACAACAACATCGTTGTATCTATCCCTGGAAACCCAGACGAAAACACTCTGAAGTTGATTCGCAGTTCGGCGAAACTCGAGTTCCGTCCCGTGTTAGAGACCTCACAAAGCACAAGCGCCTCAGTTTCAACTTCAACCGCGACTCCGACCCCTGCTGCGTCCTCCGGCGCAACTTTGAATTCGACACCGAAGGCAACTGCCACAGCAACTGCCACTCCAAGCGCCTCAGCAACTGCCACACCAGCGGTCCCTGGCGTTGATGCAGCCACTCAGAAGTTCTATGACAGCCTCGACTGTTCAAAGCCTTTCCGCAGCGCTGGTCAAATCGATGACCCTAAGCTTCCGCTGGCAACCTGTGACACATCTGGTTACAGCAAGTTCGTTCTTGGCCCGGTGGAGGTTGAGGGAACCGACATTGCCGACGCAAACGCAGGTACTGTAACCACTTCAACTGGTGCTTCAACTAACACTTGGGCAGTAAACCTTAACTTCACCCCAGCCGGAACCCAGAAGTTCGCGGATGTCACCGGACGTCTTTTCCCGAAGGCGGCCCCGCAAAACCAGTTTGCAATCACTCTTGACGGCTACGTGATCACTGCGCCTACACTTCAGGCAGTTATCACCGGCGGCAACGCCCAGATCACCGGAAACTTTGACAAGAACTCGTCGAAGTCTCTAGCAGATCAGCTGAAGTATGGTGCCCTTCCAATTTCATTCGAGGTTCAGAGCCAGGAAAACATCTCAGCGACCTTGGGTTCAGAGCAACTTGCTATGGGGCTTCTTGCTGGTGGAATCGGTCTTCTACTGGTCATCATTTACTCGTTCTTCCAGTACCGCGCTCTAGCGCTAGTTACAGTTGGCTCGCTGGTTGTGGCTGGAATCTTGACTTACCTTCTGATTGCCGTGCTTTCATGGCGCCAGGGATATCACCTGTCACTCTCGGGCGTTGCTGGTTTGATTGTTGCGATTGGTATCACCGCAGACTCATTCATCGTCTACTTTGAGCGTGTTCGTGACGAACTCCGCGACGGTCGCTCACTCGGTGCAGCCGTTGAGTCAGGCTGGAAGCGCGCAATTCGAACCATTCTGGTCTCAGATGGAGTTAGCTTGCTTGCAGCCGTTGTTCTCTATGCACTAACCGTCGGAAACGTTCGTGGTTTTGCATTCACGCTGGGCCTTACCACGCTGATTGACCTTGCAGTAGTGATTTTGTTTACTCACCCAATGCTCGAGTTGCTTGCGAAGGTACCGTTCTTTAGTTCAGGCGCAAAGTGGTCCGGTTTTGATGCAAAGGCTCTGGGTTTGGTGACCTACGCTGGTCGCGGTTCATTCCGCGTTGCGGAGACTGTTCCAGCTGGTAAGGCTGCAAAGGCTTCTAAGGAAGCGAACAAGCGCCAGACACTTGCCGAGCGCAAGGCTAATGAAAACACTGCTTCGAAGTCAGAAAGTAGCAAATAATGTCTAAGTTCAGCGACCTAGGTAATGACCTTTACACCGGTGCGCGTTCCTTCGATTTCGTTGGTCGACGCAAGATTTGGTACTCAATCGCTGCAGTGATGGTGGTTCTTGCTATCTTGTTGCCGATTCTCCGCGGCGGATACAACTTCGGTATTGAATTCAAGGGCGGTTCTGAATTCCGCGTTGCTGGCGTTTCGAGCCAATCACAGCAGGTTGCAGTTGACGCCGTACATTCAGTAGTTCCGAACAGCGACCCACTGGTCACCACCGTTGGATCAGACAGCATTCGAGTTCAAACTGCACAGCTCACCGACCTAAAGTCTGAAGCAGTGCGCGTAGCCTTGGCTGCCGCATACAAGGTGAAGAGCTCCGCTGTAGCAAGCTCGTTCATCGGGGCCAACTGGGGTGCCGACGTGACTGGCAAGGCCGTTAATGGTCTGATCGTGTTTATCGTTCTGGCAGCCGTCCTGATGGCCCTCTACTTCCGCACGCTGAAGATGTCACTCGCTGCCGTGTTGGCCCTGGTACACGACTTGGTAATTACCGCCGGAGTTTATGGAGCCCTGGGTTTCGAAGTAACTCCAGCCGCAGTTATCGGATTCTTGACCATTCTTGGTTACTCGCTGTATGACACCGTGGTCGTTTTTGACAAGATCCGTGAAAACACATTCGAAGTTGAATTCAGCGAGAAGGTTACCTTCAAGCAACAGGTCAACCTGGCCATTAACCAGACGCTGGTTCGTTCAATCAACACCTCGATCGTCGCCGTCTTGCCGGTAGCTTCGATTTTGTTCATTGGTGCCACAATCCTTGGCGCTGGAACTCTGCGCGATATTTCATTGGCACTGTTCATCGGTATTATCGTTGGAACCTACTCGACTCTGTTCATTGCGGCGCCGGTTTATTCTCACTTCCGTGAAAACGAGCCAAAGTATCGCAAGGCAGAGCAGAAGGTGCTGGCTAACGCCTAGTCCCGCAGGGGAATGGGCTGGTCTAGCTATGAAGATTGGCCGAAAATGAGTGACGCAACACCAACCAGCAGCATCGGGGTTCTTAGGAGCCGGTTGCCAAAGTTGTTCGCGCGTTCGGGCCCTTACGCTTTAGAGCTCAACGAAATTCTTCGTCTGGCAAAACTTAATCACCCTAAAGCTGATCTGGCAATCATTGAGCGTGCTTTCGCGGTTGCTGAATTGGCGCACCGGCCTCAGGTACGCAAATCCGGTGAGCCGTACATCACTCATCCACTTGAAGTGACCCGTATCCTGGCCGAATTGGGCATTGGCCCGGTCACTCTTGCTGCAGCTTTACTTCATGACACGGTTGAGGACACCGATTACAGTCTTGATCGGCTTCGTGCAGACTTTGGCGATGAAGTTGCGATGCTTGTCGATGGTGTCACAAAGCTCGACAAGGTGAAATTCGGGGATAACGCTCAGGCCGAGACCGTTCGAAAAATGGTTGTCGCAATGTCGAAGGACATTCGAGTCTTGGTTATCAAACTCGCTGACCGCCTTCACAACGCAAGAACTTGGGGCTTTGTCTCTGAGGAGAATGCGCGCCGCAAGGCGCAAGAGACACTTGAGATTTATGCGCCACTGGCACATCGACTCGGTATCAACACCATCAAATGGGAGCTTGAGGACATTTCCTTCTCGGTTTTGTACCCGAAGGTGTACGAAGAAATTGTCAATCTAGTTACTCAAAGGACACCCAAACGCGCGGAGTTCATCGAATCTGTGATTGGTTCAATCGAAGATGACCTTCGGGAGAATCGAATCAAAGGTAAAGTCGCCGGTAGACCGAAGCAGTACTACAGCATCTATCAAAAAATGGTCGTTCGCGGTCGCGAGTTCGATGACATTTACGATCTAGTCGGCATCCGTGTTTTAGTCAACGAGGTCAAGGATTGCTATGCGGTGTTGGGCGCAATCCACGCAAGGTGGAATCCGGTTCCAGGGCGCTTCAAAGACTACATTGCAATGCCAAAGTTCAATCTCTACCAATCGCTTCACACAACGGTTATGGGCCCACAGGGCCGTCCGGTTGAAATTCAAATTCGCACATTTGAAATGCACCAACGTGCCGAATACGGTGTGGCCGCTCACTGGAAGTACAAAGAGCAAGTTGGGAAGTCTACCGAGACTCGGGATGAGGACTTGGCTTGGTTGAAGCACCTAACCGATTGGCAAGCTGAAACTCAAGATCCTACCGAGTTCCTCGATTCGCTCAGATTTGAAATTGGCGCCAAGGAAGTTTACGTATTCACTCCAAAAGGCAAGGTCATTGGCCTCAGCGGGGGAGCGACGCCAGTTGACTTCGCCTATGCGGTCCACACCGAAGTTGGTCACCGGACTATGGGCGCCAAAGTCAACGGAAGATTGGTTCCCCTCGAAAGTAAGCTTCAATCAGGCGACGTAGTCGAGATTTTTACATCAAAATCTCCCGAAGCTGCCCCATCTAAAGACTGGCTAAATTTTGTAGCCTCACCTCGTGCCCGAGCAAAAATCAAGCAGTGGTTTGCCGAGGAACGTAAAGAGGAGTCCACCGAGCACGGCAAAGAAATGCTGGCCAAGGCCATGCGAAAGCAAAACCTGCCTCTCCAGCGTTTGATGTCTGCCGATGTCCTGGTCAAACTTGCCGGGGAATTAAGGTTCCCTGATGTTTCTGGCTTGTATGCCGCAATTGGTGACAACCACATTTCAGCTCAATCCGTGGTGGAGAAGCTCACCGCCGCAATTGCGGTCGAAGAGGACAATGAGGATCACCAATTCCAACTTCCGCAGGTGCGAAGCGTCAACCGCCAGCGTGCAAACGACTCCGGCGTCTTGGTGCGTGGCGATGCCGATGTAATGGCAAAACTTGCTCGCTGCTGCACACCCGTGCCAGGCGACCCGATTGTTGGTTTCGTCACTAGGGGTTCTGGAGTATCGGTACACCGAACCGACTGCAAGAATGTGACCGAACTTATGATGCAACCGGAACGCATCATGGATGTTAGCTGGGCTCCAACCACTAAGAGTCTCTTCTTGGTTCAGATTCAAATTGAGGCACTCGATCGAGCAGGCTTATTGTCTGACGTCACCCGCGTGTTATCCGAGCACCACGTAAACATCCTTTCGGCTTCAGTTTCCACTCGTTCCGATCGAGTTGCCTTGAGTAGGTTTGTTTTTGAAATGGGCGACGCTGGAGTGCTTGAACATCTACTAAACGCGGTTCGACGAATTGAAGCGGTCTATGACGTTTATCGAGTCAGCAACGTTTAGAAAACTACAGGTATGCGAAAACCCCGATCAGCTGATCGGGGTTTTCCTTTTAGCTAAAACTGCTATGAAGCCGCTTTTACAACCTCAAGCCAAGCCTTTCGAGCCTTCAATGCCTCGGTTGCTTCGTCGGTCTTCTTCTTGTCCTTCTTGGCCTTGGCGGCTTCTAACTCCGCCTCTAGCTTCACAATTGAAGCCTCAAGCTGAGTTATGACATCGTTTGAACGGGCCTGAGCGGCTGGATCGGTCTTGCGCCAGTGTTCTTCTTCAGCGTGGCGAACCTTCGCTTCGATTGCGCGAAGTTTATCTTCAATCTCTCGAACCTTCTCGCGAGGAACCTTGCCGGCCTTTTCCCACTTCTGCTGTACCGCAGCTAGCTGCTTCTTGGCCTCATCAAGACCCTTGGCAGGGTCGATTTTTGCCGCCTCTTTAAGCAGTTCGAGCTTGACGGCAAGGTTTGCTGCGAATTCAACGTTTTCAACTGCCACAACTTCGGCTTTAGCCGCATAGATTGCGTCACCGGCAGCCTTGAAGCGATTCCAAAGAGTGTCGTCCTGTTTACCAGGTGTGCGGCCCGATGCCTTCCAGTCGTCAAGAAGCTTGCGGTATTCGACAACCGATTCGCTGCCCTTTGCAACCAAAGCCTCAGCGCGCTCGACGATTTCGATCTTCTTTGACTTTGCAGCCTTTGACACGGCATCGAGACTTGCAAAATACTGTCGCTTGCCTGCTTCAAAGCGGGTACGAGCAGCAGAGAACCGACGCCAGATTACATCGGCGTCTGCCTTTGGAAGTTTTGGTCCAGATTTTTGAAGTGCCTGCCAGTCTTCGAACAACTTGTTCATTTCGACTCCAGAGTTCTTCCACTGGGTCTTTGCAGCATCCTGGTTGGCGATTTTTTCCGCTGCAACTGCGATGGCTTCGCGCTTGGCGATCGCCTCGGTTATCTCGCCCTTTGACTCTTCGCTCTTCTCAGTGACGAGAGTCTTAATTTTTTCATCGAGGTTTGAGACTCGACGACGAAGATCGGCGATGTCGCCAACTGCAGCAGGTTCATTCAAATCATCGGTGAGCTTTGCAGCCACCTTCTTCAAACTTGAAGCATCAACCTTATTTGCAACTCTCTGCTCAAGAATTCGAACCTGTGCTTCTAGGTCGGCAAACTTGCGCTCAAAGTACTTCAGAGCGTCCTCAGCAGGAACGCCAGGATACTGGCCAACCTGACGCTCAACACCCGAAACGGTGACGAATACGTTGTTTTCGGCGTCTACGCGACCGAATGTGTTCTTAGAGGTTGACACTTCTAGCTCCTGAGGTTGGGCGCCTGATTCGGCGGACAATGACTATTTTAGGCTGATTGCGCCAAGCTTCGCTCCAAGCACCGGCTTGCCATCTTGACCGCCGCCAACCACGCCACCTTTCGCAATGCCCGTTACGACATTTAGACCGCTCGTGACTTTACCGAACACGGTGTATCCGCCAACTGAGTCAGAGGGAATCGGAGAGTCCTTGTAAACGATGAAAAACTGGCTACCCATGCTGGTTGCGTTATTTCCAACGCGCGCCATGGCGAGAACACCGGTCTTATAAAGTGCATCTGCCGGGGCATTCTCGATTGGGCCCCAGTTATAACCTGGGCCGCCGGTCCCGTCGCCTTTTGGATCGCCGCACTGAAGCACAAATATTCCTGCTGTGGTCAAGCGGTGACAGCTGATGCCGTTGAAGAAACCCTTCTTTGCAAGAGTGATGAAATTTGCGACCGCTTGTGGAGCGGCTTTGCCGTCAAGTGAAATTCCAAGTGGCTTCCCGGCAAGGGTCATCGTTCCTGACCAGGTTTTAGACTTGGCCAACGCCGGGCTTGGAACCAGGGTCGAATTCTTTGCCGGTGCAGCAGAAGATTGCGTTGGCGTTGGGCTGGCCGTTGAGGTTGGGTTGGCAGTTGGCGAAGCAGAGGCAGCTGCATTCACATGACCTGGGCCGAAACCAAAATATGCCAATTGAAGCAACCCGGCAACCAGAAGAGTAGCAACCGATATGACGATGGCACGCTTGTTATCAGAGAGGTTTCGTTTTTTTGAAACCTCTGCCTGCGCCTTTCGAGCCTCATACTCAGCCAAGCGCTCGTTTGCCTTGGTGTGAATGTTTTGCTTCTTTTTATTTGATGCCATGACCTGCCCTTTGATTGACCAACTCTTACCGATTTTAGGGGCTTTACCTGAAGGATTAGTGACATCCGAGGGCCACTTGATTCAATCCTTGGTCTAACCTAAAGGGTATGTCTGAGCAGCCGAGTGTAATCGCGAGCACCACTCCACTCGCTGCCCGGATGCGCCCAGTTTCGATAGACGAGATTGTTGGCCAAAAGCACCTGCTTAAGCCGGGCGCGCCCCTAGTTGCACTGGCAACCCCTGTAGAGCAGGGCACTAAAAACTCAGTGGCTTCAGTTCTTCTTTGGGGTCCTCCTGGAACCGGTAAAACCACAATCGCCCAAGTAGTGGCCCGAAGTAGCGGCAGGAGATTTATTGAACTCAGCGCTATTACCGCCGGTGTCAAAGAGGTCCGCGAAGTGCTTGAACGGGCTCGAAATGACAAAGACCTCTATGGAGTCAGCACAGTTCTCTTTCTAGATGAAATTCATCGGTTCTCAAAAGCCCAGCAGGATGCCCTGTTGCCCGGGGTGGAAGCTGGAGTAGTTGTCCTGATTGCGGCCACGACCGAAAATCCATCTTTCTCAGTAATCAGCCCGTTATTGAGCAGGTCTCTGGTTCTGACTCTGGAATCTTTGAGTGACGAAGATATCCGAGAGCTGATTCTTCGCGCCGCAACTGATTCCCGAGGATTATCGAACGCGGTAAAAGTTACCGACGAGGTTATTGACCAAATCGTCCGACTTTCAGTTGGTGATGCACGTAGGGCACTGACGATTCTCGAATCCGCGGCCATTTCCGCACTTTCGGTTTCAAAAAAATCAAAACAGCCGTCGATCTCTATCCCTGACCTAGAAGCGGCAGCCGATAAAGCTTTGCTTCGTTATGACAAGGATGGCGATCAGCATTACGACATAATCAGCGCCTTCATCAAGTCTGTTCGTGGTTCTGATGCAGATGCCGCCATCCATTACTTGGCACGAATGATTGAAGGCGGTGAGGACCCAAGATTCATTGCTCGTCGCCTGATGATTCTCGCCGCTGAAGACATAGGTCTCGCAGACCCGCAGGCTCTCACGCTAGCGGTCGCTGCTGCGGAAACTGTTGCATTGATTGGTATGCCGGAGGGCAGGATTCCGCTGGCTGAAGCAACTATCTATTTGGCGCTTGCTCCGAAATCCAACACCGCCTACAACGCAATTAATTCCGCATTAGAGGATGTCAGAAACGGTCTGATTGGGACTGTGCCCAATGCTCTCAAGAGCTCAAACTTTTCTCGCGCCGCCAGTCAAGGGGCTGGAGTCGGCTACGAGTATCCACACGATTCACCCCGAGCAGTTATTTCGCAGAAGTACCTTGATGACAGGGTCTTGACTCGCAAGTACTACTTGCCGAAGGAAATAGGTCACGAGCGTGAGCTTGGCGAACGATGGAGTAAGTTGCGAGAAATAATTCGATCTTTTAAGGCAAAATAGCCCATCCTTGGCTTCTCGGAGCCTAACTGCTAGGATTGTCAGGTTGCCGACTGGAACACTCAATCGCGGCTGTGCGAGTGTTCAACTACGGTGCGACTGTCCAATAGCCAGACAGTCCGTGGCAGAGGATCACCTCGATCCGACTTGTGAACAAAAACCGCTATAAGCGATCCAAAAGGATCCACTGAAAGGAAAACGTGTCAAAGACCACACGTACGCGCAGCAAGACTCGCTTGTCGCGCGCATTGGGCCTAGCCCTAACCCCAAAGGCAGCAAAATACCTTGAGAAGCGTCCATACGCTCCAGGTGAGCACGGCCGCACCAAGAAGAAGGCTGACAGCGACTACGCCGTTCGTCTTCGCGAGAAGCAGCGTCTACGCGCCCAGTACGGCATCCGTGAAGCACAGCTTCGCAAGACTTTCCAGGAAGCAAAGCGTGCCGAGGGTCTAACTGGTGAAAACCTAGTAGAGCTTCTAGAAATGCGTCTCGACGCGATCGTATTGCGTGCCGGCATCGCACGCACGATTGCACAGGCTCGTCAGATGGTAGTTCACCGTCACATCCTTGTAAACGGTGAGCGCGTTGACCGCCCATCATTCCGCGTAAAGCCAGGTCAGTTGGTTCACGTTCACGAGAAGAGCGAAATCACCGAGCCTTTCCAGGTTGCAGCAGCCGGCGGTCACGTCGATGTTCTTCCTCCGGTTCCTGGCTACCTAGACGTACAGCTAGACAAGTTGCAGGTCACCCTAGTTCGCCGTCCAAAGCGCGCTGAGGTTCCAGTTACCTGTGAAGTTCAGCTTGTTGTTGAGTACTACGCGGCTCGATAAATAAAATCGGTTTAAGGAGTTCAGATGAGTGGTGGAGACGTAGCAGCATTGATTGCAGCCGGAGGCTTTGTGCTTTTGGTTCTATTTGTTGCGGTCCCATTGCTAAAGCTTGGACGTGTTCTTGACGAGGCTCGAAATTCAATTCGTGACCTCAACGAGACTGTGTCTCCGCTACTCACTGAACTTACCGACACGGTCACGGCGACAAACAAACAGCTCGCCAAGGTCGACCAGATCACCGAAAACATTTCGGAGGTCACCACCAACATAAGTTCTCTAGTGGCTGTTTTCTCGGCAACTTTGGGCTCACCTCTGGTAAAAATCGCCGGATTGACCCAAGGTCTAAGAAGCGCATTGCTAGGCAAGAAGAAGTAGGGATTTCTATGAAAAAAGCATTTTGGTTCATCACAGGAATCGCCGCCGGACTGCTTGCGGCAAAGCAGTTGCAAGAAAACCCAAAGACCAAGGCAATCGTTGACGATGTAATGGTGCGCGTTCGCGAACTTGGCGATGTTGTTGCAGAGGGCTTCAGAGAGCGTGAGCAAGAACTTGCAGACGCCAAGAAGCCAGCAGCCAAGCCGGCAGCTTCAAAGCCTGCTTCGAACGCATAAGCATGCAAACAGCGGAAATCCGCCAGCGCTGGCTCGACTTTTTCGAGAGCAAAGGCCACACGGTCGTTCCTTCAGCATCACTGATTAGCGAAGACCCCTCACTACTTTTCACCGTCGCCGGTATGGTGCCTTTCATCCCATACATGAGCGGCTTAGTTCCTGCACCGTTCGCACGCGCGACCAGCGTGCAAAAATGTGTCCGCACACTGGACATCGAAGAAGTAGGTAAGACCACTCGACACGGAACCTTCTTCCAGATGAATGGAAACTTTTCATTTGGCGATTACTTCAAAAAAGAAGCCATCGAATTCGCCTGGGAATTTCTCACCAAGCCTCAGTCTGAAGGTGGGCTTGAGCTCGATAAGCAACTGCTATGGGTAACAGTCTTCCAAGACGATGAAGAATCGATCGCCATTTGGCGTGACGTAGCCGGAATTCCTATGGAGCGCATTCAGCGCCGAGGTATGAAGGATAACTACTGGTCAACCGGTCAGCCGGGGCCAGCAGGGCCTTGCTCGGAGATCTACTACGATCGAGGTCCGGCTTACGGTCGCGAGGGCGGACCAGAAGCAGACGAAGATCGCTACATCGAAATCTGGAACTTGGTTTTCATGCAGTATGAGCGTGGCCAAGGCACCGGCAAAGACAACTTTGAGATCCTGCGTGAATTACCGAAGAAAAATATCGACACCGGAATGGGTCTGGAGCGCGTTGCGTTCCTAATGCAGGGTGTCGAGAACCTGTACGAAATCGATCAGGTTAGACCGGTACTTGACCTGGCGGCAAAACTTTCTGGCAAGACCTATGGCGCCAGCGTTGAGGATGACGTTCGACTCCGAGTGGTTGCCGATCACATCCGTTCTGCGCTGATGCTTATCGGTGATGGTGTGACCCCTGCCAACGATGGTCGGGGCTATGTGCTTCGCCGCCTGCTTCGTCGCTCGGTTCGCGCAATGCGTCTTCTAGGCCACGATGCACCAAGTTTCACCGAGCTTTTCACGGTTTCCAAGGAGGCCATGAAAGCCGCCTATCCAGAACTCGAACGCGACTTTGACCGAATTCTAAAGACCGCGGTTGCAGAAGAAGAGACTTTCTTGCGCACTTTGGTTGCCGGAACTGTTTTCTTGGACGAGGCAATCGCAAACGCCAAGAAGGGCGGAGGCAAGCAACTCAAGGGTGATGCGGCTTTCTTGCTTCACGACACGTATGGGTTCCCAATTGACCTAACGCTAGAAGTAGCCGAGGAAGCTGGACTTTCAGTTGACCGCGATGGCTTCAAGGCTCTGATGGCAGAACAGCGAGACCGGGCAAAAGCTGACGCTCGAGAAAAGAAACTGGGCGGCACTGACCTTTCGGTTTATTCCGCATTTCGCGCCAAGGGTGTCACCAAATTCACTGGCTATGAGGAGCTCAACTCTGAAGGTAAAGTTCTCGGACTTATCGTCGAAGGTAAAGATGCCCACCTAGCAGTTGCTGGCCAGATTGCCGAAATCATCCTTGATGAGACCTCCTTCTATGCCGAGTCTGGCGGTCAGGATTCAGATTCTGGAAACATCGTTGGCGATGGATTCAGCTTGGAAGTGCTGGATGTGCAAAAGCCGGTAAAGGGTCTTATCAGTCACAAAGTTCTAGTTCGATCTGGCGAAGTTACCGTTGGCGCTAAGGCTCAAACTCAAGTTGACGAAGATTGGCGCGTTGGCGCCCGCCAGGCGCACTCAGGTACTCACATAGTTCACGCAGCTCTTCGCGAAATCCTTGGCCCATCGGCCTTGCAGAGCGGTTCATATAACAAGCCGGGTTACCTGCGACTCGACTTCGCCTGGGCCCAAGCGCTTTCACCGGAAACTCGCAGCGAAATTGAAGAGGTTACCAACCTTGCAATCCGCCGAGACTTGAAAGTTAGCGCCCAGCAGATGACGCTTCCTGAGGCTCGCGAATGGGGAGCGGTTGCGCTGTTTGGTGAAACCTACGATGAAACCGTCCGTGTAATCGAAATCGGCGGCCCGTGGTCTCGGGAACTCTGTGGTGGAACACACGTGTCTCACTCATCTCAGGTCGGTTTAGTGTCGTTCATCGGCGAATCTTCGGTTGGCTCTGGATCCCGACGCCTCGAAGCTCTGGTTGGCATCGAAGCGTTCCGCGCACTTGCCTCGGAGCGGGCTTTGGTTGCGCGAATCGGTGAAGTTCTAAAGAGCCCGAAGGCCGAGATTGAGGATCGCCTTGCGGCAACAATCGACGAACTAAAAACCGCTCAGCGAAGACTTGCGGCAATGCAAGCCGCCGAGTTGGCTACACGAATTCCTGACCTAGTTGCTCGAGCCCAATTGATTGGCGCCACGAAGTTTGTTGAGACCAACCTAGGCGCGCTCTCATCTGTTGATGACCTAAGAACTTTGGCAACTCAGATTCGCGAGCAGTTGGCAAAGGAAAGTGCCGTCATTGCACTGTTCGCGGTAATCGCTGAAAAGCCTATGGTTTTGGTGGCAACCACTGAATCAGCGCGTCAGGACGGTCACAAAGCTGGAAACCTAGTTCGAACCGCGAGCCAAATTCTCGGCGGTGGCGGTGGCGGCAAAGATGATCTTGCACAGGGTGGCGGAACCGATGCTGCTCGTATAGGTGATGCGGCCGCAGCTATACGTGGAGCGCTGGGAGCCTAGTGCGCCCGGGCCGTCGACTTGCAGTTGACGTAGGCAAGGTCAGAATCGGGCTTGCCACATCCGACTTTCATGGCATTTTGGCCTCGCCTTTGCAAAACATTGCGCGTCAGGCAAATGATGCCGATTCGGTGCGCCTGATGCTCGATGCGATTAGAGAGCTGGACATTACGGAAATCTATGTCGGGCTACCTATTTCCCTCTCCGGGCGCGCAAGTGCCTCTACCGAGGATGCGTTAGCCATAGCATTCGAGCTAAGCCAGCAAAGCGCCATCCCACTTCGCATGATTGATGAGCGCCTAACCACGGTTTCGGCGACCGCTGCGCTTCGCGATTCAGGCAGAAATTCCAAGGATGGTCGCAAGGTAATTGATCAAATTGCAGCGACTATGATTCTTGAACAGGCTCTAGCCATTGAGAAAAATACCGGGCAGATACCTGGCAAAGGATTGGATGAGATTGATGTCTAGATTTGCCCGGCGTCGCCTTCTAGTTCTTGCCCTAGCGGGGGTTTTGCTAGTCGGTGGAATTGGTATCGCGAACCGCGGCGCAATAAGAAGCGGTTGGGATCAGCTCGTCGGAAACGACTATGTGGGCGATGGTTACAGCAGCGTTTTGGTCGAGATTAATCCTGGGGATAGCGGTCAAACGGTCGCACAGTCACTTGTGCAAATGGGTGTGGTAAAAAATTTTTCAACAATCTACAAGTTGATTCTGCAAACCAATCCGAAGTTCTATCCTGGGACTTTCAAGCTGAAACTGCACATGTCATCCGCCGCGGCGCTGAAGGCGCTCATGGACCCCTCAAGCTCAGCAGCTAACCGCATCACCATCAAAGAGGGCCTTCGTGCCAATGTGATCATCAAGCAACTGTCTCTGGCCACTGGAATAAGCGTCTCTGACTTTGAAGCGGCTGCTGCAAATCGTTCGGCAATTGACCTTCCAGCTGACGCGGTGTCAATTGAGGGATACATTTTTCCGGCCACATACGACTTTCAGCACAGTGCCACTGCCGTTAAAGTTCTCAAGACCATGGTTGATCGGATGCAAGAGGAACTGAACAAGTTTGGGGTTTCGGCCAAAGATCGCCTCAGGGTCCTGACTCTAGCTTCGATAATTCAAAAAGAGGCCCGCCAGGAGCCTGACTTCTATAAGGTCAGCCGGGTATTCCAAAATCGTCTCAAAATCGGAATGAAATTGCAGTCAGATGCCACGGTTAGCTATGGAGTTGACGGCAACACCGTCAACACGACCGCCGCTGACCGAGCAAATAACAATGGCTTCAACACCTATCTGCACACCGGACTCCCAATTGGCCCGATAAGCGCACCGGGTTCGGTGGCAATCAATGCTGCCCTTCATCCCGCCGCTGGCACCTGGCTTTATTTCTGCACCATTAACCTGGCCACAGGTGAGACCATTTTCAGTACGACAGCCGCGGAACACCAAAAGGCCGTGGCTCTGTGGAGCGCTTGGATGAAGGAGCACCCTGGATATGAGTAAGCGCTATGCGGTTCTTGGCTCTCCAATCGAACACTCAAAATCCCCGGCTATTCATTTAGCCGCATACCGAGTTCTCGGTCTCGACTGGGAATACGGCAGGGCCGATGTCCAGAAGGGGCTACTGCGAACTTTTCTAGCTGGTCTCGATGGGCCTTGGGATGGTTTCTCAGTAACAATGCCCTTGAAAGAGGAGGCAAGCAGATTTGCCGACGTTTTAGACAGTTTTGCCGAATTAACCGGTGCAACCAACACTCTTAGCATTGATGAATTCGGCAAATGGCATGGATACAACACCGACGTTTTTGGCATCGTGCAGGCTGTTCGCGAGGCACGCATCGGTGAAATTAAACACGCGCTAATCATCGGTTCTGGCGCAACAGCCAATTCTGCGATGGTGGCACTTAGCGTGCTTGCTCCCGGTGCACGGGTGGAAGTCTTGGCCCGCAACCCGAAATCACGCAAAGCGCTGATTGCACTCGGGAAGAAGGTCGGTTTGAAAACTCAAATTGCCGGTGGTTTGAGAGCGGCGAGCCGAGTCTCTAACCTGACAATTTCAACGGTTCCAGCAGGTTCTTTCGATAAACAGGCAGCACGCATGGCGAGTGCCTGGTTTTGGAAACCAAAGGGAGCATTACTTGACGTCGCCTACAACCCCTGGCCATCGAAACTGGCAACAGCTTGGTCTGCAAAAGGCAAGCGCACGATCAGCGGTCTTGAAATGCTTATTTGGCAGGCAGTCGCCCAGATTCGTGTGTTCACCAGCGGAAGCCCGGAGCGCGAACTTCCCAATGAAATAGCAGTGGTTTCGGCAATGCAAATTGCCGTCGGTGCAGCCGACTAAAAATCAGTTCCGGTAGAATTGCCAGATGCTACGTTGGATCACCGCTGGGGAGTCACACGGCCCCGAACTTGTCGCCGTTCTTGAGGGATTGCCGTCTGGCGTTCCCGTAACGACTGCAGCAGTGCAGGATGCGCTCGCTCGTCGGAGACTCGGTTATGGACGCGGTGCTCGAATGAAATTCGAGCAAGACGAAGTTTCGCTGAGCGGTGGAGTCAGACACGGGCTAACCATGGGTGGTCCGGTTGCAATCACTGTCGGTAATACCGAATGGCCAAAATGGCAGGATGTCATGTCTGCCGACCCAGTTGACGCGGATAAGCTTTCCGGTGCCCGAGCAGAGGCGCTAACCAGACCCCGCCCAGGTCACGCAGATTTTACCGGCATGCAAAAGTATGGTTTTCTAGACTCAAGGCCAGTGCTCGAGCGCGCGAGCGCCCGTGAGACCGCCGCCCGCGTAGCGTTAGGCGCCGTTGCAGCCGCATTCTTAAATGAACTTGGCATTGAACTAGTAACCCACACCGTTGGCATCGGCCCAGTCATGTCTCCACTAGGTTCTGCCCTTCCACTACCTAGAGATGTGGCAGCACTGGACGAAGACCCAATGCGATGCTTCGACAAGACAGTCTCTGCCGCGATGGTGGCCGA
>Ga0228702_1000460_pt1 | contig 31590 bp, 27 predicted proteins | sample McNCre217_Aug_MG_2_FD_178018 | JGI IMG/M metagenome (GOLD analysis project Ga0228702, IMG submission 178018) | Freshwater microbial communities from McNutts Creek, Athens, Georgia, United States - 20-17_Aug_MG | ecosystem: Environmental > Aquatic > Freshwater > Creek | place: USA: Georgia...
TCTGGGCCACCACCTGGGTGGGCTACTTCTTCATCCTGATCTTCATCATCGGCTTTGGCGCGATCACCCTGGTGCTGACCAACCCCGAGCTGGCCGACACCGCCAAGGGCGTGATCAAGGGCGGCGCGGGCACGGCCAACATGGCCGCGGTGCTGGTGGCCAAGACCGTGGGCGGTGATGTGTTCTACGGCTTCATCTCGGCCGTGGCTTTTGCCACCATCCTGGCGGTGGTGGCGGGCCTGACCCTGTCGGGCGCATCGGCGGTCTCGCATGACCTGTATTCAACCGTGTTCAAACAGGGCAAGGCCGACAGCACCTCCGAGCTGCGTGTCTCACGCATCACCACCGTGGCTTTGGGCGTGATTGCCGTGGGCCTGGGCATCGCGTTTGAAAAGCAAAACATCGCCTTCATGGTGTCGCTGGCATTTGCCATCGCAGCTTCGGCCAACTTCCCGGTGTTGTTCCTGTCGGTGCTGTGGAAAGACTGCACCACACGCGGTGCGGTCATTGGCGGCTTCCTGGGCCTGATCTCGTCGGTGGCACTCACCGTCGTGTCACCCGCTGTGTGGGAAGTGACCCTGGGCAACCCCAAGGGCTCGGCCTGGTTCCAGTACAGCTCACCTGCCCTGTTCTCGATGACCATCGGCTTTATCGGCATCTGGTTGTTCTCGGTGCTGGACAAGAGCGAACAAGCCAAGAAAGAGCGCGCCGCCTTCCCGGCGCAACAAGTGCGCTCCGAAACCGGCTACGGCGCTGCTGCGGCTTCGGACCACTGATCTTTCGGCGCACGCTGAAAAATCCAAAGGGCGCTTCGGCGCCCTTTTTCATGCCCAGGAGATGCAGCCGCCCAACACCGCCATCACAAGCGCAATTGGTGCATGCCAGTGAACACCCGTTGCGCACCGGCCTGCACCAGCGGCTCATGCGCCGCAGGCGGTGCGGCATAAGCCCACACCGTGGCCCCTGCGGCCACACCCGCGGTGATGCCCACCGTGGTGTCTTCGACCACCAGGCAACGGGCAGGATCCACCTGCAAATGCGCGGCAGCGGCCAGGTACACATCGGGGTGCGGCTTGCTGCGCGGCATCTCATGCCCGCTGAAAATTCGCCCCTCAAAGAAGCCATGCAAACCCACTTGCTTGAGCATCATCTCGACCTTGAAGCGGTCGGCCCCCGAAGCCACCGCGATGCGGCCCTGACAGTGGTCATGCAAGTGCGCCACGGCCTCGTGCACACCTTCGATGGCGGTGATGCTTTCTTGCAGGCGCACATTGCGACGCTCAAAAAACTGCTGCAACCATTCATCGGTCAGCGGCTGGCCGGTGTGGGCTTCGATGGTGCTGCGCTGGCTTTTGACCGTGTGGCCCACAAAACGCTGCATGCATTCGGCCAGCGTCATGCGCCAACCTTGTTCTTCAAACATGTCACGCAGCACGCCGCAGGTGATGGCTTCGCTGTCCACCAGCACGCCGTCGCAGTCAAAAAGAATGGCTTCAAATGTCATGCGGGGATCATAAGGGCTGGACTTGAAGGCACACTCAGGGCCTGACTTTCAAGCCTGCGCCATGACTCCCCTGCTTCGCATCCACCACGCCGCCATCATCTGCTCGGACTACGCACGGTCCAAACGCTTTTACACCGAGGTGTTGGGCCTGAAGGTGCTGACTGAAAACTACCGCCAAGCACGCGATTCATGGAAACTGGATTTGGTTCTGCCCGATGGTGGGCAGGTCGAGTTGTTCTCTTTCAAGGGCGCACCGCCGCGCCCCAGCGACCCCGAGGCGCAGGGCCTGCGGCATCTGGCATTTGCGGTGGCCGATGTCACGGCATGGACCGCGCACCTGCAAGCCCAAGGCATTGCGGTCGAGGCCATCCGCACCGACGAGTACACCGGTCAGCACTTCACATTCTTTGCCGACCCGGATGGGTTGCCGTTGGAGTTGTATGAGGTGACGACTCAGAGCACGTCGCCATCGACGTAATACCAGCGGCCGTCTTCGCGCACGAAGCGACTGCGTTCGTGCTGGCGAATCGCCTTGCCACCCACGCGAAAGCGGGCGACGAATTCAACTTCGGCGGTGTCTTCGCCCGTGCTGCGGTGCTGCCTGATTTCCAAACCCAACCATTTGGCGCCCGCTTCCAACGCCAGCGAGGCAGGTCTTTGGCTGCTGTGCCAAGTGGCCAGGAGGTAAGGCACATCGCCCAGCACGAAAGCGCTGTAACGCGAACGCATCAGGCTTTCGGCATCGGGCGCGTTCTGGCCTGCATGAAAGGGGCCGCAGCAAACGTCCAAGCTCAATGCCTGGCCTTTACCGGCAGTGCGCCCGCAGGGACAAGCGGTGGACATCAGTGCCCTTTTCGTGAAGCGCTTTCGACCTTGTGCTGCTCCAGCGTGACCATGGGCGCGTGGGCTTTCTTCCAGGCGGCGTAACCGCCGTCGATGTGGGCCACGTTGGTCATGCCCATGTCTTGCAGGGTTTTGGTAGCCAGCGCGCTGCGCCAACCTGCGCCGCAAAACAAGATGAACTCCTTGCTCTCGTCGGCAAACACGGGCTTGAAATACGGCGACTCGGGATCCACCCAGAATTCGAGCATGCCACGCGGCGCGAGCAAGGCGCCGGGCACGGTGCCTTCGCGTTCCAACTCACGCGGATCACGGATGTCCACCACCTGCACCTTCGGGTCGTGCAGGCGATCACGCACCTGATCCACGCTGTAGGTGGTCACTTGGGCCATGGCCTCGTTCATGAGCGCTTGAAAACCTTTGGTGATGGGCATGTTGGTCTCTCCGGTGATCGATTTATTTTTTGTAGGAGCCCACCCTGTGGGCGATGGTTTTTGCCTGAAGCATCTATCGCCCACAGGGTGGGCTCCTACAGGGTGCCTGAATCAGAGTGCGCGCTGGATGATGATTTTCTGCACGTCGCTGGTGCCTTCGTAAATCTGGCACACGCGCACATCGCGGTAGATGCGCTCGACCGGGAAGTCGCTCACATAGCCGTAGCCGCCCAGCGTCTGGATGGCGGCCGAGCAGACTTTCTCTGCGGCTTCGCTGGCGAACAGCTTGGCCATGGCGGCTTCTTTCAGGCAAGGCTTGCCCGCGTCACGCAGGCTGGCCGCGTGCCAGATCAGTTGGCGTGCGGCTTCGAGTTGTGTGGCGCATTCCGCCAGCCGGAAGCCCACGGCCTGGTGGTTGAAGATGGGGGTGCCAAAGCTTTCGCGTTGCTTGGCATAGTCAATGGCCACATCCAAAGCACTGCGGGCCATGCCGAGACTCTGCGCGGCGATGCCGATGCGCCCGCCTTCCAGACCGCCAAGTGCAATGCCATAGCCTTCGCCTTCTTTGCCAATCAGGTTCTCGGCCGGGATGCGGCAGTTGTCAAAGTTGATCTGTGCGGTGTCGCTGCTGTGTTGACCGAGCTTGTCTTCGAGGCGCGCCACTACATAGCCCGGGGCGTTGGTCGGCACCAGGAAGGCGCTCATGCCCTTTTTGCCTGCGCCCTTGTCGGTGACGGCGATGACAATGGCCACGTCACCGTTTTTGCCACTGGTGATGAACTGCTTGACGCCGTTGATGATGTAGCTGTCGCCGTCTTTCACTGCCGTCGTGCGCAAAGACGAAGCATCGCTGCCCACATGCGGCTCGGTCAGGCAGAACGCGCCCAGCATCTCGCCGCGCGCCAAAGGTTCGAGCCACTGCTTCTTTTGCTGCGCGTTGCCAAACTTCATCAAGATGGCGTTGACCGGGCAATTGGTCACGCTGATCACGGTGCTGGTGCCGCCGTCACCGGCCGCGATTTCTTCGAGCACCAGCGCCAGCGTCACATAGTCCAGGCCCGCGCCGCCCAGTTCTTCGGGCACACAGATGCCATAGGCCCCCAGCTCGGCCAGGCCCTTGTGCACGTCTTTCGGGAAGTGGTGCTTTTTGTCCCACTCGGCTGCGCGAGGCCACAGCTCGCGCTGGGCAAAGTCGCGCACGGCGTCACGGATCATTTCCTGGTCGGGGGTCAACAACATGTCGGTCTTTCTTTATCGGTTCACCACGGCAGCGCACTGCCGTCATGGTTCAAAAATGCGCCCCGGTGTTTGGGGGCGCGTTGTTCAAGTACGGTGTTCAAGGTCTGGCGCAGGCTGGCTGCACTTTGTTCTGGCGTGAGCGGCGCATGGGCACCGCCCATGTCCGTCTGCACCCAACCGGGGTGAATGGCCAGCACCGTCACATCGGGCTGCTCGGCTTGCGTGCAGCGCACCACCATGTTGAGTGCGGCCTTGCTCACGCGGTAGAGCGCGGCGTTGCCGCTGGTGGTCTCTTGCAGGCTGCCCATGACCGAGCTGATGCAGGCGATCACGCCTTGCGTTTCTTGCACCATGGGCACGATCTGAGGAATGACCTGCATCGCGCCCATCACGTTGGTGTGCATCACGGCGTCAAAGCTGTCGCGGGTGGGCGGCGTGCTGGCACTGGCGCTGTCCATCGCGCCCGCCACATAGATGGCCAGGTCGATTTTTTCGCCGTCGAGCTGCCAGGACAGGCCCGAGTTGCTGGCGGGGTTGGCCACATCCAGGCGCAGGGTTTGTGCGCCGAGCGCCTTGAGCCGGGCCAAACCCTCGTCTGAACGGGCGGTGGCGATCACGCTTGCGCCGTTGTCGATGTACTGGCGGGCCAGTTCAAAGCCGATGCCGCGCGAAGCGCCGATGAGGAGAACGGTGGTCATGGCATTTAATTTTGCAAGTCGGCTGCTGTAGGTCGGAGCTTCAGCTCCGACAGCTTGGGTCTGTGGTGCCATGTCGGGGCTAAAGCCACCGACCTACAGTGCCGACCTGCAAGTAACAACATCACACCAACTCAAGCGCCACCGCCGTGCCTTCGCCGCCGCCGATGCACAGCGTGGCCAGGCCCTTCTTGAGGCCACGTGCCTTGAGTGCGTGAATCAACGTGACCATGATGCGGGCACCCGACGCGCCAATGGGGTGACCCAGCGCGCAAGCACCGCCGTTGACGTTGACCTTGTCGTGCGGCACGTTCAGCTCTTTCATGAGCGCCATGGGCACCACGGCAAAGGCTTCGTTGACTTCCCACAGGTCGACGTCTTCGACTTTCCAACCGGCTTTGGCCAGGGCTTTTTGAGTCGCACCCACGGGGGCGGTGGCAAACCACTCGGGCTCTTGCGCGTGGGTGGCGTGGCTGACGATGCGGGCCAGCGGTTTGCAGCTGAGCTTGGCGGCGGTGCTTTCGCGCATCATGACCAAGGCCGCAGCGCCATCGTTGATGGACGAGCTGCTGGCGGCGGTGATGGTGCCGTCTTTCTTGAAGGCGGGCTTCAAGCTGGTGATCTTGTCGAGCTTGACTTTGCCGGGGCCTTCGTCGATGGACACCACGCGTTCGCCGCTGCGGTCTTTCACCGTCACAGGCGTGATCTCGGCGGCAAACGCACCCGACTCGGTGGCGGCCTTGGCGCGCTGCACGCTGGTGGTGGCAAAGTGGTCTTGCTCGGCGCGGGTGAAGCTGTATTTGGCCGCGCAGTCTTCGCCAAAAGTGCCCATGCTGCGGCCGGGCTCGTATGCGTCTTCCAGGCCGTCGAGCATCATGTGGTCAAAGATGCGGTCGTGGCCCATGCGGTAGCCACTGCGACCCTTGAGCATGAGGTAAGGCGCGTTGGTCATGCTCTCCATGCCACCGGCCACCAACACATCGTGCGTGCCGGCCACCAGCATGTCGTGCGCGAACATGGCTGCGCGCATGCCCGAACCGCACATCTTGGACAGGGTCACGGCACCGGCGCTTTTGGGCAAACCGCCCTTGAAAGCCGCCTGACGGGCTGGCGCCTGGCCCTGGCCCGCCATCAGGCAGTTGCCAAACAGCACTTCGGTCACCAGCTCGGGGCTGACGCCTGCGCGCTCGACGGCGGCCTTGATGGCTGCGCCACCCAGGTCGTGCGCAGACAGGCTGGCGAAATCACTTTGAAAACTGCCCATGGGGGTGCGGGCAGCGCTGACGATGACGATGGGGTCGGACATGGCAAATCTCCAGTTAACAAATCAAACAGTCACCACGTCAGCCCCTGGGCTCACGCGGCAGGATGCAAGCCCCCGCGCGGGTAGCGCTTGAGGGCATTGCGAAACACTTCCATGACCTCGCCAGGGTGGCTCATGCTCACCCCGAGGTCTTTCGCCAGGCCGTCTTTCAGGCCATAGCACCAGCCGTGCACGGACACTTTCTGGCCGCGCGCCCAGGCATCCTGGATCACATTGGTCAGGGCCACGTTGCCGACTTGCTCGATGACGTTCATCTCGCACAGGGCGTCTTCTTGCTCGGGCACCGTCAAATGGTCCAGGCGGCGGCGGTGACGGATCTTCACATCGTGCACATGGCGCAGCCAGTTGTCGGCCAGGCCCACACGGGCACCACGCAAAGTGGCCAGCACGCCACCGCAACCGTAGTGGCCCACCACCAGAATGTGCTCGACCTTCAGAAAATCGACCGCGTACTGGACCACAGACAGGGCATTCAGGTCAGAGTGCACCACCACGTTGGCCACGTTGCGGTGCACAAACACCTCGCCCGGCTCCAGACCGGTGATCTGGTTGGCGGGCACGCGGCTGTCGGAGCAGCCGATCCACAGGTACTTGGGGTTTTGCTGATTAGCCAGGCGCGTGAAATAGGCAGGGTCTTGCTGAACCATGCTCTGCGCCCAGGCGCGGTTGTTGTCAAAAAGGTGCTGTAAAGATGTGCTCATGCGTCCATTGTCGCAGTCCAGCTTTGCCGTTTTGTGAAACAGGTCTCAGCAGGTTTCCGAAAACAGCTCGCGACCGATCAGCATGCGGCGAATCTCGGACGTACCGGCTCCGATTTCGTACAACTTGGCGTCGCGCCAGAGGCGGCCCAGCGGGTATTCGTTGATGTAGCCGTTGCCGCCGTAGATCTGCACGCCCTCGCCGGCCATCCAGGTGGCTTTTTCTGCAGTCCAGAGGATGACCGAGGCGCAATCTTTGCGCACCTGGCGCACGTGCTCGGTGCCCAGCAGGTCCAGGTTCTTGGCCACGGTGTAGGCAAAGCTGCGACCGGCTTGCAGCACGGTGTACATGTCGGCCACTTTGCCCTGGATCAGCTGGAACTCGCCGATGCTCTGGCCAAACTGTTTGCGGTCGTGGATGTAGGGGATCACGTTGTCCATGACGGCCTGCATGATGCCCAGCGGGCCGCCGGTCAGCACGGCGCGCTCGTAATCGAGCCCGCTCATCAGCACCTTGGCACCGTTGTTCAGGCCACCCAGGATGTTTTCGGCGGGCACTTCCACGTTTTCAAACACCAGCTCGCCGGTGTGGCTGCCGCGCATGCCCAGCTTGTCGAGCTTTTGCGCAATGCTGAAACCTTTCATGCCTTTTTCGATCAAAAAGGCGGTCACGCCGCGTGCGCCCAGCTCGGGCTCGCTCTTGGCATAGACCACCAGCGTGTCGGCGTCAGGGCCGTTGGTGATCCACATCTTGGAACCGTTGAGCAGGTAGTAGCCGCCCTTGTCTTCGGCCTTGAGCTTCATGCTCAGCACGTCGGAGCCCGCGCCGGGCTCGGACATGGCCAATGCGCCGACGTGCTCGCCACTGATGAGCTTGGGCAGGTATTTGGCGCGCTGCGCATCATTGCCATTGCGCTTGATCTGGTTCACGCACAGGTTGGAGTGCGCGCCATAGCTCAGGCCCACGCTGGCCGAAGCACGCGAGATTTCTTCCATCGCCACCATGTGGGCCAGGTAGCCCATGTTGGCACCGCCGTATTCCTCGCCCACGGTGATGCCCAGCACGCCCAGATCGCCCATCTTGCGCCACAGGTCCATCGGGAACTGGTCATTCTTGTCGATCTCGGCCGCACGCGGTGCGATCTCGGCTTGGGCGAAGTCGCGCACCGCATCGCGCAGGGCGTCGATGTCTTCACCGAGTTGGAAATTCAGGCCGGGCAAGTTGTTCATGGGGAGTCTCCGAATGGGCAGGTTCAAACGCGCACAGGGCGCATCAATAGGTTTGTGGCACAGGGGCCAATGTTTGTTGCATCACCGCGCAAGGCGAACTTTTGCCGTTGGCGTCGATGTGCACCACCTCGGCGGTGGTGACCACCACACGGCGACCCGCCTTGACCACCTTGCCGGTGGCGCGGATCTCGCCGCCCTGGTAGCTGCTGAGGAAATTGATCTTGTATTCGACGGTGACGACTTCCATGCCTTCGGGCATCACGGTCAAGGCGGCGTAACCGCCTGCGATGTCGGCCAGCGCACCGATGGCGCCACCATGAAAGCCGCCTTGCTGCTGGGTGGTCTTGTCGCTGTAGGGAATGGACAGTTCCACCATGCCCTCGCTCACCGACAGCAAACGCACGCCCAAATGCTGCATCATGCCCTGGCGGGCCAGGCTGAGGGCAACACGTTCATGGGCTGGGTTAGGGTGGGTCACGGCAGATGTTGGCAAGGAAGAAGAAGCCACCACTTTAATTGACGTTTACGTAAACGTCAATCAGGGTTTTACCCGCCTGCAGCGGTTTTGGACGCCTTGGTCAACAAGGTGCGGGTCTCTTTTTCGTGGGTTTTGACCTCGTCCAGCGTGGCCTCCAGATCGGCCAGCTGAGACTCCAGCTGCTGGCGGTGCTCGGCCAGCACGACCAGAAACTTTCTGAGCTGGGGCACCGTGTCGCGCGGGCTGTCGTACATGTCGATCAGGTCTTTGGCCTCGGTCAGCGACAAACCCAGGCGTTTGGCGCGCAAAGTCAGCTTCAAGCGGGTGCGGTCACGGGCCGAATACACCCGGTTGCGCCCCCCGGGCCCCGAGCGTTCGGGCTCCAGCAGGCCCATGTCTTCGTAAAAACGGATGGCGCGGGTGGTCAGGTCAAATTCCTGAGCGAGGTCGCTGATCGTGTAGGTACTGGCCATGGGGTTCTCCGTTTTTGCGCAATGGGGACAGGTTCTTGCCGGAACCTCCCCCTAGAATGCTTTTCATCATTGACGTTACGTAACGTCAATTGAGCGAATGCTAACCCAAACGACTGCCCGCATGTCCCATTCCGCACAAGCCCTCCCCCTGGACTACCCCCTCGCCGACCAGCTCCCTGAACCGGGCCAGGTGCTGAAAGTGGCCCCGGGTGTGCTGTGGCTGCGCATGGGCCTGCCGTTTGCGCTCGACCACATCAACCTGTGGCTGCTGCGAGACCAACTGCCCGACCCCGCCCGCACAGGCGTGCTGCAAGAAGGCTGGACGGTGGTCGACTGCGGAATCGACAACGAAGCCACGCGCAAGGCCTGGCTGACCATTGAAAAAGAAGACTTGCAGGGCCTGCCCATCCTGCGCGTGCTGGTCACCCACATGCACCCCGACCACATGGGCCTGGCCCATTGGCTGTGTGAGCGCTGGAACGCGCCCTTGTGGATGAGCACGGGTGAATACCAATCCGCCGTGCTGGCCCAGTCGGGCGTGTCCAATTTCGGCGGCGAGCCCACCATGCAGTTTTACGCCGCGCACGGCTGGAACAAGCAGGAAGACCTCTTGCAGATCAAGGCCCGCGTGGGCTATTACCCCGGCATGGTGCCGCAGGTTCCGCAGGCCTATGTGCGCCTGATGGCCGATGACACGGTGACCATCGGCGGCCAGGACTGGCGCTGCATCAGCGGCTTTGGACACTCGCCCGAACACATGGCCTTGCACAACGCGCAAAGCCAGATCCTCATCAGCGGCGACATGCTGCTGCCCTCAATCTCGACCAATGTGAGCGTGTATGCGCAAGAACCTCAGGGCAATGCCTTGCAGCTGTTCCTGGACTCGCTCACCAAAATGCAGCACCTGCCGGACAGCACCTTGGTGCTGCCCTCGCATGGCCGCCCGTTCAAAGGTGCCGCACGGCGCATTGCGCAGCTGCGGGCACACCACGACGAGCGCCTGAGCGAGCTTTTGCAAGCGTGCACCGCTCAAGCCCTGTCGGCGCACGATGCGCTGCCGGCGCTGTTCAAGCGCCCCCTGAACGTGCACCAGACCACCTTCGCCATGGGCGAGTCGGTGGCGCACTTGCACATGCTGTGGCTGAGCGGTCAATTGCGGCGCGAGCTGGGGGCCGATGGCATTTACCGGTTCAGCCGCACTCAATCCTGAGCCAGGCCCATGGGCGCCTGCTTGAGGGCTTGACGGCGCTGCGCGTAATCGGGCATGACTTCGCCCACCGTCTCCCAAAAGCGAGGGCTGTGGTTCATCTCGCGCAGGTGCGCCAACTCGTGCACCACCACATAGTCGATCTGGCTGACCGGCAAATGGATCAGCCGCCAATTGAGCCGAATGTGCCCATCGACGCGTGCGCTGCCCCAGCGGGTGTTGGCGCTCGACAGGCTGAGCTTGCTCCAGCGCACGCCCAGCAAGGGCGCAAAGTGCTGCAAGCGCTGCTCAAACAAAGTGCGGGCCTGTTTTTTGAGCCAGGCCTCGGCCACCTCGCGCACCTGCGTGGTTGAAGCGCCCGGCGGCACACTGACGGGCAAGTGCTGCACATCGGGCAAGGCCCCGTGCGGCAACATGCCGCGCTCCAGCACGCACAGCTGCACCTTGCCGCCCAAAAAGGGCACCTGTGCACCATGCGCCCACTCGATCGCCTGCTGGAACTGCTCGGTCTGGCGCTGCTTGAACTGCTGCAGCTTGGCCACGATCCAGGCCCCTTTTTCCTGCACGGCGGCATCCACCTCGCGCAGCGTCACCCAGCTGGGCGCGCGCACCACCAGCCCTTCGGCCCCGACCAGGAAACCAATGCTGCGGCGGCGCGAGCGCTCGAACAAAAATGAAACCGTCATGCCATGCAGCACCGCATGGCGGTTGGCGTTGGGATGGGTAAAACCCAACATTTCAGGCTGTGGCTGAGCACTTGGCACGGAAGCGGGGTGAACAGGCGGCAGCGGGGGCTGAGGCACAGGGAACCGTTCGGCCTTGGCCTGCGGCGCAGGAGGTGGCTCGGCTGCCGTGCGCGCAGGCACCTCCGGGTCGCCCCCGGGGAAAAAGTCGAGCACAAACTGCAAAGGCGCGCGCATGCTTCGCCCCACTTCGGCTCAGTGCCTGGCCGGATAAGCCTCGGGATCGAGGCGGTGCATTTCAGCTTCGATCCAGTTTTCAACTTCGAGCATCAGCTCTTCGGCACTGCGGCCCTCGCTCGGAATGGCTTGGCCAATCGAGATGTCCACCACGCCCGGCTTCTTGATGAAGGCCTTGGTGGGCCAGCAACGCGCCGAAGTCACGGCAATCGGAATCACCGGCACCCCTGCGGCAATCGCCAATCGCGTGCCACCGGTTTTGTATTCGCCTTTTTGCCCCCGCGGAATGCGCGTGCCTTCAGGGAACATGATGACCCAGACGCCTTCCTGCATGAGGCGGCGGCCTTGCTGCACCACCTTGGCAAAAGCGCGTGCGCGCTGACTGCGGTCGATGTGGATCATGTCCAGACGGCCCATGGCCCAGCCAAAAAACGGCACGCTCAACAGTTCTTTCTTGAACACATAGGCCAGCGGGTGCGGCATGATCGCGGGCATCACAAAGGTCTCCCAGGTCGACTGGTGTTTGACCAGCAAGACCGCCGGGTCTTTCGCGCCCTGGGGCAAGTTCTCCATGCCCTGAATGCGGTTGCGGATACCCAGAATCACCGTGCCCGCGTTGACCGACAGACGCAGCCAGGCCGCGCAAATCCAGTACAGCCGCGTGCTGCTGACGAAGTAGGAAACGACCACCACAAACAGCGCCCAGGGAATGACCGTGACAGCCATCCAAAGCATGTGAAGAACGGCGCGAATGAAATTCATGAGGTGTGGGCTCAGTTCGAAGACAAAGAAGTTTCACCCAGAAGGTGATCGACAAAAGCACCGAGGTTGGCGTGCACCTGGGTCTCCACCGGGAAATCGGGCGGCAAACCTTCTGCGCTCATGTCGGGGTGGCGCCCGGTCAGCACCAGATGCGGCGCACAACCTGCGGCCTGAGCGGCTTGCATGTCGCGCAGGCTGTCGCCCACATAGGGCACGCCTTTGAGGTCAATGCCGTAGCGCTCCTGGATCTGGTGCAACAGGCCCGGCGCGGGTTTGCGGCAGGCGCAGCCCTCATCGGGCGCATGCGGGCAATAAAAAATCGCATCGATGCGGCCACCGGCTGCGGCCAAGGCCTTGACCATGTGGCTGTGCACCGCGTTGAGTGCCGCCATGTCAAACAGCCCACGCCCCAGACCCGACTGGTTGGTGGCCAACACCACATGGAACCCCGCATGGTTAAGCCGACTGATCGCTTCCAGCGAGCCAGGCAAAGGTTGCCATTCTTCGGGCGACTTGACGAACTCGTCACTGGCCCGGTTGACGGTGCCGTCGCGGTCCAGAATGACGAGTTTCAAGTGGGTGTTCATGGCCGTGTGGGCTTCAGGCCGCCAGACGCGACAGATCGGCCACGCGGTTCATGGCCACATGCAGGCTTTTCAGCAGGCCCTGGCGGTTCAGGCGCAGGTCCATTTCTTCGGCGTTGACCATCACGTCGTCAAAGAAGGCATCCACCGGGGCGCGCAGCGCGGCCAGTGTCTGCAGGCTGGCGGTGTAGTCGCCCGCCTTGAACTGCGCTTCGGATTCAGGCAACAGTTTTTGCATGACAGCGTGGAGGTTTTTCTCGGCGTCTTCCTGCAGCAAAGCGGTGTTGACATGCGCGTCCACCTCACCCGCTTTTTTAAGGATGTTGCCGATGCGCTTGTTGGCGGCGGCCAAGGCCGGGCTTTCGGGCAAGGCGGCAAAGGCGCGCACGGCCGACAGGAACTGACTGACCTGCCCCAGACGGGCCGGGCGCAAGGCCATGACGGCATCGACCTCTTGGGCGCTGAAGCCCTGCTCGCGCAGGCTACCGGCCAGGCGGTCGTAGATGAAGTCGATCAAGGCTTCTGCGCCGCCGCTGATCTTGTCGCCAAACACCGGGGCCGACAGCGCCAGCAACTCGGGCAGGCCCAAGGCCACGTCTTTTTCGATCAGCATGCGGATCACGCCCAAAGCGTGGCGGCGCAGCGCGAACGGGTCTTTGTCGCCCGTGGGCACGTTGCCAATGCCGAACATGCCGACCAGGGTTTCGAGCTTGTCGGCCAGCGCGACGACCAGGCCCACGTTGTTGCGGGGCAGTTCATCACCGGCAAACCGCGGCTTGTAGTGGTCTTCAATGGCCTCGGCCACGTCTTGGCTCAAACCATCGTGGCGGGCGTAGTAGCCGCCCATGATGCCTTGCAGCTCAGGGAACTCGCCCACCATGTCGGTCAGCAAATCGGTCTTGGCCAGACGGGCGGCCTGCTCGGCTTGCGCCGCCAGTGCATCGCCGCCCACTTGCTGACCAATGGCTTTGGCGATGGCGCAGACCCGCGCCATGCGCTCGCCCTGCGTGCCCAGTTTGTTGTGATAAACCACTTTGGACAGGCCTTCGACACGCGATTCGAGCGTCTTTTTGCGGTCCTGGTCGAAGAAGAATTTGGCATCGGCCAGGCGTGGGCGCACCACGCGCTCGTTGCCGCCAATCACAAACGAGGCGTCGTCGGGCGTGATGTTGCTCACCACCAAAAAACGGTTCGTCAGCTTGCCCGATGCATCGATCAAAGGGAAGTATTTCTGGTTGGCCTTCATCGTGAGGATCAGGCACTCTTGCGGCACATCCAAGAACTCGGTTTCGAACTGGCAGGTCAGCACATTGGGTCGCTCGACCAGCGCGGTCACTTCGTCGAGCAAGGCGTCGTCTTCGATGGGGCGGGCACCGTTGCCCACCTGGGCTGCTGCGGCTTGCAGCTGGCGCACAATCTCGGCGCGACGCTCGGCAAAGCTGGCGATCACCGAGCCGTCGTTCTTCAGCACCTCGGCGTATTGGTCGGCATGGGCCAACACCACGGGCGAGACCTTGGCTTCAAAGCGGTGGCCTTGCGTGCTGTTGCCCGCCGTCAGGCCCAGTGCCTTGACCGGCACCACGGCGCTGCCATGCAAGGCGATCAGGCTGTGCGCGGGGCGCACAAAGTTCACGCTGCTCCAGCCCGGCAGCTCGCAGTCGGTTTCCAGCTGGTACTGCATGACTTTGGGGATGGGCAGCTTGGCCAGCGCTTCTTCCAGCGCCTTTTGCAGACCGACTTGCAGCGAAGCACCTGGGACCACGCTGTCGTAGAACAGGGCTTCGGCCTTGCCGTCGGGTGCGCGCTTGAGCACAGCCACAGCGGCAGCCGGGTTACTCACGTCAGCGCCCAGGGCTTGCAGTTTTTTGAGCAGCGCGGGCGTGGCGTTGCCTGCAGCGTCCAGACCCACCGTGACAGGCATCAGCTTTTGTTGCACAGCCTTGTCGGCGGCCTGCGCCAGCACACCCGTCACATGGGCCGCCAAGCGGCGGGGCGAGGCAAAAGCCGTCACCACTGCGTCGGCAGTTGCCAGGCCCTGGGCCTTGAGTTGTTCGGCCAGCACGCCCGAAAAAGCCGCACCCAACTTGTTGAGCGCCTTGGGCGGCAGCTCTTCCACAAACAGTTCAAGCAGCAAATTTTGTGTCGTCATGTCGTTCTCCCTCACGCGGCTTTCTTGGGCATTTGTGCAACCCATTCACGCGGTGCCATCGGGAAGTCCAGACGTTCGCGGCTTTCGTAATAACTCTGGGCCACACTGCGGGCCAGGTTGCGGATGCGGCCGATGTAGGCGGCGCGCTCGGTCACGCTGATCGCGCCACGCGCGTCCAGCAAGTTGAAGGTGTGGGCGGCCTTGAGCACTTGCTCGTAGGCGGGCAAAGCCAGCTGTGCGCCCATGAGGTGTTGGGCCTGCTTTTCGTGCGCGCCAAAGGCGGTGAACAGGAACTCGGCGTCGCTGTGCTCGAAGTTGTAGGTCGATTGCTCGACTTCGTTTTGCTTGTAGACGTCGCCGTAGGTCAAACCATCGGTCCATTGCAGGTTGTAGACGTTGTCCACGCCCTGCAGGTACATGGCCAAGCGCTCCAGGCCGTAGGTGATTTCGCCGGTGATCGGCTTGCAGTCGATGCCACCGACTTGCTGGAAGTAGGTGAACTGCGTGACTTCCATGCCGTTGAGCCAGACTTCCCAGCCCAGGCCCCAGGCACCCAGCGTGGGGTTTTCCCAATCGTCTTCGACGAAGCGGATGTCGTTTTTCTTCAGGTCAAAGCCCAGCGCTTCGAGCGACCCCAAATACAGCTCCAGGATGTTGCTGGGTGCGGGCTTCAAGACCACCTGGAATTGGTAGTAGTGCTGCAGGCGGTTGGGGTTTTCGCCATAGCGGCCATCCTTGGGGCGGCGGCTGGGCTGCACGTAAGCGGCCTTCCAGGGCTCAGGGCCGATGGCGCGCAAAAACGTGGCGGTGTGGCTGGTGCCAGCGCCCACTTCCATGTCGTAGGGCTGGAGCAAGGCGCAGCCCTGGGCGTCCCAGTACTGCTGCAATTTCAAAATGATTTGCTGGAAGGTCAACATGGCCTGAGCGGAGCCAGCAGCGAGCTGGCAAAAGTTGGATGGGCGCAAACTTTGCGCAAACCCTTGATTTTACGGCCTTTGCCGTTCAGAAACAGGCCCGACGCAGACGAGAAGGCCCCGGAGCTGGATCTGGCAGATGGATCCCGGATCCAGTCCGGGATGACATCCCTCCATGGCCCTGAAATGAGTCGCTGTCCGTCGTCCGCACCGACAGGGGCTCACCTTGCCCGCTGACGCCATCCGGTCAGCGTCAAAATGCACAAGCACAGCACCCAAAGCGGCCCGAGGCCCCAAGCCGCCGCCCAGCGGGCATAGGGCGTCAGGCCCGTGCGGCCTTCGTACGTGCCCACCAGCGTGCCCCGGGTAAAGCGCGGCAGCTGCTGCGTGACGCGCCCATGGTGGTCGATGATGGCGGTGGCCCCTGTGTTGGTGGCCCGCAGCATGGGGCGGCCCAGCTCCATGGCCCGCATGCGCGAGATGTTCAGGTGCTGGTCCACCGCGATGGTATTGCCAAACCAGGCGATGTTGCTCACATTGACCAAGGCTGTGGGCGCTTGCGCCCCGTCCTTGAATTGCGCGGCCAGCTCTTCGCCAAACAGGTCTTCGTAGCAAATGTTGGGCGACAGGCGTTGCCCCTGCCAGGCGATGGACGGCTGGTCCAGCCGGCCTCGGCTGAAGTCACCCAAAGGGATCTGCATCTGGCGCACAAACCAGGCAAAGCCAGGCGGGATGAACTCGCCAAAGGGCACCAAGTGATGCTTGTCGTAACGGTAATCGGCCTGCCCCTGTGGCCCCATGGCCACCACCGCATTGGCATAGCCCTCGGCCAGCGAGCCCAAAGGCACGCCGATCAAGGCCAGCGGGCGACCGGGCTGCGCGAAATGCTGCTGCAAACCCGACCAATAGCCCCCAGGCAAATGCCGGGGCAACAAGGGGATGGCGGTTTCGGGGGCGACCACCAACGCTTGCTGGCTGGCGCGCAGGCGCTCGTCGTACCAGTGCAGGGCATCGCGGATGCCACTGCGCACGTCGAACTTCTCGCTCTGCAAAATGTTCGCTTGGAGCAACTCCACCTGTCCGATGCCCGAAGAAGCGGTGAACGCCGGTGACCAGGCCTGCAACGCCCAAGACAACAAACCGACCAAAGCCAAAGGCTTGATCGCGGCCAGGCGCCAGCCGCTCAGGGCCAGCCGCATGGCCACCATGGCCGCCACAAAACCCACACCGTACACGCCCACCCAGGGCGCCCAGACGGCCAACACGCCATCCACATGCGCATAGCCCCCGGCCCCCCAGGGGAAGCCGGTGAACCACTGACCGCGCATGAGCTCGGCCAAGGTCCACACCGCAGCAAACAAGGCGCTGCTGACCACGGGCTGAAAATGCGGCGGCACCCGGCGGCTCAAGGCCACCCAGCCCACCGACGCAGCCACATAAAACAAGGACACCGCCGAGGCCAGCAAGAGCACGGCCAGGGCCGCCAGCGGCGCAGGCAAGCCGCCCACATCGTGCATGGACACATACAGCCACCAGAAGCTGCCGCCCAACCAGGCCGTCGCAAACACGCCACCCAACCAGGCCGCACGACGACAAGCGGCGGTCAAAGGGCCTTCGGTCCGGGCGATGCGCACCAGCCCTGCGGCCAACATGGCCAGACTCAGAACTTGCAGCCACCCCTGCGCCAAGCCACTGCCGGGCAAGGCGATCGACGCGGCCTGGGCCAGGCCCGCCAGCGCAGGCCACACGATGGGCCGACCACGCCAGGGCTTCATGCAGGCGTCACAGGCTCGACCGCCACCGGCGAGACCTTGAACCAGCGCACCGCCCCCGCACGGGTGTGCAGGACCACAAACTGCAAACCGGCCAGCACATGCTTTTCGCCACGGCGGGGCACATGGCCCATCTCGTGTGCGATCAGGCCACCGATGGTGTCGAAGTCCGGGCCCTCGGCGTCTTCTCGGGCTTCGTGCAGGTTCACGCCAAAGGCTTCGTTCACACGCTCCAGCGAGGTATCACCACTCACGCGAAAGCTGCGGTCGGGCAGGCCAAAAATATCGCCGTCGTCATCGGCGATGTCGAACTCGTCTTCGATCTCGCCTACGATCTGCTCAAGCACGTCTTCGATGGTGATCAGGCCCGCCGTGCGGCCAAACTCGTCGATCACGATGGCGAGGTGGTTGCGGTTGTCACGAAACTGGCGCAGCAAGTCGTTCAGACCCTTGCTCTCGGGCACAAACACGGCCGGACGCAACAAGGCGCGCAGGTTCAACTCGGGTGCGCGTTGCAGTTTGAGCAAATCCTTGGCCAACAAGATGCCAATGATGTTTTCCTTCTCGCCCTCAAAGACCGGAAAGCGCGAGTGCGCGGTTTCGATCACCTGGTGCAGCAGCTGGTCGAAGGGGTCTTCGATGTTCAGCAAATCCATGCGGGGGGCGGCCACCATCACATCGCCAGCCGTCATGTCGGCCATGCGGATCACGCCTTCAAGCATCAGTCGGCTTTCGGCATTGATGATGTGGTTGTCCTCGGCCTCGGCCAGGGTCTCGATCAACTCGTCCGCAGAGTCGGGGCCGGGATGGATGAATTCGGCCAGCTTTTGCAGAAAACTGCGCTTGTCTTCGCGCTCGGCAGGGCGCGCAGGGTGAGGGTCTGACACAGTCAAGGAATGCAGGACATGCTGTTATTGCGAAGCCACTAGGATAGCGGATTCATGTGACAGCACGAGAAGTCAAGGCTTGTCGTGGGGATGGCGTGCATCGCGCACGCCTTGGCGGATCTCTTGCAACGTGCCCAGCCATTGGCGAAATTGCTTGGCTTGCATTTTGAGCTGGTAGTCGATCTCGGCCATCTGGTCCTGAAACAGGCCACTGACCTGGCTGTCCAGTGTGGCCGCGGGCACGGTGAGGTAGGCCTCGCTCTCGCTGCCATCGCGCTCCACTCGTGCACCGGCATGGCGGGCGATCTTGAGCATGGCCACGTTTTCGCTGAGGGCGTGCACAAACAGCATGCTCACGCCCTCGTTGCGGGCGTGCATCACGGCATGCCGAAACAACCTGGCCCCCAGGCCTTTGCCGCGTTGACGGGTATCCACCGACACGCCGAACTCGGCGCAGGTCGCCCATTGCGGGTCCACCGAATAGGCCAGGTGGGCCATGGCCACCAACTCGAGCCGCCGGTTGAAGACCCCGAAGATTTCGTCGCGCACGAAATTCAGCCCCGACACATAACGCTCGATTTGCTCGTCGGTGGCGGGGTAGCCAAAGCGCAAATAGCGGTCTTGCGGCGCCAGCGCCAGCAAATGCTTGAGGATGCGGGGCTTGTGCCGCTCCGCCAGCGAACGGATCGGGATCCAGCGTGCGCCTGATTGTGCGCCGCCTGCGGGCTGCAAATCGACGGCGGACAGCAGTCGGCGCCAAAGCTGACGCCAGAATCCGGGCTGGGGGGATGAAACAGGTGTCATGGCATTTCAGGGTATTCCCTTATTTTGCACCCAAATCAATCGCCCAGCGCATACCGGTTATTTGTCGCGTGAGGGACCATTTCCCCTCTCAACAAGGGCTTGCCCGATCACGCCCCTCGCTGGAGCTGACGACAATGGGCACATAGAGGAGCAATGCACATGGAACGTATTTGGCACAAGAACTATCCCGCAGGTGTGGCCCATGAAGTGGACCCCAGTCAATACAGCAACCTGACGGACTTGCTGGAGCGGGCATTTCGCGAACATGCCGACAGCCCATTTTCGGTTTGTATGAACCGCTGGATGAACTATCGGGAGCTCAATCAGCTGTCCACCGCCCTGGGTGCCTGGCTGCAAAGCAAAGGCCTGCCCCCCGGCAGCCGCGTGGCCATCATGCTGCCCAACCTGCCCCAGTTTGCCGTCACCATGGCGGCCGTTTTGCGCGCGGGCTACACCTGCGTGAACGTCAACCCGCTGTACACCGCGCGTGAACTGGAGCACCAACTCAAGGACTCGGGCGCCACCGCCATCGTGGTGCTGGAGAACTTCGCCGCCACCTTGCAGGAAGTGCTGGACCACTCGGCCATTCAACACGTGGTGATGGCCTCGATTGGCGATCTGCTGGGCCCCTGGTATGGCCGCTGGATGACGTTTGCCGTGCGCCACCTGGCCAAACTCGTGCCCGAGTACGAGCTTTCTCTGGAAGGCGGACGCACGGTGACCCCGTTCAAGAAGGCCATCGCCCAAGGCAAGGGCATGAGCCTGAAAGCCGTGCCCCAGTCTTTGGACGACATCGCTTTCCTGCAGTACACCGGTGGCACCACCGGTCTGAGCAAAGGTGCCGTGCTGACCCACCGCAACGTGGTGGCCGCCATGCTGCAGGCCGAAGCCTGGTTCTCCCCGGCGCTGGCAGACATTGGGGATCTGCGCAAAGTCAACAGCATTGCCGCGCTGCCGCTGTACCACATCTATGCCTTGACGCTGTGTCTGCTGGCCATTCGCCAGGGCTCGCACATCACCTTGGTGCCCAACCCGCGTGACTTTGGCAAATTCATCGAGGTGCTCAAACAACGCCCCTTCCACATGCTGCCGGGCGTGAACACCTTGTTCAACGCCCTGATGCAGCACCCGATGTTCAAGACCATCGATTTCTCATCGCTCAAGCTGACGCAAGCGGGTGGCATGGCGGCATCGGCTGGCACAGCCCACCACTGGCAGGCGGCCACAGGCAGCGCCATGATCGAAGGCTGGGGCATGAGCGAGACCTGCGCGATCGGCACCAACAACCCGGTCACGCAAAAAACCTTCAGCGGCAACATTGGCCTGCCCTTGCCGAGCATCGACATTGCCATCAAGGACGACGCGGGCAACAGCCTGCCCGTGGGCAGTTCGGGCGAGATTTGCATCCGCGGCCCCAACGTGATGGTGGGCTACTACAACCAGCCCGAAGAAAACGCCAAGACCTTCACCGCCGATGGCTTCATGCGCACCGGCGACATTGGCATCATGGACGAAGGCGGCTACACCCGCATCGTGGACCGCAAGAAAGACATGATCATCGTCAGCGGTTTCAACGTCTTCCCCAACGAGCTGGAAAACGTGATCTCGACCTGCCCCGGCGTGGTCGAATGTGCGGCGGTGGGCATTGCCGATGCCATGCAGGGCGAAGCCATCAAAGTGTTTGTGGTCCGCAATGACCCGCTGCTGACCGAAGAGGCCGTGGCCCGCTTCTGCCACGACAACCTGACCGGCTACAAGCGCCCCAAATACATCGAGTTCCGCGACGAACTGCCCAAGACCAACGTGGGCAAGATCCTGCGCCGCGAACTGCGCAGCAACAAGTAAACCAGGCATGTCAACACGCCCTGTCCTGCCCCCTGGCGTCACCGTGCTGGAACGCGGCTGGCTGTCGGCCAACAACATCCTGCTGTGTGACCAGGACTGCGCCACCTTGGTGGACAGCGGCTATGTCACGCACCAGGCGCAAACCCTGGCTTTGCTCGATCAGGCGTTGCAAGGCCGCCCGCTGGACCTGCTGGCCAACACCCACCTGCACAGCGACCACTGCGGCGGTAACCAGGCGCTGCAAGCGCATTACCCGGACCTGCAAACCTGGATACCGCCCGGCCTGGCATCGGCCGTGCAAAGCTGGCACGAAGACACCCTGAGCTACAAACCCACCGGGCAAAACTGTCCGCCCTTTCACTTCAATGGCTTGCTGCAACCAGGCAGCATCCACCACTGGGGCGGCATGGAGTGGCAAGTGCACGCCGCGCCGGGGCATGACCCGCACTCGGTCATCCTGTTTGCGCCGGAACACCGTCTGCTGATGTCGGCCGATGCGTTGTGGCAAAACGGTTTTGGCGTGGTCTTCCCCGAGCTGGTGGGCGAGGATGCGTTTGACGAAGTGGCCGAGACGCTGGACCTGATCGAGCGCCTGGACCCGGCCACCATCATCCCGGGGCATGGCGCCGTCTTCATCGAAGTCACGCCCGCCCTGGCCTTGGCGCGCAGCAAACTCGAAGGCTTTGCGAAAAGCCCCGAAAAACATGCCCGCTACGGCACCAAGGTGCTGCTCAAATTCAAGCTGCTGGAATGGGGCCAGATCTCACGCGCCGACTTCGACGTCTGGGCCGAACAAGTGCCCTACCTGAGCGACCTGCACGAGCGCTTTGGCCTGGGCCTTGACCGCAAGACCTGGCTGGACATGATGCTTGCCGAACTGGAGCGCAGTGGGGCCATGCAGGTGCAGGGCAGCGTGTTGATCAACGCCTGAGCCCCATCCAGAAGCCGCCATTTCAATCCCCCAACGGCTCAAGATCAACGGACTGATGTCCATGTTGATGGCTGCGATGAGCGGTCAGTACCCTCTGATGCAGGTGCATCCAACACCCACAAAAAGGTGAACCCCAACCAAAGTCCTGTTGCACCCGGCACGGTCGCTCACTATGCTGACGACAGCACAAGCCCATGTCGGCTGGAGAAAATATGCGCAGCGATGAAACCAGTAATGAATTAAATGACTTTCAGCTTGGTCAGGAAAAACTCATACACATCACCAAAGCTGCCCGCTCCGCCACGGCCGCCAACATCCTGGCCCCCTTGCTGTGCATACCGATGTTCAGCGAAGAAGTCAGCACGGCACATTTTCTGGCGTGGCTCAGTTACATGCTGATTTCCGTACTCGCCAGAACGCTGATTGTTTTCAATGTGCCACTGACGCGGGAGCAAATCATCACCCCATACAGTGGCTTAAAAAAAATCACATTGGCCGTTGGATTGGTCGGCTTTGGCTGGGGACTGGGTTGGCCGTTGATGACCCCGGATCTTTCAATGGTCAATCGGATGATCTATGTGTACATGACGACAGCCGCGATGATATCGAGCATGTTTGCCTACAGTGTTCATCGACAAACCTTTTACGCCTTCACCCTCCCGATCATGATCCCGGCCATCAGCACAATTTTGTGGCCAGTGAACATCTTTCCATGGCCGTTTCTTGTCGGCATGGCCGCCTTGTACATCGTCGTGCTGAGCATCGCCAGAAACTTTTCACTGGTATTTACGGAATCCGTCGGATTGCGTTTCAAGAACAATCAGCTCTATCAGGAGCTCGCCAATGAACGAGATCAGTCGATTGCAGCGAATGTTGCCAAATCTCAATTCATTGCATCAGCCAGTCATGACCTGCGACAACCACTGCACGCTGTGAACATCAATCTGGAACTGTTCAACATTTCAGAGCTCAAAGAAAAAGATGCCACCATTGTTGGAAAAATCAAGGGCAGCATCGTTGCATTGAACAACATGTTCGAGTCTTTGCTCGACATGAGCAAACTGGACGCCAATAGCACCAGGATCAGCAACTCGCCCTTCAATGTCAGCACACTCGCAGCCTCGATCAAGGACATCATCGAACCCAGTGCAACCCAAAAGGGGCTGAGTTTTTCCATAGATTTTCCTGACTGCAGGGTCAACGGTGACAGATCGGCGCTTCAGCAAGTGATTTCCAATCTGGCCATGAATTCAGTTCAATACACCCATCATGGTTTTATTCAGATCCACTTCATGAATGAAGATGGCAACTTGACCGTTAAGGTGATGGATTCAGGCAGCGGCATTTCCCCCACAGATCAAAAGAACATTTTCAAAGAGTTTTACCGCGCTCAAAACACCCATGGAGAGCACGAAGGTTTAGGCTTGGGGCTGTCCATCGTCAAGCGATTGACCAAAATGATAGGAGCGACCATAGCCGTCGATTCCGCATTGGGCCAAGGCGCCACCTTCACCTTAAAAACCAGCTATCCCATCATCACCAACCCCGAGACCGTTGATTTTCATTCACCCCGCCCCTTGAGAACCGAGGTCAATGACCATCAAAGTCTGGAAGGCAAGTGCATTGCCATCATTGAAGATGACAGCACAATTGCTGACGCGTATATGGAGACTCTAGTGCAGCGCGGTGCTCAAATTGTGCGGATTTCTGAAAATGAAAATGACTTCCACCAGCAAATTGAAACCATCAACTGCATCGATTGCATATTGAGCGACCATCAATTGAAGAATTCGACCTGCGAGTCACTCATCCATCGCATCAGGGAAAATTTCAACATCGACATTCCCGTCATCGTGGTTTCTGGCAACGTTTATCTGTCCACCTCGGATCTTTCAATCAAGAAAAATCTGACTCTGCTGCACAAACCATTGTCATTACAAAGAATCATCCAAGCCGTCATGGAAATCATCGAAAACTTTAGAAATGATGATGACTCCAAGATGATGCAAGATGAATTTCGACATGATGTGTGATGCCGAACAGTGATCTGGAGCGATTTCGGGCCAAAGGTCCGTTTGACGGCGGATAAAAGTCAATAGCGACACCCACCGACTTGTAAGGGTGGCCAGACAAAGAAAAAACCGTTGCCCCTTTCGGAGACAACGGTTTTTGTTTGGTGGCCTGGGACGGAATCGAACCATCGACACGCGGATTTTCAATCCGCTGCTCTACCAACTGAGCTACCGGGCCGGTAAGCTAGAATTATAGCAGAAGAATTTCCCGCCTTTTCAGGAAAGGCGGCCAACTTTGCTCAGGCAACGCGTTTGCTGCGCGACAAATCCACACCCAACTGCTTGAGTTTGCGGTAAAGGTGCGTCCGCTCCAGACCTGTTTTTTCGGCCACTTTGGTCATGGATCCGCCTTCCTGAGTCAGGTGAAACTCAAAGTAGGCCTTTTCAAACGCATCGCGCGCTTCGCGCAAGGGTCGATCCAAATCAAAACTTTGTTCTACCTCTGGCAGCGGTGCTTCTTCAGTGCTGACCACCGCCATGGACAACACGTTGGAGGAGGGATGCGCCGCAACCAGACTTTGTGCAACAGGGCTCAGAACTGCTCTGGCCAGGCCTTGCTCGACCGCCTTGAGCAGCTTTTGCAATGTGATGGGTTTTTCCAGAAAAGCTTGTGCGCCGATCTTGACGGCATCGACTGCGGTGTCGATGGTGGCGTGACCACTCATCATGATGACCGGCATGGTGAGTAGCCCCGTGGAGGCCCACTCCTTGAGCAGGCTCACGCCATCGGTATCGGGCATCCAGATGTCAAGCAGGACCAAGTCAGGTCGCATGTTTTGACGTATCGCACGGGCCTGTGCCGCATTTTCAGCAAGCTCCACCTGGTGCCCCTCGTCAAAGAGGATTTCCGAGAGCAGGTCCCGTATGCCCAACTCGTCATCCACCACCAAAATATTTGCCATATTGCCTGTCTTGTCTCAATTCATGCGGAGGTGGAAACCGCCCCCTCTGATGTGTTGTTCAGTGCGAATGATAACGAGACTTGCGCCCCTTTGATTTGGCCATCTTGCACGACGTTGCTCAATTCGATTTTGGCTTTGTGCTCATCGGCAATTTTCTTGACCACCGCAAGCCCCAAACCTGTACCTTTGGTCTTGGTGGTGACATAAGGCTCAAAGGCGCGCTGCAAGATGTTGGGCTCAAAGCCAGGACCGCTGTCGGTAACAGTCATGCGCACACGTGCGCGAGCGGGGTTCCATTCTGTGCGCACGCGCACACGGTTTTCGGCATGTGCTTCAGGCCGTGCCTCACAAGCGTCTTGCGCGTTTTGCAGCAGGTTGTGAATCACTTGCCGCAGTTGCTGCTCATCACCGGCGATGGGAGGGCATGCGGCATCCAGCTCGGTGATGACCGCCGCGCGGTGCACATGATCGTTGGGTTCATGGGCATAAAGGACCATCAGGTCCGAGATCAGCGCGTTCAACTGCACAGGCTTCAATTCGGCGGTGGGCAAACGCGCGTAATCACGGAACTCGTTGACCAGGCGTTTCATGGCATCCACCTGATCCACGATGGTTTTCACAGACTTGGTCAGAACCGCATCGTCTTGCACATCCAGCTTGCCCGCCAGCTTGCGCTCCAGTCGCTCGGCTGACAGTTGAATCGGTGTCAGGGGATTCTTGATCTCGTGCGCCAATCGGCGAGCCACCTCACCCCAGGCCTGGGCACGCTCGGCCGACACTATTTCAGAAATATCGTCAAACACCAGCAAGCGCATGCCATCGGGCAATACCGCGCCACGCGCCAGCAGGGTCACGGCGGTCTCGCTCAACCCCTGCCCCGTGGCATGGATATCGAATGATTTTTGCCAGTGGTCCAGCTCATGCGCATCCTTGTCTGAGCGGAGCAAGGCAAATTGATCTGCCACACCCTGTGCAAACTTATCCAGCGTAGGCAACGTCAGCAAAGGCAATCCTTCATGGGCCGCAACAGGCACCCGCAAGATGCGGGTGGCTCCGGGGTTGGCCGACTGGATGACACCTTGGGAATCGAGCACCATGACCCCTGCGGTCAGGTTGTCCAGGATGGTCTGCAGATTGCCACGCGCTGCATCAAGCTGGCGCAAACTGCGCTCCACCGCAGACCGCGCATCCGACAACTGCTGGGTCATGTCTGCAAACGATCGGGTCAAACCGCCCAACTCGTCTTTGCCCTGCAAAGCCAGCTTGGGTGTCAAGTCACCGGCGGCCACCTGTTGCATGCCGCGGGCCAGCAGCAACAGGGGCCTGGCCAATTGATTGCCCAGAAAAAACGCCAGCAATATCGCCCCCAACACCGCCATGAACAAACTGAGTGTCAAGGTGCCGATGTACATGCGGCGCAAGCCATCGCGGGCCAAGGCCCGCTCTTGGTATTCCCGATTGGCCGACTGCACATCCAGGGCATTGTTGACCAAAGTCGGCGGCAAGTCTTGTGTCAACAGCAATACACGCTGGTCTTCATCAAGCGCCATGCCGGCGGCGGGCAACATCACCAGGACTTTGATTCGGCCTTTGTCACCGCCGGGAATCGACTCGTCCAGCCCCTCCACCCAGGCGAGGCCACCTTTTTGACGGGCTTCCCTGAATTGCAGAGCGGCTGGGCGCTCAGGACGAATCTGAAATCGGGACTGCCCAGCCCCGGCCAGCATGCGCCCGCTGCTGGACCACAACACCGCATCGCTGACACCGAGTTGTTCCCTGATCTTTTCAAGCGCCAGTCCGGCACCGGCATCACTCACCTCGGACAACTGCGAAGCTGCAGCCCGCGATTGTTTGAGCAAATCACTGCTCAAGGTATCCAGCGTTGCATGGCCCAGATTGAGACCTGCCATCAAGGCAGATTCCACTTTGACGTCGAACCAGCTTTCGATCGAGCGCGATACAAACTGGTACGACACGACATAAATCAGGACCCCGGGCACAACCCCAACCAAGCCAAAAATGGCGGCCAGCTTGAGCAACAAGCGCGAACCAAACTGCCCACGCCGCAAACGCAAGAGGAGGCGCACTGCGCCCCACAAAATGGTGATCAACAGCCCGCAGGCCACCACCCCATTGACCAATACCAGCCACTCGTAATTCTGGTTGTAGCGCTCACGATTGCCGGTGGCCTGGGTCAACAACACCAGCAAACCCAAACCGATCACCACCATGGTCAAGGCCCCCAGGCCCCATAGCCAACGGCTGGTGCGAGAGTCAAGCCATGAAGCCTTCAAACCTTGCGCGGAAAAAAGGGCCATGTCAGCGCACCATGTCGGCGCTAAGGCGCACGCTGCGGGCTATGTCCAGGCGCCAATCGGCCTGGTTGCCTGCTGCGATCTGAAAGGGTCTGGGCAGCTGGGACACATCCAGCCTGAAACGGTAGGCCACATACTGCCGGGCGTCGGGGTCGATGTCGGCCATGTCAGCCACCTTCCAGCCGGTCTGCCTGCGGATCACATCAATGGCTTCTCGCAGACTCTCGAAATTTTGCGACAGACTGCTGGTCACCCCCGAATGGGCAATGGGTTCGCTGGACACATTCAATCGCCAGCGGCGCGTCAAGGGTTGATAGGCGAGGCGGTAATAGCGGGAGACCATACCCAGCTTTTTGTCGTACCAATACCACCGATCACGCATGACCTCGGCTTCGGCCACAAAATGGACCGCCAAGCCTTTGATCAAAGCGTCTTCCAAGGTGGCGCCCAGCTCCAACTTCAGCTGGGCATCGAGCAACAGACTGCCGTCCTGTCGCTCCACCTTGAACTCGGTGATGTCGGCCGATGAAGTTTGCGCCCAGACAGGCACACACACCAGCCAACAAGCCGCCAGCAGCCAGCGGCATGCACGCCCAAGATCAAACCCGGCGCTTTTCCAGCAGTGCGTAATAAAACCCGTCATGTTCACCCAGTTGATTGTCCTCGACAGGAAGGCCTTTGGGTGTTTGTCCCGGGATCAAATGGCCCGGAGAGGGGTGTAAAGCTGCATCGGTGTTGCGTCGAAGAAACGCCTGCACCGTCTCATCCCCCTCGGCCTTGAAGACCGAGCAGGTGCAGTACAGGAGTTTGCCGCCGTCTGCGAGCAGGGGCCACAGGGTCTTGAGCAATTGCGCCTGAATCCTGGCCAATTGGGCGCTGTCGGTCGGGCGACGCAGCCAGCGCACATCCGGATGGCGCCGCACAATGCCTGAGGCGGTGCAAGGCGCATCCAGCAAGATGGCGTCAAAGGCTTGCCCGTCCCACCAGGTGTCTGGTTGGCCCGCATCGGCGGCTTTGACCTGCGCCGCCAATCCCAGGCGGTCCAAGTTCTGGTGAATGCGTTCGCAACGCTGTGCATCCACATCCAGCGCCAACACCTGGGCCTGCGGGCACAGCTCCAGCAAGTGGCCGGTTTTACCGCCGGGGGCAGCGCAGGCGTCCAGAATGCGCCAGGGCTTTTGGGTGTCCATGCCCTGCATGAGCAAACGGGCCGACACCTGCGCGGCAGCATCTTGCACCGACACATGACCTTGGGCGAAGCCTGGCAACTGGTGCACCGGCACAGCCTGACTGAGCTGCAAGCCATCCTGACCGACCGCTTGGGACGCCAGTCCCAGAGCCTGCAGCTGCGCCTGGTAAGCGGCCACCGTGTGGTGCCGCCGGTTCACCCTCAATGTCATCGGGGCTGGCTGCTGCGCCAAAAGCAAAAGCGCTTGCCAATGGTCGGGGTGGTCGGCCTGCAGGCGATCGATCCACCACTGCGGATGGTTCCATTGCGCCACCATGTTCTGATCGGTCTGCACCACCAAGGCATCACGCTCACGCATGAAGCGACGCAAACAGGCGTTGATGAAGCCGCTTTGCGCCTGGGTCTGACGTTGCTGGCGCGCGGCCTCGACCGCTTGATTGACCAAGGTGTGAATGGGGTAAGGCGCATCAACCTCGTTCCAGCACAAAGCCAAAGCTGTGCACAACAAGGCATCGGCTGCAGGGGGCGGCGCCTTGCGCGCCAATTGCTCACGCAGCGCGGTGGCACGCCCCAGCTGACGCAAAACCTGAAAACTCAGGGCCTGCACACCAGGACGCAGCGCTTGCGGCACACGCTCCAGTTGCGCGGTCAGCGACTGCCCTTGGCGTGTGGCTTGGACGGCATTGGCTGTGGCCTGCAGCAGGCGCCACAGTGGTGCAGAGGGCCCGGAGGGTGTCGACTGGGGTTTGGCAGATACTGTCATCGGAAATTCAGCTGGAAGCCACGCTCAAGTCCATGCGCAAGGCGGGCTGGAACTTCAGCCGCCTGGCCAGCCATGCAGCGGGGCGCATCTCCAGCGCTTCGTTGTAGGCGGCCACCGCCACATGGTAAGGAATGACCGATGCAGGCAAGGTTTGGCGCATGCGGCTCAAAGCGATGTCCAGGTCGGGCTTGACCGCATCGGAGGCGGTCTGCAAAACACGACGCACTTCGGCCACAAGCTGCTGGTGCTGCTGCACCACCATCTTCTGGCTCTCGCCCTCCAGGGGTTGAAGTCGCACCTGGGTCAGCGCCTCCAGCAGGTCATCACACACTGTCTGCAGCGTTTGCAGAGACTGGATGTCTTCGTCGGTGGCCATCGATTGACGTGCCGCGATCCCGCCCTGCAGGCGAACCAGCAAACGCAGCCACACGGCATCCACGCTGCTCCACTGACGAATGACTTCGCTGCGCAAACGCACCAGGCGGTTGTGCGCACCCACGGCCCAAAACAGGACCAGTGCGGCCAGCAAGCCAAAAATCAAAGCCACCATGGGTCACCTATTGGGAGTGTCTTGAACAAAACAGCCCCTGTCCGCAAGCGGTACAGGGGCTGGTCGTGATCACCGTGAAGCCGGTGACCTGGCGCTGTTAGGCGGCTTCGCCCGCGTCTGCAGGTGCGTCTTCAGAAGACTCACCAGCCAACTCAGCGGCTTCAGCATCGGCAATGGCGCGGCGCTCGGCGTCGTCCATCGCGTCTTTCACCTTGCGTGCCTGGTGGTAAGCCAGACCGGTACCGGCAGGAATCAAGCGACCCACGATCACGTTTTCCTTCAGACCACGCAACTCGTCGCGCTTGCCCATGATGGCCGCTTCGGTCAACACACGGGTCGTTTCCTGGAAGGAAGCGGCCGAGATGAACGAGTCGGTCGACAGGGAAGCCTTGGTGATACCCAGCAGCAAGTTGCTGTAGGTCGCAGGGATCTTGCCGTCCTTTTGCAGGGCGTCGTTGGTGTTGAGCATTTCGGAACGCTCCACCTGTTCACCGGCGATGTAGTTGGAGTCACCCGAGTTTTCAACCACCACACGGCGCAGCATCTGACGAACAATCACTTCAATGTGCTTGTCGTTGATCTTCACGCCTTGCAAGCGGTAAACGTCCTGCACTTCGTCAACGATGTAGCGGGCCAGCTCTTCGATGCCCAAGAGGCGCAGGATGTCTTGTGGGTCGGCTGGGCCGTCCACAATGCTCTCGCCCTTGTTGACCACCTGACCTTCGTGCACCAGGATGTTCTTCTCTTTGGGGATCAGTTCATCCCAGACCTTGCCTTCAGGATCGGTGATCTGCAAGCGGACCTTGCCTTTGGTTTCCTTACCGTAAGACACGGTACCGGTGATCTCGGCCAGCATGCCCTTGTCTTTGGGCGAGCGGGCTTCGAACAACTCGGCCACACGCGGCAGACCGCCGGTGATGTCTCGGGTCTTCTGACCTTCGACAGGGATACGGGCCAGCACTTCGCCAGGGCCCACGTCCATGCCGTCTCGCACCTGGATCAGCGCGCCGACCTGGAAGCCGATCGTCACCGAGTGGTCGGTGCCAGGGATCTTGACCTCTTTGCCTTGGGCATCGATCAGTTTGACCTGAGGACGAACCACTTTGGCGGCACCACGACGCTTGGGATCGATCACCACCAGCGTGGACAGACCGGTCACTTCGTCAACCTGCTTGGCCACGGTCAGACCTTCTTCGACGTTCTCGAATTTCACCTGACCGGCGAATTCGGTGATGATCGGACGGGTCAATGGATCCCAGTTGGCCAGGATCGTGCCAGCCTTGATGGTCTGGTCGGCCTTGATCGACAAGATCGCACCGTAAGGCACTTTGTGACGCTCACGCTCACGGCCGTGTTCGTCGTGGATGATGATTTCGCCGGAACGGGCAATCACCACCAGCTCGCCTTTGGTGTTGGTCACATAGCGCATCGTGGCATTGAAGCCGATGATGCCGTTGGACTTGGCTTCCACGCTAGAAGCAACAGCTGCACGCGAAGCCGCACCACCGATGTGGAAGGTACGCATGGTCAGCTGGGTACCGGGTTCACCGATGGACTGGGCAGCGATCACACCGACGGCTTCGCCGTTGTTGACCAGGCCGCCACGGCCCAGATCGCGGCCATAGCACTTGGCGCACAGACCAAAACGTGTGGCGCAAGTCAGTGCCGTGCGGACCTTGACTTCGTCAACGCCAGCGGCTTCGAGTTCGTCAATCAGGTCTTCGTCGAGCATGGTGCCCGCAGTCGCCAGGACCGAACGGTTCTCGGGGTGCAACACGTCTTCGGCTGCAGTACGGCCCAAGATACGGTCACGCAGCGATTCGATCACTTCACCGCCTTCAACGATGGCGCGCATCAACGAACCGTCAGAGGTGCCGCAATCGAGTTCGGTCACCACCAAGTCCTGGGTCACGTCCACCAGACGGCGGGTCAGGTAACCCGAGTTGGCGGTCTTCAAAGCCGTGTCGGCCAGACCTTTACGTGCACCGTGGGTCGAGATGAAGTACTGCAACACGTTCAGACCTTCACGGAAGTTCGCCGTGATGGGGGTCTCGATGATGGAGCCGTCAGGCTTGGCCATCAGGCCACGCATACCGGCCAGCTGACGGA
>Ga0228702_1000461_pt1 | contig 31542 bp, 27 predicted proteins | sample McNCre217_Aug_MG_2_FD_178018 | JGI IMG/M metagenome (GOLD analysis project Ga0228702, IMG submission 178018) | Freshwater microbial communities from McNutts Creek, Athens, Georgia, United States - 20-17_Aug_MG | ecosystem: Environmental > Aquatic > Freshwater > Creek | place: USA: Georgia...
CAGCCGAGCTGGCCAACCGCTAAGCGAGAGAGATCTAAGAAATGGCTATTTTTCTAAACGAAAACTCGAAGATCATCGTTCAGGGTATGACCGGTGCCGAGGGTATGAAGCACACCCAGCGCATGCTTGCCGGTGGCTCGAACATCGTCGGTGGCGTGAACCCACGTAAGGCCGGCGAGACCGTAAACGTTGAGGGCAAGGACCTCCCGGTATTCGGTACCGTTGCAGACGCAATGGCCGCAACCGGCGCAAACGTCTCGGTTATCTTCGTTCCACCAGCCTTCGCGAAGGCTGCAATCATCGAGGCAATCGACGCCGAGATCCCACTGGCTGTGGCCATCACCGAGGGCATTCCGGTGCACGACTCGGCAGAGGCCTGGGCCTACAACGTGGCAAAGGGTCAGAAGACCCGCCTCATCGGTCCAAACTGCCCTGGCATCATCAGCCCGGGAAAGTCGAACGCAGGCATCACCCCTTCGAACATCACCGGAGCCGGCCCAATCGGCCTGGTCTCTAAGTCGGGTACCCTGACCTACCAGATGATGTACGAGCTGCGCGACATCGGTATGTCGACCGCAATCGGTATCGGTGGAGACCCAATCATTGGCACCACCCACATCGATGCTCTGGCAGCCTTCCAGGCCGACCCAGAGACCAAGGCGATCGTCCTGATCGGCGAGATTGGTGGAGACTCCGAGGAGAAGGCCGCGGCCTACATCAAGGAGAACGTAACCAAGCCAGTCGTGGCCTACGTTGCCGGCTTCACCGCTCCAGAAGGCAAGACCATGGGTCACGCCGGCGCGATCGTTTCCGGTTCTGCCGGTACCGCTCAGGCCAAGAAGGAGGCCTTCGAGGCCGTTGGCGTGAAGGTCGGCAAGACCCCTAGCGAGACCGCTGCACTTATGCGCGAGGTTTACAACAACCTGGCTAAGTAAGCTGAATCATCCTGCGAAGGCCCTCGGAAATCCGGGGGCCTTTCGCATTGTCGGGGTAGGTTGGATTTGTGTTTAGCCGCAGGACAACCTTCATCACCGCCGCCCTAGAGACGGCTCTTGCGGTAGCGGTAGGGCTTGGCATTTTGCTGGTGCCGCTCACCCTGCTCTGGGCGGTCGAAAACAACTCCACCGTCGATTGGTCGGCCGCCTATCGAACCGCCGCCGATGTCTGGTTGGCTGCGCACGGTGTGCACATTTCGGTTCCCGCGCAGACCATCGCCGGGGTAGCCGTCGGCGACTTCAGCATCAGCATGATTCCTTTGGGTCTCACCGCTTTGCTGGTCGGCTTGGCCTACCGGGTCGGTCAGCGCCTCGCTACGAGCGTTTCGCTTTGGCCCGGATGGCTGGCCATCGCCTTTGTGTATGGCGGTTTCAGCCTGCTAATCAGCACCACGGCCAAGAGCCCACTGGCGCTGCCGGACCCGGTGGCTGGGCCGTTCCTGCCTGCCATTGTCTTCACCTCGGTCGCGATGCTTTCCTCGGTGTTTGCCAAGCCGGCGGACCTGGGCGTGGCGCACCCTCAACTGGCGCCGGAACGCGCGCTCATTCGCGGCTGGTTGGCTAAGCGCTGGGATGGCCTTGGTTGGTGGGCACACGTCGTCATGCCCCCGGCCCTGCGAGCCGGAACCGCGATCATCGTAATCCTGATCGGGGTATCGGCGGTAACAATTTCGTTGGACCTGGCGTTCAACTGGATCGAAGTGATTCGCCTCTACGAGGGCATGCAACTTACCCTGCTGGGCGGCATTCTGCTGACCGTGGGTCAGATTCTATTCCTCCCAAACTTCGTTCTCTTCGGCGCCGACTGGTTCACCGGAGCCGGGTTCTCAATCGGCACTGGTTCGTTGGTCAGCCCGCTCGGTTCGCAGCTCGGCCCGCTGCCTGCGCTACCGGTCTTCGCCGCGATCCCAGCCGGTCAGCTTGGCTTCGGAATGGCCGCCATAGCGGTTCCGGTGGTTGCCGCCATCTTCGCTACCCTCCGCATTCGGTCGCACGCCGCCGAGATGCGCTTCGAATTCGCTAGTCCGATCACCGCAGCGCTTTCCCTGGGACTGCCGGTAGGTTTGGTTGCGGCTATCGAAATGCTGCTGCTGAACGCACTGACCCGTGGTGCCATCGGGCCTGGACGCTTCGTCGAGGTGGGCGGCAACCCGCTCACAACCGCGGCCGCGGTCTTCGCGGAGGTTGCGTTGGTCTCCACGATTGCGGCCTTTTATACCGCCAGCCCGGACGCGCCGGACGCCCACCTGGTGGAGCGTGCCAAGACCACCGTGGCAAAGTTCGCTCGTCCCGAGGCTGACGGGCAGGGGCAATCGACCGTCGTCAAGCTTGCTGGCAAGAAGGTAACCAAGCGGGTAACCGCGGACATCGAAGACGTGTATGACACCAGTTACCCGGCAACCTCCGAGGGCCCACCGGCAACCGGCCACGGCGGAGGCTTCGAACCCGAGAAGTAGGTGCACCCGGCCATCGGTGGCGGGCCCCTAAAAGGTAAACTTGTAGGGTGCTGAAGGCTGTAGTTCTAATCAGCGGTGGCGGATCCAACCTGAAGGCGATCCTGGAAGCCACCGAGAATCCCGAGTACCCGGTTCAGATTTTGGCCGTTGGCTCCGATAACGACGCCGATGGCCTGGCCCACGCTGAGCGCTACGGAATCCCCACCTTTGTGGTCAGCCCGGGCAACTTTGCTAACCGAGCCGAATGGGCCGAGGAGCTGCTGACCAGCATTCGCAACTTCGAGCCGGAGCTGATCATTCTGGCCGGCTTCATGCGCATTCTGCCACCAAACTTTGTGCGTGCGGTCGCGCCCCGCATGATCAACACCCACCCCTCGCTGCTGCCGCTGTTCCCGGGCGCGCATGCAGTTCACGACGCCATGGTGGCAGGCGCCACCGAGACCGGCGTGACCATCCACATCGTCGATGAGGGAGTGGACACCGGGCCGCACCTGGCGCAGGCCAAGGTACAGATTCTCTCGGAAGACACCGAGGAATCGTTGCACGAGCGCATCAAGGTGGTGGAACGCGAGCTGCTGGTTCAGGTGGTCGCGGATGTAGCCACCGGCAAGACCAAGCTCTCTTAACCCAACCCGCAGACCCCGCAGACCAACCAAAAACCAAGCCCGAAACCTGAAGAAGAGGATAACCGTGGCCGCTCACAACCCATACACCCCTGCCGACTACCGACACTTTGACCGCATCCAGGTCAAGCGTGCGCTTATCAGCGTAAGCGACAAGACCGGCCTGCTAGAGCTGGCCAAGGCTCTGCACGAGGCTGGAGTCCAGATGATCTCCACCGGCTCCACCGCGAAGACCATCGCGGATGCCGGCTACGACGTCACCGAGGTATCGCAGGTCACCGGGTTCCCAGAGAGCCTGGACGGCCGCGTCAAGACTCTGCACCCAAAGGTGCACGCCGGCCTGCTGGCAGACCTTCGCCTGGTGCAGCACGAGCAGCAGCTGGCCGAGCTGGACATCGAGGCATTCCAGCTGGTGGTCGTGAACCTATACCCATTCGTTCAGACCGTGGCCAGTGGCGCCAAGGGCGATGCCGTGGTGGAGCAGATCGACATCGGTGGCCCAGCAATGGTTCGCGCCAGCGCCAAGAACCACGCCAACGTGGCCATCGTGGTTGACCCGGGCCGCTACAACGAGGTCATCGCGGCAATCACCGAGGGTGGCACCACCCTGCAGCAGCGCCGCGAACTGGCCTACGCGGCCTTCAGTCACACCGCCCAGTACGACACCGCCGTCGCCAACTGGTTCGGCGAGGAGCTGACCAACGCCTGGAAGGGCAAGGTTGGGGCTCCGGAGGCCGCCGCCAATAGCAACCCGGGCTTCCCGGTTGAGTTCGGCGTGAACGGCAAGCTCAGCAACGTGCTGCGCTACGGCGAGAACAGCCACCAGGCTGCCGCCCTCTACAAGTCGGCCGGCGAGGGCGCGGTTCAGGGCATTGCCCAGGCCCGCCAGTACGGCGGCAAGGAGATGTCATACAACAACTTCGTAGACGCCGATGCCGCCCTGCGCGCCGCTTTCGACTTCGTCGAGCCTGCTGTGGCCATCATCAAGCATGCCAACCCTTGCGGTATTGCCATGGCCACCGATGGCGCGGAGGATGCAATCCTGAGCGCCTACCAGAAGGCCCACCTGTGCGACCCGATGAGCGCATTTGGTGGCGTCATCGCGGCCAACCGCACCGTCACCGCCAAGATGGCCGCCGCCGTCTCGGAGGTGTTCACCGAGGTTATCGTTGCCCCCGGCTACGAGCCTGCCGCACTAGAGATCCTGCTCGCTAAGAAGAACCTGCGCGTACTGGAGCTGCCTAAGAACTACAGCCGCGAGGCACTCGAGGTTCGCCAGATCTCCGGTGGCCTGTTGGTTCAGCAGCCAGACACCTTCACCCAGTTCAACACCAACGACTGGAAGCTGGTTGCCGGCCCGAAGGCCGACGCCGCCACCTTCGAGGAACTCAAGTTCGCGTGGCGCGCCTGCCGCGCCGTCAAGTCGAACGGCATCCTGATCGCCAAGGATGGTGGCTCGGTGGGTGTGGGCATGGGTCAGGTAAACCGTGTGGACAGCTGCAAGCTGGCCGTGGAGCGTTCGGTCTCGCGTTCACGTGGCGCGGTTGCCGCCTCCGATGCCTTCTTCCCGTTCGCCGATGGCCTGCAGATCCTCATCGACGGCGGAGTGCGCGCAGTGGTACAGCCTGGCGGTTCGGTTCGCGACGAAGAGGTAATCGCGGCGGCTGAAGCCGCTGGCGTGACCATGTACTTCACCGGCGAGCGTCACTTCTTCCACTAGGAGGAAGTGCGCAGCCGCCCATCGCCGATGGTCAGCGCTGGCCTTTGCCTACTGCCCTAGCGGAGCTTATTCGCGGCGTCTAGGGCCATGGCCGTCATCGGTGGCAGCGAGAGCTTGGCCCTACCATCGGCGCCAACAGTTACGGACTTCCCGGCGCACTTGCCGGCCTTTACCGCCGAGGCGCCACCGCTGATCACGTCGCAGTAGACTCCCGCGGGTAGTCCGGTCTGAGTCTGGAGGCTGCTGGCCTTCTTGGTGTTGGTCGCACTCGCGTTGAGGGCGAAGAATCCCGATCCACGTGAGAACGCGAAGGTGTTCTGCCGCACGTAGAAGTTGGCGATTGGGGCATCGGCGACCTGGTGTCTCCAGCCGATCATGCCACCGATCGCGGTCCAGCGGTCAAGGCAGATAAACGTTCCAGATGCATACGACTTTTGCGGGGTGAGTGCCGCCGGACCAGCTGGACAGACTGCCGGAGCAACCGTGCCATCGGCGGCCGCGCTTGGGCCCACATCCGGAGTGGCATTGTTGAAGGCGTAACCGGTGTAGAGCATTGGTTTGCCGAAAGGAACGGCCAGCAGGTAGGCGTTGGCCGCCAGGAACTTTTGAGGCTCTCGGTAGGTGACCGCGGTTGGGCCGTGGTGCTCGGTGTCGTGGTTGCTCACCATGATGACCGTGTTTGCGGCCGGCCCCACCGATACGGCGGTCTGCTTAGGGTCTGCCGCCCGCCACGCCTGACCGTTGAACATCTGGTAGAGGCCCTGCTGGTAGTCCCAGGCGAAGACATCGCCGAGTGCGGTGTATGGCTCGTTTAGCGCTGCCGAGCCGATTGACTCGCTGAGCAGATACGGGCTGCGGCCGTTCACCGGCTTTAGCGCCGCCTTGATTGCCACCAGGTCTGGCATGGCCATGTGCTTCGCGGCATCGATGCGGAATCCGGAAACCCCCAGGTCGATCAGGTGGTTAAGGTACCCGGAAATGCTGCCGCGTACCGAAGGCTTCTCGGTGGCAAGGTCCGCCAGCCCGCCCAGCTCGCAGTTGGTCACCTCGGCGGTGTCGTAGTAGTTAGCGATTGAGTGGTCGCAGAAATTTGGGTCCTTGGGGTTTAGGCCCGCGTGGAAATCGGTGCTGGCGTATATGCCCGGATAGGAATACTTTTCGTGCAAAGTTCCGGCAAACCCACTGGTGGCGGTGGCCGCCATGTGGTTGATCACGGCATCCACAATCACCGAAACTCCGGCGGTGTTGCAGGCAGAGACCATAGCGGCAAACTGCGCCTCGGTGCCCAGCTGGCTCTGCAATTTGTATGACACCGGCTGGTAGTGGGTCCACCACTGCGAACCCTGTATATCCTCCTGAGGCGGGGAGACCAGTATCCAATCCACACCCTGCGGCCCGAGCTGCGAGGTGCACTCGCCGGCCAGCGATACCCAGGGCCACATGAACATCTGAATACCCACCGAGGAGGCGGTGATCTGCTTGTCCGGTGCCGGCACCACCACCGATGCGGTGTCTGCGCTGGCGGGCAGTACGGGGGACCCAATCAGGGTGGCAGCCGAGGTCAGGCAGGCAAATGCGAGTGCGGTGATGCGGTTGATCAGCGGGCGCGGTTTCCGGGGCATGGGTTCATACTAAAGTGCGCAACCGGTTGCAGTCTTCGACAGCTTGGTTATTCGAAAGGCTAGGGAAGAAACTCTGCTCTGACTAAGTTGATATCACCATGACAGAGTCGTTGACCGCAGACTTGCCCCTTCTAAGGGACGACCGGGGCCGCCCCGCACTTTGCCTTGTTACCGGGGCCACAGGGTATATCGGCGGTCGATTGATTGTCGAACTGCTCAGACACGGGTATCGAGTGCGCGTTCTCGCCCGCAACCCGGAGCGCCTGAAGGGACATCCCTGGATAGGTCAGGTAGAGGTAATAGGCGGCGATGCCCAGGATGTGGGAGTTTTAGCGGCAGCGCTGAACGGGGTAGACGTTGCCTACTACCTTCTGCACGCATTGATGGTCAAGGGTGATTTCGAATCCCTAGAAAAACAAATGGCGCTGGCGTTCGGAACTGCGGCGGCGGCTGCGTCCGTGAAACGGTTGGTTTACCTCGGTGGAATAGTTTCTGCGGGTCAGGAAGCATCGCCGCACCTGCAGGCCAGAGTGGACACCGGCAGAGTCCTGGCCGAATCGGGTGTTCCGACCATCGAACTCCGCGCCGGAGTCGTGATCGGATCTGGTTCTGCCTCGTTCGAAATGTTGCGCTACCTGACCGAACGCTTGCCAGTAATGACCACACCCAGATGGGTCAAGAACCGAATCCAGCCCATTGCGGTTCGCGACGTGCTCAGGTACCTTGTGGGGGCGGCGGCAATCGATGGTTCAATTTCCGGGGTCTTCGACATTGGTGGACCCGAGGTCTTCACCTATGCAGAAATGATGCAGGCCTATGCCAAGGCTGCAGGTTTGCGTAAGCGATGGATTATCCCAGTACCAGTATTGACTCCGAGGTTGTCAAGCGGTTGGGTCGGCCTAGTAACACCTGTTCCGTACACGCTTGCCAGTCGCCTAGTTGAAAGCCTCAAGAACGAGGTTGTGGCAGCCCCATCGGCAATCAGAGAACTCATTCCGGATCCAGAAGATGGCCTCACTCCACTCGACCGCGCCGTCAAACTGGCACTGGTAAAAATCAAGGATGCTCGCGTAGAAACTCGATGGTCGGATGCCTCGGTACCCGGGACCCCATCGGAGCCACTACCAACCGACCCGGACTGGGCCGGAGGTTCGCTCTACCGGGATGTCCGAATCGTTAGAGGCAAGGATCCAGTAGAAGCTGTCTGGGCTCGCGTCGAGGCCATTGGTGGCGACAACGGATATTCAACGGCATCCTGGGCCTGGGAGGTTCGGGGCTTCATGGATCGGCTGGTTGGAGGGGTTGGGCTGAGGCGAGGCAGGAGAGACCCAAACATGCTCCAAGTTGGAGACGCGGTCGACTTTTGGCGCGTAGAGGAACTCACTCGCCCCAAGCTTCTGCGCCTACGGGCCGAGATGAAAATGCCGGGCCTTGCCTGGTTGGAGTTTGCGGTTGAACCAGATTTAGAAACCGGTGGCACCATTCTCACGCAGGTTGCGATTTACGCCCCAAGGGGTCTGCTCGGGCACCTCTACTGGTGGTTAGTTTGGCCCATGCACGGCCTGGTCTTCCCATCCATGGCGAAAACCGCCGTGGGTAGGCGCCTTTTCGACTAGGCCCATCCGGTGGCGGGCCCGATAACGCCGGTCTTAGCTAAAGATGATGGTGCGGTGGCCGTCCAGCAGCACGCGGCGCTCGGCGAACCAGCGAACGGCCTGAGTGAGGGTCTTGCTCTCTACGTCCTGGCCAATAGAGACCAACTCCTGCTTCGAAGAGTTGTGGGTTACGCGCAGCACGTTTTGCTCGATGATCGGACCTTCGTCTAGGTCCTCGGTGACGAAGTGCGCGGTAGCACCGATTTGCTTCACGCCGCGAGCGTGCGCCTGGCCGTAAGGGTTGGCGCCCTTGAATCCCGGCAGGAACGAGTGGTGGATGTTGATGATCTTGCCGGCAAACTCGGCACAGAATTCGGGGGACAAAATCTGCATGTAGCGTGCCAGGACAATCAGCTCGATGCCTGCGGTAGCGATGTAGTCGCGCAGCATGTGCTCGAAGGCTGCCTTGTCGGCCTCGGTCTTGATGGTGTGAGTCTCGAACGGAATCCCGTAGAACTCGGCCATCGGTGCCAGGTCGGAGTGGTTGCCGAACACTGCAGGAACCTCGATTGGCAGCTGGCCACTGCGCTGACGGAACATGATGTCGTTCAGGCAGTGGGCGCTCTTGGAAACCAGGATCAGGGTGCGCATCTTGCGACCCACCACGTCTAGCTGCCATTCCATTTCGTAGCGCGCGGCAACCGGAGCCAGCTGGCGTTCCAGGTGCTCGCGCGGAGCGGCCGACTCGATCTGCAGGCGCATGAAGAATCGGCCGGTGTCCTCGCTGGCAAACTGCTGGCTCTCGGTGATGTTTCCGTTGGCTGCAACGATTGCACCCGAGATGGCGTGGACGATGCCGGGCATGTCCTTGCAGACCAGGGTCAGTACCCAGTGGGTTGCGGTTGCCTCGGTGGGGTTTGCAGCAGTGCTCATAGGGCACAAGTTTACCCGCCGATGGGCGGAATTCCGCTTGTTTCAGGGGCCCTAAGGGTGTCTACATCCGGCCCGAAACCCCCTAGAATTGGAGCGTCGCGACTGGCGCTAAAGATGGGTTTCCATCGGGGAGCGATGGCAGTTTTTTGGTCGTGCGCCTGGGCCGAGCCACATGTTCCAATACCGACAACCATGGCCGAATCCCTGGCCAGCCACCAAATAGGAGCCAAGATGAGCAACCTCCCAAGCACCTTTAACTCGCCGCTGAGCGAGGTAGACCCAGAGATCGCGGCCGTTCTTCAGGCCGAGCTCAACCGCCAGCGCAACTTCCTGGAGATGATCGCCAGCGAGAACTTTGTTTCGCGCGGTGTCCTGCAGGCTCAGGGTTCGGTTCTCACCAACAAGTACGCCGAGGGCTACCCAGGCAAGCGCTACTACGGTGGCTGCGAGGCGGTGGACGTTGCCGAGGATCTGGCCCGTGACCGCGCCAAGGCCCTCTTCGGTGCCGAGCACGCAAACGTTCAGCCACACTCGGGTGCCACCGCCAATGCCGCGGTCCTCATGGCACTTGCCAACCCGGGCGACAGCATCCTTGGCCTCGAGCTGGCACACGGTGGACACCTTACCCACGGCATGCGCCTCAACTTCTCGGGCAAGATGTACCAGGCCAACAGCTACGAGCTGCACCCGGACACCCACCGTGTAGACATGGACATCGTTCGTGCGCGCGCCCTGGAGACCAAGCCTGCGGTAATCATCGCCGGTTGGTCGGCCTACAGCCGCCAGCTCGACTTCGCGGCCTTCCGCAGCATCGCCGACGAGGTTGGCGCGAAGCTCTGGGTAGACATGGCGCACTTCGCTGGTTTGGTTGCGGCAGGCCTGCACCCATCGCCGGTTCCATACGCCGACGTCGTCTCCACCACCGTTCACAAGACCCTCGCCGGTCCACGCTCGGGCCTCATCCTTGCCAAGGAAGAGTTCGCCAAGAAGATTGACTCGGCAGTGTTCCCTGGTCAGCAGGGTGGACCACTCATGCACGTGGTTGCCGCCAAGGCCGTTGCCTTCAAGGCCGCCGCGACCGACGAGTTCAAGGACCGTCAGGCACGCACCATCGAGGGTGCCCGGATCATCGCCGACCGCCTGACCGCTGCCGATGTGGCCGCCAACGGCGTCCAGATCCTCACCGGTGGCACCGAGGTGCACCTGGTCCTGGTAGACCTGCGCAACTCCCCAATCGACGGCAAGATGGCCGAGAACCTGCTGCACGAAGTGGGCATCACCGTCAACCGCAACTCGGTTCCAAACGACCCACGTCCACCTCTGGTCACCTCGGGTGTCCGTATCGGTACCCCGGCGCTCGCGACTCGCGGCTTCGGTGCCGAGCAGTTCACCGAGGTTGCCGACGTAATCGCTTCGGTCCTGATGCCAAACCCTGACATCGAGGCCCTGAGCGCACGCATTGCCAAGCTGGCAGCCGACTTCCCGCTGTATGACGGCCTAGAGAACTGGTAAGCATGACCGCCATTCGTCTGGACGGTCTAGCGACCGCCAAGGCAATCAAGGCGGAGCTGGCCCAGCGCGTCATTTCGCTCAAGCAGCAGGGGATTCACGCCGGTCTCGGCACCCTGCTGGTTGGCGATGACCCTGGCTCGCACTCCTATGTTGCCGGCAAGCACCGCGACTGTGCCGAGGTCGGTGTGGAGAGCATCCGCATCGACCTTCCGCAGAGCGCTTCCGCAGCCGATGTCCGTGCCGCAATTCGCGATCTCAATGACGCCAAGGACTGCACCGGGTACATCGTGCAATTGCCGTTGCCGTTTGGAATTGACACCAACGAGATGCTGGAGCTGATCGACCCCGATAAGGATGCCGATGGCCTGCACCCGACCAACCTTGGTCGACTGGTGCTCGGTGTCAGTGGCGAGCTCACCAGTCCGCTGCCATGCACCCCGGCCGGCATTGTTGAGTTGCTGACCCGCTATGGCGTTACAACCAAGGGCGCCGAGGTTGCCGTCATCGGTCGCGGAGTCACGGTTGGCCGCCCACTCGGCCTGCTGATGACCCGAAAGGGCATCGACAGCACCGTAACCCTGCTGCACTCGGCCAGCCGAGACCTAGAGCACGCCGTCAAGCGTGCGGACATCGTGGTTGCGGCCCTGGGCGTTGCGCACTTCGTTCAGCCGGAGTGGATCAAGCCTGGCGCCGCCGTGCTTGACGTGGGAATCACTCGCATCCAGGACGAAGAGGGCAAGTTCAAGTTGGTTGGCGACGTTGCCCCGGGCGTTGAAGATGTGGCCGGCTGGCTATCTCCAAACCCAGGCGGAGTAGGCCCGATGACCCGCGCGATGCTGGTCAAAAACGTGGTGGACGCCGCTTCGCGCTAGCGCTTTTGAACATAAAAAGACCCCGCCCTCGTCTCACGAGAGGCGGGGTCTTTTTATATTAAATTTCCCTAGTCAACTTCCACTGTTCGTAAGTCTGAATAGTGTCGCCAACAGGCTCAATGCTAAAAACAGTCTCAAATGCTTCGATCATGTATGAAGTCCGAGTTTCAATTTCCGCTTGATCCCATTTAGTCTGGCTAACGAGATCCTTTGTCATCATGATTACGCTATCGTTATACTCATTTGACTTGCTTTTTGCAGGATCAAGAGGATTTCTAAAAGGCAGTTGCTTGATCGAACTGTTGATTTTATGGTCGAGCAAAGTCAAGTTTCCGATTTCCGAAACTAGTTCATCATATTGCGAATAAAGCTCGCCGTTTCCGTTGAATAAATCCGCTTTCCATCCCTCAGTAGGTGTTTGAGGAGCGATGTGCTCAAGGTGTAAATCCGCGTCAAGTTCAATATAATTTTGCTTTTGCGCCCTTGCCCTATTGAGGCAGAAAAGAATTGCGCGACCGATATAGCCTTCGTCGATGCTTTCTTTTAAGTAAAGTTTTATTTTTTCACCGCTTAGTGCCGCAGCCTCTCTTTTTAGACTGGCAATAAGAGCATCTGAATCATTTGTCTCTTTAAAGTCATTGCCCAATTTCTGAAATAGATTTTCTAAAATCTGTGCGTTGGCGCCAGCCATATTCCATCTAAAGCAAAGCACCAGAGCCTGTCGGATAATTCTGTCGCGTGCAGATTGGTTTATTGAGGCACCAAGCACTGTGAGCATGAGTATGCGGTGACTTTTCCAATAACCGTTCAAAAGTTGTAGGTGAAGTTGACTTGAACTACCCATTGTGGGACTTAAGGTTTGGCGATAGACATTCGATGCTGACTTCAAATCTGCCCAAAGCTGTAAAGCCTTTTCTTTTCGCTCTAGTGGTGTTTTTGCCTTTAGGCGAGCCGAAACAAACGTGAACACGTTCTTCTTTTGCACTTTCTCGGTGCTTGTGGCAACTAGCCAATGCCTTAGGAATGCCTCCACATCTTTGACCGCGTCAGCAATATCGGACCATTCTTCGAATATTCGTCGGTGGAGCTTGCCCTGCTCTATCTCACTTTCGCCATCACCAATTCGAGCGATTATATCGCCACGTACTAGGTCGGAGGCTCCCAAAGGGAGACCACGATTGTTGAGCGTTAGGAAGATTTCTAGAGATTCCGTTATGTTATGGGTGCTTACACGCAGAACCACAAAGCGATTGGTAAGTGCATCCACAAGGCTATTTACACGCTCGAGTTTCCCAATTTGAGTTTCGACATTTTCCAGGTCAGACCTAACAAGTTCACGAACGATTTTCACGCCTTTTCTGAACTGCAAAGTTAGCGCTCCGAGATTTGAATCCCTGTCTGCAATTTTTGCCTGGCTTTCGAAGTCGGGATAAATGCTCTTTTCAAAAATCGACTTCAAGAACCTATTCGAATGAAATCTGGGATGCTCGTCGTTGGCGTCTACATAAAGGAAGTCCCAGATTTTGTTGATTACTGCCACCGGAAGTTTTCTACCAACGGTTTCATCCTTGGGGAGAGTGTCAATCCCGAGTTTTGCAACTTCATCTTTAAGCGCATTCATGAGAACAAATACTGTTGTGAGCCGCTGTTGCCCATCAACAATTGTCGACTCTAAAGAATCACCTTTCGATTGGAAGATAAGCGTTCCAAAAAAGTGAACATCCCCATCAGTAACGCAATCTTTTAGATCGGTGAATAATTCCGAGATTTCATCGCGGGTCCAAGCATAGGTACGTTGATAGTCATCAACTTTTATGGACGAGTACTCTTTCACAACCGTGCCAAGCGACGGTGTATTGGTCGATGCTTGCATCTCAGGGCCCCCATATTCTCATTCCCTTTGAAAAGTGGATCATGAGACATGACAACATGTCAAACTGATCGGCATTCTCATGCCCCGTTGGGCTATGGACCATAGCGTCACTTCAGATTCACGTGACTAGTTAGGTTGCTTGGATAACGAAGTAGATTTCGGATAATTATTGCTGGTCGTCAATATTCAAGTGTCCAATGGATTTCGCAGGATCGGCTTATCGCTTTTTCACAAATGAGCTGGCTAGGTTGCATTCTTAATGCGGACGGGCGTACTATTCAGATAGCACATCGTGCAGGGAGTTGTTTAGGGCTACTGGTTCGCAACCAGAAACTCCGCAGAAATGGAAGATCCAAGTTCGATTCTTGGCGCGCTTAGGCGATGTAGCTCAATGGTAGAGCCCCCATTTTTTAATTCAAATAACGTTTTGGCGCTTCAGTTGCTCCTGCACCAATTTAGGATCAATGCCGAGTGCGGCGTAGTACTTGCGCGTAAATCCAATGCATTTGCGCAAATGCTGTTCGGTATTCAGGGCTTTATGTTGATGCGTTCCTAAGTAATCGTCCACTATCACTTCAGCCCATGCAGTGTGGGGAATTAAAGTTTGAAGGGCGACGTTTATCTCGCGTGCCTGCCTCTTTACGCAAGCCAGTATGAGTTTCAAGTCTCCGAAGGAGAGACGAATTTGTTGGCCATTTGTCAGCGCCTGCACATTACCCTCGGGCCTAATACCCCAGTATTCAAATGCCGCTTCAATCTCGTCCAAGTATGTTTTCGAGTAGTCAGCAGTAGCTTTTCCTCCCTTGTGAAGCAAGTCATGCCTCAAGTTCTTATAAACAGTAAGGACTCCAGTTGTTTCCGTCGGCAAAACAGTTCCATATTCGCTAGACAGCCAAGCAGTTATTGCATCGGTATTCTTTTGCCTTTTTGTTGCTTTTTTAGCTCTAGGTGTCTTTGAACGCCTCAGTAGATTTTTAGTTCTTGCAACATAATCCTCAAAGATCCCAAGGTGATATGGGACTGCCATTAGTGCGAGTAAGTACTCGGCTCGAGTCAGCTCCTCAAGTGCGTGAGCAGACTTTAGGTTGAAGTGACTTACATTCGTCACCGCTGGGAATATTTCAACAAGTGTTCGCTCTGAGCCTTTTGTAAGTTGCAAGAAATGCGAAGAAAGCTGCGCGCTTACGGCTAAGGCCATAAAACCATCATTTGCAGAATTTCGAAGACGCAGGAATTCTCTGTAATCGGGATAGAAAACTTCGGGAAGCCTGCCAGTCAATTCCAACCCTGCTTCCGTCTAAGCTGTCATATTTGCTGAATTTACGACCGCTAAATTTATTCTCAGATGGCTACGAAGACTTCGTTAACTCGCTAAATGTTATCTTGATCAAACTGGTTTTCCAGGATGAACAAATGGCTTGTGTAAAACTAGAACTGGCTGCGGATGGCCCAGAGGTCGGCGAAGACCGGGCGGAACAGCGTGCTGCTGAGGTATCCGACACCGCTGCTGCCTCCGCTGCCCATCTTGTGTCCGATGGTGCGCTCCACCATCTTCACGTGACGGTAGCGCCACTCCTGCAGGCCCTCGTCTAGGTCTAGCAGCGCCTCGCCGATCAGGTTGCACTCCGGGTCGTCGCGGTGCGCCGAGACGAGCGCGGCCTGCACCCGGTCGTCGGCGTGGTACTGGTGCGAGACGTTGCGCGAGAGCACATCGGCGGGCATCTTGTAGCCGCGGGCGTCGAAGTAGAGCAGAGCGCTGTCCCACAGGCTGGCGCGGGTCATCGCCGCGACCACGCGGGCCCGGGCAGGCGATCCCTCGATGAGGTGGTCGGCCATGCCCATGCCGGTCGACTTGTCGGCGTCGGCTCCGGCCTGGTCGCGACGGCCAAGCACTGCCTCGAACTCGCGGAACTGGGCGCTCTGGAAGCCACTGGAAGACTTGAGGCGAGCGCGGAACGAGTTGAACTGCAACGGAGTCATGGTCTCCAGGATGTCCACCTGGCCCACCATGGTCTTCATGATGGTGCGAACTCGCTTCAGCAGCGCCAGGGCGCGGTGGGTGTCGCCGGCCTCTAGGGCTGGCTGCAGCGCCGAAACCTCGTGCAAAATCTGCTTGAACCACAGCTCGTAGGTCTGGTGGATGATGATGAACAAGAGTTCGTCATGCTCGGGGCCATCGGAGAGCGGTTCCTGCAGCTGCAGGAGCTCGTCTACCTTGAGGTAGCTGATATAACTAACGTGTTTTTCGGCGGCGGTCTGATTTGTCTCGCTCACTAGGTGACTCGGCTTCCGTTGTCTTCGATGTTCAGGTACTCGCGGGTCTGGACCAGTTCGCGAAGGCGTGCGAATCCGTCGTAGACCTCGGTGTAGCTGGTTGGCAGGGGAGCGATGGCTAGGCGGATGCCGCTCGGGGTGCGGAAGTCGGGGATCACGTTCTTGAGGGTGCGAAGAGCCGCCGCGATTTTCTTGGCGTCCGGGTGCACGATGCTGATGTGGCCGCCGCGCATTCCTGCCTCGCGCGGGGTGATGAGGCTGAACCCGAGTGGAGCAAGCCATTCATCGAAGAGCGCAAGCATGAGTTCCGTTCCCAGCTGTGCCTTGGCCTCGATGGCCGCCATTCCGGCTTCCTCAATCATTCGCAAGCTGGACTGCACCATTCGGATGCCAATGATGGACGGGCTGGCGATCTGGAAGCGGCGCATCTCGGTGGTGGTTGGTTCGAAGATCGGACCCATTTCGAACTGCTTGTCCTGGGCGAACCAGCCCTGAATCGGAACGCCGATCTGCTGCTGCAGGCTCTTGCGAACATACAGCCAGGCCGGGGCACCCGGTCCGGAGTTTAGGTACTTGTAGGTGCAACCGACGGCCAGGTCTACGCCCCACTCGTCGAACTTGAGGTCTACGGAACCCACGGCGTGGCTGGCATCCCAGACCACGAGGGTGCCGTTTTCGCGGCAGAGCTGAGTGATACCAGCCACGTCCGGTTGGGCACCGGAACGGTAGTGGATGACCTGCAGGGTAACCAGAGCCACGTCATCGGTCAGCAGCGGCTTCAGGATCTCCGGGGTAATCAGCTCGCAGTCAGTGGCCACATTTACCGCGCCCGGTCCGCCGCTTCCATCGTTGTTCAGGGTGATTAGGTTAAGACCAAGCTGCTGGGCGATTCCCTGCAGGATGAAGCGGTCGGTGGGGAAGTTGGCGGCATCGATGATGACGGTCTTGCGGCCCGGGCGAGCGTTGATTGCGGCCAAACACAGCTGATAGAAGTTCACGCTGGTGGTGTCCTGCACCAGGGTCTGACCAGCGGCCGCACCGAGGGTGACGCGCCCCAGCAGGTTTCCGGCGTCGGTGGCCTGGTCGATCCAGTGAGCCCAACCATCCACCAGCTGGCTGCCCCACTCCTCGGTGAGGAATGCGTTCACCGATTCGACCGTGGCCTTGGGCAGCCGCCCGAGGGAGTTGCCATCGAGGTAGCAGCAGTCTGGGTCGCTGATTTGGAACTGGTCGCGGTATTTGGCTAGCGGGTCGGAGGCGTCCATGGCAAGCGCGGTGGAGCGCTCGAGTGGGTTGCCAAACGACCTCAACTTCTCTGTTGGAGTCATGCCCCAAGCCTAGCCAAACGGGTCAATTCTTCGTCAGCAAAAAGAGTCTGAAATCTCAGACTTTCGTTTTTCGGCAGCCTTATTTAGCGGCAGAAAACTAGTGATGTTTGCTCTAGGGATTGCGGATGAGGTTTCACAGAGATTCGGCTGCCAGTTCGTCTTGGTAGATCCCTGGGGGAGTGCGGCAGAGACATTTTATGAGGCATTTGGATTTGGCCGGCTTGGGCCAAGCGAATCAAGAATGTTTTTGCCTATGAAGCAAAATTGAGAATCTTTAGAGTGTACATACTTTGCATGTACGAAAGGCAAGGAGCAACAAAATGAGTGCAACGGTAAAGCCTTCAAGATTAAATCTTCGGATCTCAGCAGAAAACGCAGACTTGCTCCGACAAGCCGCAGCTTCTGATGCCACTAAACAAGAAGTTGGTGTTTAGCCAGTTCCTTATAGAGAGGAACGGTCTTCACCAGCTCGCTGTGGGTGCCGGTGCCGATCACGCGGCCGGCTTCCATGACGATGATCTGATCGCTGTCTACCACAGTGCTCAAGCGGTGAGCAATCACAATCAGCGTGCGGTCCTTGGCAACCGAATCGATTGCCTCGCGCATGCGCTGTTCGTTCAAGCCATCCAATGAAGACGTGCTCTCGTCCAGCAGCAGAATCGGGGGTGCGGCCAGCAACGTGCGAGCAATCGCCAGGCGCTGGCGCTCGCCGCCCGAGAGCATGATACCCTGCTCGCCGACCTCGGCATCTAGCCCCTTCGGGTCACGGTCTAGTACGTCGGTCAGGTTCACCTCGGCAAGCACGGCACGCAGTTCGGCATCGGTGGCCTCTGGCTTGCCAATCAGCAGGTTGGCGCGGATGGAGCCGGCCAGAACCGGAGCATCCTGCTCCACGTAACCAAGCTGAGCACGTAACACCGAGCGCTCCAACTCTGCAACCGGCTGGCCATCCAACAAGATGCGTCCGGCGGTTGGCTCGTAGAAGCGTTCGATCAGGCTAAGGGTAGTGCTCTTGCCGGCACCAGACGGGCCGACGATTGCCACGCGAGTGCCGCGCTCGATCTTGAACGAAACGCCGTTGAGTACCGGCTTTGGTTCGGCTGGCTCACCAACCGGTTTACCATCGGCATCCAGTTCAACTGGGCTCGGCTCGTAGGCAAATTCCACGTCCTCGAAGGCGATGGCGGTCGTATTCACCGGTGTCGCGCTCGCCGCCTGCGCAGCCGTCGAAAGCTCGTCCTCGGTGGTGATATTTAAGATTTCCTGGATACGCGCGAGGGCGCCCAGGCCGGTCTGCAGCGAGGAGTAGGCGCCGAAGGCAACACCAATCGGGCGAATCATCAGGAACAAAAGCAGCACGAAACTGACCAGGTTGGCCACGGTGGTGGCACCCGAGGCAACTCGGAATCCACCCACACCGAGTACGACGATAAACGCACCGTTCATGGCGATTCCGGCGATGGGGGAAATCGAAGACGAGATGCGGGCGATCTTCACGCCCTGGTCGTAGGCCTGCTTGGCATCCTTCACGACCTCATCGGCTTCGCGGGCCTCGGCACGTGCCGCACGGATGGTGCGGACAGCGCTCAGGGCTCGCTCGACAGCGGCGGACATCGCGCCAACTCGCTCCTGGGCCTTGGTGGTTGCCTGGCGAATCTGGCGGGCAACCACGACGATGGCGGCCATCGCCACCACGATCACGGCGAGCGTGCAGCCGAGCAGTACCGGGTCGATTACCGCCATGGCGATTACCGAACCCACGAACACCAGCGCTCCGCCGATCGCATCGACCAGTCCCTGGGTCAGGACGTTGCGCAACAGCGTGGTGTCACCCGAGACACGCGAAACCAAGTCGCCCGTGCGGCGAAGGTCATACTCCTTGATTGGCAGGCGAAGCAGACGCTGCGCCAAGTGACGGCGAGCCGATAGAACAACGCCCTCTCCGGTGCGGGTCAGGATGTAGTACATCCATCCGCCGCTGAAACCGGAAACCAGTACCAGCCCAATCAGCAGTGCTACCGATCCCGTAGCGTCTTGGTGCTTCTGTACCGCGCTAATCACCTGGCCGGTCAGCAGGGGCTGGGCCAGCGACAAGGCCGCGCCAATCAGCGACAAGACTGCCGCCAGCGCCAGCGCCTTCTTGTGTTGAGCCAGATATGGCCACAACTGCTTGAAGGTTGCCTTCGGTGCGTTCTTGTCGTTTCGGGCCGAGCCTCTGCGGCCTCGGCCTCCCATCATCATGCTCATGGGTTACTAACTCTTCTCCACCAGGTGGGGGTCGCCGGTGATTGCCTCGTTTAACAGGAAGTTGATTTCGGGCAGGCTCAGTGCCTCAGTGTATGCGGTGTGCCTGAAGAACCTGGAATAATCCACCGACCGAAGAGCCTGTAGGGCGTCGGGATGATTCAGCTTCAGGAACATCTGCGTAGTATTTGGCTTGGGCTCAAACTCGGTGAGAACCCGGCCACAGTTGTAACCAAATATGGTCAGGCTGGCATCCGCCAGAGCGGGCGTGGTCTTGGTGACCAGTCCCAGGTCCTCAACCGAATAGAGGGGTCGTGGCTTGGACTGCCGTTGCCACACCTGGAAGCAGGTATTCAGTCGCTTTCGCGACATTAGCTGCGTGCCCTCGGAATCCACATAATCGATCAGCAGGTCACGATCGGCAATCAGGTGGAAATGCCGGTCCAATCGGTTGATCACCGACCACTTGCGCCAAGACCTGGGCAAGATGAACGCAATGTAGTCGCTGTGTGGTGCCGCATGGTTGAAGAACGGAATAGTCAGCGCGTTGTTGCGGCCAAACGGCGGGTTTCCCAGGGTTACTGCGCCCTTAACCGTGCCAAGTTCTTGGTCCAAGAAGTTGCCCAAAGCCACAGCCGAGTGCAGTGGTTCGATGTCGAATGACAAGAAATCGGTGGCACCTAGAGACCTCGCGGCCTCGATGAAGGCTCCCGTCCCTCCAGCCGGTTCGATCACAGTGCGTGCCGCGAAGGGCTGCCCGGTCGTGCCCTGATCGATGAGCTTTACCAGTTCGGCGGTGAGCTCGGCAGCCAATGCCGACGGCGTGTAGTACTGCTCCTTGCCGGTGACTCGGGTGTTGCCGGCCCGCTTGCGAATCGGAGGCACGCGCGAGGTCATAAGCATAAGGATATCAAGTGAAAAACCCGCACCCCTTTCGGGGTGCGGGTTTCGCTTTGAAACTGTTTGGGCCTAGGCGCCGGTTGCGGCACCGCTCTGCACGATTCCACCGATTACGGCGATGCAGATGTTGACCACGGTCAGCAGACCAATGGTTGGTACTACCCACTTCTTGGTGCTGAGTTCCTTCTTGCTGTAGCCGTAGCACAGGAAGAAGATGACTCCGATGATGACGCTCTTGGCTGCCAGCAGGATGTTGTCCACGTGCTCGCTGCCGCTCATGCCAACCAGGCCAACCAGTGCGAAACCGGTGACCAGCAGGGTCCAGGCGCCGTGCATCATGGCTGGAACGATTCGTCCACCGTTCTTGAGGTCTTTCATCTGGGTGAGGAATCCGCCAAGCAGCGATGCCAGACCGATGAGGTGAAGCACAACGAAGATGCGGGTTGCTAGTTCGATGGCAGTCATCAAAACTCCTAAGATTTGTGGCACCCTGGTGTGGGCGCTATGCCTTCAGTCTAGCCATCAGGATGGCCGCTTCGACTGCCTCGGCGCCCTTGTCTTCGCGCGAACCTTCGAGTCCGGCTCGGTCAAGTGCCTGCTGCTCGGTGTTTACGGTCAGCAGGCCGAAACCGACCGGAACACCGTAGTCAAGCTGCACGCGATTGAGGCCATCGGTGGCTGCGGCACAGACATAGTCGAAGTGCGGGGTGTCGCCCTGAATCACAACACCGAGCGCGATGATCGCGTCGGCGCCCTCCTCGGCTGCCCACTTTGCCGCTAGCGGCAGCTCGAAGGCTCCTGGCACGCGAACCACGGTGTAGATGTCGTTACCGGCGGCCTGAAGCGCGCGCTCGGCACCTGCAAGCAGGCCGTCGGTGATGGCGGTGTGCCACGATGTGACGATCACCGTGACCGCCAGTCCGCTCGCATCCACGGAAAGTTTTGGGGCTCCCGCACCACTCATTAGTTGGTTCCCTTCGGGTTATTAGTCAGCGTGCCATCCGGGATCTGGTGTCCCATGCGGTCGCGCTTTACTTTTAGGTATTCGGCATTGTTCTCGCCGATGCCGACCAGCACCGGTACGTACGAGTTCACGGAGATTCCGGCGCCATCCAGGTAGCTGGCCTTTGCGGGGTTGTTGGTCATTAGGCGTACGCTCTTGACGCCCAGGTCCTGCAGCATTGCAACGGCTGCGCCGTATTCGCGGTTTTCGCTAGGCAGGCCGAGTGCCAGGTTGGCGTCGACGGTGTCCATGCCCTGTTCCTGAAGCGAGTAAGCCTTTAGTTTGTTGAGCAGGCCGATGCCGCGCCCTTCCTGGCCGCGGAGGTAAAGCACGATTCCACCCTTTGGGTCCTGGCTGATCGCATCGAGGGCGTAGTCCAGCTGTGGACCGCACTCACACTTGAGTGAGCCGAATGCCTCGCCGGTGATGCACTCCGAGTGCACGCGCACCAGGACGTCGTCGCCGGTTGGGTTGCCCGCGATCAGGGCAACGTGATCCGCGGTGGTTTGGCGGTCGTAGTAGCCGCGCATGCGCAACGGACCGTGGCTGGTTGGCACGTTGGCCTCGGCCTCGAAGACCACGCGGTTCTGCGGCTCGTCGTGCTTCTGCAGCGCAACCGGGTTCTCTTCGACAATGTACTGCTGAATCTGTTCGATGGTGATCACAGGTAGACCCTCTCGTTTGCCTACCTCTACTAACTCCGGAAGGCGCATCATTGTTCCATCTTCTTGGCGAACCATTTCACCGATGATGCCAACCGGGGTCAAGCCGGCGAGCTTCATGAGGTCTACCGCGGCCTCGGTGTGTCCCGGGCGTTCCATGACTCCCCCCGGCTTGGCGCGCAGTGGGACCATGTGGCCCGGGCGCATGAGGCTGGCCCCAGTGCTGGCCGGGTCGGCCAAAACTCGGGCCGTGTTGGCGCGGTCTTCCGCGCTTACGCCTGTGCTGATGCGGTTGGTGGCGTCTACGGTGACGGTGTAGTTGGTGTGGTGTGGGTCGGAGTTGTTTCGCCACATCAGAGGAAGGTCTAGGGCGTTTGCGCGCGAGTCATCCATTGGTACGCAGATGAACCCGGTGGTGTTGCTGACGATCCAGGCCATCCACTCCGGAGTTGCCAGTTCGGCGGCCATGATGGCGTCGCCCTCATTTTCGCGGTCGTCGGCGTCTGCCACCAGCACCGGCTTACCGGCACGAAGCGCGGACAACGCCTCCTCGATGGTGTTCAACTTCAACTGCTCGGTCATTAGTTGTCTTTCTTGGCTTCGGCGCCCAGACGGGCCTCCAGCAGTCGTTCGATGTGCTTGGCCATGACGTCCGCCTCTAGGTTCACGATGTCTCCGGGCTGCTTAGTGCCCAGGGTGGTCAGCCGCAGGGTCTCCGGAATCAGGCTCAGGCCCACGAAGTCTTCGCCCACTTCGTTCACCGTCAGGCTGACGCCATCGATCGTGATGCTGCCCTTTTCGACCACGTACTTCATCAGGTCGGCAGGAACACTCACGCGCACCCATTCCCAGTTTTCGCTCGGCTCGCGGCTGATGATGGTGCCGACGCCGTCGACGTGGCCCTGTACCACGTGTCCACCGAAACGGGTGGCGGCGGTCATCGCCCGCTCCAGGTTTACCGGGTCGCCCACTTTAAGGCCGGCCAGGCTGGTGCGCTTCAGGGTCTCCTGCATCACATCTGCGGTGAATCCATTGGCGTCGTGCTCAACTGCGGTGAGGCAGGTTCCGCAGACGGCGATGCTGTCACCGCGGTGCAGGTCGCTGGCCACCAGCGGGCCTTGGATGGTGATCCGCACGGCATCCTGCTGCTGTTCGATTGCGGCCACGCGACCGAGTTCTTCGACGATTCCGGTGAACATTAGTTCTTGTCCTTTGGTTGGGAATTTGGGTTGGTCGACCGATTGGCGGGTGCCGCCACGATGACCAGGTCGTCGCCCAGGTGCTCGACCCGCTTGATGGTTAGGTGCTTGGCCTGCGGCATGCTTGCCACGCCGATATCGGTGAGCGCGTTTTGTTCTCCGCCCAGCAACATGGGCGCCAAATATGTGAGGTATTCGTCTACTAGACCGGCGGCGACGAAGCGGCTCGCCACCTGGGGTCCGCCCTCCACCCAGACATGCTTGATTCCGCGATCCTTCAGCTGAATCAGCGCCTGGTTTAGGTCGCGAGTTTGCAGCAGAACTGTGTCGGCTTGGCCGTTCAGAATATTTGAGTCCGCGGGAATCGGGCGTTCACCCAGCACCACGCGCAGCGGCTGGTGGTCGTAGAGGCTGCCGTCTGGGCGGCGGGCCGTCAGGGTGGGGTTGTCGGCCAACACCGTGCCGGTTCCAACCAGGATGGCGTCTACCTGGCTCCGTCGCAGGTGCGAGTCGGCCCGGCTTGCGGGGCCGGAAATCCACTGACTGGTTCCATCGGTGGCTGCTGCACGGCCGTCCAGGCTGGAGGCCCACTTTAGGGTGACGAAGGGCCGGCCCAGCCTGGTTGCGGTCAGCCAGACTCGGTTCTGCTCGTCTGCCTGCTCACGCAGGACACCTTCGATTACCTCTATGCCGGCTTCCCGCAGGGTCTGCGCGCCACCCCTCGAGGCATCGCCAGGGTCTGCGGAAGCGAAGACCACACGAGAGATGCCGGCTGCGATGAGCGCCTGGGCGCAGGGTCCGGTAACGCCGGTGTGGTTACACGGCTCAAGGGTGACTACGGCGGTGCAGCCATCCGGGATCAGTGCCAGCTGAGCCAGGGCGACCACCTCGGCGTGCGGAGTTCCGCTGCCCTCGTGCCAGCCCTCGGAGATTTGGGTGAGGTTGCGGTCCAGAATGACGGCGCCCACCTGGGGGTTCACGCCGTGAGCCGGGCCGCGCAGGGCAAGTTCGAGGGCGCGCTTCATCGCGGCATCGAAGCGGTGGTCTGCGGTCATCCCGGTTCCTTGAGTCCTAGTGAAAACACTTTCGGACAAGCGCGTCGGGGTGTGCCAAAAAGGCGGGCCAGGAACCGGTAAGCGGCAAAACCGCACCCGGATAGCGTCAAAAACGCCAACCTGGCCGTTCTTCTCCCATCCGGACTTTAACCGTCGGTTCTGGAATTTCACCAGATCAACCGCCGAACCGTTTGGTAGCCAGCCTCCCCGTAAAGGGTGCCAGCATCGATTCGTCGGGTCGCGGACTATAACCGCCGGCTCAGATTTTCACTGACCCCGAAGAACTTGTTGCAAAGTTATCGTTTCACATAACCGGTGAACACGCCAAAAGATTCCGGTGAACACCCAGTGATTTACCAGTTTCGGGCTCGCCTAGGTGATCACTCAGGAGCTAGCCCTGGACGAAACCGATTCGCTCGTAGACCTTTGCCAGGGTGGCTTCGGCCATGTCGTTGGCACGGGAAGCACCCTCGGCCAGCAGTGCGTCCAGCTGAGCCGGGTCGGTCAGCAGTTCGTTAGCGCGGTCACGAATCGGTTCGATGTGTGCGACCAGCGCGTCTGCCAGCTCGCCCTTCAGCGCTCCATAACCCTGCCCCTCGAAGCGAGCCTCGAGCGCCGGGATGGTCTCGCCGGTGATCAGGCTAAAGATTCCCAGCAGGTTGCTGACACCCGGCTTGGTCTCGCGGTCGAAGCGCACCACTGCCTCGGTGTCGGTAACCGCGCTCTTCACCTTCTTGGTGATCACGGAGTTCTCGTCCATGAGGTTGATGAGGCCCTTGGGGTCGGCCGCGCTCTTGGACATCTTGGCCTCCGGGTTTTGGAGGTCGTAGATCTTGGCGGTTTCCTTCAGGATGTGAGCCTCAGGGATCACAAAGGTGTCTCCGAAGCGGCTGTTGAAGCGCATTGCCAGGTCGCGGGTGAGTTCCAGGTGCTGACGCTGGTCCTCGCCCACAGGCACGGCCTTTGGTTGGTACAACAGAATGTCGGCGGCCTGCAGGATCGGGTAGGTGAATAGGCCCACCGACGCGCTCTCCTGACCGTTCTTCTGGGTCTTGTCCTTGAACTGAGTCATGCGGCCGGCCTCGCCCATGCCGGTGATGGTGTTTAGCACCCAAGCCAGCTGCGCGTGAGCCGGCACGTGGCTCTGGATGAAGAGCGCGCTCTTGTTGTGGTCCACTCCGGCGGCGAGATACTGGGCGGCGGTGCGGCGGGTGTTGGCGCGCAGCTCCTTCGGGTCCTGCGGAACCGTGATGGCGTGCAGGTCTACCACGCAGTAGTAGGCGTTGTAGTCGTCCTGCATCTTGGTCCAGTTGACCAGCGCACCCAGGTAGTTGCCCAGGTGCAGCGAACCGGCCGATGGCTGCATTCCGGAGAGCAGGTTTGGCTTGCCGTTGGCAGCGACAAAAACAGGCGCCTTAGCGTTCATTTGAAAAGTCCTTTGATTTCTATAAAGCGTATTCGACGACCACGGGGGAGTGATCGGTGAAGCGAGTGTCATAGCTGGCGGCTCGGTGAACCGAATAGTTGCTGGCCAGAGCGGCAAGTTTTGGGGTTGCTAGTTGATAGTCGATGCGCCAACCCGCATCGGTGTCGAACGCCTGGCCACGGAAGCTCCACCAGGTGTAGGGCCCGGCCACTCCCGGGTGGGCGTCACGCCCCAGGTCGCGCCAACCCTGCTTGCTCATGAAGCCGTCGAAGTAGGCACGCTCCTCGGGAAGGAAGCCGGCGTTCTTCAAGTTGCCCTTCCAGTTCTTAATGTCCAGCTCGGTGTGGCCAACGTTGAGATCTCCCAGCACAACCACAAAGGCGCGGGTGGCAATCAGCTCGGCCATGCGCGCGGTCATCGCCTCTAGGAACTTGTACTTCTCCACCTGCTTGGGGGTGTCCACCTCGCCCGAGTGTACGTAGGCGCTGACCACCGTTAGGCGCTCGCCGGCGTGTTCGCCGGTAAGTGCGAATTCGGCCTCGAGCCAGCGGCCGGCGCTGTCGAAGTCGTCTGGGCCAAGCACCGTGCTGTGGGCCACCGCCGGCACCGCACTGATGACGGCTACGCCCGCGCGCCCCTTGGCGCTTGCCACATCGTGCAGAATGTGCCATTCACCGCTCGGGCTGGCATCGGTGACGGTTGCGAAAAGTTCTGCCAGATCGGCGTCGCTGGCGCGAACCTCCTGCAGGCACAGGATGTCTGGGCGGGCCTCGCGCAACCAAGCGGCCATGTCCTTGCGAAATGCGGCGCGAATGCCGTTCACATTGAGTGTTACTACTTTCAGCGGTGCGTTAGCCATGACTCCAGTTTAAACTTCCGTAAACTTCAGATGTGGCAAAGCAGTTACTGGTTGGAGCGGGCGTTGGCTCTGGTACAGCCAAGGCGCCGGCTTTTGTGCTGTTAAACCCGGATGCTGCCACCGATGAAACCACCGGAACCGATCTGCTTGGCCTCGATGCCGTGGAAGCCGCAATCAACTCGCTGGCTGCCCAGCTCGAGGGTAAGTCCAAGGAGAAGGACACCGATGGCAACCCGGCGGCCGGAACCGATGTGCTGGCCGCTCTGGCCGCGATGCTCCGCGACCCGGCCCTCCACGACTCAATCAAAGACTTCATCAATTCCGGTTCGGGTGCCGAGCGCGCGGTCCGTGGCGCCTTCAACGGATTCGCCCGCAAGCTGGAGCGCCTGGGTGGTTACTTTGCTGAACGCAGCAGCGACCTCCAGGACCTGGCCAACAAGGTAGTCGAGCGCCTCACCGGCCGCGGGGGAGACACCGACTTCCCGGACGAACCATTCGTGCTCATCACCACCGAACTCTCGCCCATCCTGGCCGCGGAACTGCGCAAGACCAAGGTGGTCGCGGTGATCACCGAGAAGGGTTCGGTCACCAGCCACTCCGCAATCATCACCCGCGGAGCCAACCTACCGACAGTCATGGGAGTGGTCGGCAGCTGCGGAATCGAAAATGGCGAGGAACTCCTGGTGGATGCCACCAGTGGCCAGGTATTTGTGGCACCCAACGACGACGAGCTACGCCAGTACCAGTCGGCGGCCTACCCCACCACGACCCTGATGAACGCGCTCCCCAGTCCGGAAGAACTGCCGGTTCGCCTGATGGCCAACCTCGGTTCTTCGTTCGAGATCCCAACCGCCATCAAGGCCGGCGCTCAGGGAGTCGGGCTCTTCCGCACCGAACTGCTCTTCCTGGGTCACAAGCGCCCGCCCACCCGCGAAGAGCAGGTCTTCGAGTACACCAAGCTGCTGGCCGGATTCCAGGGTTCGCGGGTCATGGTGCGCGTGCTAGATATCGACATCGACAAGCCGCTCAACTTCCTGCGCGGAGCCGGAACTGGTCGTTACCGAAACCGCGGCCTGCAGGTTCTGCTTGCCAACCGGACTGTACTGGAGACCCAACTCCAGGCGCTTGCCATGGCCAGCGAGTACTACCCGGGCACCGAGCTCTGGGTGATGGCGCCGATGGTCCTAGACGTCAAAGAGGCTAAGGTCTTCGCCGACCTCGCCCGCAGTTTTGGTCTCAAGAAGATCGGCATGATGATCGAGGTGCCGGAGATCGCAAAGCCACGCCGAATCCGCAAGCTGCTCAAGTTCACCGACTTCATCTCTATCGGCACCAACGACCTCACCCAGTACGTGTTGAATCGCAGCCGGTACTCCAGCAACATGGCAATGAGCGAGACCCGCAACAACAAGGTCCTCAGCATCATCGATGGTGTGATTCAGGAATGCGTCAAGGCCGGCAAGCACGTGTCGGTCTGTGGCGAGGCCGCGGCCGACCCCGCGAGCGCAAAGATCTTCATCCGTATGGGAGTCAACAGCCTGAGCGCTTCGCCAGCACTGATTCCACCGCTGGCTACCGCCCTCGCCTACTAAACCCGGTGCTGCCAAGCCCCGCAATAGTCATTCCTTACGCAGCTTCGCCAACAAAAAACGCCGGCCCGAGGGCCGGCGTTTTCTAATTTTGGGGCCTAGGCGCGTCCGCGAAGGATCGCGTTCTTGACCTCGGCGATTGCCTTGGTGACCTGGATTCCACGTGGGCAGGACTCCGAGCAGTTGAAGGTGGTGCGGCAGCGCCACACGCCCTCGCGGTCGTTGAGGATGTCGAGGCGAACCTGAGCGGCCTCGTCGCGGCTGTCGAAGATGAAGCGGTGTGCGTTCACGATCGCGGCAGGACCAAAGTACTGGCCGTCGGTCCAGAAGACCGGGCAGCTGGTGGTGCAAGCGGCGCAAAGGATGCACTTGGTGGTGTCGTCGAAGCGCTCGCGGTTCTCGGCGCTCTGCAGGCGCTCGCGGTCCGGGGCATCGTTCGCAATGAGGAACGGCTTGACGTCGCGGTATGCCTGGTAGAACGGGTTCATGTCTACGATGAGGTCCTTCTCGACCTCGAGACCCTTGATCGGCTCCACGTAGATCGGCTGCGAGAGGTCTAGGTCCTTCAGCAGGGTCTTGCAGGCCAGGCGGTTGCGGCCGTTGATGCGCATGGCATCGGAGCCACAGACGCCGTGGGCACAGCTGCGGCGGAACGATAGCGAACCGTCCAGCTCCCACTTGATCTTGTGCAGGGCGTCTAGCACGCGGTCGGTGCCGTACATGGTTAGGTCGAAGTCCTGCCACTTTGGTTCGGCGTCAACCTCGGGGTTGAAACGACGAACCATGATGGTGACGTTGAACGAGACGACCTCGCCGATTGCGTTAGCCGGTGCTTCGGTAGTTGCGGCAGACATTAGTACTTACGCTCCATCGGCTGGTAGTTGGTGACGGTGACAGGCTTCCAGCCCAGCTTGATCTTGTCGCCGTTCTTGTATGCCATCGAGTGCAGCATGAACTTCTTGTCGTCGCGCTCCGGGAAGTCCTCGCGGAAGTGTCCGCCGCGGCTCTCCTTGCGCTCCAGTGCGGTGTAGGCCAGGACCTCTGCAAGGTCCAGTAGGAAGCCCATCTCAACGGCCTCTAGGAGGTCGGTGTTGAAACGCTGACCCTGGTCCTGGATGCTGATGTGCTGGTAGCGCTCGCGGAGCTCGGCAATCTTGGCCAGCGACTCCTTGAGCGACGCCTCGGTGCGGTACACCTGGGCGTTCTTGTCCATGGTGTCCTGCAGTTCCTTGCGCAGCGCGGCAACCTTTTCGGTTCCCTTGGAGTTTCGAACGTCGGCAAGTAGCTTGACTACGCCATCGATGGCGCCTTCCGGAACCGGAACGAAGTCGGCGGTCTTGCTGTACTCGACGGCATAGATACCGGCACGCTTGCCGAAGACGTTGATGTCCAGCAGCGAGTTGGTGCCCAGACGGTTTGCGCCGTGCACCGAGACGCAGGCACACTCACCGGCGGCGTAGAGACCTGGTACAACGGTGTCGTTGTCGCTCAGGACCTCGGCCTTGATGTTGGTCGGGATTCCACCCATCGCGTAGTGAGCGGTTGGGAAGACCGGAACCGGCTCGGTGTAAGGCTCTACGCCCAGGTAGGTGCGGGCAAACTCGGTGATGTCCGGAAGCTTGGCGTCGATTACCTCTGGTGGCAGGTGAGTGAGGTCCAGCAGAACATAGTCCTTGTGCGGGCCGGCACCGCGGCCCTCGCGGACCTCGTTTGCCATTGCGCGGGCAACCATGTCTCGTGGAGCCAGGTCCTTGATGGTCGGTGCGTAGCGCTCCATGAAGCGCTCGCCCGATGCGTTGCGCAGGATTCCACCCTCGCCGCGGGCGGCCTCCGAGAGGAGGATGCCGAGGCCGGCCAGGCCGGTTGGGTGGAACTGGTAGAACTCCATGTCCTCGAGCGGCAGGCCCTTGCGCCAGATGATGCCAACGCCGTCTCCGGTGAGGGTGTGGGCGTTCGAGGTGGTCTTGAAGATCTTTCCGAAACCACCGGTGGCGAAGATGATGCTCTTGCCCTGGAAGACGTGCAGCTCGCCGGTGGCTAGGTCGATGGCGACAACCGCCGCGGGGCGCTCCTGGCCGTCTACCTTGTTCATGACCAGGTCCAGCACGTAGAACTCGTTGAAGAACTCGATGCCCAGCTTGACGCAGTTTTGGTAAAGGGTCTGCAGAATCATGTGACCGGTGCGGTCGGCTGCGTAGCAGGCGCGGCGAACCGGTGCCTTACCGTGGTCGCGGGTGTGGCCACCGAAGCGACGCTGGTCGATCTTGCCCTCAGGGGTGCGGTTGAACGGCAGACCCATGTTCTCGAGGTCGATTACCGCATCCACCGATTCCTTGGCGAGGATCTCGGCCGCGTCCTGGTCTACCAGGTAGTCGCCTCCCTTAACAGTGTCGAAGGTGTGCCATTCCCAGTTGTCTTCCTCGACGTTGGCGAGGGCGGCTGCCATTCCACCCTGTGCCGCACCGGTGTGCGAGCGGGTAGGGAACAGCTTGGAGATTACGGCGGTCTTGGCGTGTGGTCCGGCCTCGATGGCGGCGCGCATACCTGCGCCACCGGCTCCCACGATTACAACGTCGTACTGGTGGTTATGAACCTTTGGGGTGGTCAATCTATTTTCCTAACCCTTACTTACAAACGGTAGGTAGGTAGTTGTGGGCATTTGGGTCGATGCAAGGATCGAAGGTGGTCAGCGTCAGAGTACCCAGGATGATGAGGGCGACGCAGGTGACGGCCAACACGACGTTGAGGGTCTTGCGGACCGAATCCTTGTCTGCATAGTCGTTCACGATTGTGCGCATGCCGTTGGTGCCGTGGATGAGTGCCAACCACAGCATGACGGTGTCATAGGCCTGCCAGAACGGGCTGGCCCACTTGCCGGCAACGAATGCGAAGTCGATGGCCTTGACGCCGCCCTCGGGTAGCACCATATTCACCAGAAGGTGACCGAAGATCAGTGCGACCAGAACCACGCCCGAGACGCGCATGTACATCCAGCCATACTTTTCCCAGTTAGCGCCCTTGCGCTTGCGAGGGCTGTTTGGAGTCTCAATAACGATTTCCATGATTGGCTTCCTCGCTTAGTACTTCAGCATGTGCATGATCTGAACCGGCGCGTAGCCGGCAAACAGAATCACTGCGACGACGATGACGATCCAGAACATGAGGTTCTGGTATTTGGTTCCCTTGCGCCAGAAATCAACCAGGATGATGCGCAGACCGTTGAGGGCGTGGAACAGGATGGCGCCAACCAGGCCCATCTCACCGAAGCCCATGATTACGGTCTTGTAGCTGGCCATCACAGAGTTGTAGGCCTCGGCGCTGACTCGAACCAGTGAGGTGTCGAGCACGTGCACTAATAGGAAAAAGAAAATCGCGACGCCGGTAATGCGGTGGAGAACCCACGACCACATTCCAACTTTTCCGCGGTACAGGGTGCCGGCAGGCATCTTAGCCACTGGAGTTCCTCCTAGAACGGGGGTGCCCAACCCCGGGCACAGTCCTTATTTAGTCTAAAACCTTCTTGGATTGCCTTTAGCCAGAATTCAGGGTATTCAACTACTGTTTTTTGTTATGAGCAATGCCCGCACCCCGATTGACCGCTTTCACGCTGTGATCCCGGCGGGCGGTGTTGGCTCCCGGTTGTGGCCGCTATCCCGCGCCTCCGCGCCGAAGTTCCTGCACGACCTCACCGGTTCCGGACAGACCCTGCTTCAAGACACCTGGGACCGCCTCTCGCCGGTTTCGGGCGAGGACCGAATCTTGGTGGTCACCGGACTGGCACATCAGGGCGCGGTGGTGGAG
>Ga0228702_1000462_pt1 | contig 31537 bp, 20 predicted proteins | sample McNCre217_Aug_MG_2_FD_178018 | JGI IMG/M metagenome (GOLD analysis project Ga0228702, IMG submission 178018) | Freshwater microbial communities from McNutts Creek, Athens, Georgia, United States - 20-17_Aug_MG | ecosystem: Environmental > Aquatic > Freshwater > Creek | place: USA: Georgia...
CAGCCGGGCCACTTTTGTACGGCACATTGGTCATTTCAATGCCAGCCATGCTGCCCAGCACTTCGCTCGACACCAGCTGTGAAGTGCTGGCGCTGGCAAACGTCACATAGCCTGGTTTGGTTTTGCCCAAGTTCACAAACTCGCGCAGGTTCTTTGCAGGCACCTCGTTGTTCACCGCCACCACCAAGGGCACAGAGCCCAAATAGCCCAGTGGCGCAAACGCGGTGTCTTGGTCGTAGGGCAGCTTTTTCATCAAGCTCTTCAACGCGGCGTTGGTGCTGTTGGTGCCAATCAAAATCGTGTAGCCATCGGGCGCGGACTTGGCCACCGCATCGGCGCCCAACATGCCGTTCACTCCGGCTTTGTTTTCAATCACGATGGGTTGACCCAGCGCCTCCGACATCTTGGTGGCAAAGGCACGACCAATTTGATCGGTCGCACTGCCCGCTGCAAACGGCACGATGGCCTTGATCGGCTTGTTCGGAAACCCCTGCGCAAACGCAGAAACCGCAGCACTCGCGACGATGGCCAAGGCCAGTTGTTTGATCTTCATGGTTTTTTCCTTCCAAATTTCTTCAACACTCAAGCGGCTTCATGCGGGCCTATGTCCATGCTCAAAATGGCTGAGCTCAAGCACTTGCCATGCGCGTCCAACGCCAACGAGCGCGTCACACCGCCACCCAGCGCATCATGCAACACAAAATTCAACGCACCTAGGTGCGGCACCACATAGCGATCCACAGGCCCGTGGACCATGTCTTGGTAATGCGCCTTCACACGCTCGGCGGTCACGCAGCGTTCAATCTGCGCAAAGTCTTTCAAATCGTAAGCGATGACCGAAATCGTGGATCGGTTTCCTTTGTCACCCGCACGGGAATGGGCAATTTCTCGCAGCAACATTCACATCTCCAAGATTGAAACCGAGGTCTGCACTGCATCGCGTGGCATCAGAAGAGACGCCGCAGCAATCACTTCGCGCACAGATTTGGTCACACCACCACCGCCAGCCGGGCCATTCAAATACAGCGCCTCCACCTCGTTGGCCACCTGCTCGGCCTGCTGCCAGGTGGGCACACGCATGGCCACACGCACACGCACCTCATAAGGTTCATGCCCCTGCGATAAGCTGTGCCCATGAATGGCATTGACGCCCAGCAACTCGTAGCGGCTCTCAAAGTCGCCCATGCCAGCGGCATTCAGGCGGTGGCGCAGCACATCAAGCGCCAGTTGCCCGCGCGCCTGCGCACCTGGTCCGGCATACGAAATTTGGCCCTCGCCTATAAAGCCATCGCGGTAGCCCACCGTCACCTTCAACGCCTCTGGCTTGGCCTGACCGCTGGCGCCTTGCACCTGCACACGATCTTGGCCAACCTGCGTCAAAGTCACCTTTGAAAAATCGGCCACCACATCAGGCTGCAAGTACTGGCTGGGGTTTTCAATCTCGTACAGCAGCTGCTCGGTGCAGGTGGCCGTGGTCACGCAACCGCCCGAGCCTTCCACCTTTGTGATGACCGCGCTGCCATCGGCAGACACCTCGGCCAATGGAAAACCGAGTCGCGCCAAATCAGGCACATCGCGGTAACCCGGGTCAGCAAAGTAGCCCCCGGTAATTTGCGCCGCGCATTCCAACAAATGGCCAATCACAATGCCCTGCCCCATGCGCTGCCAATCGTCAAACGACCAGCCGAACTCGTGCACCAAGGGCGCTAAAAACAAAGCGGGGTCGGCCACACGCCCAGTGATCACTACATCGGCGCCCGTCTCTAGCGCCCGCACCAAAGGCTCTGCGCCCAAATACGCATTGGCCGAAATCACGCGATCGCCCAAAGAAGACAAAGTGGCCTCGTGCTCCATCAACGCAAAGTCATGGCCCACCAGTTGGGGCAACACATCGTCACCCTGCACCACGGCCACCTTGAGTTGGCTCAGACCCAACTCGCGCGCCACCGCCAACACCGCTTGCGCGGCTGCATGTGGGTTGGCTGCCCCCATGTTGGTGATGATCTTGATGTGTTGGGCCACACACAGAGGCAGCACCGCACGCATGCGATCTTGCAGCAGCGGGTCAAAACCAAGTGCGGGGTTTTTACTGCGCTCGAGCTGCGCCAAGGCAATGGTGCGCTCGGCCAGACATTCGAACACCAGGTAATCGAGCTGGCCTTTTTCAGCCAACTCGACAGCGGGCGCAATGCGGTCACCTGAGTAACCGGCGCCTGCACCGATGCGGATTATTTTTTGTGATTGATTTGCCATGCTATCGATGCTGCAACAAACGAGCCATGGCAGACTGGTAGATGGCACTGTCTTCGCGCTTGTCAACCGCCATCACCATCACGATCAAAATATCATCCTGCACGCCATAGACCAAGCGGTAACCTTGCTTGCGTAGCTTGATTTTGTAGTGTCCAGCCAATGCTCCATGCAGTTCAGCGCCTGGCACATGGGGGTTATCTAAGCGTTTCTTCAGTAGCTTGCGAAACGTTTCTTTCACCGACCCATCCAGCGCCTGCCATTCGGCCCAAGCGCTGGGAATAAATTGCAGCCGGTACTTGTGTTTGGCAGGATTTTCAGATGGCATCGATGTCGACTTCAAAAGCGCGTGAACGCTCCCCCATGCGCGACAGCACAGTTCGATGCAAATCTTGATCAGCCAACTCCTCAAGCAGCGCTTCAAACAAGGCAGGCTCAACCATGTAAAACGCGGGCTTGTTGTGGCTCAACACGGCCACGGGCTTGCTTTTGGCATCGCGCAACACAGCCGCCGGATTCTTTTTGAATTCGGACATGCTGATCGTGACATCGGAGTAAATGGCTTCCATAAATTAGCTCCAAATTATGAGCCAACTATAGCGCCAAATAAAAACAAAGCAATCACTCTACCTTGGCAGCACTCACCAGTTTTTGCACAAACTCGGCGCGTTCTTTGGCGAACACTGCATTGGCCAACTGCTGCTTGCTCTCGTCAAACGTTGGCACTTTGAATTTGCGCTTGCCCTCTACCTTCAAGACTTGCCATCCATCCGAGGTTGGGATAGGCGTGGTCGTCGTGCTGCCCACATTGAGGTTCACCACCACGCTTGCCAAAGCTGGGGCAATTTGGTTGGGCAATAACCAGCCCAGGCTGCCACCGTTTTGGGCGCTCGCGTGAATCGACTTCTCACGCGCCAACTTCGAAAACGTCGGCCCCTTTTTTGCGCTCAACTCTCTCACCACCGCTTTCGCCTCTGCCTCTGTAGCCGTGACAATGTGGCTCACTTCGTATTGCTCGACATCGCCCAGCTGCTCAACCTGGCGCTTGTACTCGGCACGCAGCTTTTCTTCGGAGATGTTTAAGTTTGCAAACTGCTTTGCCAGCAGGTTATCAATCAACAAACTGTTTTGCTGCATGAGCAACTGCATTCTCAGAGTCTGCTCTTTGTCGAGGTTTTGCTTCTTGGCCTCTTGCACCAACACCTCACGAGATATCAGCTCCTTTGTGAGCACGGCACGCAGCTCGGGCGTGTCCTTCACGCCCTGTGCCACATTGTTGGCTACCAAAAACTCCAACAAGTCACTGCCAACTTTGACGCCGTTCACCGTTGCAATCGTTGTGTCAGCTGCGAACGATGCGCCTGCAAATGCGAACAACGCGCTCACCAAAACCGATCGGCTCATTGCTTTAACTTTCATTTCCATCACTTTATCGAAGATCTAACACCACACCATCCAGGTTCGCCAGCATCACCCGGTTCTCGGCTCCTAGGCTGGTAATGGCGGCCGCCAACACCACATTCATTTCAGTGCGAGCGATTTGTCTTGCTGCTGAACTCTGCGCAAGAATCACCAAACGCCTGTTGACCAAACTCGCTTTGAACTCAATCAGCCCACCGCTCTCGGACGACACCATGAACGACGTCAGCTTGTCGTTGAACGTGAGCTTATCTGATGCAGGTGGTGTGGGCGGCGCAGACGCTGTTCGCAATGTCACGCTATTTCCATCTTGCTCAAAGGCAACCCCGACCGTTGTGGGCTTGGGTTCCGCATTGCTCAAAATGGTGATCGCCAACACGCCCGTTTGGGGTGCTGCTGCCGTCAAGGTCACAGACGGCGATGACTGAGCCGCACCAGCGGCTGGCGCAGCTTGTGCAGTTGTTGCAGCAGCTGTTGCCGTTGCTGTAGTTGTGGCCGTTACTGCGGTTGTAGCTGTTGCAGTGGTGAGCTCTGCCGCGATGGGCGTCGGCGCTGCAGCAGGCACCGCGGCTGGTGCGCTTGCACCAGCAACCGCTGTCATCACAGGAATCGCTGCTTGAAATTTGTTGCGCGCGTCGTTGGCATCGGCTTCACTGGCAGAGCTGACCGTACTGGTGGTACTTGCATCACTCGCGGCAACTTGTTCAACAGGTGTATTTGGTGTTTCAAAATTCAGTGGCAACTGGTTGCTGGTTGCAATCGCTGCTGGAACTGTCGCCTCTACAGAAGGCGCTGCGGCAGGTGTTGGCACTGGTGCTTGCGCAAGCGGGGCTTCAGTTTTGGGAACGATGCCAATCGCTGCAAGCTGCCGCGCATCGAAGTAAGCCAACTCAGCAGCACTCAGGCTTGCCACTTGTGCAGGCGTAAAACCTCTGAGCTGATCGGGCGTCAAATTGATCACTTGCGTGATAGACAGCGCCATGATCTGCGCTGGGCTCAACGCCGAGAAATGATCTGGCGCGATAGCTGCAATTTGAAGCAAAGAAAGTGCTTGCAGTTGAGCATCGCTGAGTGAACCAATTTCAGCAGCCGTCAAGCTGGCAACCCGAACAGCATCCACGCCCACAATCTGCGTGGGTGCCAAAGCAGCAATTTGCTGGAAGCTCAATGAAGCAGCGGCATTGCTTGTCAGCCCAGCGATTTGCTGTGGCGTGAGTGAAGACAGGTTGGCAGGCGAAATCGCCGCCAACTGAAGCAATGACAACGCTTTCAACTGTGGAATGCTCAATGCCCCGATCTGAGTCGCTGTGAAACTGGCAACTTCAACCGGATTCACACCCACAATCTGCGCGGGCGTCAAAGCTGCGATTTGCTGGAAGCTCAACGAAGCAGCGGCATTGCTTGTCAGCGCAGTGATTTGTGCCGACGACAACTGGCCGAGTTGTGCTGTTGAAATGGCAGCGATTTGCGCTGCTGACAGCGCTTGCAATTGCGACGTTGTGAGACCTGCAAATTGGCTGGCAGAAAGTCCAGCCAATTGATCAGGCGCCATGGACGCAATCTTGGCGGGGCTGATGGCAGCCAACTGATCAGGCGTTAGTGACAACAACTGCGTGATTGTTAAACCTGCCACCTGTGACGGCGACAACGCACCCAACTGCTTCGGCGAGAACACCTGCAACTGCGTGGTGCTGAAGCTGCCCACTTGCGAGCCAGTCAAGTTCGACAACTGCGCACCAATCAGCGTGGTCACCTCGGTGTTGTTCATCGCTGAGATCGGTTTGATCGTCAACGTGCCATCCACAAACTTCGTGAACGCATAGTTGGCAGCGGTCAAGGTACCCACACTGGCCACGATGGGCACTGTGCCTGCCACTGTGAGGTCGGTGGCCGTAGTGGTGGCCAAGCCTGTACCTGTCACGCCAGATGTGGCAGCGGTTTCGCCGGGTATGTAGCCGCTGACGGTCACACTGAATGCGGGATTGGCAGAACCAAAGTTTTTCGCTGCATCGACTGCCGTGACGGTCAATGATGCTTTGGCAATTGAAGCTGTCGTGGTTAACTGATCTGTAATGGTGTAGTTACCAGCATCTGTACCGGTGTAACTACTTAGCAAATTCACAGTTTTTCCTGAGCCTGCGTTTTTGTCTATAAAACTACCCGTGGTCGCAACGGACACCACATCCCCTGCTATCAAACCCGACTTCACAACGTTTGCTGTGTTGACCGTGGCAGTAACATCACCATCGTAAGTTTTGTCTGAAGCGGTTATGCCAGCGATTGACAATGCTGCAGGCGTAATGTTTGCATTCGAAGTTGGGTTGACTGGTAGCGTGTAATTAGACGCAGCACCGCCACTTAATGCCAGGCCCGTGTAGGTGACAGTTTTATTTGTTCCAACATTTTTGTCTACGTAACCCGTGACATTACCTGCGCCCAAATTAACTTGATCTGTACCAACGACGCCTATCAACGTTACGGGGCCGGATGGCGAAATTGTTGTTGTGCCGTCATAGACCCGAGTGGCACCCGGAATCGACAGACCCAGTGCTTTAGCCGTGATGTTGGCATTGGCCAATACGGGTTGTGTCAATGTGTAGTTGCCAACGCCTGTTCCACCTAAGCTGTCGGTTGCTGTGACAGCAATCCCCGTACCCACACCCGATTGCGCAAATGTTCCGACTTGTATCAAGGTGATGTTCTCATTGCCAACCACCCCCACCAGCGAGCCGCCACTCAATATTGCAGCATTCGTGCCGTCATAGACTTTGTTGGCCACAGAGGTGCCTGTAACTGTCAATCCCTTGGCTGTGATGGTTCCTGAATACGTTGAGGGAGTTACCGTATACCCGGCCAAACTCCAACCTGAGCCACTCGGTGCGACGATTGAGGGTGTTGATGTTACGGTGATACCTGATCCGACATTGGAACTGGCATAAGTTCCGCTATTAAAAGAAGCAGTAAAAGTATCAAAATCAATTGCATTACTGAATGTGCCCCCCGTAACGGCTGCCCCTGTGATTGCATTTGTACCGTCATAAGTTTTTGTAAACGTTGCCCCTGTAAACGACAACGCATCTGTTTGACGGTAATAGAAGTTACGCGTTCCCAATACTGCACCGCTTAAGGCAGCTGCGGAGGTTGCGTTGTATGTTTTATATTTCAAAGCACCTGTGGCGCCTTGCATCATCGATAACAATGTGTTCGTGCTGACTGTAGTTGGAGAACCCGCAAAAATATTAATTGTTCCAGTGTTGCTGGTCGTGATCGTGTTGCTCAACGTCAAATCATTTGTCATTGAACTTCCTGCCGCTGCTGAGCTGTTGGCCAATAAGTCGATGCGACTGCTGGCCCCACTCAGCGTGATATCTCTGTTAATCGTCAAAGCACCGGTAGTGCTTTCAATTTTGATATTGCCCGTTCCTGTGATTGCCCCTGCATTGCTGGCTACAGTACTTAAGCTGTATGTGCCAGAACGTTGGATATACAACACGGCGTTGTCATAAATCAATCCAGTTCCTAGCGTACCTGTAGCGCCGCCATTACCAATTTGCAAAGTACCTGCATTGATCGTAGTCGTTCCGGTATACGTGTTTGCGCCAGTTAAGGACCAAGTACCCGTACCTAACTTAGTCAATGTTCCTGAGGTAGTGCCAATGATGCTAGCAATAGAGCCTCCAGCCGAACCATCTAACGTCAAGCCGTAAGTTGCTCCAGAAATCGTACCTACGTTGCTGAGTGTAATCGTGCCTGTTTCACCTTTGATCGTGGTCGCTAATCCTAGAGAAACCAAACCTGCATAAGTGGCTCCGGTAGACCTGCTATTGATCAAAGCGCCACGACTGCTGATGCCAGTGCCGCTGAGCGTCAGGTTACCTGCGCTGGTCATGGTCTGACCATTTAGGTCTAAAACAGCACCACTAGTTTCGGTGATATTGCCTGTACCAAAGGCCGTAGGACTGCCTGCTTGCAAAGTTCCCTCGCTGATTGTGGTGGTACCCGAGTAGGTATTTGCGTTGCCTAAGACCAGGATACCGGCGCCGGTTTTTGTCAATGAATTAGCGCCGCTGACCACACCATTCAATGCAAGTTGCGTACCGCCTACATCTATCGTGCTGCTGGCAGTTAAGCTGACATTACCATTTAGACCACTGGTACCCGTGCTCGTTTTCAAGGTTCCTCCAAGAGTAATTGCTTCGTTGCCGACCTCTACCCCTCTTAGGTCTAACGTGGCTCCTACGGCCACCGAAGTTCCCGCATCAGTTGTACCTAGTCCTAATGCATTTGTTACAGCTAACGTACCTCCACTAACGGTCGTGGTACCCGAGTAGGTATTTGCGTTACCTAAGACCAGGATACCGGCGCCGGTTTTTGTCAATGAATTAGCGCCGCTGACCACACCATTCAATGCAAGTTGCGTACCGCCTACATCTATCGTGCTGCTGGCAGTTAAGCTGACATTACCATTTAGACCACTGGTACCCGTGCTCGTTTTCAAGGTTCCTCCAAGAGTAATTGCTTCGTTGCCGACCTCTACCCCTCTTAGGTCTAACGTGGCTCCTACGGCCACCGAAGTTCCCGCATCAGTTGTACCTAGTCCTAATGCATTTGTTACAGCTAACGTACCTCCACTAACGGTCGTGGTACCCGAGTACGTGTTGGCGTTACTCAAAATTAATGTGCCAGAGCCCACTTTAGTTAACGTATTGGAACCACTAACCACACCGCTCAACGTAAGACTCAAGCCTGCACCCACATCTACTGTCCCACTGGAACTCAAGTTAACGTCACCACTCAGAATGCTTGTACCTGTGCTGTTTGTCAAAGTTCCGCCACTGAGTGCGATGGCCTCTCCCCCAATCGAGACGCCTCGCAGATCCAGTGTTGCACCTGAAGCCACTGTGGTGCCTGATGCAGTCGTACCCAACCCTGATGAATTGCTTACGGCTAGCGTGCCCGCACTAACAGTTGTAGCGCCACTATATGTGTTGGCATTACTCAGAAGCAATGTTCCAACGCCAGTTTTAGTCAACCCATTGGTACCACTTACCACTCCACTCAATGTGAGTTGTGACGAAACGTTCACTACACTGTCGGCAGTCAAACTCACATCACCACTCAGGCTACTTGTGCCTGTGCTATTTCGCAAACTACCGCCACTGAGGGTGACGGCTTCCATCCCAATCGCAACACCTTGCAGATCCAGTGTTGCACCCGAAGCCACTGTGGTGCCTGATGCAGTCGTACCCAACCCTGATGAATTGCTTACGGCTAGCGTGCCCGCACTAACAGTTGTAGCGCCACTATATGTGTTGGCATTACTCAGAAGCAATATTCCACCTCCAGTTTTAGTCAACCCATTGGCACCACTCACCACTCCACTCAATGTAAGTTGTGTCACCACGTTCACCACACTGTCGGCAGTCAGGCTCACGCCACCACTGAGACTACTTAAGCCTGTACTGTTTTGTAACGTGCCGCCACTGAGGGTAACGGTCTCCGCTCCAACTGCGACAGACTGCAGATCCAAAGTAGCACCAGCTGTCACTGCTGTACCCGCTGCAGTCGTACCGAGTGCAGATGCATTCGTTAAAGCCAGAGTACCTGCGCTAACAGTCGTTGCACCACTATATGTATTGATACCTGTCAGAGTCAACTTACTCGTAGAACTTGTGTCTTTGGTCAAAGTACCGCCACCAGATATCACACCAGATAGGGTTTGATTCGAGCTCGAAGAATAATAAAGCGCCCCATCATTGAAGATATTTCCTGCATACGTACCTGAACCTAAGGTCCCAGATCCACCTATAGCTAACGAAGTTGCAGCATCAATGGTTGTTGATCCTGTGTATGTATTCGCACCATTCAGTGTCACGCCAGTAGCGTTGCTTATTCTGAAACTGCCAGCACCTGATATTGGTTGAGAAAATGCAACGGGTCCAGAGCCAGCCACAATAATTTGGTTGCCGGTCGTGCTAGCTCCCGTCGCTAAGATACCCGAATAATTAAGCTGCGCCGACGACGTTGAACTCATCGTCAAAGCGATATTTGAGTTGCTTAACGTTATATTCTTGCTTAATGAGTAAGCACTGGTATCTGAGCGTTCGAAAATTAATCTTGGGCTTAAGTTGTAAGTGCTGGAGTTGTAGATCGTGACGGTTGCAGCAGATGTTGGCGGCAATCCTGCATTTCCACCAACACCGTCTCCAAAGGTTATTTGCGGCGATTGGTTGCCTGTAACGCCATTTAAATTGCTTAAATACAGGTCACCAACTATCGACGAGTAATCTGCCCCCAAACGAAGTCTTCCATTACCAGAGGCATAAAATTTAAAAGCGGTTTGTGTTCCTGTAGACGGTGTGATGGTTGAAGTCAACGTAACTTCACCGGCACCAACAGCATAAATACCCCCGCCTGTTTGTAAAGAGTTGTCTAGCGGGACTGAAAAAGTTGTTGCATCTGATCGATTGATATAGACATAAGTTGAGCTTGCATATCCCGTAGCCTGGCGTTGAATTTTTGTTGCATAGTTGAACGAACCAGTTGTTCCTCCATTACCCAAATAAAGATCAGCCATGTATAACTTAACGATGCCACTGAACGTGTTGTCATTTGTATAAATCCAGGTCGAAGCGCTGTAATTTCTATCCATGGTAATAACACCATTACCAGAAAACATACCAGACAACACATTAGGAGAGCTGCCAGACTTCATCGCTAACGTGCCATTGACTTGGATGGGTGTAGATCCTTGAACCCTTCCTCCATTTTGATACTGAGCTAAGAGTTTGAGCGTTTTACCTGCTGGAATAACAATTTGCGAAGTAGCATTTAAATTGATGTCGTATTGAGGCGCGGTAGTAGTAGGAGATTGCGTAAGAACTTCTGTCTGAAGAATGACCGTTGTATTGTTTTGCAACGCCGTATTGATCGTTCCAACGCCAATCACTGCATCTGTACCACTCACACTTCCTGAAATAGTTGAACCAGTGGTGTAGCTACCATTCACCTGAGCTGAATCCTCCACAATTGAAATGCTAGAGGGATCTAACAACCAATCACCCGCGTTTCCTACGGTGGCTTGGGTTGATACGTGAATGCCATTAACGTTTAACACATGCCCCGATGTTTCCACCTTCCCGCCATCGCCACCGTTGAGCCCCGCTTCGGCTTTGATGCTGCCGCTGACTCGTGTCACACTATCCGCGTTGTGAATGTCACTCCACAACACCACCTTACCGCCGTCGCCTTTGTCGGTAGCACTCGCATCAATGGTGGCACCCGCCTCCATCGTCACCTTGGTGGCTTGGCGCATGTCACCACTGCCCTGCCAGTCGCCGCCTACCAGCACAGTGCCGCCGCCTGCTGGCCCTTTGGCTTCTATCTTGCTGGTGCTACTGAGGGTGATGTCGTCACCCTCTAAATACACTTTGCCACCCTTGTTGTTGATGCTGTTGGCTTCTAGGCTGCCGCTGTTTTTGATGACACCTGTTTGCAACTTGCTCAAGCCCACGGCCGACAAAATAATTTGCCCGTCAGGCGCTTGCACGGCCAGTTTGTTTTCAATCAAACTGGCTATGGCACTTGGCGTTGTTGTAATGCCCGCCAAGCTGCCGTTGTTGTCTATGTTGAGGGTAATCAACTCGCCCGCAGCCAAAGCCACGGTGCCTGCTTTGGCCACCACCACGCCTGCGTTTTGCACTTCGGGTGCAAGCAGGGCCACATAGCCGCCCAGCGCGGCGTTGATATTGCCTTCGTTGGTAATTTTTCCTGTCGAACCATTGCGCTCAAACACATAGTTGCCCGACATGAAGTTGTCGTCGCTGATGCTGTGTGTAGTTGCGGTGAAGGCGCCTACATCTACAGATGATGTGGGCGAAAAGTACACGCCATTGGCGTTGCTGAGAAACACCTGCCCATTGGCGGTGATGCGCCCAAAAATTTGGCTGGGGTTGCTGTCGTTCACGCGGTTAAGGGTCACGGCTTGTGCATTGGGTTGCACAAAGTTCACGCTGGCCGATTGGCCTAGGTTAAAGCTGCTCCAGTTGATGACCGCACGTTGGCTGCTTTGGTTGACCGTCATGGCCGCTGCTTGTGCGGTGGCGGTTTGGCTGAGCGTGGCTGTGCCGCGTGCCACGCTGCCGCCTGTAGGCAGCTGGTTAATGGCCGGCGGTAATGCGGGGGGCGACTGTGCATGCGCCGCACCCGAGAGGGCAAAACCCAAGGCGACAGAGGCGACCACGCCTGCGGCGCTGGACGTGCTTTTTTTGCCGCCGGTTCTGGCGTTTTCAGGCACGGCCTGCCAAGACTGAGTGGATACAGACCAAAGGGTGCGGTAAATGTGGTTCATGAAATGTCGTTCACGGTTAGCGCAAGTCCAACACAACGCCATCGAGGTTGGCCAGCATCACGCGGCTTTCGGCGCCCAGGCTGGTGATGGCGGCTGCCAACACCACGTTCATCTCGGCGCGTGCCACTTGTTTGGCGGCGGCGTTGGGCGCCACGATGACCAAGCGCTTGTTGACCAAGCTGCCTTGAAACTCCACCACGTCGCCATTGGCGGCAGACACCATGAAGGTGGTCAGCTTGTCGTTGAACGCGAGTTGCCCCGTTGCAGTTGGTGTTGTGGGTGGCGCAGACGTGATGCGCAGCTTGACGCCGCTGGCGTCTTGCTCAAACGCCACACCAGCAGTGGTGGGCCTGGCTTCTGCATTGCTCAAAATGGTGATGGCCAACACACCTGTTTTGGGTGCAACGGCAACAACAGGGGCTACGGGCGCTACGGGCTGTGTAGCCGTTGTGGTTGGTGTGGCAGGTGCGTTTGCACGCGCCACATCGGTCATGACAGGAATAGCGGCTTGAAATTTGTTTTGCGAGTCACTGGGCGCTTCAAAATTCAGCGGCAGCTGGTTGCTGGTTGCAATGGCCGGTGGCACATCATCTTTGGGCACGATGCCAATCGCGGCCAGTTGGCGTGCGTCGAAATACGCAATTTCTGCCGCACTCAAGCTGGCCACTTGTGCGGGCGAAAAACCCCTGAGCTGATCGGGCGTCAAGTTGATGACTTGCGAGATCGACAGCGCCATGATTTGCTCTGGCTTCAAGGCCGCAAAGTGATCTGGCGAAATGGCTGCAATTTGCGACACCGACAACGCTTGCAACTGTTCGTTGCTGAAAGCACCCAGCTCGGGGGCCGACAGGCTTGCAATTTTTGCGGGGCCAATGGCCGCCACTTGAACGGGCGACAAGGCCAGCACTTGTGCCGTGGTCATAGCCGCGAGCTGCGAGGGCGAGAGTGAGCTGAGTTGCTGCGGCGAGAACACCTGCAACTGCGTGGCGCTGAAGCTGGCCACCTGGGCGCCTGTGAGCTTAGAGAGTTGATACCCAATGAGCGTGGACACCTCGGTGTTGTTCATCGCTGCGATGGGTTTGATGGTCAAGGTGCCATCTACAAAGCGGGTGAACGCGTAGTTGGTGGCGGCCAAGGTGCCCACGCTGGCCGTGATAGGCGCTGTGCCCGCCACCGTGAGGTCGGTGGCCGTGGTGGTAGCCAAGCCAGTGCCTGTGACGCCCGATGTGGCAGCGGTTTCGCCAGCGATGTAGCCACTGACGGTCACGCTGAATGCGGGGTTGGCAGAGCCAAAGTTTTTCTCGGCATCGGCAGCGGTGACGGTTAAGGGCGCTTTGCCGATGTTGGCCGTCAAGCCTGTGGGCTGCGTGAGCATGTAGTTGCCTGCACCAGTGCCGCCTAAGGTGTCTGCGGCCGTTACGGACACACCTGTGCCTGCATTGGCAGAAACGAAGGTGCCTGCTTGCGTCAGCGTGACGTTGTCGCCGCTGATCACGCCCACCAACGAACCACCGCTCAAGCTGGCCACGTTGGTACCGTCGTAGGTTTTGTTGGCAATGCTTGTTCCGCTTACCGTGAGGGCTTTACGGGTAATCGTGCTGGCCGTGTTGTCTGTGTAAGTGATGACGTAGTTGCCTGTCATGTCGGCGTTGCTGGCGTCTTTGATGGTCAACCCGGAAGCATGCACCGTCTTGTTTGCAGCACCCACGTTTTTGTCTGTGAAGACCAGCAATGCTGCTGCATTCACCACGTCCCCCGCCCCCAACGCGCTCAGTGTTGCGGCGCCTGTGGCGTTGGTGGTGCCGTCGTACTCTTTGCTCACCACAGGCGCGGTGACGGTCAATGCTTTGGCGGTGATGGTGACTACGTTATTGCTACCAGATGCAGGCAAGCTGCCAGGTCCTACGTTGTAGTTACTTATCTGCGATGCAGCACCAGTGCCTACCAAGATCAAATTACTCAGGTCGGTGATGGTCTTAGTGCCCGCCACGTTTTTGTCGCTAATAGTGGCTGTGCCACCCGATGCACCGAAGGATTCGCCGTGCACGCCTTGAATGGCGGTCATCTGCGCCGCTGTGACAGTGCTCAAACCGTCGTAGACCTTGGTAGTTGTGACCTTACTCAGGTTGGCTTTGCCAATGGTCAAGCTGCCGTCTACATAGCTGATGGCGTAGTTGGGGCTGGACAGACCCGAAGCCGTGATTGTGTAAGGCGTGGCAGACGCGTTGACCGCACCTTGCGCTGTGCCGCCATAGGTGAGCGTGCCTGTCAAGTCCGCTGCTGTCTGCCCGTTGGCAAATGCGCCGTAGGTGACGCTGCCACCACTGAAGGCCAGTCCGTCATAGGTCTTGTTGCTGCTGCCAACAGTGATGGTCAGAGGTTTGGGGGTCACCGTCCAGGTCAGGTTGGTGCCTGCGCCCACCAAGTAGTAGGCAGCGTTGCTGATTGTGGCCCCAGATGTGTAGCTGATGTTGTACATGCCCGGCACGCTGGTGGCCGTGGGCGCACCACCGTAGGCGATGGTGCCTGTGTAGTCGGTGCCGCTGACCAAGTTGAACTGCGTGCCACCCGTTGATGCCGAGAAAAAGCCCAGCGAATACCCCGGTGCAGAACCATAGTTGCTGCTGTTGAGGTTGCTGGCATCCACAGGCCGTGCATACACCATGGTCTGGCCGTTCAGCCCCACAAAGTTGCCTGCTAGCGTGCCCTCGCCAGTTTTGAGATACCCCGCACCGCCACTGCCGGTGAGGGTGCCAAACGTCAAGTTGCCATCGCTGGGTTTAAGAATCGTCTTAGCCGCTGCCGCCACCGTCGAACTGGTGGACGACAGGTTGAGCGAGGTGCCCGTATCCACCGCAATCGTGCTGTTGTTTTGGAGGGTGATGGCGTCTGACCAAATGTTTGCCCCCGCCACGTTGTGCAAATAACCACCGCCACCAAAGGTGCCGCTGGACGCTAGCGTGATGGTTTTACCCGTCACGTTGAGGTTGCTGCCATCAATGGCGCCCAATTCAAGCGTGGCGCCTGCGGGCACTGTGATGCTGTTGCCGCCCAACGCGGTGTCGTTCGCCAGACGCAACGTACCCGCGCTCAAGGTTGTCGTACTGTAGGTGTTGGCTGCAGCCAGCACCAGCGTGCCGCTGCCGCTTTTGGTGAGGCCAAAGCCGCCCGACACCACGCCTGTCAGCGTGAGCGACGTACCGCCCACGTTCGCCGTGGCGTTTGCACCCAGCGTCACATCACCACTCAAGCTGCTGGTGCCGGTGCTGGTTGCCAAGGTGCCACCATTGAGGGTGATGGCTTCGCTACCCACTGTCACGCCTCGCAAGTCCAGCGTGGCGCCACTGGCCACGGTGGTGCCAGCAGCGGTTGTGCCCAGGGCGTTGGCATTGGTCACAGCCAAGGTGCCGCCATTGACGGTGGTGGTGCCGGTGTAGCCATTGGCGAGTGACAGGCTGAGTGTGCCGCTACCGGACTTGGTCAGCGTGCCGCCAACGCTGTTCAGCGCCGTGCCCAGGGTGAGCGACTGCCCATTGGTGTCCAGGTTATAGGCCTGGTTGGCTGCCGTGCTGAAGCGGCTTGAGTAATCGGTGCTATTGCTGGCCGAGAGCTGCAGGGCACCGCCCTCAAACGAAATGGCGCCACTTGGGCCCAGCGCACTGGCAGATCCAAGCGAAAGCGCACCGGCGCTGAGCGTGGTACCGCCGGTGTAGCCATTGGCCCCCTGCAGGGTTGTCGTGCCCGAACCTGCTTGCACCAACGCGCCTGTGCCATTGATCACATTGCTGATTGAAATTGCATTGCTGCGATTGAAGGTCAAGGTGCCGTTGTTCGTCACCGTTGTGGTGCCACCCAAGTCGCCCGTGGTACCCGCGTTGCCCACCTGCAAGGTGGCACCTGCATCAATGGTGATGCCGTTGCCAATGGTGTTTGCACCGCCTAGCACCAGGGTGCCACCTTTCACTGTGACGCCAATTGGGGAGGTCAATAAGGTACTCCCGCCCGGAAAGCTGATAGCTCGGTTGATCTGCAGTGTCCCTGCGCCAATTTTGGTCATCGAATTCGTCGTCCCAATAGGCAGCGCACTGGCCCAAGTCACGTTTTGACCGTTGGTGTCGATATTCATGCGACTGTGGGGGCTTATAGCAATCCGGTTGGAATAGTCGACTGTGTTGACCGCCGAATATCGCAAAGTGCTATCACCAATGAAGGAAATACCGGTGCCAGCGCCGGCTGCATTCGACGACCCGAGAACAATGATGCCCCCGTACTGTAGGATGAGCTGCCCGGTGAATGTGTTGTTGCCTGAAAGGGTGAACGTTCCTGAGCTGTAGGTATTACCACCGACTGCGGTAATCGAACCCGAACCGCTGATGTTGTTCGTCACATTCAGGTCGACTATTCGGGCGAGTTGAATAGAGCCGTTGTTGATCACGTCACCAGTGCCAAAGCTACCGTTCAAACTGCCAGCGTTAACCACGCCCAGACTCAAGAGTGCACCAGTATTAACGGTTGTGGTTCCAGCATAAGAGTTTGCACCCGTCAAGGTCGCAAAACTATTGGTTTGCACCACCAGATTACCGGTACCGCCTACGCTCGCGCCAAAAGCATAGCTGAAGTTGGAGGCGCCGGTCGGGGTGTTGTAGAAGCTGAGGGTGGCGTTGTTGGTGACGGCAGATGACGTACTGATGTTTCCGGAAGTGGCAGCCGAACTCCCGATGTTCATCTGAAGGGTGCCCGCAGATATCAAGGTATCACCGGTATAGGTCTGGTTCCTCATAAAACTAAACCGGCCTGTACCGTCTTTAGCAAAACCACCAGTACCGGAGATGGTGCCGAAATATGAGTTGGTGGAGCTGTTGAGGGTGTTAACCGTGTCACCCGCTTGGTTGAAAATCACCTTTCCGCCGCCTGTCATGGCAATGTTGCCCGTGCCTGTCACCACGCCATTTGCACTCAGTTTGAGAACACCGTTGTTGCTCCAACTCAGCGAGTCATTCACATTGATGTTGCCATTTGTTCCACTGGCACCAGAACCATTCAACACTTCTACCGTGGTGTTTGCTGTGATTGAAGCAGACAACAGAGCACCCGTGGTGTCACCGCCACTCCAAGCAATGGTGAAATCATTGGGGTCAAGCAACCACCGACCACCCGTGGTACCAAGGCCTCCCATGCGGATGCTTGCACTGTCGGCCACGTGCAGATGTGCGCCCGATGTTTCAATTTGGCCGCCTCGTGTGCCTTCACCCTGGCCTTCGGCCTGAATGCGGCCTGCCACGTTGGTCTGGCTGTTGGCGTTGTGCACATCGCTCCACAACACCACCTTGCCGCCGTCACCGTTGTCGGTAGCGCTGGCGTCAATGGTGGCGCCCGCCTCCATCGTTACCTTGGTGGCTTGGCGCAGGTCGCCGCTGCCTTGCCAGTCGCCGCCTACCAGCACGGTGCCCCCGCCTGTGGCGCCCTTTGCCTCGATCTTGCTGGTGCTGGTGAGGGTGATGTCATCACCCTCCAAATAAATTTTGCCGCCTTTGTGGCTGATGCTGTTGGCTTCCAGGCTGCCGCTGTTTTTGATGACGCCTACTTGGAGTTTGTCTAACGCCACGGCCGACAAAATAATTTGCCCATCGGGGGCGAGCACAGCGTGTTTGTTCTCGACCAGCGTGGCAATGGTGCTGGGGGTGGTTGTTATCCCAGCCAAGCTGCCGTTGTTGTCCACTGTGAGGGTGATCATCTCGCCAGCGGCCATGGCGACGGTGCCTGCTTTGGCCACGACCACGCCTGCGTTTTGCACTTCGGGTGCAAGCAGGGCCACATAGCCGCCAAGCGCGGCGTTGATATTGCCATCGTTAATGACCTTGCCTGTTGAACCATTGCGCTCAAACACATACTTGCCCGACATGAAGTTGTCGTCGCTGATGGTGTGTGTGGTAGCAGTGAGTGCGCCTACATCCACAGATGATGTGGGCGAAAAGTACACGCCGTTGGCGTTGGTGAGGAACACCTGCCCGTTGGCGGTGATGCGGCCAAAAATTTGACTCGGGTTGCTGTCGTTCACGCGGTTAAGCGTCACCGCTTGTGCGTTGGGTTGCACAAAGTTCACGCTGGCTTTGCTGCCGAGGTTGAAAGTGTCCCAATTGATGACCGCACGTTGACTGCTTTGGTTGACCGTCATGGCCGCTGCTTGTGCGGTGGCGGTTTGGCTGAGCGTGGCTGTGCCGCGTGCCACCGTGCCACCTGTAGGTAACTGGTTGATGGCCGGTGGTGACTGCGCATGCGCCGCACCCGACAAAGCAAAACCCAAGGCCACGGAGGCCACCACACCTGCTGCTGAAGCCGTGCTTTTTTTGCCGCCCGTTCTGGCGTTTTCAGGCACAGCTTGCCAGGACTGTGTAGAGACGGACCAAAGGATTTTGTAAATGCGGTTCATGTTTTTATTTTTAGAACGTGATGCCAGAGCTCAACCAAAAGCGTGTGACTTTTTTGGTGCCATCGCCGTCCATGCCCGTGGTGCTGGCGGCTGGGTTGCTGCCCATGCGTTGGGCGACAGTGGCTTTGAGGTCCACCGTGGGCGTGGCTTGCCAAGCCACCGTCACGCCGTAGCCTTGCAGGTTGTAGTCGTTGGGGTTGGCGGGTGAGGCGATGGCGTTGTCGTGGTTGACCCAAACGCGGCCGTAGTCGTAAAAGCCTGTCAACGTGACGTTGTTGTCTAAGCGTTGACGCAGTTCCAGCGTGATGGTGTTGCCTTCGCTGCCACCAGCTTCGCTGGCGGGATAGGCACGCACGCCGGTGGCGCCGCCGAGGTACATTTTTTCGGAGGAGTCGAGGTTGCCGTGGGTGGCTTGCGTGCTGGCGGCGACGTACACACTCAAGGTATCGCTCAGGCTTTGTAAGCGGCTTAAGCTGAGGTTGAGTTTTGAGAAGCGGGTGTCTGTGTATTTGTCGCCGCGGGTGATGGCCACACTGGCGTTGGTCACACCGCCACCGGCCCAACCGTCCACCAAACTGGCGCTGAGCGAGGCGTTGAAGACCTTGATGCCGTAGGTGGTGGTGGCACCGTTGGAGGTGTTGTCGAAGCTCTTGTCGTCGTAGCTCGCCGCAAAGTTGATGTTTTGCAACTGGCTGCGCAGCACGGGGTAGCTCAAGTCCAGGCCGCGCGTGGTGGCGTTACCAAAGGGGTTGAGGGTGGCGAATTCAGGGGCAATGACTTGGTAGCGCAGGTTGGATGCATGCAGGCCTGCACGAAAGCCATCATTGCCCACGGGCACGGAGTAGCTCAGGCGCTGGTATTCGATGCCTTGTGTTTTGAGCGCGTTAATGCCCACGGCATCGCCCATGCGTGCTGGGCTGTTGATGTTGAGGTTGACGCTCAGGCGGTCCGCGCCTGTGGTGCGTGCGCCTTGGTTATCAAGAAAGGCGTTGCCGGTGACCAAGGCTTCGTCGGTGGCGACGAGGGCAAGGTTGGTTTCGCCGTCTTTCTCGCCTTGTACCAAGTTGCCTGCCACGTTGACACCGGGCAAGTCGTCAAGCAAGAGCAAGGTGCGGTCGAGTTGGGCGGCATGCAGCGGCGTGCCCTTGACGAGGCTGGCCTCTGCCATGGTGACGAGTTGTGTGGCCTCGATGCGCTGGGGCTCTGCGCCTGCCATTGATGCGCCACCAAACACGGCTTCCACCACCTGAAGGGTAACGATGCCGCCCTCCACTTCTTGCTTGGGCAAAAAGGTACGCACAGACCAACCGGCTTCGCGGTAGATATCGGTGATGACCTGGGCCACTTCTTTGAGTTGCGCCACGCTGAGTGCGCGATCTACATACGGCGCAACGGCTTGAGCCAACACGTCGTTGCTGAGCAGTGTGTTGCCTGCAAATTTGAAGGCGCGCACTTGCACAGTGGCTTCATCTGCTGATGGTTGGGACGCGGTTGTGTGCGGTGCGGGTTGGAGTTTGGGCGCGGGTCTTGGCGCTTTGAGGTCTTGCTCGTTTTGTCGCAACAAGGAACCAGCATCGACCGTGGGTGGTGCTGCGTGCGCAGAAAGACAAAGTGCTGTTCCTGCCAAGAGAGCGGGAATGGAAAGAAGTGTGTGAGGTGTTTTCATTGCGCTGGACGTTTTTTTGCCAGCGTTTATTCTTTAATTTGACAGCGGAGTTTTATAACAAATCATTGCAAAACGTAACTATTGTTTTAATTTATTTCGATGAGCCGAAAAATATCGAATTTCTTGGAAATGGTTTGGTTCCTAAGATGAATGACCGCCGCGTTCTAGCCAAACCAGCGCGTTGAGTTACAATGTATCTCAACGCACTAACTCAGAAGGCAATCATGGCCGCTACCACCACAATGGTTCACGTTCGGGTGGACGAAAAAATAAAAGCGCAAGCGACTGAAACGCTTAACGCTATGGGGCTGACTGTTTCAGATGCTGTTCGCGTGTTCCTGACACGTATCGTTGCAGACAAAGAACTCCCATTCGCGCTCAAAGCTCCGAATGAAACCAGCCGTGCGGCTATCGCTGAGGGCGATCAGATTGTTCAGAGTCGCCGCGCTCGTTGATATACAGGCTTGATGATTCAGGTAAGACTGGCTTGGTGGTGTTTGTGCGTGCGGGGACTCACTCTGAGCTTTTTTCGTAAATGCCCTCGGCAGCACCCAAGTAAGGGGAAAACTTAATACGGATCAGCGCTCCATGCTGCTCACCTTGTCGGGCTTGGCCACATCCTGGCGGCATGCAGCACACGAAGAATGTTTACAGCTTGCTTTGCAAGGCTGTAAACAAGAATGTAGTTCTTGTGAGCAACCAACTCTCGTGTCCCTCGTACACGGCCTAGACGTCCCATCTCTGGATGGTCCACAAGGCGACCTGCTTTTTCTTCAAACAACTCATCCAGTGCCAGCGCAGCTATTGGGTTGTCAGCCTCGATGTGATCGTAAATTTCATCACGATCATGTATCGCCTCAAGCGCCCAAAACAGTTGCATCACTCACCTGAAGCTTGCAGACGGCGACGCGTTGCTGCGCGCTTAGCTGCAAACTTAACTTCCACCTCAGCCGATGGAACACGTTTGCCTGAAGCAATGGAATCTAGGCCAATTTGCACCTGACGGCGAAACCAAGCGTCATGCTCTGCGGCCTGTTGTTGCTGTAGGACGAAGTCACGCATGAAATCACGCAAAAGCTGCGCAGCATTTCTGTCATGACTTTTGGCTGCACTGGAAAACTCAGACTTAAGAGTTTCATCAACACGGAAAGTAAAGGTTGCTTCGCTCATGGCACACCTCATGTGTTACAAGATTAGTGCATGCTAACACATGGCATATTGAAGTTTTAAGCGACCTCAATATGCACCAAGATTTGATAACCCACGTTGCGAATGGACTCAACCACCACGCCTTGCGCTCCGGCGTCTTGCATTTTTTTACGTAGCCGCGCAATCCGAACCGTGATGCTGGCTTTCATGGTCTCGTTCATTTCTACGTCGAGCATTTCAGCAATTTGCCAGGTTTCTAATTTGCCAGCAGGCGCTCTGGCCAGCGCGGTTAAGAGCATGGCCTCGGTGGCGGTGAGTTTGACCATGCCCGCCTGCCCTGTGAGCTCAAGCTTATCGAGCACCAGTTGCTGCGTGGCGCTCGCCTTGTCGAGCTTGGCGGCCTCGTGTCTGCGGGCAAAACGTCTGATGGCGGCTGTGAGCTCTGCAAACACCACGGGTTTGGTGATGTACAGGTCTGCGCCGCTGTCGTAGCCAATGATTTTGTCGTCCAAGTCGGTGCGCGCAGAAATGATGATGATGCCGACAAACGGTTGTGCTTGACGAATGCGCCTGGACAGGCTGATGCCGCTCTCGCCCGGCAGGTTGATGTCAATCAAAAAAATGTCGGCGGGTTCGCCACCGGCCATGTCTTCGAGTTCTTCTGCGCACGACAAGCCAGTGGCGCGGTGGCCTTCGTTGGTGAGCACTTGGCAGGTCAGTTCGCGCAAGTCGTCGTTGTCTTCAACGACCACAATGTTCAGCTTGGCAACCATAGTTCAAACCTCACGTATTTGTCATCCGGCAGATAGAGGCAGTCGCCCCCCACCAAACGGGCCAGCGAGCGAACAAGGTACAGCCCCAGGCCTGTGCCGGGTTGCGACTCTGCGCTTGCGCTGCGGTAGTATTTTTTAAACACTTTGTCCGGGTCGGGCCATGTGGCGAATTGGGGGCGGTTCGACACGGTGACCGACACGCCAGGCGCACCGGCTTCGTTGTGTTTGGCGACCACATGCACGTCGACGGGTTCTTGTTTGTCGCCGTAGCGGTGTGCGTTGTCGAGCAAGTTGCTGAGCATGACACCGAGGAACTGCGTGTCGGTTTTGACATGCATGGTGCTCACGTGCATGGTGCGCGTCGGCACCCAGGTCACGTCGGGCCAAGTGTTTTCATGCAGAAAATTTTGGATGTACTGATTGAGGTTGACTTGCGTGAGGCGAATGTCCACATTGCCTTCGGTGAGTTTGTCGGCTTTGACGCAGCGGTCCAGAATGGCTTTCATGTTGCTAACCGCGCGCCCCACATAGGAACTGGTGGTTTGCTGATCATTCTTGGCCAGCAGCGCCATGTCGATGATGGAGAGCGGTGTTTTCAGCTCATGCATGAGCATGTGAAACAAGTGGGTTTGTTCTTCGCGCCTGCTCTTCTCTAAAGCCACAGCTTGCTCGGAGAGCATGAGGTTTTTCTCGTACTCAGTTTGCATTGCCCGTTGTTTGTTGGCACGCAGTTGCATGAGCGCGGTCATGAACAGGCTAGAGCACAGGGTGTAGAGCACCAGACCATTGACGGCAAATTCGCTGCCACGCATGAACCCCAAGTAAGGCAGCACGCTGAAGACCGACGCCACGTTGATCGAGAAGTAATAGGCCACCACCGCGCGTTTGCTAAGCAACACCATGTCTTTGCGCTGTTGCACCTTGTGTCCATCGATGAAGAGACTGGACACAGCCAGCCAGACAAAAATACTGATGGTGTTGAGCAGCATATTGATATACAAGGCAGTTCTTGTATACCCCAATGCCATGAGCAGAAAGACCGTGATGGATCCAACCATCAAGCCATTCAGCAGAGCTTTACCCAAAAGGGGCGGTTCGTACTCGTGCAAGAAACGGTATTCAAACAAGAACGACAACGCGGTAGCAAGGATGACTTCCCAACTGAACATGGCGTCCAGATTGATATCCGGCATATCTGCAAACACAAATCTGTGAATGCCAAACAGCGAAGCTATGTAAAAGAAATAGTAGATTTGCCGCACCACAAACAGTGCGTACAAGGCATCGCGGTGATTGACCCAGTTGATCAACACGACGAGCGCAAACATGCCAACAATGGCCAGCACACTCAAGGTGACAATGTTGAGCTTGAATTCGCTGCTGGTCATTTCGTCTCGGCTAAGCGCTTCCACGTTGACCAGACAAGTGCTGGAGGTCTTAATGCGCAGCCAAAGCGTGCGCGGTTGATCTCCTGCTGGCACGACAAAGGTGTGCGAGAGCGATGCAAATTCTTGCGCATGAGCATGCTTGGCATCGCCCACGGCTCTTGACTTAGCGCTTTTATCAAGCGGGTCAAACAACTGGATTTCATCGAGAAAAAAAGGCCGAATGCGAAGCACGATGTCGTCATCTGCCTTGGCGCCTGCAGGTGGAGTAATTTGCAGTCTCACCCAAACGGCTGCACTGGTGTAGCCACGGCTTAATACGCCGTTGTAGGGGGTGGCTACTTCGGTTGCAATTTCCTGCAGCGACTTTTGTGCGGTGGGGTCTTGCACATAGGCCCGCCCGGTGATCAACTCGCCCGCCCACGCATGGCCCAGCAGCACCACGCAGGCTAAAAGCAAGGGTCGCAGCAGGGAGAGAACAGACTTTGAATATTGAAACAGCATAGGCAACAAGCAATATGTGCTGCGATGCTAGGAGCGGATGAGGGACTTTTATTACATTTCATTGCACCCCATGCTCACAAGGCGCATCAAAGTTGGCCTGCCCGGAGGGGATCGAACCCCCGACCCACAGCTTAGAAGGCTGTTGCTCTATCCAACTGAGCTACGGGCAGTTCAGACATGAAAAAAGGCCCCAAATGGGGCCTTTTCTACTCACTTGGTCGGGGCGATAGGATTCGAACCTACGACCCTCTGGTCCCAAACCAGATGCGCTACCAGACTGCGCTACGCCCCGAAGACGGTTATTCTAACCCAAAACCACCCGGGGGAAACCATGATGCAATATATTGCCTAAAGCGAGTAAAGTTGCAATTTAATGCAGGAGACACCGATGCAAGCCGTCATTGAAATACCACGCCAATACAACGCCGCCCAAGCCCTGCTTGCGCGCCACAGCCAACGCGCCGACAAAGTTGCGTTCATTGACGCGGTCAGTGGCGAGCAGCTCACCTTTGGGCAGCTGAACGAGCAAGCTTGGCGTTTTGCCAATGTGCTGCGGGCCCAGGGGTTTGAACCCGAAAGCCGCGTGCTGCTGTGCATGCTCGACACACCGCAATGGCCGGTGGTGTTTTTGGGTTGCATGCTGGCGGGTGTGGTGCCCGTGGCCACCAACACCTTGCTGACCACCAAAGACTTTGACTACATGCTGCGCGACTCTCGTGCACGGGGCTTGTTGGTGTCCAACGCCCTGCTGCCCGCCTTCAACGATTTGATTGGCCAATTGCCTGACCTGAAAACCGTCATCGTGTCGGGTGCCACAACAGCCACGCCCCATCTCTCGCTCGAACAATTGCTGGCCAAGGCCGATGCCACGCCCCACTGCGCCGACACCTGCGCTGATGACATTTGTTTTTGGCTGTATTCCAGCGGCTCCACCGGTTCGCCCAAGGGCACGGTGCATTTGCACAGCCATTTGATTCAAACCGCTGAGTTGTATGGCCAAGGTGTGTTGGGCATTCGCGAATCAGACGTGGTGTATTCGGCTGCCAAATTGTTTTTTGCCTACGGTCTGGGCAATGCCTTCACCTTCCCCATGAGCGTGGGCGCCACCACGGTGCTGCTGCCGACCCGCCCTACCACCGACGATGTGTTTGGCATTTTGCAAAAACACCAACCCACGATTTTTTACGGTGTACCCACCTTGTATGCCTCGCTACTCGCAGCACCGAACCGTCCACAAAAATCAGCCCTCAACTTGCGCGTGTGCACCAGCGCGGGCGAAGCGCTGCCCGCAGAGATTGGCAAGAAATGGAATGCCGAATACGGTTGCGAAATTTTGGACGGCATTGGGTCAACCGAAATGCTGCACATCTTTTTGAGCAACCGTCCTGGCGAGGTGCGCTATGGCACCACGGGCAAGGCGGTGCCGGGCTACGAGCTGCGCATCGTCAACGAAGACGGCAAAGAATGCGCAGACGGCGAAATTGGCGAGTTGCAAATCAACGGCCCCAGCGCGGCCCTGATGTACTGGAACAACCGCGCTAAAACCAAAGCCACCTTTGCCGGTGAATGGACACGCAGTGGCGACAAGTACACCCGCGACGCCGACGGCTACTACACCTACGGCGGTCGCAGCGACGACATGCTCAAGGTGGGTGGCATTTATGTGTCGCCCTTCGAAGTGGAAGCTTCGTTGATGACCCACCCCAGCATCCTAGAAGCCGCCGTGGTGGGCATGGCCGACACCGATGGTTTGATCAAACCCAAAGCCTATGTGGTGCTCAAACCCAACGAGAACATCACCACCGACGATGTGAAAGCGCATGTAAAAAGCCAGCTCGCGCCCTACAAGTACCCACGCTGGATTGAGTTTGTGAACGAACTGCCCAAAACAGCCACGGGCAAAATTCAGCGCTTCAAGCTGCGCGCATGAGTCTCTAGAACAGAGGCATCACATGCCATTACAACAAGGGCCGCAGCTCCTGCGCCGCGCCTTGCAATACAGGTAAAAAGTGTTGCTGAATTTGCGACGCATGCATGTGCGCCGCAGACAGCACCACGTTCAAAGCCGCCACGGTTTTGCCTTGCGCATTGCGCAGTGGCACCGACATGGCGCTGACGCCTAACTCATGTTCTTCACAGCTGATGGCAAAGTCATCGGCTTGTGCTTGGGCAATGCGGGCGCGCAAAGTTTTAGGGTCGGTGACGGTATGGCCCGTGAAACGCGGCAAGGCACGGCCTTTGAGCCACGCGTTCAACGCCGTTTTGGTTTGCGCAGCCAATAGCACCCGCCCAGTAGAAGTAGCGTGCACAGGCAAGCGTGCGCCCAAGTGCAAACCGTAGGCCATGACACGCGCCACATCGCTGCGGGCCACGATGACCACCTCTTCATCGTCGAGCACCACCACAGAAAAAGAATGCGAGGACTGCAAAGCCAAACGGTTCAAGGTGGGCTGCACCACGCGTGGCAAACGCGAAGACGCCAAGTAGCTGCCCGAGAACCGCATGACCTTTGAGGCCAACCAAAAGTAACTGCCATCGGTTTCCAAGTAACCCAAGTGGCTGAGGGTGAGCAAATGCCGCCGTGCCGCAGCGCGGGTGATGCCCGCGCGTTGTGCTGCCAAGGTGGCGTTGAGGCGCTGGCGTTCGGTGTCAAAGCTCTCCAACACCGCCATGCCTTTGACCATGCCTTCAATCAAATCTGCTTTTGCAATTGCCATTTGGCTCTCCACGCTTTGCGCGATGATCGCACATTTATGCCGATGATCGCACAAGCTTGACGCAAACGCCTAGGCGTTGATGCAGATCAAACCTATGCTTTGCGCACATCAAACAGGAGACACACATGCGGACACAAGTTGCCATCATCGGCGCAGGCCCTTCCGGGTTGTTGCTGGGCGCACTGCTGAACAAAGCAGGCATTGACAACATCATCTTGGAGCGACAAAGCGGCGACTATGTTTTAGGACGCATCCGTGCAGGCGTGCTGGAGCAAGTGGCGGTAGATTTGCTGGACGAGGTGGGCGTGAACAAACGTCTGCACCAAGAAGGCTTGGTGCATGGCGGGTTTGAGCTGCTGTTTGCAGGCAAGCGCCACCGCATTGACCTGAACCAACTCACAGGCGGCAAAAACGTGGTGGTCTACGGACAAACCGAAGTCACCCGCGATTTGATGGCCGACCGCGCCGACAAAGGGCTGACCACCATTTACGAAGCCGACAACGTGATGGTGCACGACTTTGACAGCGCCAACCCCCGCGTGACCTACGACAAAGACGGCAAATCGCACACGATTGAATGCGATTTCATTGCCGGTTGCGATGGCTTTCATGGTGTGTGCCGAGCCAGCGTGCCCAAGGGTGCGATCAAAGAATACGAGAAGGTCTACCCCTTTGGCTGGTTGGGCATCTTGGCCGATGTGCCACCGGTGTCACACGAGTTGATCTATGCCCACACCGACCGCGGCTTTGCGTTGTGCTCGATGCGCAGCGCCACACGCAGCCGTTACTACATCCAGGTGCCCTTGAGCGACAAGGTTGAAGAGTGGTCGGACGAGCGCTTCTGGAAAGCGCTCAAAGAACATCTGGACCCCGAAGCACAAGCCAATTTGGTGACCGGCCCCTCGATTGAGAAAAGCATTGCACCCCTGCGCAGCTTTGTGGCCGAGCCCATGCGCTTTGGCCGCATGTTCTTGGCAGGCGACGCGGCACACATCGTGCCGCCCACAGGCGCCAAAGGTTTGAACTTGGCCGCCACCGATGTGAAGTACTTGGGTGATGCCATCACCGAGTTCTATGCAGAGAAAAGCGAAGCAGGCATCGACAACTACTCGCAGCGTTGTTTGCGCCGCATTTGGCGCGCCGAGCGTTTCTCTTGGTGGTTCACCTCGCTGATGCACCAGTTCCCCGATGCCGGTGGCTTTGGTCATAAGGTGCAAGAAGCCGAGCTGGACTACCTGATTCACAGCGAAGCCGCCTCGCGCTCCTTGGCTGAAAACTATGTCGGCCTGCCACTGAACTTTGGCGAGTAAGACACACGGGCTGGCGTTGCCGCAATCGCAGCGACGGCCCGTCCTGGTGTAGCCCGCCGATAATGGCTGTATGACTGCTACATCCTCACTCTCTCACTTGTCACCCCTCAAAGGGGTGCGCGTTTTAACCCTCGCGCTCAACCTGCCCGGCCCAGCTGCCGTGATGCGCTTGCAGGCCATGGGGGCGCAATGCACCAAGCTTGAGCCTTTGGCGCCTGGCCAACAAGCCACCGCCGACCCGATGGGCATTTACAAGCGCGCGGCCTACGACGCCATGCACCAAGGCGTGAAGGTGTTGCAAGCCGATTTGAAGTCTGAGCGCGGACAAACGGCACTGCACAAGCAACTCGCGAAAACCGATGTGCTGATCACCTCCTTCCGCCCTTCTGCGTTGAAGAAGCTCGGGTTGGTGTGGAAAGAGCTGCACCAGCGTTACCCCGCGCTGTGTGTGATCAGCATTGTGGGCGCGCCCGGTGCGCGTGCAGAAGAACCTGGCCACGACTTGACGTATTTGGCCGACAACGGTTTGGTGAATGGCTTGGAACTGCCCCCCAGTTTGTACGCCGATATGGGTGGCTCCTTGCTCACCACCGAGGCTGTGCTGCAAGCCTTGTTGCTGCGCCAACGTGCAGGACGCCAACACGGCCAAGGCATGTTCCAAGAAATTGCACTGAGCGATGCCGCGGCCTATTTGGCCCTGCCCCGCACTTGGGGCTTAACAACCCCTGACGGCGATGTGGGTGGTGCACATGCAGGCTACAAGGTCTACCCTTGCAAGAACGGCCGCGTGGCCGTGGCGGCCCTAGAGCCGCACTTTGCCGCACGTTTGTGCGAAGCAGCAGGTCTACCAGCCAACGCGGCCAAGCAGATGAACAAGCGCAGCACACACACCGCGATTGCCGCGTTTTTACTCACACAAACCAAGCAGCAGTTGGACCGACTGGCTACTGCCAAAGACATTCCGCTGCACACGCTGCCGCGCTGAATGCGTGGAGCAAGCGACTCTTGCCACAGGAGCGCTTGATACAAGGGCCGCTTGGGCTTGATCAAGCCAAATGGCGCAAAGGATGCGCCACGGCGGGCCAAGGGCTCACAAAGAAAGGCAACACCATGTCGGGCGTGATGTCTTCAATCCGTGCGGGCTCCCACTTGGGTTGACGGTCTTTGTCTACCGCCAAGGCGCGGATGCCTTCCACGGTTTCGCTGCGCGCGCCACGACGCGACAGGTGGTCGGTGTGAAAACAGTGGCGCACCAAGTCGCGCTCCATGCGCAAATCGTCGGCCAGGCTCATGTGGCGGCCACGACGCACTTGTTCCAACGTGACATGCAGCATCAAGGGGGAACGGTGGCGCAAGGCGCTCAAGGTGTGTGCGGCCCAGCTGTCTGCACCTTGCGCATCGCTCAAGCCTTGCAACGCATGCACCATGTCTTGCAAGGTCGGTAAAGCAAACACAGCATCGACATCCGCATGCAACCAAGCGGGTGCTGTGGCTTTGGCTTGCGCTGTGCTGGCCTGTGTTTGTTCACGCAACCACGTCAACACGGCTTGGCCGTTGGCAAAAGCTTGCTGCGCCAAACCGTCCCACAACGCGGGCAAGTGTTCTGCCGGTGTGAACGCGTCGGCCAGCCCGACGGACAAGGATTCGCCACCACGCAAGAGTTGCCCCGTGAGTGCCAGGTACTCGCCCACTGCGCCCTGGCAACGGCTCAAGAAATAACCGCCGCCCACATCGGGGAACAGGCCAATGTGTGTTTCGGGCATGGCCATTTGTGTGCGCTCGGTCACCACACGCAAGGCGGCGCCTTGGCTGATGCCCATGCCACCGCCCATGACGATGCCGTCCATCAAGGCCACATAGGGCTTGGGGTAGTTTTGAATCAGGTGATTGAGGTTGTACTCTTCTGTGAAGAAGTCTTCCAGCGTCGTGTCGCCCGCCAACGCCGCTTGGTGAAAGTAGCGAATGTCGCCTCCTGCGCAGAAGGCGCCAAACGGGCCTTCTTTGTTGCTGCCACGAATCACCACCGCGTAGACCTGCGGATCGTTTTGCCAAGCCAGCAACACATGGGTGAGTTCGCGCACCATGGCCAGCGACAAAGCGTTCAGTGCTTTGGGACGGTTGAGCGTGATCAAGCCCACATGGTTGACGCACTGCGCTTGCACATCGCTGGTGAATACGGTTTTCATGATTTGTCTCCTGAATTGGGGCGCTCGGCCCACCATACATTGAGCAACAGGGCCAACAACACCAAGGCCCCACCCATCAGCACGCGGCTGCTCGGTTCTTCACCCGCACCCAGCCATGCAAACAGCGTCCCGAATAAGACTTCGAGCAACGCCAACAAAGAAATTTCTGCGGCAGGCAACACGCGTGCGCACAAGACCAGCAAGCTGCAAGGGATCGCCAGCTGCACCAGCCCCAGCACAGCAAGCCACGCCACATCGTGTGTGCTGGCTTGCAAGGGCCACGCAAAAGGCGCTGTGGCCAAGGCAGACAGCAAGGCACCTATCAACACAGCCGGCAGCATGTCCACAGACTCGCCACGCGTTTGGCCATGACGCACCACGCTCCAGTTCACGGCCGCAGCAGTGGGCACGCACAGGGCAATGACCACACCCCAAGGAAAAGTTTCAGCCTGCAAAGGTTGGGCAAACATCCACGCCATGCCCAGGCCGGCCACACCGATGGCCAGCCAAGTGACGCGTGCAATGCGCTGCTTGAAAAACACACGCGCAATCAAGGCGCTGAACAAAGGCCCCACCGCCATGACGACCAGCACCTCGGCCACTCGGGCCAAGGTGAGTGCCACCATGAAGGCCGTGAACATGACCGACCAGCAGACGCCGCTGAGCCACACCACGCGCGGCGCATGAAAAAGCCGAGAGAAAACCCCTCGGCCTTGGTACATGGGCAAGATCACCAGCAGTGACAGCATGGTGAAGAGACTGCGCCAGAACGTGACTTCGAAACTCTGGGCGCTGTCCAGGTGACGTGTGACCACGCCCGCAATCGACCACATGGCGGTGACCGCCACCATGGTCCAGACGGCACCGGCGCGGGTCATACGCGTCACATCAAACGGTTTATCAAGCGTTTTTGTTGCGCTTGCGCTCGTGCTCTTTCAAGAAGCGCTTGCGCAGACGCACGCTCTTGGGCGTGATTTCGACCAACTCGTCGTCTTCGATGAATTCCACACCGTATTCGAGTGTGAGGTCAATTGGCGGCGTGATCTTGATCGCGTCTTCTTTGCCCGACACACGGAAGTTGGTCAGCTGCTTGGTGCGTGTGGCGTTGACCACCAAGTCGTTGTCACGGCTGTGGATACCCACAATCATGCCTTCGTACACAGGGTCGTTGGCCTTGACGAACATACGGCCACGATCGTCCAATTTGCCCAAGGCGTAGGTGAAGATTTCACCGTCGTCCATCGAGATCAACACACCGTTCTTGCGGCCACCGATGTCGCCTTTGTGCGGCTCGTAGCTGTCGAAGATGTTGGAGATCAAGCCCGAACCACGGGTCAAGTTCAAGAATTCGTTGGTGAAGCCAATCAAACCACGGGCGGGAATGCGGTATTCCAAACG